>Ga0194130_10003322_pt1 | contig 21790 bp, 4 predicted proteins | sample TA2KigsurfametaG_FD_160084 | JGI IMG/M metagenome (GOLD analysis project Ga0194130, IMG submission 160084) | Freshwater microbial communities from Lake Tanganyika, Tanzania - TA2015050 Kigoma 12 surface | ecosystem: Environmental > Aquatic > Freshwater > Lake | place: Tanzania: Lake Tanganyika... | reverse complement strand
TCTAAATAACCACACAGACACATAGAAAAACCCCTATGTGTCTATGTGGTTTAAACAAAGTAACCGGGCTTACATTCTAATGTGGAATGCAGGACCCCGATTGGAGAATGTCGAAGTGGTGGACCATGTACCAAGTACGAAATACCCACCGTGGCCTACGTGGGCAGGCTCCGTGAAATAAGCAGAAATAGTAGCAGGATTCACTATTTCATCGAGCCGACAGTTTCGGCTTACTTTTACGCTATTTCCATCGTATTATGCTAATTGTATTTGGTGCCGAATCAGTTATTTCACCGAACTCGCTCGGTTTATTTCTATTGTATTTCCACCGTATTTCCACCTTATTTCCACCTTATTTCTTCTTCCAATTGATGTAATTTTCAATCAAAATCTTCTTTCTCTTGAATTTATCCAACTTAACTCATTATTTAGATTGAGGTAAATTCTGTATGATACAAAATCAAGAAAGCGCGCAGTTGAAGAAAGTGGGGAAGTCAATGCTTTCTTGCGTGCTGTTACTTCTATTTTTTTTAGGGTTTTCGCCATTTGTTCTGGCTCAAAATTTCGACCAAGAATTCAAAAAAATAGAACAGCTGCAAGATCGTGCGGCCTACGATTCTGCCTTGATTCTAGCCAATCAACTTTTAGCAAAGGAAGGGATTGACAATGAAAACCAGCTCAGCTTGCTGCTTAACAAACAAATATCTTTTTACTATCTCGGCAAGTACGATTCCATGCGTGAAGGCAATCGCGCATTGTTGGGAAAAATTGAATCCAACTCCCCCCTGTATCCCTACTGGCGCTTTGTACAGGCCTTATTGTACGGGGAAGACGGGGCATACCATGAGGCAATTCGGGGATTGAAGGAAGCAGAGGCCATTTTTGAGCAACAAAAGAAGCCGTCCAATTTGGCGAAGGTGTACAATAGTTTGGGTGGCAATTTCAAAGAATTGGGGGAGTTTGCTCAGGCAAAAACCTATTATAAAAAAGGGAAAAGCACGCATTTGGCCATAAAGGACTCTTTGGGAGTGGTGATGGCCAACAACAACCTGGGAGCCGTGTACCGGAGTTTGAACCAGTTGGATTCAGCAATAGCGGTCTATTTGGAGGCCTCCACTTGGTTGGCTGCCTTGAACAACGACTTTTTACTGGCTCAGAATCAGCTCAATATTGGCAATGTATATGAGCAAAAGGGGGACCTAGCTCAGGCGGAAGTCTATTTTTCCAATTGCCTTGCCTTGTCCCAAAAGGCAGGCGTGCAGTATGGGGTCTTACTTTCCCGATTGAATTTGGGCAATCTGTATCGCTTACGAAAAAACTACCTCAAGAGCGAGGAATGGTTGAATTTGGCTTTGGCGAATGCGGATGAAATGGGGCTTGCTCGAGAAAAGGGTTATGCTCTGGAACGTTTGTCTTGGCTTGCTCGGGATAAGGGAGACTTTGAGCGGGCCTATTTTTTAGGAATGGATGCCAACAAAATCAAGGATTCCCTGCTTTCCGAATCGGTAAAGAAAGAATCCCTGGCCTTGCAGGAGCGCTACGAGTCAGAGCGTAAGGGCAATGAAATACTGGTGTTGGAAGCGGAGAATCAGCGGTTTTTATTGATTTTGGTGCTCGGGGGAATCGTCCTCTTTGCCTTATTGAGTTTGGTCTTGTTTGGCATGTATCGGCAAAAACGACTCCTCAATGAAAAGTTGATGGCCGAAGCACAGCAATTGGATTTGAGTCGGGCGGTGCATGCAAAGGACATGGAGCTGACCGCTCAGGCCTTGCAGATCTTGCAGATCAAAAAGCTCTTGGAGGGGCAGACTGCTGCTGGGCTATTGGAAGAAGAGGAAGGAAACGGGTTCAAGCGGGAGACCTTTGAGTTTCTGCAGACCGAACTGGAAAACCGGATTACGGAGTCCAATGGGGACTTTTACAAGAATTTGCTGTCCGCATACCCTGATTTGAAGCCCTCGGAGTTGAAGCTGTGTTCCTACTTGCGGCTCAACTTATCCACAAAGGAACTTGCCGAAGTGCTCAACAAAAGTGTGCGGACCATTGAAAACACGCGTTTCTCCATTCGCAAGAAAATGGGTCTTGGCCCAGAAGACAATCTAGTGGCGCAGCTGATCGCAGTGGAAGAAAAGTAGTGTACTATGTACCAGGTACAAAGTACCAAGTATAGAGTAGCATTTGGACTGGAATTCTGCTCGACAAGCTTCTTGGTACATAGTACTTTGTACAATTTTGCTACTTTTTAATGTCCAACGCTGAACGCTGAATGAAGAAGTAGGGGTTTGCATTACGATCAGTATGCTGCTTCTCGAAATGTCTTGCTACTTGATACTAGCTACTTGATACTTCATTTATGTCGATCGCTGAACACCGATTGAAGAATGGAGAAGTGTGGATAACTAGTCTGTGGTCAGAAGCAGGCTCCTCGGCCTAGCAGGACTAGGTCTAATTTCTTGGCTCTTGCATCTTGGTTCTCTTCAATGCCCATCTCAAGTAAACTTTTCATAGTTCCGCTGTATGTCCTATTTCTTTACTATTGTAGTACTTTTTATGCTGTTAATTTTTTTGATAAACAAAAGTTATCCACATCCAAAGCAAGGCGAATACTTGGTATTTTGACCTTGGTCTATCAGGAATAGTAACTGGTATTTTTTTTTGAAAAATATAATTTTTAAATTATTGATAATCAACGTATTATAAAAAAAGAGTATTTTTTGAGTAGTTCGATTTTGTGCTCGTTGCACAATTTTTAGCCCCTTTCGCCCTATTTTCATCTTTGAGTTTGTGTAAATTATTTTGAAACAGACCAAAAGCTGTACTTGAAAAAGTAAGGTAAAGGTGCTGTTTTTTTATCTAGTCATCGGCTCTTCAAACTCTGAATCTATCCAAAAGAAAAATACCATGGATCCTTATCTACACTTGGGAAAAACTCTAAAAACCACCTCTTTTAAGACCACTAGCCTTCTAAAAAAGCTTGGCTTGATGAGCTTGCTCTTGTTCAGCTTTAATACCTTATCCAAAGGGCAAGAGTTGGGAACGCCCAGTGCAATTACATTTCTTGAGAATAGCGTAAATGCTGAATTTGGTTCACTTTTTCCTGCTTCAAATTCTTCTTACACCAATGGGGGAACGCCTAATTTTAGTGGAAAAACGCTTTCTTTAATTTATGTAAATCAAGCAGGAACATCCGTTACGGGGATTTCGGAGGATCAATTGGGGGTAAAAAATGTAGGTACTGGCGCAGGAGAAGTAAATGTGGTTTTAGGGAGTCCGAACACGGTTAAAGTGGGTGCTACTACCGTCGCGACGTATCCTTCTTCACTATCCAATTCCGGTGCAAGCGGAAATAATTTGCTCCTTACTTGGGTGGGTAGTCCTACCCTTGCTCAGGTCAATGCGGTTTTGAACCAAATAGGCTACCAAACGACCTCTAACAATCCAACGGCCACTAGATATGTAAAAATCACCATTCTGGACGGGTCTACCACCATTAACTTCACCAAGACAGTTACAGTTACAGCCCAAAATGATGCTCCTCAAGCGGGCGCCAACACGGTGCGCTCTGACGTGACCGGCCCTTCAGATCCCATACAAATTTGGCCAGCAGGGAGCACCACTCCTGGCTCTGAAGAAGTTACTAAAGCTATAGATAATAATATCAATACCAAATACCTCAACTGGGGTGCAGGATCAGCAGCTCCAGCAAACTCTGGATTTGTGGTGACTCCAGCCACTGGGGCGACAATAATCACCAAGCTTACCTTTACAAGTGCGAACGATGACAGCGGAAGAGATCCTTTGACCTTTACTTTGGAGGGATCTAGAGATGGAGGAGGTTCGTATGCAACCATTATTGCTGCTGGTAACACCAATTTGTCCACTACGCGATTTGCCAAATCTGAATCTGCAGAAATTACCAATCAAGAATGGTATTCCACGTACAGACTGACCTTTCCTCAATTAAGATCGGGGCCACTCATGCAGATTGGAGAAGTAGAACTCCTCGGGGTTCCATACCAAAGGGTAGTATATACGTTGGGCGTTTCAGCCCCTGTGCTTGTGCACAATCTACTATCCATATCAGATGTGGATACCAATGATCAGATCCAGTCCGCTACGGTGAGCATCACCACCAATTTTAATCAAAATGATGTGTTGACCTGGACCAATCAGGCAGGAATTACAGGAACATACAATGCCTCTACAGGGGTACTTAGTTTTACAGGGACAGCTACTCCTGCAGTGTACCAAACCCTTTTAAGATCAGTAAAATTTGCCACTGCAGCTCCCAATTCAGCAGGAAAACAAAGACTAATCACCTTCCAAGTAGTAGATGCAGGAGGCTTGTCTTCCAATGTTGCTGAAGCCAGAGTAGTGGTTTCCTTTCCGCCCACGCTGACCTCCATTGCAAACTTAGGCACTGCAACGCGGACCGTTGCCAAAACCATTACCTATGCCATGCTTAGCGGAGCGGCGCAAAACTTTACAGATGCCGATGCAGAAGATTCGCCTTTAAAGTTTAAAATAAAATCCGTAGGCACTAACGGCACCTTGACTAAAGGAGGAGTAACGGTGGGTGCCGGAACGGTGCTTTCAACGGGGGAAAGCTTGGTGTGGACGCCATCTACCACGGCGAATAACGTGGTCGTGATGGCGGTACGAGCATTTGATGGGGATTTGGAATCTGCTGCAGATGTCAATGTCACCATGAACGTACAGAATTTACCTCCTCCAGTAATCACTTCTTTTTCCCCCACTACTGCTGGCAACGGGGAAACGGTAGTCATCTCAGGTACCTATTTCACAGGGGCAACTGCGGTAAAATTTGGTAACGTAAACGCAACCTCCTTTGTGGTCAACTCGGATACGCAAATTACTGCGGTGGTGGGTAATGGCGCATCAGGAGATGTGTTTGTTCAAAACTCTGCAGGTAGTGATACCGAAGGCGGATTTATTTTCAAAGTGGTTGAGTTGAAGTTTGAAGGAAATACCTTGGATCAAACCAGTGCGGGCCGTAATGGCACTATCGTAGGTACCGCAACTTATGGTCCTGGTGCAAGTGGTCAAGCGATTTGCTTTACCAATACTAACGTGGTGTTTGGTACGAATGTGCAGAACTACTTGACCCTTCCTAGTGATCTCATTCGAGGAAGAGGATCAAACTTTACCATTTCACTTCGATTTAAAACTACTAGCTATGGAGCAATTTTGGGTTACCAAGATGCTGCGGTAGGGGCCAATAGTGGTGAATGGGTTCCAATTTTGTATGTACAAAGTGATGGAAAGTTAAATGCTAACTTGTGGCAAGGATTTATTTTGAATGTCACTTCTACCAATCGAGTGGATGATGGAAATTGGCACAAGGTAGAATTCTCAGCCGCACCCGGTTCGATCATAGTGTTTATCGATGGGGTGTTGGCTGGAACGAGCACGGGTACAATTCAACACCTTTCCATGACGTTTAATCAGATTGGAGCGGTCAAAACTACAGGAGTTTGGACGGGAGATCCTATTGATGGGTGGTTTGGGTTTAATGGCTGTATCGATGAATTTATCATTGTAGACAAATCGCTTACTGCTAGCCAGATCCAACAAATCACTCAGCTTCCTCAGCCGACGATTGCTTCCTTTGCACCTACTACTGCAAAGAGCGGGGAAACGGTGACTATTACAGGCACCAATTTGAGTGGGGCTACCAGCGTAAAAATTGGTGGAGTAGAGGCTAGGTCCTTTACCGTCGTCTCTGCGACTGAGATTCGTGCCATTGTTGGTAAGAATGCTACCCTTACCACTACTGTTGAAGTTACCGCTGGAGGAGGTTCCGCCACCTCTTCTACCTTTACGTTTGATTGTGGCAACAATGCGATCGATTTTGATGGCACCGATGACCACGTGGTCATTGGAGATGTGATAGAAAGCTTAGGGGCATTCAGCCAAGAAGCATGGGTATACTGGAAAGGTTCTTCCCTTGATTATTCTGAAATATTTACAAAAGAGGCGATCAGTGCCATTTCCATCACCAATGGAAATAAGTTGCATGCCAATTTTGGTAATGGTACCACTTGGGGTGAGGGGGTAAACTCTACGACTTCTATACCGCTCAATACCTGGACACACGTAGCCGTGACTAGAAGTGCATCAGGCGTGGTCAAGTTGTACATCAATGGGGTATTGGACGCAAGTACGGCAACCTTAGCACTTACGGGAGGAAACACGAATTCGAGAGTAATGGGAGCCAAATTGGTTGGATCCACGCTATTTGGTCCATTCTCTGGAGCCATCGATGAATTGAAAGCCTGGAACACGGAACGTACCGCCCAACAGATCTTGGCTGGAATGGGTACAGAACTTGTTGGAAATGAAACTGGTCTGATCGTCTATTACAACTTTAACCAAGGAACTGCTCGAGGGACAAATACCAGTATTACTACTCTTTCCAACCTGAGTACTGCGTCTAATTTGAATGGCACCTTGACTAACCTTGCAAAGTCCGGCTCTAACTCAAACTTTGTTACTGGAGTTTGGCCTGTGATCATTACCCAGCCAACTGCCACGGCTTCGCTTTGTGTGGGTAAATCCATTTCCGTAAGCGCCATTGGAGAGCAATTGACCTATCAGTGGTATAGCAACTCGAGTGCGAGCAACACGGGGGGAACTGCTATTTCAGGAGCAAATACTGCGACCTTTAGCATTCCAAGTACTGCGACGGGAACTAATTATTACTATGTGGTGGTGACTGGAGCATGTACTCAAACCACCACAAGCATCGTGTCTACAGTGACAGTAGTAGCTTCGCCTACCCTTTCCTACACTGCAACTAATAGTTTCCAACGAACCTTTGCCATCACGGCAATGACTCCAACGGTGAGTGGAGGGTCCATAGCCACATATTCCATCAGTCCTGCTCTTCCAACTGGGCTTGTGCTAAATACAACCACAGGGGTGATTAGTGGTACCCCTACGGTGAATAGCGCCTCTGCCACCTATACAGTTACAGGAACGACAGCTTCGGGATGTGCCGGCTCTACTACCTTTACTTTGGAAGTATTTAGTGCCGTAGCGCCAAGCGCCTTGAGTTATACTCCTGCTTCGCAAACAGTGCGTCAGGCTACTGCGATTACTGCCATGACGCCTACCATTTCTGGAGGAACCCCTACCTATACCATTTCTCCAGCACTTCCTGAGGGCTTGAGCATCAACGCGACTACCGGTGTGATATCAGGAACCTTGACTGCTGCCCAGACTGGTACAGTTTCGTATACGGTTACAGCAAGCAATAGCGGAGGAAGCACAACGGCCACAGTCACGCTTGTTTACAATACTGCACCAACAGGAATTGCATTGGCTCCTGCAACAGTTGCTGAAAATGCTGCATCAGGTACCACGGTAGGCACCTTGACTGCCACGGATGCAGATACAGGAGATACCTTTACTTATGCCTTGGTATCAGGCACAGGCAGCACAGACAATGCAAGCTTTAGCATCTCTGGTACTTCACTAACCACAGCAGCGGTATTTGACTTTGAAACCAAAGCAAGTTACAGCGTACGTGTTCGCGTAACGGATGCAGGCGGCTTGACCTTTGAGCGTGCCTTGACGATTACGGTGACCAACGTAAATGAGGCACCATCCGCAGTAGCCTTGAGCGCATCCACCGTAGCGGAAAATGCTGCATCAGGTACTACGGTAGGTACTTTGAGTGCCACGGATATTGATGCCAACGATACCTTTACCTACACACTGGTGTCTGGTACAGGCGGCACGGACAATGCAAGCTTTACTATTTCTGGTACTACACTAAGCACTGCTGCGGTATTTGATTTTGAAACCAAGTCGAGCTATAGCGTCCGCGTACGGGTAACTGATGCAGGCGGCTTGACCTTTGAGCGTGCCTTGACGATTACGGTGACCGACGTCAACGAAGATCGTGACGGAGATGGAGTAAAAGATAATGAAGAAATTGCCGATGGCACGGATCCTTTGGATGCTTGTTCCTTCAAGTTGTCTAGCCAGAATGCTACTCCAACCGATGCTTGGAAAGCAGCGGATTGCGATAACGATGGCTTGTCTAACCAGAGAGAAAAAGACTTGGGTACTGATCCATTGAAAGCAGATACGGACGGGGACGGAGTGCCAGATGGCGTGGAAGTCACCGACGGTACAGATCCACTGGATGCCAGCAAATACAAGGATACGGATGGGGACGGAGTTCCGGATGTAGTAGAGCTTGCGCAAGGAACCAGTCCAACTAATCCAAAAGAGTATAAGGATACGGATGGAGACGGGGTTCCGGATTACATTGAATTGAGAGACGGCACCAATCCAAACAGTGCTACTTCTTTCAAAGACACCGACGGTGGAGGAGTGCCTGACTATGTAGAAACGATCCTCTTCCCAATCTATGGTCTACCGGCTACTAATCCGAATGTACGTGGGGACGATGCCCGTGACACGGATGGGGACGGAGTGCCAGATTACCAAGAATTGTTAGACAAAACCGATCCAAAAGATCCTAGCAGTGTAAAGGATACCGATGGAGATGGAGTACCTGATTTTGTAGAACGTAAGGAGGGTACCAATCCAAACGACGCCAAGTCGGTGAAGGATAGTGACGGGGATGGAGTTCCTGATTATATTCAAGCCCGTTCCGTACAGTTGACGATACGTAAAGATCTGGTTCTAGCTTGGGGCACCAAAAACCACCTGACTCAGCTTCCTACAACGGTAGAGGTGGGCATCTTCTCTGGAGAAAAAACCAATTTCCAAGTGGTATGGAACAAAACCGAGACGCTCAATATCCTGAAGCGCGGCACTTACGAATTGACGGGTACACTCGTACTTCCGAAAGGATACTACAACCCTTACAAGGTCAATGGACTAATCCGTGTGGTGGTGCTTCCTAAGCCAGCACCGAGAGACGTGACCATCAACAACAGCACCTTTGTGGGTAGCACCACTTCCTTCTTTATTCCAGTAGGAGCTTTTGTGGTGAACGATCCGGTGGACAACATTCACGTGGTGAGTCTATTTGGAGACGGGTATGACAACAAGTACTTCGAGATCAAAAACAACATCCTCTTCTGGAGTAGTGCTGATCGTGCTCCGGGTAAAACCAACTTCAGCATCGTGATCCGAGTGACGGACCGAGACGGTAATACGATTGAGAAGTTCTTTACTATCAACAGAACTAGAAAGGACTTTGATACCTTGACGATCACGAATACCTTTACTCCGAATGGGGATGGTGCCAATGATGTGTGGGGTGTTCCGGAGTTGCGCTTCTATGAAGGGGTTCGCATCAATATCTTTGATAAAGGTGGGGAGCGCGTGTTCTACACCGAGAACCCGGACATTCGTTGGGACGGAACCTATAACGGCAAAGAAATGCCAGTAGGGTCGTACTATTGGGTCATTCAAATCGAAGAAAACGGTTTGACCCGAAGAGGAATTGTTAATTTGTTAAGGAAATAAATGGAGAGCCAAGAGGCAAGAGCCGAGAATCAAGACAGATTTTCTTGTTTTTCAATGCTTGCCTCTTGTTTCTGTAAAATAATATCAAACGCTAAATGAAGAATGTCGAGGTGAAAACTAGTCTCAATCATCAGAAGACTGCTTTGTCTAATCTCTTGGCTCTTGATTCTTGCTTCTAAAAAAATAAAGATGAAAAAACTACTACTACTCTCTCTAGCCTTGCTTGTAAGCATCGCATCCTTTGGCCAGTCCCGGAAATACATGTCCCAGTTTAGCCACTTGCAGGGTTACTTAAACCCAGCCTTGACGGCCTACGAGGGCTCCATGGTGAAGGGCTTTGTGCGTAACCAGTGGGCAGGCTGGGAAGGAGCACCGAAGATGAACTTTGTGTCAGCGGAATTGGACTTGGCGAATCTTGGCGGCAACTCAGACCTAGGCAAGAATGCCTTGGGAGTAAATCTACTCAGTGACGAATATGGTGCCTTCAAAGAAACCGAATTGATCCTGAGCTATGCTACGCGCATTCAGGTGAGCGAAAAGGCAGGCCTACGCATGGGCGCAGGTTTGAACATCAACAGCATCCGCCTGGATGGTACCAGACTGACGACCGAGCAGGCCAATGATCCTACGGTAGCACAGTACTTAGGTGGCTTCGCTGACATGAATGTGCTGGACTTCAACATCGGGATGTCGGTGACCCACCCGAACTACTACCTATCCTATGGAGTACACAACGTGAACCAAGGGAGCATCAGTAGCGGAGATGTATTTATGGACAAGAAGCCACGCGTGGGCATTGCACAGGCAGGCTACCGCAATCGCTTCTCAGAGCAGTTGACCGTGATTGGTAACGGGATGTGGAGAAGCCAAGAGGATTTGCCGGACAACATAGAATTTAACGTAAAGCTGCTATTTAAGGACAAGTTCTGGATAGGTGGAGGGCATAGAGTAGACTATGCCAACAATGCGCAGCTGGGAGTATTGCTCGGCAAGGTACGCTTTGGCTACGTGTACGAGTGGCCGATGCTACAGAGCTACCTGCTTCCGAATGCGACGCATGAGTTTATGCTGAGCTTCAGACTGTTTGGAGGAGAAGCAGCGATTTGGTAGGTTATTGTACAATGTACCAAGTACAAAGTACCAAGTAAGGATTCGCATTTAGACCTGAATTCTGCTGCTAAAACGTCTTGCTACTTGATACTAGCTACTTGATACTTCATTAATGTTGAACGCTGAACACCGAGTGGAGAATGTTGAAGTGGGGATTCGCATTTTGACCGGTATTCTGCACTAGTAGAATCTTTATACATTGTACTTGGTACCTAGTACTTTGTACAAATTTCTTAATTCTTCCCACAGCCGCTCCCATAAGGAGCTGCTTCGGGCGTTAAATTAGTCACTTAATTAATTACCAGTATAGGCAGTCATTTTTGCCTTCCGATTTACTAGCATATCACCACTTATGAAAAGTTTAACTGCAATTTTTTTCTTCTTTTTGCTTACCTCCGCAGCGTCAATGGGTCAGGGACTGAGTAGCGCTGCCACCTCGACGCTTCCGGACTCTACCTTGTATATCGTAGAAGGGAAAGTGATGTGGGGGACTGCACTGAAAGAGATTCCCCATTCAAAAATCGCTTCCCTGGAAGTAGTGAAAAAGGACACCCTAGTGAATGGATACCTGTACCGCGAACGCGTGTATGTGCGGTTGAAAAACGAAGAGAAATACAAAAAGTAGTTGCCTCAATTGAAGTGAATGGGAATCTCCCAAAGCCATGAATTTGGGTTTAATCAGCACGAGTACCTTTAATAGCACCTTGAGCATGCAAATTAATTACACGAATAAAATTTTTGTCCGACTGGTATTTTTTGCAGTCGCCTTTCTCGAAGTTTTTTCTACAGCTGCCCAAAACTATTTGATCAATCCAACTACAGATGGAGGGTTTGAGGGGAACCACGGATGGACGATTAAAAATCACCCCACAGCTGAAAACAAATGGTTTATTGGAGGGGCTGTAAAAAATTCAGGAAGTAATGGGGCCTATGTGTCCAACCAGGCCTCCTCACAAACGCTTACGGCACGTCAGACCGTAAACTCTGTCATTTACCTTTACAAAGACGTGGTGGTGCCAGCCAATGCTTCTTCCATCACCTTGAGTTTTTCTTTCCGCAATGCTTCGTTGACCACCAATCCGCCGCGGGTATTTTTTGCAAAGACTTCTGCATTTGCTGCAGCAGCTGATATCCATGCAGGATACTCCAATGTAATCACCCTAAATCGGGTCTTGACAAATACTCCAGTTTGGACCACCTATGCCAATCCAAATCCTTTGTCCCAAGACCGACAGGTTACCTTTACCTCGAGGAATTTAGAGCCAGGAGAGAGTTACCGGGTTTTATTTGAATGGTCTGCAATTCTACAAGATAGCCAAACGCAGCTCCCTCCGATCACGGTATTGCCAACAAATCCAAAATTGGTACAAAGCGCAGAATCCGTCACAGCCCAAGGCAGAACCGCCACTGTTAGGGTGGAATGGGATGCTCCAGGTGAGAATTATGGGTTTAAGTGGACTGCAGACCCTCCCGCAGTCATTCAAAGTGGTCAAAATACCCGTCAGGTGGTCGTTTTTTTTCCTCCGGGTACAAGTGGAGGAAAAGTAAAGCTTTCTTGGGTTTATGCTGAAAAGGTTTATCAGTTTAACGGGAAAAACAGCGGGACGCTCGCCATAGATGATGTTTCGCTATCCTACACGGGAATTCCATCGATTAATTCCATCAGCGCAGTTCGTGGCGAAGTAGGTTCCAATGTGACGCTGACGGGGGAATTTTTTGATCCCACGGCATCCAACAACACGGTGTTTCTAGGCGGAGCCAAGTGTACGGTGGTTTCTGGAAATGCAAACTCCCTGGTGGTCACCATTCCTGCCCATGCCCATCCAGGCACCTTTACGGTGACCAACACGGTTACCAAATTGACCGCAACTTCGAACCAGCGTTTTTTGCCCATCCATCCCATCCTTTCTGCGAGTGATTATGCGGGAAGTGAATTTATCAACAATGCCTTTGAGGCCCCTATCGCATTTGCGACCTCCTTTTCTTCCAGCGTTGACCGCAAATTTGCGCTAGTGGATGTGGAAGAAGACGGCAAATTGGATGTAATCAGCTATGCGAGTTCGGGGGTACCGCAATACCTAAAAAACACAGCAACTTCCGGAAAGGTGGATGCGGCTACCTTTGCGACGCTTCGTTCCATTACTGGAGTGTCCCCAACTTATACCACCAACTCTTCCCGAAGCATTCTTTTTGGGGACTTCAATGGGGATGGGAAGCAAGATTTTGGTGCTTCCAATAATGTGAATAATGGAGGCTTTGTCAATCCGAATACCACCACTTCAGGGACTGCAGGATTAGGGGCAAGCGCCTCCTTATTGACTTCCGGAGGAAGCTACAAGGTCGATGGGGCATTTATGTCGCTTGACATCAATCGCGATGGTAAGCTCGACGTGTTTGGCGTTTCCGCAGAACAAGGACAGGTTCGTCCTTTCTATTCCCGAAATACAAGTACGGGAGCTACGCCTACTTTTGTCACCCGTGAAAGTACCACCCGCTTCGAATTGACCTCTGCTTACGGGGGCGATGTGGCAGATTTTGATGGGAATGGCACCCTGGATGCGGTCTATGGGGCGGATGGCAATGTGAATCTACTCAACAATACGACCCGAAGGGGAACACCTTTTGAAAATAACTTTACACTCACGCGGGCGACGCTCATTCCAATCTCTGTCTCGACGGGTAAGCCATATGTCGTCAAGTTTTTTGACTTGGATGGGGATGGGTTGTTGGATATTGTGGCTTCCAATAGCGATAGCAACGTGGTGCATGTTTGGCGGAAAACGGGGACAGGATTTACGCTAGCGTCCCGGGTTGATATTCAAGTACTGGGTCTACGCAATACGGTAGGACTTTCCATCGCCGACATCAATGGAGATGGAAAGCCTGACTTGGTTGTGGGAGACTATATCCAAAATACGGGATCTAAGATTGCCTACCTCCAAAACCAGTCTACCTCAGGCACGGTTTCCTTCAAGCAAAGTGTGATTTTGATCGAAAGCGCTTCTGCCTACCAGCAGCTTGAAGTGGTTGACATCGACGGGGACCGGAAGCCGGATATTTTGGGAGCAAACGTGAGCAATTCGACACTGGATGTGTTCCGCAACCGCCTGGGAGAATCTGGTAAAATTTCAGGGGAAACCACGATTTGCTCAGGGGCTGCCTCGGCGCTGATTGCTTCAGATGCGGCAGGGACCGTGCTTACCGGAAGCATTGTCTATTCCTGGCAGCGCTCCACAAGTAGCGCCACGTCTGGATTTACCACGATCAATGGGGAGACAGGGGCCAGCCTTTCTCCTGGGGCTTTAACTCAAACCACCTTTTTCCGTAGGGGGATCGCCAGTAGCAGTGCCCCTGGTACAGTCTATTACACCCTGCCGGTAAAAATTACCGTAAGTGCACTTTCAACCATCACGAATGCCCCTACAGTGACTAGCTGTGGTCCAGGACAGGTAACCTTGATGGCAGAAACCTCCACAGGTGATGGCTCCGTCAACTGGTATACCTCTTCTACTGGAGGGCCCCCCATTGGAACAGTGGCCTCAGGAGCAGGATTTATTTCTCCTTACCTGACCCAATCCACTATTTTTTATGCCGAGGCAGTTACTCCGAGTGGATGCATCGCGTCTTCCCGAGTCGCGGTAAATGCCTACTTAAATCTTGCGCTTCCTGTGCTGACACTAGGCAACTTCTCCAATACGCAATGTGATTCGGGGGATTTTACGCTTACGGCCAGTACCAGTTCCGAAGCAGTGATTCGCTGGTACAATGCACCTACCGGAGGCACAATGCTGCGGGAAGGCAATTCCTTTACCACACCTATCCTCAGCACCAGCACGACCTATTACGTGGAAGCCGTCAACTGCAACGGTTCCTCCGCAAGGCAAGCCGTACCGCTTACCCTGATCCCCATCCCAACGATCACCTCTGCACCCAACGTGTCTATTTGCCAAAATGCAAGTACCACGCTGACGGCCACTCCTTCTGCGGGTACCTTAAACTGGTACACGGCAGCTACTGGGGGTACCGCTAATGCGAGCAATGCTACAGTAACTAACATCAATACGGCAACGGTGACCCGTTACGTATCGGCCACAGTTACGGTAAATGGGGTGACCTGTGAAGGACCACGTGTTCCGGTGACGGTGACCATGAACAATCTGCCTACGCTTACGGCAACAAATGCGAGCATTTTTGGAGAAAGCGCGGCCACTATTTCCGTATCCAATGTGAGCGGCACCTCGGTGAGTTGGTATGCGGATGCCAATGCCACGCAATTGCTTTTGGCCGGCAACCATCAATTTACCACGCCGGTTCTTCGTGCCACGACGACCTACTATGCGGTATCCACCAACTTGACCACAGGCTGTCAATCCACAGCCACTCCAGTGACGGTTAACTATAGCGGACCTACCTTCAGTTCCTTGGCCAATGCCTTTGGGGCCACGGATCAGCAAAACCTGCAGATTAAAGCCTTTGGACTGGGAAGCTACTCCAGCTACAAATGGCAACGCTCAGACAATGGAGGCGCCACTTGGGCTGATGTGACCAGCAGCATGGATGGCATCACCTATTCGGGCTTTTCAGGCAACTCTGGTTCTAGCACGACACTGACCTTATCCGTAGCCGATCCCAAACTGCATGGGTATCAGTACCGGGTGTTGTTGATTGGAACGACTACTAGTTTTAATATTCCTACCAATGCTTCGATCCTGACCATAGCGGATATCTATGGGACATGCAGTACGGGGACGGTTCCGATTACTGAAGTAACTTTTTCTACCGCTAAAACAGGCTTGACCACCTTGGCCAATCAAGCCTTTAGCAGCAATTCCGCGCAGTTGTCTGATGGGAATTTGGCAACGGGGATGGTGGTGCAAAATACGGACACGTATTCAAGTGCATCCTCCTCATTAACATTGGATGGAACAAATGGATACATAACTGTTCCTGCCTTTGCTTCCTATGATTTTTCGGGAAGTACAAATTTTACACTTGAAGCTTGGGTAAAAATAAATTCAGGAGCATCCTCAATTAATACGATTGTTGGAAAGAAAATCCCAACTCTAAATACTGCAGGCTATGCATTTTATGTAAATAGTTTTAGTACTTCCGATAGAAAATTGATTTTAGAGACTGCTGGAGGGGTTGCCGTATCTACATCAACAGTTCCAAATGATACTTGGACTCATGTTGCTGTATCTGTTTCTAATGGTTCAACAACCTTTTACATAAATGGTGTTGCAGCAGGAGGTGGAGGGGCAGTTTCCCCCTCCGCAAATTCTGGAGTTACCATGAATATTGGGAGGTTTGGAAACAACCTGAATTTTCCATTTATAGGCTCACTTTCGGATATTAGAATTTGGAATACTGCACGGACAGCTAATGAAATTTCAACGAACCAAACCGTAGATGTTTCAAGTCAATCTGGGTTAGTATTGAATTACAAATTAGCAAGTACTTCCGGAAATACAGCCCTGGATAGTTCTCCATCAAATCAAAATGGTTCTGTTAATGGAACTGCTCAGTGGAATTCAAACGGACCCTCCACTGCCACCATTAAAATCTCTCAACTTGTTGCCGACTTTGGTTCTTCCGTTACTTTAAATGGGGTGCGTCTTGCTAATTTTTCAGGATTAAAAGATGGGGCGAATACCGTAACTCCGAATTTTACAGGAGGATACATCGAGTCCAGTACCGATGGAACCAACTGGACACGCCAAATTGCGAGCATCCCTGCCCTTCCCGCGGATGGGGCCACCTTGGCCTTGAATTCCATTACCGCTCGCTATATCCGACTTCGAAAGGAAGATCAAACCACGGGCGCGTATTACGGTCTTTCAGAACTTACCTTCTTGAGTTCGGGCTACGAATCTGTTCCCTACATTCGCCAAGCACTCCCTTCTCAGGAAATCTATGTGTTTCAGGGAACTACCTTGAGCCTATCCACCACGGCCACGGCCTCTGCGGGCCAAAGTATCACCTCCTACCAATGGAGCTCCAGTACCAGCGAAACTGGGCCATTTGTAAACCTAAGTAATGGAACGGTAGGTGGTTTGGGTACCGTTTCTGGTGCTACCACCAATAGCTTAAGTATTAGCAATTACAGCAACAGTACGCCTACCTATTTCCGACTTACCGCGACCCAATCCAACGGCTGCACGGTCAGTTCGCAGAGTAGAAGCCGGGTATTCTTGGAAACGGTTTCCTACTTCTCAACGGTGGCGGGTACCACCGCCTTGCAAACGAATTCCAATTGGACCACTTCTAGCAATGGAGTGGGTGGATCTCAGCCACCTAACTTTAACTTGGGTAAGTTCTTTACCTTAGCCAACGGAAGCAGTTACGAGTTGGCCGGAGCCTGGACAAATAATGGGGAACTGAACTTCAACGGGAACTCCTTGACGCTCAATGCGCATACTGCCACGCTTGACAAATGGAATGGAACTTCAAGCGCTGCCTTTGTGAAAACGCAAGGCACAGGCTACCTCAGTTCCACGGTCATCAGCACCTCCAAGACCTTCCCCATAGGAAATACCCGCTACTCTCCAGTTACGCTAACCCGCAATACAGGGACCGATGAAGCCTTCTTTGTACGGGTTTCCGAGGCGGTAAGTAATCCTGCTGCGACCAATTACCTAGCTAAAACCTGGGTCATCAAGAAAAGCAGTGCTGCCACTTCAGGTACGGTGAATGTAGACGCCACCTTTGCCTGGGATGCCGCGGACTTGGTTGGAGGCAACCTGTCCATCCCAATGGTGTTTCAAGCGACCTCGGCTACAGGGCCTTGGACCGAATTGGTTCCAAATACAGACTATGCAAGTTTGGAGATCGGAAGCAACCAGCTCACTGTTCGCGGTTTGAAAGGACTATTGAGCACGGCGGATCGATTCTTTATCATCAAAAACGCAGTTCCAAAAGTAAGCAGTATCTCACCTAGCACCACGGGTACAGGTCAGACCGTAACCATTACGGGAACAGGCTTTACGGGAGCTACTGCCGTGACGCTGGGGGGAACGGCCGTCAGCTCCTTTACGGAAGTGAGCCCTACCCAGATCACCGCGGTAGTGGGAGCGGGTACTACAGGCAATGTGGTGGTCACCACACCGGGAGGCGCTACGACCCAATCGGTAGCCTTTACCTTCCTTCCTGCACCGACCATCAGCTCCTTCAGCCCTGTTCGTGAACAAGTAGGAAATCGGGTGACGATCACGGGTACCAACTTTACCTCGGTGACGGGGGTGACCATTGGCGGAGTTGCCGTCACCTCCTATCAAGTCATCAGCACAACGAGCATCAATGCTTTTGTTCCAGCTGGCGCTGCCCCAGGATCTGTTACCGTAACTACCCTAGGGGGGACGGCTAGCCTTGCGGGCTTCTCGGTGGGCTTCTCTACGCCGCAAAATCCAGAATTGGCGACTGTAGGAAACATCGAAGTCCGCCTTTCGGACCGAGAGCTCAATTTTGCGACCCCATTCTCCCGATCAAACGGAGCGATTACCATTTCTACTCCTGCTAACAATGGGGTGGCAAATTATGCTTCCAATAAAATTTCCTTCCAAGCGATAGGAACCACCACCTTGACCATTTCCCAGGTGAGCACGGTGGATTACTTGTCGGCTACGCGTACGCCTACGATTACGGTGCGGGATTACCCCATCCTCGAATTCCCAGACTTGGTGGGGGCTTTGGGGGACGCCAACCGTACCCTATCCGCTACCTCTCTGAGCCAAGGAGCTATTACCTACCAGTCCAGCAATGCGGCGGTGGGTAGCATCTCGGGAAGTACGCTGTCTATCCAAGGCAAAGGGATTGCGGAGATCACCGCTACCCAAGCGGCCAGCGGCTTGTACCTACAAGCTTCGGCCAAAGCGCTCTTGCTCGTAAAAGATCCGAATAAGCCCGATCCCACCCTCACCTGGATCAGTTCCTTGAATAAAACCCTGGATGACGGGTCCTTTACTGTGGCGCCGGCAACTAGCAACAGCACAGGAGCCATTACTTACTATTCCAGCAACCCTCAAGTGGCGACGATTTCCAACCGCACAGTCACCTTGGTGGGCAATGGAGTGACTGTTCTTACTGCAGCGCAAGAGGAATCAGCTACCTACAATGCAGGCAAGGCGGTCACCCTCTTGATTGTGGGAGATCCGTACAAGTTGTCCGCCCAGCTCACCGGTTTGGCCAACGTGACCAAGTTGGTGACCGATGCGGCCTTCACAATTACGGCCCCAAGTACCCAAAGTGCTGCTACCATTCAATACGTGTTGGGAGATGACCGTATTGCCAGCATTTCGGGCAACACGATTACGCTGAAGACCAATGGCACCACCAAAATCTATGCGCTCCAAAAGGAGACCGCTACGCACAAGGCGGCGATGACGGAGGCCACGCTTCAAGTGAACTTGCCTCCGGTCCCAGCCATTGACTACTCGGATGCGCTCAACTTAAGGGTGGGAACGAGCATTACGCCGCTGACCCCTACCTCTACCGCAGGAGCTGTGACCCAATACAGCGTATGGCCACCTTTGCCAGCAGGCTTAGCGCTCAATGCCCAAACGGGCGTGATTCAAGGAACGCCTACGGTACTTGCCGAATTACAGACTTACCAAGTGACTGGCTCCAATTTGGGGGGTCCTGCGCAGACTCCTGTGCAGCTCTCAGTGATTGATTTTGCACCGACCAACTTGAGCTATACCAGTCCACGGGTATTGATCAAGGACCAAGTCAGTACAGCCGCATTTCCTACCCTAGGCGGTGGTGGAGCAGTGGTTTCCTACACGATAACCCCAGCCTTACCTGTGGGACTTACCTTCAATACGCTTACAGGAGAAATATCCGGTACGCCTTTGGTGATATCCGCAGCGAGCAATTACACGATAAAAGCGATCAATTCGGGTGGAGAGGCCAGCTTTACGCTCAACCTTACCGTGAATGACATTGCTCCTGCAAGTTTGAGCTACCCTACTCCCAATGTACTTTCCAAAAATGTGGCCATGGCTCCGCTGAGCCCAATTGCTACTGGAGGCCAAATCAGTCAGTTTACGGTAGTGGGGACACCTTTGCCAGCCGGCTTGACACTCAATGCGCAAACTGGGGTGATTTCCGGTGCTCCGACAGGTGTCTTTGGCTTGACTAGCTTCACTATTCGTGGACAAAATGTCTCCGGATCGGTGGATGCCACCTTAGAGTTTCTCTCCAACGATTCCCCTCCGGTGATTGCATACACCAGCCCTGCCCGGGTGACCAAAGGACAGGCCATGACTCCGCTTACCCCAACGAATACGGGGGGAGCGGCGAATTCGTATACCATTGATCCAGCATTACCTACTGGCCTAAGCTTCAATGAGACCACGGGCGTGATTTCAGGGACCCCAACAGTCTTGAGTGCAGCCCAGGTTTACCGCGTGGTGGCTTACAATTTTTCGGGAGAAGGAGAATTTGCGTTGAACTTTGGAGTCAACGATGTGCCGCCTAGCACCTTGTCCTACACTGGGGCGACGACCTTCACCAAAGGAACGGCCATTGCAAGTTTATCCCCTTCCGTAAGCGGAGGTGCAGTTACCCAGTACAGCATTGCTCCAAGCTTGCCGCAAGGATTGGTATTGGACCCATCCACAGGGGTCCTATCGGGTACTCCTACTGCCTTGATGGCAGCCTCGTCCTTTACGATCACGGCCACCAACTCAGGTGGAAGCACGACCTTTGCGCTCTCGCTTACAGTCAATGATGTGGTACCTAGCGCCTTGACTTACCCAAGTCGGGATGCCTTTGTTCGCGGCACGGCCATCCAAGCCATGGCCCCTACTTCCGGTGGAGGTACAGTCATTTCTTACAGCATTGCTCCGGCTTTACCCACAGGATTGGCCTTCAATACCAGTACAGGAGAACTTACAGGCACACCTACGGCAGTCGCTGCCGCAGCAAACTATGTGGTAACTGCCACCAATTCGGGAGGCAGCACGACCGCCACGCTATCCCTTCAGGTACGCAAAAGCACCTTGCAGGTGACCGTAGATGCCGCCACCAAAGTCTTTGGACAAGCAGACCCGAGTTTTGCGGTGACCTACTCTGGATTTGTATTGGGAGATGGAACTTCACAAGTCAGCGGACAAGCTAGCTTTACCAGAACGGCTGGAGAAAACGTAGGCAACTATCCTGTTACAGCTTCCGGACTAAGCTCGGCCTTGTATGAACTCAATTACCAAGCAGGTACGCTCAGCATCACCCGTAAATCCGTGGTTACAGGCAGTACCATCAATGCGGTTGCCAACCAGACCTATTCCGGGTCTGCCTTGACCCCTGCGCTCGTGGTGTTGGATGGAAGCACAGCCTTGACCCTGGGTACAGATTACACGGTAGCTTACACCAACAATACCAACGTGGGTACAGCCACCGCTACGATTACGGGCATAGGCAATTATTCGGGTACCAAGACGCAGAACTTCAGCATCGTAGCAAGGGCTGCCAGCACGCTGACGATCGCTGCGATTGCCGACCAAAACTTTACCGGAGCCGCTTTGACTCCTTCGGTAGTGGTGAAAAATGGAAACACTACCTTGACGCTAGGCACGGATTATTCCTTAGCCTACAGCAACAATGTCAATGTGGGTACTGCCACCGTAACCGTGACTGGCTTGGGTAATTATTCGGGAACCAAGACGCAAACTTTTGAGATTGTGCAGCGAATCGCCTCCTTGTTGACCATTGAACCGATTGCTAGCCAAACCTATACCGGATCCGCCTTGACCCCAACAGTAGTGGTGAAGGACGGAAGCACTACCTTGACCTTAGGTACCCATTACTCCCTTGCCTACAGCAACAATGTCAATGTGGGTACTGCGACCGTAACCGTGACTGGCTTGGGTAATTATTCGGGAACCAAGACGCAAACTTTTGAGATTGTGCAGCGAATCGCCTCCTTGTTGACCATTGAACCGATTGCTAGCCAAACCTATACCGGATCCGCCTTGACCCCAACAGTAGTGGTGAAGGACGGAAGCACTACCTTGACCTTAGGCACCCATTACTCCCTTGCCTACAGCAGCAATACCAATGCGGGAACTGCAACCGTAACCATTACGGGCATAGGCAATTATTCGGGTACACAGACGGGTTCTTTTGCCATTGGAAAAGCGCCGCTTACCGTTCGGGTAGTGAATGCTTCCAAGAATTACGGACAAGCAGATCCCGCCTTTACGGTTACCTATTC
>Ga0194130_10003321_pt1 | contig 21791 bp, 24 predicted proteins | sample TA2KigsurfametaG_FD_160084 | JGI IMG/M metagenome (GOLD analysis project Ga0194130, IMG submission 160084) | Freshwater microbial communities from Lake Tanganyika, Tanzania - TA2015050 Kigoma 12 surface | ecosystem: Environmental > Aquatic > Freshwater > Lake | place: Tanzania: Lake Tanganyika... | reverse complement strand
TGGGTTATCAAAGAATAAAAATAAATTGACATCAGAGTTTGAGTTATGCATAAAACAATCAGCAATTGATTGTGAATTAAATAAGAATGCTAATCAAGATGATAATACTCGATTTAAATGTGATGTATAAATAATAATTAAGATTTTTTAACAAGTACTCGTGTATCTGGATCACCTGGCCACACCCCGTATGGATATTGATAAATATCTGGGCAATAAGATACAAGCTTTTCAGCATCAGTATTTCTATACCAAATTGCTTTACAATAATCTATTTCTGCACATTCATCTATACGTTTAATAATATCATCTTCAGTTACATCAGTTGTCTGCCAATTTTGTTGAGAAGCTGTACATGTGTAACCAATATTCTTATCATTGGCAATAAAATATTGCGTACCTTTTGGTGTTGAATATATTTGAGGTGCTGGTCGCGCTGGTGTTAGATTTATTGTTTCTGTTGATGATGGTGTTAGATTTGTTGTATCTGTTGGTGATGATTCTGATGATTATGGTGATGATTCTGATGATGCTGGTGCTGATGCTGATGATGATTCTGATGGTGCTTTTATTGGTGCTGGTGCTGGTGCTGATGATGATTCTGATGGTGCAGATGGAGCAGATGGAGCAGATGGTGCAGATGTTGTAGAACTACCACCAGCATTAGTTACAGCATTACCACCTGAATTTTTTTTAGATTTCTTTACAACTTTTTTAACTGGTTTTTTAACTACTTTTTTAACAGGTTTTTTAACTACTTTTTTAACAGGTTTTTTATTGACTTTCTTTTTTTGTGTTAAATGTTCATTCTTACCTCTTAAAAGAACAATTAAAACAAGTAATAACAAAATTACAATAAATTGTAAATATTTATACTTCATATATAATTATATAAAAATAAAAAATAAAAATACTTAAATAATATTATATATGAAATTAAATTCGAGTGTTCAAAGAGTATTGTCGAGGGGTGTGCGAAATTTTAGAAAAAAACAATTGAGAAAAAAATTTATTGAAATTCGTTCATTGTTTATAGAATTAAATGACATATGTAAAGATAGATATGCAGATGATTTATTAAAGAATAGACAAAAGATAATTGAAGAATCATTTGATAGATTAACAATAAAAATTAGGGATAAGAATGTCATAACAAAGGTTAAAGAATTTATTGATTTATATAAAAAGGTATATATGCCATTGAGAAAATTTGATGAAAAAATATTCTTGTCTTTATGGATATTTAGTGTATTTCCAGATATTGTGCTTAATCCGATAACAGAAATAAAGCAAAAATTACTAAATGTATCAAGATATATTATAGACAGGATTGACAAATTATGTATAAATGATGATAAAATATATGATAAAATATTTTTAATAGATTTTAATAAACATATTAACATTTATACGGAAATTTTTGAATTATTTATTAAAGAAGATAAAAAAATAAAATTATTAGAAACAATTGAATCATATATTACAATTAAAAAAAACATAATTAAAATTGAAGATTCTCAAAAATATGATAAAAATGAAAAAAAAGATATTATATATATGATGTTAAATAATCTAAAAAAAGTAAAAAAATTTATAATATTATATATAAGTAATTTTGATTTTGTCAATATTGATAGAATAATAAAAGAAACAATAAATTTAGAAAATATGATGATTATTAATTATATTAATACCATTGAAAGAAAATTAAATAATAAAGAGTATGAAAATGTTTTAATAATTTTAGAAGAGATACAAGAATTTATTAAAAAAATGAATAAAATAAAAACAGAAGCTGATTTAGAAGAAATTATTGATCCTGCATATATAATTCAATTAATAAAAAATGATTTATTAGATGAAAATACAATAATAAATTTTGGATTAAAATTATCAGAACAAATAACTATGAATGGTTCAATTAGTTTAAGTGAAATGAAAAAAAGAGAAATAGATAAATTAAAAAATAAAAATTTAACAATAAATCAATTATTAGCAAATGTTATATATATAAATCTAGAATCAATATATATGGTTTACGATGAGATTTTATCATTTCATGAATTAGTAAATGAACTTGAAATTTTTGATTTATAATTATTTATCATTAAATAGATAGAAATAATATTTATTAGAGTTAAGACTATAAAATTATATTCGTAAAAACTATTAATAATATTATTAATTGATATAAATATTCCAAAGATACTTTTATAAGTTTTTATTACAATTTTATAATTACCTTTAAATTGTAATTCTAAATATAAATTATAAATCTCATTTAATGTATTTATAATATAATATGAAATAACTAGATCTTGAATATATGGCGGTAATAATACTAAACCAAAATATAATGGTTCAAAATCAAAGTATTGATTATCTTCATAAATTATAATATATTGATATAATTCTTTATATTTATTTATAAATGTTAAATATATTTCATAATAATTAATCGCTATAAAATATAATATAAAAGATATACATGAATATATATATGCCATCTTATTTATATGTTAAATGTTATATGTTAATGTTAATTTACTATAAATTTAATTTATCATTTTTTATTTTATTTGTTATTTTTTTATTTTATTTGTTATTTTTTTTTATTATATTCGTTATTTTTTTTTCATTTTATTATTTTTATGATTATATATGAATTTGGTAACAAAAGAAAATTTTTTTATTACATGCTTTATATTAGTTATTGTCCTTGGTGTATGTTATATTATGTATTTAGAGCTTAAAAAATATATACATAAAGAAATTTCAAAAAAAATAAATAATGGAAATATAAATACAAATAAAAATCAACAATCGTCACAAATACAACAAAATAGACAACATACACAATCACAATTACAACAAGCACAACAATCACACCAAACACAACAATCACAACCACAACATAATAAACAAATAGATAAAAATGAAAACGACGATGATGATTCTGAATCTGATTTAGATTCAAATATAGATTCATATATTAATCCATTACCAAGTATAAATGACAATGATGATAATAATGACAATGACAATGATAATGATAATGATGATTAAAGATGCATTTTTTTATTAAAAAATATATATTTCATATCAAATATATGAATTATAATATAATTGTTATTCTTATTTTTTTACTAATACTATTTATTTATAATTATAAAGATCTAAAATTTAAAAAAATATATAAATTTTGTATTGAAAAGATAAATTTATTTACATCATTTCAATTAAAATTATTAAATAAAAAGAAAAAACACGATAAACATAATAAATTAGATAAAAAAGATAAAAAAAATAAAAAAGATAAAAAAAATAAAAAAGATAAATCAGATAGAAAAAATAGAGAAAGTAAAATTAAGAATGAAGATGTTGATGAAGTTTTACAAAAATTATTAAATAATAAAAGTAAAATAGAAAATTCTGATGATAATAATGATGATGATGATGAAAGTGAAAATAAAAATAATGATGAATTATCAGATATATCATCAATAGATTTAAATTCGATTAATTCTGATGGGTCTGGCGGGTCTGATGTCTCAAATGCTTCAAATGGATCTTTATTATCATTTGAATAAAAAATGATTAAAAAATATTAAAAGATTAAAGCACTTATTAAAGTATAATATAATAAAAATGTCAAAAATTCTTCTATCATTATTAGGTCATGTTGATGTTGGTAAAACATCAATTCTTAATTATTTCACCAAATCAAAAGAAAAAGAAGTGAACAATATAACACAACAAATTAAAGCATATTCATTTTCATTGGATGAACTTCAAGCAATTACATCAAATGAAAAATTTAAAGATAATTTTATTCATGATGGCATTATATTAATTGATACACCAGGTCACGAATATTTTGAATCGATGCGTAAAATAACATCATTTACATCTCATTTTGTTATTATTGTAGTTGATATTATTTCTGGTCTAGAAAAAACACATAAAGATATTATAAAATTTTTAAAAGCAAACTCTATTGATTTTGTTATTGTTCTAAATAAGATTGATAGAATTTCAGAATGGAAATCACAACAAAATTCTACACTAAAAAATACATTTCAAAATCAGTCAAAATCTACATTAAAATTATTGAATGATTATATTTTAAATATAATTTGTCAATTTGCTGAACTAGAAGTTAATGCTCAGGTATATTATTCAAATAAAGATTACAAAAATTTTGTATCAATGGTTCCTATATCTGCAAAAACAGGTGAAGGTATATCTGATTTATTATTTTTGTTATCAAAATTATTTTCTAAAAAAGAAAAGATTTTAAATGATAAAAATATTCCAGGAGATCTAATATATGTTATTGATAGACAATCTAATCCAAAATTTGGTTTATGTACATTATGTGTCCAGTCAGGTAAACGTGATAAGAACAATAATTTACATGAAAATTATTATGTTTTAGATCATCAGAATAATTGGAATGAAATAAAGTTTAAAATAATTAATGATAAAAATGGTATATTATATATTACAACAGATTATCAATTAGGGTTGACTAATATCATTTATCATAAGAAGTTAGAACAATCATTTGAAGATTTATCTTTGTCAAATGCAACAATTATGTTAAAAGATGAACAATATAATGATACTGATGATTTAGATATTGTAGATAAGAGTTTAGTTGTTAAAGATGTTTTTAAGTATAAATCTCCAGGAATCTGTATTTTAAGTGAATCAAGTTCAATGGAAGGCGCACTTAACAAAATATTTGATTCTATACCAATTGGATTATTTTCAGATTCTAAACTTGATAAAGCAACTATTATTCGAGCATCTAATTTAATGAAAATGAAATCTAAATTAGATGAAGAATTTAATTCACATTTAAGAGTTATTGCTATTTTCAATCCAAAATATTCAGATGATAAAGATAATACAGATATAATAACACCTGAATTAAAAACATTATTATCAGCAAATTATATTAAAGTTATTATTTCTAATACAATTTATAAACTAAAAGATGAATATGATAATACAAAAACTCAACTTCGAAATGAATTAATTAAAAAGTATTCATCACTACTTGATTCAGAATTAGAAATTATTCCAGAGTTCATATTCCTAAAATCTTCACCACTATTATTTGGTGTAATAATTCGGAATGGTGAGATTTCAATTGGATCTAAATTGAGTACAAATTATAATGGAATGGAAACAATTATTGGCAAAGTTACATCCATCAAATTAGAGGATAAACAAATAGAAAGAGCGACAAAAAATATGAAGGTATGTATTAAAGTAGAATCAACTGATAAGAAGGTAAAATTTGGTGCACATCTAGATGAAGGATGCATATTAAAAACATTTAGAACTAAGGATGAACAATTAATATATGATAGAATAAAAAAAATCTAAATTAAAAATTGAAAATTAAAAATTGAATTTAATATTCCCTATTTTTCTATATTTTTATTAACATTAATTATAAATAATAATAAAAAATGACAAGCTTTTCAGGCCCTATGTTTTTTAGTGAACGTCTTCGAGAATATCAGAAGAGTGTAGCTCATGTAGATCCGGATTTTGATAGAAAATTAAAACAACAAGAATTAGAACAGAAATATATGGATAAGATGGAAGAAGGTTGCAGAGTATTTGCAAAAGAATTAGAAAATATTAATGTAAAAGAATTATCACTTACTGTTAAAAATTCTCTAAAATATAAGGTAAAAGGGGCTGAAAATTCTGAATATATTTATACAGGATGTCCTGAACTTAAAAAATTTATTTCACACTTTAATTCGAAGAATAATTTAAATCAAATCAAACTAAATGGAACGGAAAAATTTGTAAATAAGATTTCAGTTAATGAAGATGATGTAAAAAATAATAAATTAAATTATGAATTATCTTTTGAGCTTGATTATAAAGATGAATACAAAAGTGGTGGAACATGGAGTGGAAATGTAAAAGTTCCAAATCCGCCATCAAAAGATAATGTATTCTTTGGATAATTTTTTCTATTATTTATTTATTTTATTTTTTCATTTTATTATTAAATATGTCTATTCGAGTTGTTATTGGAGATGTCGATAATTGTGATATGATTGGTTTAATGAATCAGTATTTAAAATTAAAAATTAAATATTGGACTATAGATTTTCTTAAGCTTACATTAGATTTAGATATGATATATATAGAAAATGATAGAATCATAAGAATTTTATCAAATGATATATATGGTGCAGAATTAGTAATAAATGAATTAATTATAATAAATAATTTTTTTACTAATTACAAAATAGAATTAAATGGTTCAATTGAAAAGAAAATTGACAAAACTTTATGTGAATTCATTATTATCAATTATGATATTTTTGATTCTACATTGATATATAAGATGAAAAAGTTTTGTCATAATATAAAAGTCGATGAATCTAATTTTATGAAAAAATTGAATTAAAAATAATCAAAAAGTTATAAATTTAATAATCAAAATATAAATATGAATATGAATATCGATAACTTTATTTGTCCAATCACACAGGATATTATGTCAGACCCTGTTATTTGCGCTGATGGTATTACATATGAACGGAAAGCCATTGAACATTGGTTGCAATCACATTCTACCTCACCTGTAACACGTCAACCTCTTAATAGTTCAAATCTGATTACTAATTATGCTTTAAAGAATATGATTGAAGATTATAAAAAACAACCAAAACAAGTAAACAAAGAACAAATACAAGTAAACAAAGAACAAATACAAGTAAACAAAGAACAAATACAAGTAAACACAAATAAAAATAAAACAAAGAATCATTATAGAAACTCGGGATTTAAGTATGAAGATAATTTTTATTCAATTGTTGAATTAATTCCACAGAATCCAAATAAGAAAGATAATATTGTTGTAGCAGTTGTTGATACTTCTGGTTCCATGGATGAAAGTGCGGATGTACCAAATTCAAAAGAATCTTCTGGCTTGTCAAGACTTGATCTGGTAAAACATACTTTAAATACTATTGTTCATTCACTTGGAGATAATGATTTATTTTTGGTCATACAATTTAGTAATACAGCAAAGATTTGTTCAGATTTTATGAAACTTACACAAACAAATAAGAATATTGTTTTAGAGAATATTAAAAAGCTAAAAGCTGATGGTATGACTAATTTATGGGCAGGTATTAATTTAGGTTTGTCCAAATTAAAAGATAATAATAATTCAAATTCAAATATTTCAATGTTAATTATGACAGATGGTGTATCAAATTCAGACCCACCTCGTGGTATTGTTCAATCTCTAAAAGATTATATTACAACAAACAATTTGAGATTCCCAATTAATACATTTGGATATGGATATAATATTGACTCTACTCTTTTGAGTGAGATTTCATCAATTGGTCATGGATTTTTTGGATTTATTCCAGATGCAACAATGGTTGGAACTATATTCATCAATATTCTAGCAAATATTATTAATGGATGTTATAATAATATTGAAGTGAATTCAGATGTAGTACAATTATTGACACCAAATGTTTATGGTATGTGTACACGCAATCAACCGATTCATATTATTCTAAAAAGTAATACACCAATTAACAATCATATTCGAATTTTATGTGATGAAAAAGAAGAAGTAATTAATATTGAATCAACAGATAATAATCCAACAATTAATGATTTAGAACAACTATTTCGTATTGAATTAATTGAGAAAATTAAAAATGGATTACAAAATGGCGAATCATCTGAAATAATGAAATTTAGAACAATACTTCAATCATATAATTCATCTTATATCAATGCTATTAAAGATGATATCTATAATTCCGATGCAAACAAAGGTCAATTAGAGAAAGCCTTGTCAAAGAGAGAATGGTTACAACTTTGGGGGTCACATTATTTGAAATCTATTATTCGTGCACATCAATTTGAAAAATGTTTAACATTCAAAGAATCATCCCCCCAGTTTTATAATTCGGATGATTTTAAAGTGGAACAAACAAGAATTGAAAAAATATTTTGTGATCTACCAGCACCTAACCCATCTAACGCTTATTCTCAATTATCTTATTCATATTATTCTTATCCTTATACCATTCAACCAAATCAATCTTCTACACCAGTTTCAATGTCGACATATTATGTTCAGGATGGTGGATGTTTTGATGGAAATGGTAAGGTAAAACTTTATGATTATGAAACAGGTAAAATTTATTACAAATTAGTGAAAGATATTGTGAAAGGAGATAAGATTTATAATTCAAATAATAACAAATCTTATGTTACAGTTGAATGTACAATTAAATTTGCAATTAATAAAACAATTAAATTATGTCAATTAAATAATATGTATATCACACCATTCCATCCAATTTTCCATAATAATAAATGGGAGTTCCCAAATAACATTAAATCTCCAATTGATACATATATTGATTATGTTTATGATTTTGTGTTAGATTCTGGTCATATTGTAGAAATTAATGATCTAGAAGTATTAACACTGGGACATAACTTTGACTTTAATGATGTAGTTAGACATGAATATTTTGGAAAGAATATTATCAATGATTTAGAAATGATGGATGGATGGAATTCAGGTGAAATTGTATTAGATTTTCATGAATTTATCCGTGACGCAACATCAAAAGTTGTTGGATTAAAAAAATTGATTTAAAAACAATATAAAAGTAAAGTCTTATTTATTTATTATCATATTAAAATGCCCGTTAAATCTACTAAATCTACTAAAAATGTCAAAGAAGAACAAGAAGAACAAGTTGAAAAGAAAGTTGAGAAAAAACCAGTAAAGAAAGTTGAAAAAGAAGAGAAAGAAGAAAAGAAACCAGTAAAAAAAGTAGAAAAGAAGGAAACGAAGGAAAAGAAGGAAAAGACGGAAAAGAAAGAAAAGAATGATAAGAAAGATGACGAAGACAAAGAACCTAAAAAGAACAAAGCTACTATGAAAGTTGGACTCGAACTTAATGTCAATCCATTTAAGAAATGGCTTAAAACTTTTTACACCAATGGTGATGACACCAAGAAGATTTTAAATGCACATTACATTCTTGCAACGGTAAATGAAGTAATGCTATTTAATATTCTTACTGGAGTGTCTGATAAGTTTTCAAAATCTAAAAATGGACTAGAAGATCTAACATCTGACCGTTTTGTATCATATCTTCGTGAGACGGATTATCTTTCAGCAACATTCGCACACGACCTAACAAAATATAATGCAGATTTTGATTATTCAAAACAACTTCCAGTAACACAGAAAGAACTAAATGAGTTTATTGAAAAGAAATGTTTTCATAATAATGGAAATGTTTCAATTAATAAAGAAACACTAAATCTAGTATTCTATCTATTAGCAGTAACAAATTCAAAACTTGCTTCGTATGCTGGAGTTTTTGCCAAATTTGCAAAGAAAACTACAATTACAGGTGATGGTATGTCTGCAGCAGTAGAAGTACTTTTTACAAGTAAACTTCTTGTAAATCTTCAAAAGAAGATGAACGAAGTTCAGACTATTCTCAAGAATAAACCTAAGAAAGATTCTGATAAGAATGATAATGAGGACGATAACGACGATGAAGAAGAAGGAGAGGATGAAAATGAAGAGGAAGAGGAAGAAAATGAAGAGGAAGAAAATGAAGAGGAAGATGACGAATAAGATGAAGAGTAAAAATTTGATTTATTAATATATTAAACATAAAAATTTATTTATAACTAAAACATACAAATATTTGATGGATATAGACATTCAATTAAAAGAATTAAAGTCTCTTATATCTAATGATATATATGATTATAAGTTTACTATTATTGAATTAAAGACTATTATTGATGAAATAAATTTAAAGGGTTCTAATGAATTAAAATTAAAATTAAAAGATAATAATTCATATCTAACAATGATTGAATCCCAGTTAGTTTTTAATGATAAAAGAATAATAAAAAAATTAAAATCATCGGATTTTGAATTAACCTCGGACCAATCAATTGTATTAGATTTAATTGGTAAATTTATTCTTTCTTCAAATAAGATCTTTGGTCTATACGGATATGCAGGAACCGGTAAAACAACAATGATAACACAGATTGTAACAAATTTAATTAAAAATGGTTATCTAAAAAAGATAGCGATTGTTGCACCGACAAATAAAGCATTATCAGTATTAAAATCAAAGTTTGCATCAGAAATTAAAAAAATTATTAATAAATTAGATTTTCAAACAAACGAGACATCTTTTGATATGATTATTGATTTTTTAAGGTCTAAAAATATAATTCTAGATTTTATTACTATTCATCGCCTCTTACAATTAAAAGTAGATTATGATGATTCAGGTGATGTTATATATGTTAATAATAAAAAAACTTTGATTAATGATTATGAATTAATTATTATTGACGAATCTTCAATGATTACTATTACAATGATTGATTTACTTATAAACAGTATAACAAATGAAGTAACAAAGATTATATTTTCAGGAGATCCAGCTCAATTGCCACCAATTAATGAAAAAATTAGTGCAATATTTTTAAAAAATTATGAAGAATTAACATTTCATAAGTTTAGAGATGCAATTAATAGAGATAAAACAAAAAATCTTGACGTGTATACAAAGACTGTATTAGAAGAAAGATTAAAAAATCGATATGATATATTTATGGAACAAATTAAGAAGATTGAATCATATATTTTAACAGAAGTAATGCGTTCTAAAAAAAAGAATGTCATTAATACATGTCTTTCAATTAGACACTGGATTGATGGGCGTTGTGAATTACCAGCATTTGAAAAATTTAATGGTAAAAAAGGTATACAATTTTACAATTATGTATGTAAAAGTAAATTAGATACAGATTGGTTTAAGCTTGCTCTAGAAGATTTTAAAAAATTTAATGAAAATAATATTATTTTAACATGGACAAATTCACAAGCAAATGAATATAATATGGCGTTAAGAATGATGATTTATAATAAAAAAAATCTTAAACGTTTTGAAGTAGGTGATATTTTAATATTAAATGATTTCTATAATTTTAAAAATCAAGAATCTAAAATATCGACATCTGAACAAATGAAAATTGTATCTGAAAAAATAGTAAAAGTAAAACCACAATTATTTGAAAATATTATTGAATCAATAAATTTTGAAAAATTTAAAAATCCTGTAAGTTTAAAAAGAAAGGTTGAAGAATTTATACAACAGATAAAGAATTTATTTGAGATAGAATATCAATGTCATGAATTAATTGTATATTCTATGTCAAATATTGATGAACAGATTAAAGTTAAAATATATGTATTAACTCTAGAATATGAACAAAAATATACACAAATAGTTAGAGAGATACAAACTCTAATAAAAAAATTTATTATAAAACTTCTAAGTTTGTCATATACTGAAAAACAAATTGAATCAATATCAAAATTATTTTGGAAAAATTTACATCAAAATCTAATTGAACCTTTTGCTACTGTAAGTTATGGTTATTCAATTACGTGTCATAAAGCACAAGGATCTAACTTTTATAATGTATATGTGGATGCAAATGATATAATGAAAAATATGAAGGAACATGAAATGAAAAAATGTCTATATACTGCATTTACAAGAACAATTAATAATCTAAATATATTGATTTAAGTTTTTTCAAATAATCAATTTCTAATATATCACCAAAATATTTTATAATATTATCTATTTTATCTATTTTATAATATTGAAGTAAATTTTGTCTGTACAATATAACAAGTCTCAAGGCAAATATTAATCTATTAATTTTTAGATTTTTTTCTTTACATAATTTTATTTGTTTTCTAAATAATCTTGATAGATATATTACATCATATAATGCATATAACTTTTCATTAGAATTTATAGTTTTTGGATTCCATTTTATTTTCCATATTTTTCCTAACTTTTCTTCAATATTCTTAAGATATTCTAATCTATCTGTATTTATTATTCCACAGTTTATCATAGCTTGATAGAGATTACATCTAGGAAAGGATAGATAAGAACATATAAATCGAGTATCATAAAAGTTATTAATAAATAATTGAATCTTATTTGGATCTCTTTTTAATAATCTATTAATAATATAAGGTATATCATTTGATTCAGAACCATGTAATATCTTTTTATTTGGTGATAAAAATACCTTATCAACTAATATAGATTTATTTTCTGGTTTTAAGAACTCTGGATTTAATAGAAATATTGAATTAATTTTAGTAATATATAGTTGCATTAATCCAACTTCTTTACCATTAAATTCAAAATCTATACAAAATTTTATGTTATCAAGAGGTGATATATTATCTAATGTTTTAATTAAATCTTCTTCATCTTGTAAATTCTTAATTGTTATTATTCGAATCTTCATCTATTTATATTTATATATATACGTTAATTAATATTTTATTTAACCTCTGAAAATAATATAAACAAATTAAGAATGAGTAGAATTGAAAGATATCAAGATGGTATAAATAATTTTATAATTAACAAAACAAATATCGATGAAGATATTAAAAAAAAAATTTTAGATTCAGATCATTTACTTGGTATAATCATGGCATCAATTATAAATTTAAATACTAAAAAAACAAATTATAAAGTTCATGGATATTATACAGCAGCAGCAATTGATCTAATTCTTTTTAATTTAAATCAAAATCTAAATCAAAATCTAAATCAAAATCTAAATCAAATGTATATATTAAATAATATCTATTCCTTATTTCATACAAATTTTGATATAATTAAATTTCCTGTTTGTAATGACATGTCTGTTAAAGTATTAAAATTTGGTTCAACATATTTATCTTCTCAATTAGGAATAATTTTTAATCAAAAAAAATATGAAGAACAAAAAAGAACTCAAAAATCTGATATTGTAAATATATCAATGAAAACAAATATTAAAATAAAGATTAAAGAATTGAATACAATCAAGAAAGAAGATATTACAAATTTTTTAAATGATAAATATGGTACAATTGGCGAGATTGTTTTTATTTTAGGATGGACAATTGGTGGTGGTGAAATTAAAGCAGAATTTATGAAAGAGTTACAATCAATGGGCAATATCTTAGGTATTTTATACAAGATAGCAATAGATTTTGAAAATATAGAATCAAATATAGAAAAATCTTATATTTATAATATTGTTTTAAATAATGGCATCCAAGATTCATTTACATTATTTATGGATTTAAAAACTGAATTTCTAGAAGCTTTATTTAACCATAATTTATATACACATACAATCAAAGAAGTTTTAGATTTATTAGAAGATAAAATTGATGTGATTTTAAAAAAATCTAATATTGATATGAAATCAACCTATTCAACTCTATCATAAAAAAATAAAATGTAAATTCAATATATTATGAAAGGTAAAAATCTAGCTATTGATTTATTAATATCAATACCAATTATCATATTATTTTTATTATTTGTTTATAAATTAATTGAAATATTAACAATGAAAGAAAAACCAGATGACAAAGTAAAAAAGACATTAATATTAGCATTTATTTTTGGCATTATATCCCTTGCTATTGGTTTTTATGTCTTTGGTAAATCAGGATTAAAAAATAGGCCTGTTAAAATTGGATTAATTGTTGGTGCTATAATTCTTCTATTTCAATCATTAATTACTAACTGGGACAAGTTACAACATGATGTAAGATTAATGTTTATTGGTATAGTATTTGGTGTAACAATATTTACATCATACTTTTTGCGATCTTAATTTTTTTAAATCATATTAATTTTTATTTAAAAAAATATTTATAATGTACTAATAAGACAATAAAAATAAATGGGTATCGAAAAATTTTTTTTAAACTTAAAATCAAATAAGAATTTTAATAACAATATAACAGCAAATACAACAAAAAATTTTGATTTAGTATATATTGATTTTAATTCTGTAATTTGCAAAACAATTGAAGATATTGAAAAAAAATTAAATTATGTTAATTATGAAAAAATCTATATGAAACATAATTCAATAAATGAATTTAGTGAAGAATCTAAAAAAATCATTGAAGAATATAACATTAACGATAATATGGATATGAATATGAACATGATATTTTTAAATTTTCTAACAAAGAATATTCAACTAATATTAAATGAAATTAATAAAGATTATGTAAAGATGATTTTTATTGCATTCGATGGAATTCCTACAATGGCAAAAATTGTAGAACAACGTAGACGTAAATATACCAAATATATTTTAGATGAGATTAAGAATCGTATTTATAAAAAATTTGAATCATCTATTGATACAATTAGAAAAGAGTTTGAAAATAATAGAATTATAGTTGATTTATCATGTAAAATTGATGGAAATATAATTAAATCTATTATTAACCTTGCAAATGTTGATATACAAATTTCTGATAAGACAGAACTAGGAGAAGGAGAGAAAAAAATATTTGAGCACATTGCATCAAATTATGGTGATAATCATTCATATTTAATTTATAGCCCTGATTCAGATGTAATTATTCTATCATTGTTACATCAAAATATTATGAAATTAAATTCTCTTGATTCTAAATTTCATATTATTAAAAATATTGATCCAATTGAATATATTAATATTGACCAGATTAGATTAAATCTGGTGGATTATATAAAAAATCAAATTGAACAACATAAGATTGAGGAACGTAATCTTATTCCAAATGAATGTAATATTGTATCTGATATTATTTTCCTAATCCAATTTTTAGGTAATGATTTTATTTTTAAAATAAATTGCTTAACATCTAAATCTAGTTTAAATATTTTAATTGATATTTATATCAGACATATTACAAGAACAAAAAATAAATTTAAATATCTTGTATTCAATGAAAATAATCTTTATAAGATTAATTATGATAATCTTAATTCTATTATTTTTAAATTAAGTGAAAATGAACATAAAATGATATATGAGACATATTGTGTAAATAATTATAAAAATTTTAATTATCTAACGTCAATATTTGAGATTAATAATTCTTCACCATTTTTTTATGATAAACTTATATCATATATCTATGGTTTTAATAAAATCATGACATACATTATTTCAAATAAGAATACAACAAAATCAGCTATGGATATTTATGAAGCTACTTTAGATAAGTATAATGATAAAAAAATTTTTACAAGATTATTTTTATTAATTGAATCAGAATATCAATATAATATAAATGAGAAAACAGAGAATGATATAGTGTCAGATGCGATTAATATAATTGATAAAATATTGTTAATGATTCGGACAAATAAATTTTACAAAGGTAAATTACGTTTTGTTAGATATTCTACAACAATTAATGATTCATATCATTTGCAACAAATTTCGAATACAATGGAACATACTAAAATGATTGTTACAGAATATGATAAGAACTATTATAAATTTGAAAAGAAATTAGATGAATATTTTTATATATTATCATCCGATGTTGAACAAAAATTAGGTTATTTGGATGTTAATTTTAAAAATAATTATTATAAATTATTATTAGATAATAATATCGAGGAGAATAAGAAAAATTTTTATCAAGAGAAAATAAAGACTAGGGAACAGACAAAGATTAAAGAAATTTGTAATTCATATTTACTTGGATTATTTTGGAATTTTGATTTTTATTTTAACAAAAATAATCATAATAAAAATTCAGAATTCATTTCTATTTGGTATTATAATCAAGACGTAGTGCCATTTTTAAAAGATTTACAATTATATATGAAGGAACTATGTAAAAATCATAATAATGAAAATACTATTTATCATTCATTGTATCATGAAAGTAATAAAATGTTTTATCAAATAGCGAATTATAATTCACAATTTTATGTTAACAAGGAAAATTATCTAACAGATATGGAACAATATATTTATATTAATCCAAATGAAAAATTATATAATAAAATTCCACCAAAATACAATCAAATATTATCAAATAATTATTTATTCCCAAATATTCGTAAAATAATTGAAGATATATTAGATGGTAATGTATCAACACATATTGATTTGACAAATTGCATATATATTAATAAATGTAAGATACTTGGATTAAATATTGTTTCTTATAATGATCTAATTAAATATTTTATTAAACTAAGATAAAAAGTAAATAGTAAATGTTAAAGTAAACAAATAAATAATAAATTAAAGTGCAATAGATGTTAAGGCAAGAGTACTTAATTCAGGTGTTAATAAAGCGGCACAATCGTGATAATTACGTTTAGCACATTCGGTAACACCCCAACCAATACGATAAAGTGTAAAATAAATGATTAAAGCAAGTAATATAACAATTAAAGCGAATTTAATAAAACCCCATACACTACGTTTTGGTTTAGATTGTACACCTTGAGCAGCTTGAGCAGCTGTAACAGAATTTCCTGATTGAGCAGGTTGAGCAGGTTGAGCAGGTTGAACAGGTTGGGCTTGTTGTGCTTGTGTTGGTTGTTGTACAGGTTCTGGTACTACTTGTTTTGTTTCTTCTTTTTTTTCTTCTCCATTGTCATAAGCAACAAAGGGTGCAAGGTTAGTTTCACTGAATCCAGTATCTGACCAGCTTGGTGCGCTTTGTTCATTTTTTAAGATTTGTGAGTCATCTTCTAATGAAGCATATAAGTTTTTATCTGCAAGATTTAATTGATACATATTTTTATAATATTACTTGATATATTTTATATTATTATTATATAAAATGTCTAAAAAAATATATTGTGGAATTAGTAAAACACCAAAGGGTTATAGACTTGGATCAATGGTTGAATGTCTTGAGAAAGGAAAAGTAAATCTATATGGGTTATACAAGATTGATTCTAAATTAATTAAACAAAAATTAGCTTCAAAGAAAAAAGAATCAAAAAAAGATAAACCAATAAAAGAAATGGATGTAAGATTAACACAGGCCGCATTAAAGGGTAAGATAACAGCATTTACTAGAGAAGTAAAAACACTTGAAAAAGAAGATGATGATAGAAATTTACCGTTGATTAAAAAAATAACAAAACAAATTGAAAAAACAAATGATGAGATTAAAAAATTATCTGAATTAATAAAAAAGATGAAAGATGGCAAAGACATAAAGATAAATTTAAAAGATTTAAAAGCTGTCGAGAAGAAAATTCCAACAGTTGATGAAATAAAAGGAATAAAAAAAGCAACTAATAAAAAATCTAAGAAATAGTTAACCTTCATTTGATAAATAAATTAATTTTCTAAATTCTTCATCATGTATCATTAATAATTTATTAATTGCAGCCATATAGCCGTCAATCTGTTCGTCTTTTGTAGGATCAGATGATGATGATATTTGAAAACACTTTTCATAAAGATCAGTAATTTTTTGTAATTTCTTACCACACCATAACAATTTAATTTTATCATAGTCAATAAATGTCTTATTCTCACCTTCTACCATACATCTGGGTAGAAAATCTTTTCTATATGTTCCATTTAAACTGGCCTTGAGTACAATAATAAAATATTGTGTAGCTAAGATAACATTTGTTGGAACTGGTCCTGAATGATATGTAAATTGTAATTTATCAAAAGCCATACACACAAAATCAATCATCTTTTCTAAACATGACCAAAATATTTTCAAATCTTCTTTTGATAAATTATCAAAGGAATCTAAATTTGTAATAATATTTCCTGATTGATCTCTATATTTACCGGATAATGGAATAATATACCATTCAATAATTCTTACAACGATATTATATAATAAACTAATATTTTCTCGATTATCGCCATACCAATATCTTTCTAACCATTGAAGACGATTTGATTCTTGAATAATGACTGCATGATTTGAGATTCCAATTTTTGTATTTAATGGTTTAAATGCCAAAGAAACTATATGACACATCGTACCAATTGGATCTAATAATTGTCTTTTATTATTTGTATGTATATGATTCATTATTTTTATTCTATATTTAGAATATATAATTTTATTTTTATATCTCAATCGAATCAATTATTTTATTGGTAATCATTGTATTATTGTAAATTTGTGTGCGCTTTTTATTGAAAGAATAAGATATATCCGAATCAAAAATTAGGAAAGAACAAAAATTATTATTCTTTGAAAAAAATACTTTTAGAATAAAATCTCCAACAACATCATATTGTGAATTTGAAGAATTAATATAGGGGTAAAATTTATGTATTGTATCAAAAAATTCATTTTTCTGTCGAATCTTTATTGTTTCATAATGAGATGCATTAGATGGGATTAATCTTGATGAAGAAAAATTATCAATAAAGTTTATTGTTACTTTATTTATTTTTTCATCTACTTTTTCATCTACTTTATTTATGCAATGTCTAGATCTTAATCTTGAAAATTCTTCATTTAATAATGTATTTTTTAATGTTTTCTTATATAATTCATCAATAAAATCTCTAAGTTTAAATAATAAATTTGAATAAATTTGAATTGAATCTTTGTTGAATGATAATCCAATCTTTGTAGATGAAATCTTAATAGATAATTCTACAGAATCATAGAAAATTTTGTTATCTTTGATTGATAACTTTGAAAAATCAATTAAATCTAAATCTATAATGGGGATATATGAATACATGTCTATTTATTTATATGTTTACTATTTATTATTATATTTACTATTATTAGGTTTACTATTTATCAATTTTTTATTTGAAATTTTTATTTGAAATAGAAATCAAATAAATTCTTTAATCTTCCTTCTTTATAATTCCTTCTTAATTTGTACATTGATATTAATGTTAGACCAATTAATACTGTATATAAAAATATCCTTCTTGTATGATGATTTTTTTTAAAATCATATATGGGTTCAATTAGTCTAGCCATAAAACAATTATCTCGAACTGCAGGTTTGCCTGTAATTATCTCTCTTAATTTATATTCTATTAATGTTAAAGAACAAATGTTATTATTAAAAATCCAATGAATTAATATAGTAATACCAGTTATCGCATGAAGAAATAATAAATAGTTTTTTCCAATAAATGGTATAACAACAATAAATAATACCAATATAGTATGTAAAGCAATTATTAGATATAATAAAAATTTATACATTAATATATATAATATAATGAATATAATAGAAAAATATATTGAAGATAAAAAAAGTTTGGTTATATTAATTTCTGGATTTAGTGGTTCAGGTAAAACAGTAATTGGTAAATCTTTAGCAAAAGATCTTAAATTAGATTTTGTTAATCTAAATGATTTCTATAAAGATGATTTTAAGGAATATAAAAATGTTGGTAATTTATCTGTAATTGCTTGGGATTCTCCAGAAGCAATTGATTGGGATAAATTTAATGAAAAAGTAAATGACAAAATAAATAAAGGATTAGTAATATCAGGATTTGCATTTCCAGAATCAAAATTAAAATTTAATGTAGATTTTCATGTACATTTAAAAATATCAAAAGATGATTTAATAAAAAATAGACAAGATTATATATCCGAGAGGAATGATTCCAAGTTAGGAGATATAAAAGATTTAACGCCTGAAATTGAAAAAAGAATTCTAAATGCAATATCATTTCCAATATATCTTGAAATGTTAAAACAATCAAAATTTACAAAGTCAATATCAATAGAATATGGAAAATTAAAAGATGCGTATAATGTTACATTTGATTATATTATTGATTCTATTAAAAAACTAATTTAATTTATTTCAATTTATCTAAAACTACATTTAAATCATTCATAGAATCTTGTAATTTTTTAAGAGAATCCAATGATAAACGATTTTTTAACAATTTATCAAATTCTTCAGCATTTTTTGAATATATATCAATATATTTTTGTAAAGATTTAAAATAATCAAGAAATTCTTTTTCAATTTTATCTAGATTTTCCATTGTTTTTTTATAATCTTCATCAGATTCTAGTGTGCCACCATATTGATATTTATTATTAAGTTTACTATTAAGTTTTGTAATAATTGCATTAATTTTTACTGTATTTTTATCCATACTATTTCTATCTAAACATTTTACACTTTTATAAATATCAAATAAAATTTTATTTTGCAACATATAATATATATAATGGAATATAATAAATTTATATATAAAATAAATAAATACAAATCATTTCAAAAAGATTCAGATAGAAAAAGAAAAGATCATTATCAAAAAAAAATAAATTTTTATTATAAAAAAGTAGATGAATTAATAGAAAATATAAAGAATCATAAAGGGGGTGGTGCTTTTACTGATGCGGATTTAATGCAATTTTTAGAACCTACTACAAATCAATTAAATGAACATTTAGATAAAAAAGCAAATATTACAGTTTTTCAAGCTGAACAAAAAAAATATGAGGTAAATCATAAAAAAATTATTGACTATTTAAATAAATTATTAGAAGCAAATGATCTTCTACGCGATTTGAATGATAAAGCCGATGATGAGTTAGATAAAATAAAGGCTCAATTATCATCAATGGAAGAAACACATAGAAAAGAAATCCAAGAAAAATTACAACAAATTAAACAAAAAGTTGAAGAACAGAAAAAACTTACATTAGAAGATATTAAAACAAAGTATAAGTTTAAAATATAAAAAATAAAAAAAATAAAAAAAATATTAATTATTAATATATAAAATGTCTCATTCAAGTGTAATTACAGAATTACTCCATAAACTTTCTAAAAATGAATTTTTAGCACAAGATGGTGGAAATCAAAGAAATTATAAAAATGCAAAAAAATATAGAAATCAATTAAACCAATTATATGGTGCTGGTAAACAAGAAGATGAAATAACTGATGGTATTATTGCAGATATTGATACACTTATACCTTTGAGTGTATTAGAAAGTTTTGTTCAAAAGGCAGAAGAACGAATGGCTCAATTACTTGCTGATAAAACAAGATTAGAAACAGAGCTTGCTGCTGCAAAAGCCGCAGGTGAAGTAGGTGATACTGAAAAAAATGCAGAAATTGGTCGGCTTAAACAACAATTAGAAAAGGTTCAAACAGATATGACATCATTAACTGATAAATTGGCAGATGCTGAAGAAAAATTAAAACAAAAAGATTCAGAAATTAAGAGTTTAACAGAAAATATTACACGTATCCGTCAAAAAGTTGATGATGTTAAAGGAAAAACAGTTGAGTCAGACCCAGTTAGAGCACTTTTAGCTAGATTAACTGGAACAACTGCTGCTGCTCCAGTTATAAATGTTCCTGGAACTACCGGGTCAACTGTTGCACTTTCTGCTTCTCCTGATAGTGCACTACCTGCTGATGCTCCTCCTTCTGGTTCTGTATTCGCGCCTGCTTCTGCTTCTTCCGGTACTCCTAGTGTTTCTCGTATTCCTTCTGCATCTGCTTCTTCTTCTACCACTAAACTATAAGCATAATAAGCAGAATTATCGTTATTATAATAATATGTTCTATATATATATTATTATGAATTCTATTGAAACAATTGAGAGAGCAATATTGCCTGAAGATTTTTTTCCTCAATATGATAATATTTATTATAAAAATTTATTAAGACAATATTTATATAAAATATATAAATGTAATTGTGATGCTAAAAAAGAAATTGATAAATTCGATCAACAAATATTAACACGCCCAAAAGATACAATAGTTTCACCTCAAATTCCACCATCTACATCACCAATACTACCATCTACATCACCAATACCACCTACACCAGTTCCAGATAAAACTATAATACCAGAATTTATTAATAATTTATTA
>Ga0194130_10003320_pt1 | contig 21794 bp, 23 predicted proteins | sample TA2KigsurfametaG_FD_160084 | JGI IMG/M metagenome (GOLD analysis project Ga0194130, IMG submission 160084) | Freshwater microbial communities from Lake Tanganyika, Tanzania - TA2015050 Kigoma 12 surface | ecosystem: Environmental > Aquatic > Freshwater > Lake | place: Tanzania: Lake Tanganyika... | reverse complement strand
CAGAGCTCGCTTCCGTCTCTCCCACTACAGCGATTCTGCTAAAACAAAGGCTGGCTGTCCAGTGCTTTTTCCGCCTGGCAGCCGACAGTGTCTAGACTCGTGTCTCACGGAAGGGGACAAGCCCAGCGGGTCCCGATGCGTCTTAGTTTGGTGGGTTGCTTTTGTGTGTTGTTGCTGCTTGTTTCGTGCGGCCCCTCAGGCCCAAGTGAGTATGCGTTTTTGTCGCCGTCCAAGAAGAACATGGCTGAGGTGTATTTGGCCCCAAATGCTCCGGATGGGTTGATCCGCGTGAAGTCTCTGGTGACGATGAAGGTAGTTGCAGAAATACAGCTCAGGATTCCTGAGATCGCCTATGGCCGGCCGTGGGCCGGCTGGAGCAAAAATGAGAAACATGTCTCAGTATTGATCTGCAACGCTGATTCGCCTCCTCTAATCCATCGATTGTCTCTTTCGTCCGCAAGCGAGAAGAGCATGGTTCAAGAGCAGGCGAGCATAGTGGAAGCAGATTCGAATTTGATTCTCTCGCTCAAGAAATTGCAGTCCAGTAATTCATGGCAGAGAGTGAGAGAGATCGACGATGTGTTGGACTTTTACTGCACTGGATTTGCAGGTGAGAGTATGAACCAATACCTCGATTCCAAAAGGCAACGATTCACGATTCCCTAGCGTTCGAATTTGAGGGTGGCGGCTCCGGCGGCGCCATTGTAGTACAGCTCGAGGTTGTGGATGGATTCGTCTTTGCCGCGGTAGGGGAAGAAGACGAGGCCGGCGACAGGGAGGACACGCTCGCCTTCGGGGATGGCGGCGCGCTTGACCTTCTGTTCCATTGCTCGACGACGCTCGAAGGGCATCTTGGGCGTGGCAGGGGGTGGGTCGCCAGGTTGTCGCTTGCTCTTGTCGTCTTCAACCTTTGGGGGTTGCCATTCGGGGTCGGAGAGGCCGCGAAGTGCCGCACCGTTGGGCTGGCCGGGGATGGGCATCTTGCGGTCGTTGATCTTGAGGGAGAAATCGGAGAACGCAATCGTGAGTTTCGAGTTGGCGGGGCCGTAGAAGGCTACTTCCACAGCAACGTAATCTTCGCTGGTGAAGGTGCCGGCGGGGGTGGGGACCGCATGAGCAACGAAGTCGGCCGCGATGGTGTAGTCCCCGGCTTTGGCTTGTGCCTGGTAGTCGATGGGGCCCGAGCGGGCGGAGATGTGTTCGCCCTCAACCGGCGGTGTGGTTTGTGCGGTGGCGGCAAGCGCGCCCACAATCGTGGTGGTCAAAAATGCTCTGCGATTTTGCATCCAAGCCTCAAGTTAACACACCGCCGATCCTGATTCCGAGTGTGTGACACTTCGATTATCGGGGGCACAATGGAGCAAAAATTCTCGTTGATGATTGAAGGTGACGAAGGGGGCTTTAGCGCTTACGTGCCAGAGTTGCCGACGATTCTTGTGACAGGGCGTACGCTGTGTGAACTGTTGTCGCGGGCGGCGGAGGCGATCGGGATTTATCGGGATACGATTGAGCGGAACCCGAGCTCGGCCTCGACCCAGCTAGAGGAGTTTGATGAGTAGATACGAGATCATTTTGCACTGGAGTGACGAGGACCAGCGCTTCATTGCCGAGGTGCCTGAGCTTGCCGGCTGCGCGGCGGATGGGGCGACGCGGCAGGAGGCGTTGGAGAATGTCGAGGTTGTGATCGAGGAGTGGCTGGAGACGGCGAAGGAACTTGGGCGGCTTTAGTTTGGGTTGATGCTCGACTAGCGGCGGGTGAGGAAGTGGTTGGCGGCTTCGATGCCGCGGTATTGGGCTTCCTCGAAAATTGAGATGCCGCTTAGGTCGGAGTTGGCGAAGTGGAGGCCGGGTTGGGGTTTCAAATACTGCTGCCTGGAGGGCGAGGCCAGGAAGCCGGGCGTGGGGCGGACCATGGCGTGGCCGTTGCGGAAGATGTCGATGTGGGTGACGCAGTCCGCCAGATCGGGGTGGGCCTTGGTGAGGTCGGCGAGGCAGAGGTCGCGCCAGTGTTCCCAGGGTTTTGAGATGAGGGTTTTTCTTGCGGCGTCGGGTGTTTGCTCGGCGATGGCGTAGTACCAGGTCCAGACGCTTTTGTCCCGATGCATCGCAACGCTTTGATGGGTGGCGACGACGTAGCCGAGCGATTGCGAGCCATAAATGACGTTATCCCAGGCGAGCTCGGCCGTGTTGGATCGTTTGGGGGGACGGTCCAGCGTGAGGTTCGCCGTGACCCAGGGCGAGTAGGTGAAGGCGGTGGCTTTGGGTTGGCCTTCGATGATGTAGCTGGCGAGGAAGCTGGGGGCGGCCCAGATGATGGATGGAGTGTCGTAGTCGCAGTTGGGCGTGCGGACGCGCCACTGCTTGCCGTTGCGCTCGATGCGGTAGACGGGGGAATTTGGTTGGACTTGGCTCGAGGCTTTTTGGCGGAAGTGGTTCAGGATGAAGCCGTTGCCTTCGGGCCAGCAGAAGGGGCCTTTGTCGTCGTGGTCGCGGCCAGCAAAGTAGTGGAGGCCGGCCCAGGCGCTGGTGTCGTTGAGCGAACAGCCGTAGTCGTCGCGCGTTGAGTAGTCGAGATACCAGAGGAGCTCGGGTGCGTCGAATTTGTTGGCCTTGAGCCAGTCGGGGAAGGGTTGGGCTTCGAGCTTTGCATCGACTTGGCCGTAGGCGTGGGGGATGGCCCACTTGCCGGTTTGATGCATCTGGCCGATGAGTTCGTCAAAGCGTTTGAATTGTTCGCGACCCTTGGGGGAGAGACCGACTTCGGGCTCGAGGCCATACTGCCAGCGGCCGTGGATAAAGAGGCGTTCTTGCGGGGAGTGGCAGAGGTGGCGCTCGTTGAGTTCGCCATCGACCAGGAGGCCGAGCTCTTCGAAGAGTTCGCGAACCAGCGGAGACTTCTTGTTGGGGATGGGGACGTAGTGGGCTCCCCAAGGGTAGGCCGAGACTTCGTTCTGGCCGTAACGGGAGTTGCCGCCAGGTTCAGATTCCATCTCAAGGAGGACGAAATCGCGCATGCCTTTTTTGAGCAGCCACCATGCCGCGGAGAGGCCGGCCATGCCGCCGCCGACGATCACGAGCGGTGTCTTGCGTTGTTGCTTGGCGGCGGGGAAGGGGTTGCGATCGCGGAGCTTGTGGCCAAGCGGGAAAGCATCGAGCACGAAGCCGCCCGCGATGAGTGGGCGGGCCTTGCGGCCAAGCTGCAGGAAGGGGGCGGCGATGAGGTTGCGGCGGTTCATCGTGTGTAGTGGTAGGTGGCTGCTGCGGCAGCGACGCAGAGGAGCGCCGAGGCCAGGACATATGCTGCAGCCATCGCGGGGCGGCCTTGCTCAAGAAGCGTAACGACTTCGAGTGAGAACGTGGAGAAGGTGGTGTAGCCGCCGCAGAAGCCGGTGATCCAAAGCCAGCGTGTGTCGCCCGTCAGTCGGTGGGACAGGTAGCCGATGAGCGCGCCGCCAGTGAGATTGACGACGAAGGTTTGCCAGGGGAAGGGTAGAGGCAACGACACAGAGAGGGCGTAGCGAGCTACTCCTCCCAGAGCTGCGCCGAGACCGATCAGGGCGTACTTCATGAGCGCGTGAGGGGCGTGATGACGAGCTTGCGGAATTCGACGATGCCGTGATCGCCCTGCAGAGCGATGGGGCCGGGCATCTCTTCCGCGCCATCGAAGGCCATGGCCGTGAAGCCCTCGACTTCTTTGTGGTCGATGACGACTTTGCCGTTCAGGGTGACGGTGAGAGTGCGGCCGACGAGGCGAATGTCGATCGTTTGCCATTCACCGGGAGGGTTGGTGGCGTCTGCGGTGGGGGCGATGCGGGAGTAGAGAGCGCCAAGAGAGTGACCGCTGGGCGCCTGGCCGTGGGTGTCCTGGATTTGAACTTCGTAGCGGCCGCGGAGGCCGAGGCCGGAGTTGGAGCCTTTCTCGTATTTGAATTCCGCGTGGAGTTCGAAGTTCCAATACTTCTCGGCGGTCTTGATGTCGCTGGCCTTGGATTTGTTTTTGAGGATGCCGTTTTCGAGGGTCCATTCCATGGGGCGGCCCGGGAAGGTGGGGATCCAGCCGTCGAGGCTGCGCATGAGGTCTTCGGGTTTGCCTGGCTTCCAGGAGGAGTTGTCTTTGTCGCGGATGAGCGGGGCGCGGACGCCGCGGAAGGTAAGGGTAGGGTTGCCGTCGACGGTTTGCTGGCCGGTGAGAGAGTCTTTGTTGAGGGTGGCGAGCCATGTGAGTTTTTTGCCGGCACGCTCGAAGGTCCATTTCAGTTGCTTGCCGTCGATGGCGATGGCGGGGATTGGGTCCATTTGACCGCCGGGGGCGCCGACGAAGCGGCCGGCGATGCTGGGGGTGCCGGCTCCGGTGACCTCAAGCCACCAGACGCGGCCGCGGGGTTCCTTGTCGACCATCAGGTTCCAGCGGCCATTGAAATCCTTGTCGGCGGCGAAGGCGAAAGAGGCCGTGAGGCCGAGGAATAACAGAAACTTCTTCACGGTTGCTATTATCTAAAATGTAGTGCGACTTCTGCGAATCATTTCGCTGTTCTCGATTGTGCTGCTGCTGGTCAGCGTGCAGTGCAGGGCGACGTGCGTCGTGAAGCCAGATGTGCAAGCGACCAAGCAATGCCCGCTGCATAAGCAGAAAGCACCCGATACCAATCAGTGCACTCACGCCCCGCAATGGGACGTGGATGACGCCAAGCAGTTTGTGGCGCCTCTCGATGCGCCGCAGATGCCGGTGCTCAACACCGTTGTCTTTGTGGCTGTGGTGAATGCGCCGGTTGCGCCCTTGCAACTGGTGAAGCCTCCGCTGATCTTGCGGATCTGAGTAGTTCCCTCCCTAACTAAACCCCCATAAAAATTTAGACCTTTAGGAGAACTGCGATGATTCGTGTTCTGATGCTCCTGCTTGGACTGGCACAGTCGGCCAAGTTTGGAAAATATGATGTGACCCTGCGTCTGCCCGCCGATGGATTGTTTTCGGGCGAGGAGATGCAAATTGAGTTTCGAGTGGTGGATACAACGAAAGAAGATCCGCTGATGGGCTTTGAGCCCGTGGTGCGGGCGAAGATCCAGAGTGCGATCGATATGCCCTCGATGGCGGGGATGAGGGTGATTCGGGAGACCTCGCATCCCGAGGGAGTGCCTGGGGATTATGGGTTGCACCCAACGTTTGTGCATGGCGGCGAGTATCGATTGAAGCTCGCGATTGCGCCGGTGGGTGATGCGCCGTTTGAGGCAGAGTTCTTATTGAAGGTGGGCGATCCGCGACCGAACCGGCCGAAGCAGCCGAACCCTTACCGGATGAAGTTTGACAATGGCGAGATTCGGATCGAGGGCAAGGAGGGACAGGTTCGCGAGTTTGACACCGTGCATGAGAAGAAGCTGCACTTCATCGTGGTGAGCAAGGACCTGAACTACTTTGCGCATCTGCATCCGGAACCGCAGGCGAACGGGACGTTCAAAGTGAAGGAGACGTTGCCTGGTGGGGAGTTGCGGCTGTTTGCCGACTTTGCGCCGCAGGGCAAGGGCGGGCAGGTGGTGATGCTGCCGCGGAAGGGATCGGGCAAGGCGCCGGTGGCGGAGGACACTTTTGTGGGTGAGGCGAAGATGGAAGGCTCGCTGGTGGCTGGGCGCACGACGCAGTTGACGATGACGAGCGCGATTCCGGTGAGTGAGATGGAGCCCTATCTGGGGGCGCAGGCGCACCTGATTATGATCCACGAAGACGCCGAGACGTTTGTACATTCGCATCCGCTCGATGATCCGGCGAAGCTGATCTTCATGGCGCGGCCACCGAAGCCGGGGCGTTATAAGGGCTGGGTGGAACTGCAGCACAAGGGCAAGCTGATGCGGAAGAGCTTTTCGCTGGAGGCGGGCAATGCGAATCGTTAGTTTGTTGATGGCGGCGGTGTTGCTGGGGCACGAGGGAAACCTTGTGAATCGCAAGCCGAGCGCGGCGGATCCGCAGATCAAGCTGGCGCGCAAGAAGCTCTCGCTTTTGAAGCGGGGGAAGTATGTGTGCTGCAAGCGGACGAGTTGCGACTTGTGCGCAATGCGTTATGGGAAGTGCGAGTGCGCGTTGAATTTGAAGCAGCACAAGCAGGTGTGCGGGCAGTGCCTGCCTGCGCAACGTGGAAGTGGCGTGACCTTGCGAAAGCCGACGGCGGCGGTGCCGCCGAGCAAGGAAACGCAAGAGGTGGCGAAGCTGTTGCTTGAGGCGAAGCGGACGCTGGTGAAAGAGAAGCGTTACGCCTGCTGTAAGCGGGGCGGCTGCGATGAATGCACGTTCGAGGCGGATTGCCCGTGCGGCAAGGACCTCGCCGCCAAAGGCGAGAAGGGCGTGTGCGGGAGCTGCTACGACGGCTGGCATGCGGGCGAGGGGAGCTTTCGCAATATCGATGTGGCGGAGGTGAAGCTGGCCGAGATGCCGGGCATGACGATGCCGTATGTGTCGGGCACGGCGCAGATTCCGGATCAGGCACCGATGTACATGACAGAGGTGCGCAAGAAGGATTGGACGTTCATGACGATGGGGCAACTAAATGTCGTCTCAAGCCAGCAAAGCGGCCCGAGAGGCGGAGACAAGGTGTTTGCGGGCAACTGGTTCATGCCAATGGCGAGCCGGAAGGTCGGCATTGGTACTTTGACGCTGCGCGGCATGTTCAGCCTGGAGCCGGCGACGGTAACGCAGGGCCGGTATCCGTTGTTGTTCCAGGAAGGGGAGACCTACCGGGGGCAGCCGATTCGGGATGGGCAGCATCCGCATAATGCGTTCATGGAGATCGCGGCGCTGTATCAGATCCCGGTGTCGGACCGGGTGAGCGTGTATTTCTATGGGGGACCTCGTGGAGAGCCGGCGCTGGGGCCGGTGCCGTATCCGCACCGGTTGTCAGCAAGCGAGAACCCGATGGCGGCACTTGGGCATCACTATCAGGACTCGACGCACATCGCAAACAATGTGGTGACGAGCGGCGTGACGGTGGGGCGGGTGACGCTGGAGGCGAGTGGCTTTTTGGGCCGCGAGCCGGGCGAAGCGAGGTGGAGCCTGGAGAAGGGCGCGATCGATTCGGTGTCAGGCCGAGCGACGGTGAAGCTGACAGGCCGGTCGATGGTGCAGTATTCGCAAGGGCACATCAATCAGGTGGCCGAGAGGAAGAGCCTGAGCTATACCTATGTGCGTCCGCATGCCGGTGGATATTGGGCGAGCTCGCTGATTTACGGGCACAATGTGGAGCCGAAGCATACGGCGAATTCGTTCCTGGCGGAATCGACGGCCTTGCTGAGGAACAAGCACTGGTTGTGGGGCCGAATCGAGTACGTGGATCGCGACAGCTTTCACGGCAAGGTGACGGCGACGACGATTGGGTATGGAAGAGAGTTGAAGAGTCCGGCGAAGTGGTTGTCGATGTCGCTGGGCGGGCAGTTCAACTTCTTTGGAGTTCCGCCGGAGGCGCGGCCGCTTTATGGAAGCTCGCCGGTGGGAGCGCAGGTGAATTTGCGGATGCGGCTAAAGAGCAGTCGCATGACGTTTTAGGATCTGCGGGAGGTTGACAGAGAAGGCGCTGCGAGGGACGACACTATCGCAGCCGGCGTCGACGGCGGCTTGTTTGCGCTCGCCGTCGACGTGCGAGATAAAGCCGAGGAGGCTGACTTTTTTGAGGTCGTCGTCTTTCTTGAAAGCCTTGATGAGTTTGAGGATTTCGATCTTGTTGTGATTGAGATCGAGGAGGACCAAGGAAGGGTTGGAGCGGCCTTTTTCGAGGGCTTCGGCCTGGGTCTTGGCGTACTCCACGGTGACGCCGCTCTGGCGGGCGGCGGCATCGATCTTGACAGCAAACATGAGGTCGTCGACGACCGCGAGAACTTTGCGCACACTATTGGATGACATATAGAGAAACGGGGAGAATTCCTATTCTCGCATCGCGGGGACTGGGTGGGGAGAGGGTTATCTCTTTGCGTTGGTGAAGATGGCGCCGGTGGTGTCGGCGCCTTCGAATTCTGCGTCGCGAAGGTCCGCGCCAGTGAAGTCGGCGTTGCGGAGGTCTGCATGGTTGAAGTTGGCCTCGCGACAATCGGCACCCCGGAAGTTGGCCCGTACGAGTAAGCAGCGGCTGAATATGGTGTGTTGGCAGATGGCTCCTTCGAAGATGGCGTCTGTAAGGTCCGCGCCGCCGGAGGAGGGGTCGAGCAGGTGCTTGGGCTTGCTGGGGCGATTGCGACCACCCATGCCGTGAAATGAGACCCAGGAGATGTCGGTTTCGCGGAAGCTGGCGTTGCGGAAAGTTGAACTGTCAAGCCAGCGGACGTTTCGCAGGAAGGCACGGTGAAAGATGGCATGAGAGAGATCAGAATGGCCCAGATCGGCACTCTTGAGATTCGCGTCGGTGAAATCGGCATATCGGAGGTTGGAATCTCGCATGTGTACTTCGTTGAGATTGGCGTGGCGGAAGTTGGCGTATGGCAGAAAGGACTCATCCATGAACTCTTCCGTGAAGACCTTGCGTTCGAAGTCCGTCGGGTTGCGGCGGTGCATTGCGGTGCGGAGGCCGTAGGTGTCGAGGAGGTAGTAATACCGTGCTACGGGGACTGCAATGGTAAGAAGTACCAAAGCCACAACGGAGAAAACGATGTATTGAGTCACGAGTGCTTGTATCCTCTTGTAGAGCGACACCAAGGAAAGGATTGAATCATGAAGCGGCCTATTCTCAGCATTTTGTCTTTAGTGATTCCAGTGATTGCCAGCGCTGTTGGGTACTACGGAGTAAAGAATGTTAAGGGCGCGACGAATCTCGGCGAAGCCATTGGGGGTTTTCTGGCTTGGGTGATCGTGGTTGTGCTTGCTGGAATTGTCGGCGAGGTGTTGGCCATTGCGGGGCTGATTCGGGGGGAGCGTTTGGTCTGGTTGGGCGTGTTGGTGAATGCGGCGCTGGTATTTTGGGTTATCTAGTTTACGGTGAATGTGAATGCGAAATAGATTGATTCTGCTGCTGATGATTGGGATTGCCGGATTTGGGCAGGTGCGCGAGGAGTATCGCGCGTTCTGGGCGGATACCTTTAATACGGCTCTCAACAATCGCGGAGATATTGTGAACGCCGTCAACATGGTGAAAGATGCCGGGGGGAATGCGATCTTTGCGCAGGTGCGTCGGCGTGGGGATACGTGGGCATTGAAGAGTTTGGAGAAGACGCCCGATTTTGTGGCGATTGAGCCGGGGTTTGACCCGCTTGAGGCACTAGTCTCGGAAGCCCATGCGAAAGGCATCGAGGTGCATGCGTTCGTGATTTTGGGGGCGATCTGGAATAAGAACCCTACTTTTGCTCCGACGGCGTCGCTGGGTGCGCCGCTCGATCCAAAGCATGTGTTCAACAAGCATGGCGGTTTTGACCGTGAGACGGGGCGGATTACGCCGGGGCCAGAGAATTGGCTGACGCGGACGCTGGTGCCGGATGGGACGGCGGGGATTACTTTTCAGGGCCACCGGTTTGGGTCGGAGTTTTGGCTCGATTTCGGGCATCCGGACGCGGCGGCCTACACGGTGGATGTGCTGATGGAGCTCGTGAAGAACTACGACATCGATGGGCTGCATCTGGACCGGATTCGGTTTCCAGAGTTTGCCGCGACGGGGCAGACGCCGCGGACAGGCGCGAGCATTGGTTATAACGCGGTGAGTGTCGAGCGGTTTCAGAAGAGATTTGGCGGCGGTGTGCCGGAGCCAGGAGACCCGGTGTGGGCGCAGTGGCGCCGGGATCAGGTGACGCAAGTGGTGCGACGGATCTATTTGAATGCGGTGGGATTGAAGCCGCGGTTGAAGGTGTCGGGGGCCTTTATTGTTTATGGGGATGGGCCTGCGGCTGATGCGGATTGGGTGAACTCGGAGGCGTATTGGCGCGTGTATCAGGATTGGCGTGCGTGGCTTGAGGAAGGGATCATCGATATCGCGATCCCGATGAATTACAAGCGGGAGCATGTGGCGCAGCAGGCCGGGTGGGCGGCGCGCTGGGATGAGTTTACGAAGCGGAATCAGTATGGGCGGATGAGTTTGATTGGGCTGGGTGTTTATTTGAATTCGATCGAAGGGACGTTGCGGCAGATGCGGCGGGCTGCGGCTTCTGGAGTGGGTGGCGTGGCACTGTATGCGCTCGCGAATGTCGATACAGCAGTGGCTGCGAATCCTCTGAGTCTGCCAGCTGGGCAGAATACGCCAGCGCGTGGGTATGCGGAGTTTCGGTTTGCGGTGAAGGATGCGAACTTTGCTTATGAGGATGGGCGGCTGTTTCCATTGCCCCTGTGGGGTGAAGAGGCGCGGGTGCGTTCGCTGCCTTGGAAGGAGCGGCCTGTGGCTGGGCATGTGATGGGGTTCGTGCCGGGGAGCGATGGGGCCGAGGTGGTGTTGGTTCGGTTGTTGACGGGCGATACGCGGAGGATCTTGACGGATGGCGGTGGGTTCTTTGGGGCGGTGGATCTCGCGCCAGGGCAGTATGAGGTGCGGACTTCGAAGGAGGGAGTTGTGACGAGGGAGGTTGTGAATGTTGAGGCGGGGTGGGTGACGAAGGTGGATTTGGTGGTGAGGTAGAGGGGTGTGTTGGACTACAATCGAGGCAGTGGCACGCAAAACATCCAAAGTGCTGCAGTACTCGGTTTTTTATGAGCAGGCCGCCGAGGGTGGATTTGTAGCGTCAGCGCCTGCACTCCCCGGATGCCACACGCAGGGCGAAACGATTGCTGAAGCTGAAGACAATATCAAAGAGGCGATTGCCTTGTACCTTGAGAGTCTGGTTGCTCACGGTGAACCCATTCCCGAGGAAGGCCCATCATTTCAGGGGCGCGTCAACGTTCCGATTCCAGCTTGACGAATGGCACGGCTGCCTTCTCTAACTGCCCGACAAGTAATCAAGCGCTAAAGCGCATTGGTTTTGTTGAGGACAGGCAGCGTGGAAGTCATTTGATGTTGATTCATCCAGAAACGCGAGCGCGTGCTGTGGTGCCCGTACACGCCGGTAAGTCCCTGAAAGAGCCCTTGCTGAGAGCTATTTTGCGAGATGCGAATGTTTCTGCTGAGGAGTTTCGGGCTCTGCTGTAATTCTCAAGAGTTGAGATGAAGTGGCTCTATCATCGGCTAGGTGTCTGGACCGAGTTTCTTTTGCGGAGAATTGAGCTCAGTTGCAAGAATTGCTGAGACGATCTTTTTGCAAAAGACCTGATCCACTTTTCCGGGCAGAGTGATAAGTTTATATGCAAGATGACACTGAGGCGGACGATTCTCCTGGCACCGATTGCCTGCTGTTTGGGCCAAAAGATGGAAGTGGTGAAGACGGGGTATCCGAAGCCGTTTGTGTATCCCATAGTGGCTTTGGATGGGACGGTGTTGTCGCGGGGGTGGCCTATCGCGCCTCGCGTTGGGGATAGCCAGGATCATACGTGGCATCGGGGGATCTGGTGGGGCCATGGGGATATCAACGGGCATGATTTCTGGCGAGAGCAAAAAGGGACGGGGACAATCCGTGTGGATCGGGCTGAGAAGGATACGCTACGCCAGAGCCTTGTGACCACAGCCGGAAATGTGATTGCGCGGCTCGTGACGCGGGTTCGGATTGGAGAGCATCAGGGGATGCGGCAGGTGGATGTGTCGCTTGAGTTGGAGGCTGTTGAAGCGTTGCGTTTTGGGGATACCGATGATGGCGGGTTCGGCGTTCGGTTGCGGGAAGAGTTTCGCGAGGATCGAGGTGCGAGGTTGGTGAACTCTGAAGGCGGCGTTGGGGCGAAGGCGATCTGGGGTAAGGCGGCAGCGTGGACGGACTACTCGGCCGTTGTGGAAGGCAAGAAGTATGGCGTGGCGATCTTGAGCCATCCGCAGAACCTGCGGCATCCGGCAGGGTGGCACGCGAGGAACTATGGCTTGAATTCTGCGAACCCATTTGCGGCGTCAAGTTTCGCATCAGAGAAGGGCGGGCAGCGGGGAGCGTATCTGCTGCCCCAAGGTAAGAAATTGCGGTTGCGGTACCGGGTGTTGATCCACGAGGGAGATGCTGTTGAGGCCGGCGTGGCGGCTCGCTATCAGGAGTATGCACGATGATCGAGAGACGCGTATTTATGGGTGGTTTGATGACGTCGCTTGCGGCGGCGAGTGACCGGGTTCGCGTGGCGATGATCGGCGTGCGCGGACGTGGGGCGGCGCTGACGGGAGATTTTCTTGAAGTGCCGGGGGTTGAGATTGCGGCGCTTGTCGATGTCGATTCGCGGGTGTTCGGTAAGGCAGCTTCGCGCGTGGAGGCGAAGACGGGAAAACGGCCTGCGCAGTTTGGGGATCTGCGGCGGGTGCTGGAAGACAAGACGATTGATGCGGTCGTAATTGCAACGCCGGATCACTGGCATGGGCCAGCGGCGATCCTGGCGGCCGAGGCGGGCAAGGATGTTTATGTAGAGAAGCCGTGTTCGCATAATCTCCGCGAGGGGCGGCTGATGGTGGAGGCCGCGGCGCGGCATAGGCGCGTGATGCAGGTGGGGACGCAGGCGCGATCGCGCGGGTCGGCCTGGAAGGCGATGGAGTGGATTCATGGCGGCCGCATTGGGAAGGTGCGGATGGCCAAGGCCTGGAATGTGCAGTTGCGCGATGACATTGGGAAGCATCGCGACGCGGCGGCTCCGAAGGAAGTGGATTACGACCTGTGGATGGGGCCGGCCGAGGCGATGGCGTTTCGGGAGAACCGGTTTCACTATTCGTGGCATTGGTGGTGGAACTTTGGGACCGGGGATATGGGCAATGATGGCGTGCATCAGATGGACATGGCGCGGTGGGCGCTGAAGGTGGATGCGCCGGTGAAGGTGTCTGGATGGGGGAAGAAGGTGTTCTTTGAGGATGACCAGCAGACGCCGGATTCGATGAACATCACGTTCGAATATGCGGGCGGTGAGGCAATGATTTTCGAGCAGCGGATCTGGACGCCGTATGGAATGGGCGATCAGGAGAATGGCGTTGCGGTGTATGGGAGCGAGGGGATGGTGGAGGTTGGACGGTGGGGCGGGAAGTGGGGCTTCAAGGTGTTTGATTCGAAGGGCAAATTGGTGACGGTGGAGCAGGCGGCAAACGATGAGAAGCATGCTGCCAATTTTGTGGAGTGCGTGAAGACGAGGAAGCGGCCCAATGCTTCGATTGAAATCGGGCATACGTCGACGCTGCATGCGCACCTGGGCAACATCGTTGCGAAAACGGGGAGAAATCTAGTGTTTGATCCCGTGCGAGAGAAGATTGAGCGAGACGTGGAGGCAAATGGGTTGTTGAGCCGGCGCTACAGGAAGCATTGGGCTGTGCCGAGGGGCGTCTGAGCTGATAGTTGACTTCTTACGGTGACACAAGCAGAGATAGCGGGCGATGCGGAGACTTGCTGAATGTTAAGTATCGTGGGGCTGGCGCTGATGCTGGCGCAACAGGAGCCGTGGGTGAGGCATACCATTGATGCTTCGCTGAAAGGCGCTGATGGCGTAAGGCTGAAGGATGTGAACGGGGACGGGTTGCCGGAGATTGCGGTGGGATGGGAAGAGGGCCGGACGGTGCGGGTATATCAGCATCCGCGGCAGAAGCAGGCGCGGAAGTTAGAGAAGTGGATCAAGACGACAGTAGGGCAAGTGTGCCATCCGGAAGATGCTGTGTTGGTGGATTTGGACCGGGATGGGGCGATGGATGTAGTCAGCGCTTGCGAAGACGGCCAACCGACGGGTGTGTATGTGCACTGGGGCCCGAACTGGAAGACCGAGCCGATCGGTGTGGCGAGCCCGAGGTTGCGTTGGATCTACACGCTTCCGATGCTTTTGTCGGGCGATCCTCGAACGCATATTCTCGCAGGCGGCAAGGCTGTTGGCGGAGAGTTGTTGTTGATGATCCCACCAGCGAATCCAAAGAAGGTGAGTGAATGGACGGGGAAGGTTTTGCAGCCTGTGGGGTGGGTGATGAGCTTGTTTACAAGCGACATGGATGGCGATGGAGACCAGGACATTCTGGTGAGTGACCGCAGGGGAGACAAGAGCGGGATCTATTGGCTGGAGGCACCGTATTGGGCGCGGATTCCGGTGGGGGCGGCGAAGGAGGAAGTGATGTTTATCGATCGCGCGGATCTGGATGGGGATGGGTTAGAGGATGTTGTGGCGGCGATTCGGCCAGAGAGCATTGTGTGGTTCAAGAGGCTAGATAAGACGGGTTTCAATTGGAAGCGGCAGTCGATCCCGTATCCGCAGAAGGCGGGGACGGCGAAGGCGGTGGCTGTGGGGGATTTGAATGGGGATGGGTTGAACGATATTGCGTTCACGTGTGAGAACGCATCAGGTGGCAAGGAGGGCGTGTGGTGGTTGGAGCAGGTGGAGGGAGGATTTTGGAAGGAGCACCGGGTGAGCGGGCCAGAGGGGATCAAGTTTGACCGGATCGAGTTACTCGATGTGGATGGGGACGGGGATCTGGATTTGATTACAACGGAGGAGCGGGCGCTGCTGGGTGTGGTTTGGTACGAGAACCCGAGCCGGAATTAGACGTGTGGCTTTTTGAAGTCGATGTCCTGTCAGGGTTCTTCCATTAGCCGGTTCACTTCGGCCATGGTAGTGATCGGGGCGTTGACGGTTCTGGGGATCAGGCGGATACCGTTGCAAGTTTCGACTGGGTGAGCTTGAGATAAAGCGATGCGTAGAAGGTGCGAGATGGCTTTGTCCGCGGACTGATTTCGTTGGGTGGCGAACTCCTTGACGGCTGCCAATAGATCGTCATCAAAGTCCAATGTCGTTCGCGTACTTCCAGCATCCCGCATCTGGTTGTAGATGCGGGATTGAGGTTGGTGGAGGTCAGGATTTTGCGGAGTTCCCCGCGGATTTGGCGACCAGTGTTCCTGTGGTGAATGCCAGTGCCACCGAGATGATGATCGTGGATTCCTTGACGCCGAAAAGGGAAGCCGCCCAGGCGGCTGCAAGCAGGAAAATCGCAAGGACCGCCAAGGTGACTATTCTCATGTTCATGATTCGTTTCTAACATCCATGCGAGGTGAAGGGAGCCAGGGAGGGATGAGGCGGCGCGGGCCTAAAAAGCCAGGCGGAGGGCGAACTGGACCTGACGAGCGGGGTTGAGGTTCGTCGAGGTGATGGTGCCGAAGCCGCTTGAGGAAGGGTTGGAGTTGGGGGCTGTCGAAGTTCGTCTTGTTGAGGGCATTGAAGGCCTCGGTGCGGAACTCGAGCTTGAAGTGTTCGGTGAGGCTGAACTCTTTATGGAGGCCGAGGTTCATGACGTCGATGCGGGGGCCGCGGACGATGTTGCGGCCGGCGTTGCCGAAGGGACGGCTGCGGTCGGTCGGAAGTTGAACTTTGGCTGGGTTGAGCCAGTTGTTTTCGTTGCGGCTGGCGGCGGGAGTGACAGGGTCGCCGATGATGTTGGGGCGGTAGTTGGGAGCGCCGGAAACCTGGAAGGCGGCGGCGGGACCATAGGTAAGGTTGACGGTGGTGCCGGAGGTGGCGAAGTTGATGACAGTGAGCCGCCAGCCGCCGATAGCGAGATCGGCTACCTTGTTCATGTTGGAACCCCACTTGCGGCCGCGACCGAAGGGGAGCTCGTAGAGAACGGTAGAAGTATTGTTGAAGGGCTGATCATAGCCACCGAGGCCGCGCTCGTTGCGGAGGTCTCGAATGTTGACGCGAGATTTGTCGCCGTTGCCGGTTTCGAGGTGGCCGGAGGCGTTGTCGGTGGCCTTGGACCAGGTGAAGGAGTTGAGGAAGTAGAGGCCCTGGCTGAAGCGCTTTTCGATCTTGGCCTGGAAGGCGTGGTAGTTGAGGAAGCCGCCGGGGAAGGCGGCCTGGATGAAGCCGAAATTCTGGATGGGGCGGTGGGCCTGGAGGCTGAGGTTCTCGGTGGCGCCGTTGGGACGGGCCTGGTTGAAGTCGCCGAGGATCAAGAGCTTGACGCTGGAATACTGGACTGTTCTGCAGCGCCTGCGCATCCCTGGTTGAAGTCGCCGAGGATCAAGAGCTTGACGCCGCGGGTGCCGACGTAGCCCATGTCGAGGACGAGGTTCTTACCGAGCTCGCGCTGGATCGAGAAGTGCCAGCTCTGGGTGTAGCTGGTGGGGAGATCGCCCGGGATGTAGTTGGCGCGGACGTTGACCTGATTGATGTTGTTCGGGGAGAGGAAGCCATTTGGATAACCCTGCTCGGTGGGGCGGAAGCAGGTCTGCGGGCCCTGGTTGATGTTGGTGCAGGGGCAGGCCGGGGCCCGCCCCGGAGAAGGGGGCGCGCTGGTCGGAGATCGGGTTGAGGACGTGGGGCAGGTTGTAGCTGAGGAGGTTCTCGCCGCCCATCCGGTTGAAGTGGATGTAGCTGATGCCGTAGCCGGCGCGGATGACCGTCTTGGGCAGGGCGCTCCAGGCGAGGCCGATGCGGGGCGCGAAGTTGTTACGGTCCATCTTGACGAGAGCGCGATCGAAGATCGAACCGCCCTTGGCGATGGCGAGCGAATTTGTGGCGGGGACGAAGTTTGAGATACGGTTGGCGGATTCGTATTGGGGCGTGGCGAGCTCATAGCGCAGGCCGAGGTTGAGGGTGAGCCTGCGGGGGATCTTCCAGTCGTCTTGCAGGTAGAAGAAATTCATCTGCTGGCGGAGGTTGACGATGACCGAGTTGTTGAGCTGGTATTGGCTGCGGGCGCCGAACAGGAAGTCGGCCATGAACTGGAGGTCGTTGTTGGGGGAACCGGCGACCTGGCTGAAGCGGCCCGAGTAGGAGTCGCTGCCCATCTTGGGGTAGAAGTCGTCGATGTCGGTTTCGATGCGTTGGAACTCGTAGCCAGCCTTGAGGCTGTGCTTGCCGAAGAGCTTGGTGTAGTTGAACTTGGGGTTGCAGACGAAGGGGTTCTGGAATTGGGGGTTGGAGCTTTGGACGCCGAAGGCGGTGTAGCCGTTGACGGATTGTGTGTAGACGCCGCCGGTGAAGCGGGGGTCGGTGGGGGCGTTGGGGATTTGGAGACGGGCGACCAGCGGCTCGGTGCCGACGAAGATGGGCGTCTTGCCGCCTTCGGTGCGGCTGATGCCCATGCGGAACTCGAGGATCGAAGTGGGCGAGAGGGTGTAGGTGGAGCTGAAGGCCATCTGCTGGTTGAGGACGCGGACGTTGCCGTTGGAATTGCCGCCCGAGGGGCCATCGATCACGGCAGGTTCAAACTGGCGGAGAAGTCGGTGGGAGTAGCGGACGAAGACGTTGAGCTTGGAGCTGAGGTATTGGTCGTAGCGGATGTCGCCCTTGTCGGAATCCTGCTTGAAGCCGGGGAGGCTCTGGTAGTTGTTGGCGAGCCGGGCGCTGTTGGGAGCGGGGAGGCCACCGAGGACGGTGGAGGCCCAACGGGTGATGCGGGAGGCGGGGATCGCGCCGTTGCCGTAGATTGCGCCAGTGATCGGATCGAGGATGGGGATGCCCATGCGGCCCGCGCGGGCGTCCATGGTGGGGAGAGTGGCGAAAGTGACGGTCTTCTGCGTGCGGCGGAAGGCTTCGTAATTGGCGAAGAAGAACATCTTGTCCTTGACGATGGGGCCGCCGAAGGTTGCGCCGTACTGGTTCTGGACAAGGGTGGGTTTGCCGGTGGCGGGCTTGAAGAAGCCGACGGCGTTGAGCTGGGTGTTGCGGAGGGAGTTGTAAACGGTGCCTTGGAACTGGTTGGTGCCGGAGCGGATGGTGGCGTTGATCACAGCGCCGCCGGCGCGGCCATATTCGGCGGAGAAGTTGTTGGTTTCGAGGCGGAATTCCTGCACGGCGTCGGGGGAGATCTGGACGACCTGGTTGGAGAAGCCCTGGTTGGAGGTGCCGTAGGAATTGTTGTCGACGCCATCGACGACGAAGTTGTTCTGCGAGCTGCGCATGCCGTTGACGTTGAAGCTGGCGTCACGCGAGACGGCGATGCCGGAGCGGCGGACGCCGGGGGCGAGGGGGGCGAGGTCGGCGTAGGCGCGGCCGTTCAAGGGGAGGTTGACGATTTGTTGAGCGCCGATAACGGTGCCGCGGGAACTGGTTTCGGTCTCAAGCTGGGCGACGGCGGCATCGACGGTGACGGTCTCGGAGGTGGTGCCGATTTGGAGGGAGAGATCGACGCGCTGCTTGGCGCCGACGGTGACGCGGAAGGCTTCACTTTTGCCGGTCTTGAAGCCGCTGGCTTCGGCGGTGAGCTGGTATTCGCCGAGGCGGACGGTGGGGAATTCAAAGTTTCCTTGGTCGTTGGTGGTGCCGATGAGACGGACGCCGGTAGCAAGGGAGTCGAGGCGGACTGCGCGCCCTTGATGGCGAGGCCTTGGGGGTCGCGAACAGCGCCGAGGACGACGGCCGAGTCAAATTGGGCGAGAGCGCCGAAGGCGCACAGGAGCAGGACTGAAAGGGTTCTCTGAAGTAAATTATTGTGTTCACCCTAGCAAGTTGGCGTTACAAGTGGATTAACGCAGGGCCTGGGCGACGGCAGCGAAGAAGTCGTAATCGAGAGCGAGATTGGGCGGGCTGGTGGGTTTGGAGCGCGCGCTCAAGACGACGATGACGAGGTGTTCGGCGGGGTTGATGTAGATGTGTTGGCCGAAGATGCCGCGGGCTTCAAAGGTTTGCGTGTTGGGAATGGTCCACCAGAGGTAGCCGTATTCGACGCGTTTGCCGTCGAGGGTTTGGGGTGAAGTGGCGTCGCGGAACCAGTTGGGAGGGAGCGTGGAGCCGCCGCCGTTGAGGACAAACTGGCCGAAGCGGCCGTAGTCGCGTAGAGTGGCGGCGAGGCCGCTGCCGGCGTAGCCCATGCCGTTGGGAGTTTCGGTCCACCAGGTGGCGTCGTGTTCCATGCCGAGAGGAACCCAGAGCTTTTCCTGCAGGTATTGGGCGAGCGGGCGTTTGGTGGCGGCTTCGAGGAGTGCGCCGGCGAGGTAGGATTCGCCGGTGCTGTATTTGAAGACTGTGCCGGCGGGGTAGGCGCGGGGCAGGGATTTGAGGTATTCGAGCGTCGAGCCTGGTTTGGGGTTGAGCTGGACTTCGAGGAGCTTACGGCGGTTGGAGTTGGGGTTGGTGTAGGTTTCGTCCCAGGCGATGCCGGAGGACATCTGGAGGAGTTGCCTGACAGTGACCTTGGCGTAGGGGCTGGATTTGAAGGTGGGGAGGTATTGATCGACGGTGTCATCGAGGGTGTGAATGTGGCCGTCGGCGATGGCCATGCCGACGAGGGTGCTGGTGAAGGATTTGGCGAGGGAGAAGGAGGCCCAGTGGGTGTGTTGGGTGAGGTTGAGTTGATAGTCTTCGCGGACGATCTGGCCGTCCTTAAGGATGAGGAGGCCGGAGACGCGGTTGGCGGCGAGGTAGTCGTAGAGGTCGAAGGGTTGTTTGCTGGATTCGAAGCGGACGTTGGGGAGCTTGCGGCTGGAATGGGGGAGAGGCTTGACGGGGCCGCTGCGATGGATGTGCCGGACGGGGAGGAGATGGTCGCTGTGGGCGAGGGCGTAGGCGGTGGAGTCCGGGAGGAGTTGGGCGTCCATGAGGTCGCGCAGATTGACAAGGGGTTGGGCAAACAGGAGGAGCGCGAAAAGGGACTGCATGGAGTGATTATAGAAACATGAACGCGATCTTCAAGAAGATGAACTACAAGGGCCAGAAGGTGATTCATGTTGTGGGTGCGCCAGAGAGCTTTGGGGGCGAACTCGCCGAGATGCGGGAGGTGGCGGCGGTGAAGACCGCGTTGGGCAAGTCGATGGAGCTTGTGATTGGGTTTGCGCAGAAGCAGTCGGAAGTGGACCGGCTGGCTGAGGCATATGAGAAGGCTTGTCCCGGGGATGCGGTGGTGTGGGTGGCGTATCCGAAGGGGACGTCGAAGAAATACAAGTGCGACTTCAATCGGGATACGGGGTGGAAGCGGATGGGGGAGGTGGGTTTTGAACCGGTGCGGCAGGTGGCGATTGATGAGGATTGGAGTGCGCTGCGGTTTCGGCGGGTGGAGCATATCAAGACGATGACGCGGAGCTTTGCGATGACGGAGGAGGGGAAGAAGAGGACAGTGAAATGATTAAGTGGATTCTGCTGGGAGTGTTGTTGATGGTGGGGCAGGATCGGGTTGTGTTTGACCGAATAGTGTTGCTTGAGAATGAGGCAGTGGATTCGGCGAGCGTGAGTGTGGGGGACCTGAACGGGGACGGCTTGCCGGACCTGATATTCGCGCGCGGGCGTCATCGGCCGTTTCATGATCGGGTGTTGCTCAATGATGGCAAGGGGGGGATTCGCGGCATCGAATCTGGGGCCAACGCCAGACCGGACCTATTCGGCGGCCCTGGCGGATATTGACCGGGACGGTGATCTGGATGTGGTGGTGAGCAACAATGCGCCGGATGAGAAGTGGGTTTATCGCAACGATGGGAAGGGGAGGTTTACGCGTGTGGGGACCTTTGGGGAGCCCGGATGGACGACGCGGTATGTAACGCTGGCAGACTTGAACAGGGATGGGGCGGCGGACATCATTGTGGCGAACCGGGGCGGCGGCCGGAAGGTGGCAAGCTATGTGTGTTTCAACAATGGCAAGGGGGAGTTCTCACGGGTTGTGGCGTTGCCTGGTGGGTCTTCGACTTCGATCACGGCGGCGGATCTCGATGGAGATGGTGCGCTCGATTTGTTCGTGCCACATCGGGATGGCGGCCAGAGTCGCGTGTTGTTTAACGATGGCAATGGTGGGTTTGCCGATGGTGTCGATGTGGGGCCCGCCGAGGCGCATGCGCGGATTGGAGTTACAGGGGATTGGAATGACGATGGACTGCAGGATCTGGCATAGATCGATGAGAAGTCGCGAGCGACGTATGTGGTCCCGAACCGCGGAAAGCGGTCGTTTGGCGGTGCTGTAGAGGTGAAGTTTGAAGCCGGTGGGGCGGTGCCGTATGCGCTGGCGGCGTTTGATTTAAACCGGGACAAGAAGCTCGATCTGATCGTGGCCTATAACGATGTACCAGGGGTGATTCACTGGAATGATGGGGCCGGAGGATGGAAGCCCGCGACGCGTTAAAACGATGGCCGCAGCCACGTGTATGCAATGGCGTTTGCCAATCTTGATAGCAATGGCTGGCTTGAGATTGTGGCCGCGCGATCTGGTGCTGAGAACGCGCTCTGGTTTGCGACGTCGATCAAAGATTGAAGAGGCCTAATTGGACTGGACGGCCTTTAGAGTGGCATCCCTGAAAACTTGAAATCTCTTTGAGCGGTTGTGGGCTGTGTCCGTGTATGGGGAGATTCCGCGGGCGTGTATTGAGCGGATGATCTCCGGACACCGAGGGTTGCGGGCCTCGGGTGAAGAAGTGATTACTTCAGGCTGCCATGGGTTGCGCCTGGGCGAGTTTCCCATCGAGGAATGCCTGGTAGGGAGTGCAGCCCTGAGTTCGGTATCCATGATGAGGACGCTGGCGATTGTAGAAGGCCAGATCGGCATTGAGATCGTCTTGCAGCTCGGCCACCGACTGGTAGATCTTCTGGCGGAACTTGACGCTGTAAAACTCTTCCTTGATGGTTCGATGGAAGCGTTCACAGAAGCCGTTTGTTTGCAGTGAAGCAACCTGCGTGCGCTTGTGGCGGATCTGGTTGATCGCCAGGTAGATCTCGAAGGGATGACGCGCTTCGAGGCCGCAGTATTCCCTGCCGTTGTCGGTGAGCAGCCGTTCGATGTTGACAGCTTCTTCCTCATAGAAGGGGATGACGCGGTCGTTGAGTGTATCGGCTGCGGTGATCGGCATCTTGCTGAGGTAGGCCTTGGCGAAGGCTTGGGAGCAATGCGCGTCGATGACCGTTTGCATGTAGA
>Ga0194130_10003310_pt1 | contig 21833 bp, 19 predicted proteins | sample TA2KigsurfametaG_FD_160084 | JGI IMG/M metagenome (GOLD analysis project Ga0194130, IMG submission 160084) | Freshwater microbial communities from Lake Tanganyika, Tanzania - TA2015050 Kigoma 12 surface | ecosystem: Environmental > Aquatic > Freshwater > Lake | place: Tanzania: Lake Tanganyika... | reverse complement strand
AATTATTAAAAAATTAGAACCCAAAAGTATATCCGAACCTCCTAAACCAAAAGAAGAACCAAAGAAAGGTTCAATGGCTGCTTTATTATCTGGAACAATGAAAAAATCAACGTCACCAATAAAAATCGTCTGCAAAACATTTTACCCACATTTTGACCGTAATATACCAGGCGAACCTGTCGCATTTTTAAAATATGATATATTTGCCGCTTGCAACTTTATCTTACAAAAAATTAGAAATGGGCTTTATGAATATGAAGTAGATGGTCTCATATTTACTCCAACTATGTTTGGGGTTGCCGGAAATGCAATTGGCGAAGTTGGTCCAAAACGTAAAACTACTTGGAATTATTCTTTCAAGTGGAAACCAAGTGAAGAAACTGAAACATTTGAGAAAAGTTTTCTAACAATTGATTATTTAGTTTCCACTAAAAAAGGACCAGATGGAAATGATATTGTTACGCCTTTATTTGAAAATGGTATTGATGCAAATGAACAAGCACAATTAAGGCAATATAAAACATTAATTTTAACTGTTGGTTATGATGAATCACAACACGGGTTTATTAATCCTTGTCAAGATTTACTTGATGATGTATATCCTGATTCTGAAAAGCAAAAACAAAGACAAAAGGATAAAAAAGATAGTTATAAACCAAAACAATTCTTCCCAACAGAACCATATGACCCTTATGCCGGATTAACCAATATTTCGTTAGTTTATGATCAAAATAATAATTATGTTATGTTATCTGAAGATGGAGAAGAGTTTGGAGATCAAACTATTGTTGAATTTAGATACGCAAAAAATAATGATAATTTATGGCGATGGATTCCCATAAGAGTTCGTCACGATAAAACCGCTGATTTTAGAGCTGGTCTCCCAAATTATGGTAACGATTATAAAGTTGCAAATGATAATTGGTATTCAATTCATAATCCGGTTACAGAAATGATGATAGCAACTGGACAAAATATTCCGAGTTTAACAGTTGGTTCAGATGTTTATTATAATGCAGCGGTTGATGATAAAATTACAAAACGTATGAGAGATTTTCATAATTTATATGTAAAAAAGAGATTAATAACTGGTGTATCAAAGAAAGGTGATATCTTAATTGATTTTGCTTGTGGAAAGGCAGGAGATTTTCCCAAATGGATTTCAGCTGGTTTAGCTTTTGTATTTGGTATAGATATTTCAAAGGATAATATTGAAAATAGACTAAATGGAGCTTGTGCCAGATATTTAAACTATAAAAAAGAATTTACTACAATGCCATATGCATTATTTGTAAATGGTAATTGTGCATTAAATATTCGTAGTGGAACCAATATGTTTACAGATAAGGCAAATGAAATAACAAAATCAGTATTCGGACAAGGCCCGGCTGAAAAAGGTTTAGGTCCAGCTGTTAAAAGACAACATAGTAGAGGTATAAATGGGTTTGATATTTGTTCTTGTCAATTTGCAATGCATTATATGTTTGAAAATAAAAATACGTTTTATAACTTTTTAAGAAATATTTCAGAATGTACCAAAATAAATGGATATTTTATATCAACTGCATACGATGGTAGAACTATATTTAATCTTTTAAAAAAATTAAAAGAAGGAGAATCTAAAGAAAAATATATTGATGATAAAAAAATATGGGCAATACAAAAAAATTATGATGCAACAACATTTCCTGAAGATGATACTTCATTGGGATTTAAAATATCGGTATTTCAAGATTCAATAAACCAAAGTTTACCAGAATTTTTAGTAAATTATGACTTCTTTACAAGAGAAATGGAAAAATATGGATTCAGTTTAGTGTCGCGTTCAGAAGCAAAACATTTAGGATTTCCGGAAAGTAGTGGAATGTTTAGTGAGTTATATAATATGATGTTATCAGAATTAGATAAGGACCCAACATTGTCAAAAGATTATAAGGAAGCTCCTTTTATGACTGATTATGAAAAAGATATATCATTTTTAAATAGATATTTTATATATAAAAAGACGAGTTCACGTAATGCTGAAAAGTTGACGAGGGCAATATTGGATAATATACCGGATGAATATGAATTCGAACAAGGAGCTAAATTATTGGCAAGAGAATCAGTTAAAAAAGCGGAAGAGGAAGTAAAGCCAAAGGCAAAAGCTTTAAAGGAGAAATTGAAGCTACAAGAGGCAACAGAAGCATTGGAAGAAATAACAACAAAACAAAAGGCAAAAACAAGAAAACAAAATGAAGAACAAGCTAATATAGAAGAAATAATTCCTGTAGAAAAACCGAAGAAAACAACGCGTAGAAAGAAAGTTGTTGAATTTGATATAATAGAAGAATAATGATATAAAAATGAATTAATATAATAATATAATGAATTATTATATTATTCCAAAAAATACAATTAATCCAAAATTTAGATTGATACAATCAAAATCACGATTAAAAAATGAAAAAAATACGTTTTCATATATTTCACCAAGTGCAAATGTTAATTTAGAAGCTGTTTTTTCTTTAATTAAAAAAAATTGTGAAAATAATAATAACGAGAATATCCAACAAATAATTAATCCTCTTGAATTTGTACATAGCGCTGTTCCAGGAACACAATTATCTGTTAGTAAATTAAAGTCAAAATCAAATATATTATTCGAAATAATGGAAATATTTCAATTATGCGATTTAATTGATTTAATTTCTGGACCACCTTGTATACCATTAAAAATGGCAACAATCGCCGAAAATTATGAGTCTATTATGGATTATATGAATATTATTAGAGATGGTCATAATGATATTGTATTAACATCTACCTTTAATTATAATAATATAATTCAGAAATATATTGATACGGATATAAATATGACAAATGATAATAAGTATCATTTACTTTTATTGGAATACAAAGAAGAAGAATATAATAATAATCAATATGTGTTAAATTTATTGGCATCATTATATTTGCTTCTAACAATAAAAGCAAAAGGAGGAATATGTATAATAAAATTAGGTGATATAACTAACAAAGTTGTTATTGAAATTATTCATATAATAAATAGTTTGTTTTTAAAAACATATTTAATAAAACCAAATATTTGTAGTGTAACAACAAATTCTCGTTATTTAGTGTGTTTATATTTTAATCATTTTAATAATTACGATCTTTTAAATATGAAAAATGAACTAAAAAATATAATTAATAGTATTAATTATAATTATGATATAGAATCTATAATAGAAAATAATATTCCTAATTATTTTTTAAATAAATTAGAAGAATTAAATGCAATAGTTTATCAACAACAATTAGAATCATTAGATCAAACAATTAATATTTCAAGAAATAAAAATAAAGAAGATAAGTTAGAAGTTTTAAAACGTAATCATATACAAAAATGTATACAATGGTGTGAAAAAAATCAATTACCACATAATAAATTTATTGATAAAACTAATATATTTTTAAATACAAAAAAAAAAGATGAATGTGAATCTAATTAATATTTCCAATATTATTTGATGCAGCCTGTTGATAAACCGACACAAAATTATTGAATTCGTCTCCTGTTAGTTTAGAACATATTTTTTTGTTCTGTTTTTGTCCGTTAAAAAAGAAGGGGTTACCAATATATGTTGCTGGAGTACATTGGGGTACCTTATCTTTATAAATAAATGGTGCGTTTGGCATTTGATTTGCCGTCAAATTTAATGCCGCATTTGTGCCTTTTAACTTCTTCTGTTGTGCTGCAGCTGTGCTAATAGTATCAACATTTAATTTAAGAAGTCTTGTACTACTAGATACGCCGCCTTGTTTAGCAAATTGTGGATTATTTGGTTTATAATAAACTTGGCTACAACCTTTAGGATTACTTGGAGTTAATGCCGTAGTATTAATATATGGATTTGCCGCAACTTGATATATGTAATTGACGGTTAAATTGTATTGTTCTGGAGTTAAAAAGCTTTGTAAAAGCTGCATAAATTCATTTATAGAAGAATAAGTATTTTGAATAATAGTTTGATAAATGGTAATAGTTATAAATCCTTCATCTAATAAAGTTTTAGATAAAGAATTAATAAAGGCAATTTGTTCTCCAGTTTCAATAGTAAAATTGGGATTACATTGTGCTACATATTGATTTAAAATAGATAATGGGTCACCTGGTTTAGAATATTCGATAATTTTAGCGGTAACAAATGGATAACTTTGAAATAATTGTAATAGTTGTTTATTAACTGGTCCATTAATAAAGTTAAATTCACGTTGTTGAAAAGTTTGACATCTATTATATAAATACATTCCAGTTGTTTGAAAATAGTTTTTATTCAAATTTGTTGATGTAGGTAAAACACGTGCTTTAGCTTTTCTTTCTTGATTACAGCATAAAGGTGGATTAGTAACATCGGGTTGTGGTTTTTCGGTTAAATTATTAATTGGATACCAACTAGAAACAAAACCTAAACCATTACAGTTAGTACATTCTTTATCAATTGTGTCCGTTGTATTATATAGACCTGTTCCGTTATCTTTAATAATGGTTAACCCAGGTTGGTCAATCATTTGACTAATTAAACCTTGCCCTCCACTTCCGCCACCAAGGGAAGCACCATTAGATGAAGCAACACTACGATTTAAATTATATTGTATGGATTCATCTGTAACGGATGTTGATGTTATGGGAATAGAAGTTCCCTTTCTGTAATGTTTAATGGGTCTAGCTAACCCGAATCCAGTTGGAAAACCATTACCTGGGTCGTTGTTAGTTAAAGGTCTAATATGAGTAGATGTGATTCCGATGGGATTACTAAATGGTCCAGTACCTTTCCATGAAATATAAGGAATATTTTGAATAGTGCTATTATGATTAAAGCCACTGGATGGCATTTGTCTCATATTTGTTGGATAAAAAGCTGTAGACATTATAATATATAAATATAAAAATTAATAATAATATTTTAAAAATATTATTACTAATATATAATAATGAAATTGATATATATATTAATAGTTGTATTATTAGCAATAATGATATTTCAAGTATTTTTTGATAAAGATACTTTAGTAGAAGGTTTAGAATCAGATACCACAACAACTGATACAAATACAAATACAATAGAATATCAACCATATAATTTAAGTGACCCAAATAGTGCGTTAATATTATCACAACAAAATGCTGGAAATATAAATTATTTAAAAGAACGAATAGATGAATTAACGAGTGTTAAAAAGGATGTAGATGATTTAAAGCAAAATGTTAGTTTAATGCAAACCCAAATAGATGGATTAGTTCAACAACAGGCAGATTTTGGAACAGAATTAGCTGGTTCAACACCTCCGACAATAACGGGAACAGAAACAGAAACAATAAATACAACAGTATAATTAAATTAAATTAAATATGTTCTAGCCATAATTTAGCAACTTGTTCCCATGAAACAATTGTTGAAGATTGTTTAAATATGGTTCTTACTTTTTCAATTTCATCAAAATTTTTAAGTAATTTTAGTATTTTAACGGGAACTAATTTTTTGTCTTGTTCTGAGTTAAAACTAAAATGAATTCCTTCTCTTTCTTTAAAAACGCCAATATCAGATAATAAAGGAATACACCCTGCAATTAAACTTTCTCTTATAGAAATGCAATCAATTTCTGCTATAGTTTGTGTAATATATAATTGAAAATTAGACATATGTTTTTCTCTGTTAATTATTTCAACCGGTTGTCTACCGTGATCCATTACACCAGGTTGTGATAATAACATTTTAAATTGATTTTTTATGTTTTCGTCTTGTATTCCGTCCATTCCATAGTATACATGTAATTCTGCTCTAGGTTCATATTTATGTATAATGGGCCAAATTTCACATAAAATATAGGCTAACCCTCTTGTATAACACGAACAATAACAAAAACGGAAAGGATTTCTAATTATATCTTCATTTTTAAATACATTTTTAGTAAATTGTTCAATGCGAATCCCATTTGGTACAACAACTAATTTATTTAAATGCATATTATCTTTAATATTATAAAAATTTATAAAAGTATTTTTATGGTATTCACTTTTAAGAAACACCTTGTCTATTTTATTAGAATATTTATTACATAATAATTTCACAGTTGATACTACATCATGTAAATCTAACCATATTTTTTCGGCTTGAATATTAAAAGGTAAAAATGTTAATGCTCCAAAAATTCTCCATAAAATAACGGTTTTATATTTTTTGTAATGATTTATTTCAATCCAGTTTCTATATACAACACCATTTACTATGGTATTAGATATTTCGCCATAAACAACTACACTTTTACCTTGTTTTATCCAATTTTCCGCTAAATGTACAACAGCTTGTTCAGAACCACCTAGTTTATTATCTTTTGGGTCCCATTTAATAGATAATCCACCACAAATGTATGTAATATCGTAGTCTATAGTATCTTTTTCATCTGGATTTATAAATATAGTTTGATATTCTTTTAAAATTGATTTATCAATTAAGTTCTCAATATCAGTATTAATAATATGTACTCCATTTGGGTCTTCATTATTTTCGGTATTTAATATTACTGATATAGTTTGTAAAAATAAAGATTTTTTATTATATGTATTTTCATTATGTGATGAAGTAATAATTGTTGAATAAGGATCTAATTGTACCATTGGTTCTGTAAAATTATTTGTAAAAGAAGTTTCTTCGCCCATTTCTTTTAAAGGGTCATGTGAATGATTTATTAAATATTCTTTTTTCCATGCCATACATGAATTTATCGAATGATTTTGACCAAATAAAGGCATTTGTATGGTAATATTTAATTGATAATCGTACATTAAATGATTAGAACATCCAGCTAATAAATAATTAGAATTTAATAAATTAGTTACTGCGTGTTCTATCCTATTGTTAAAATAATAATCATCATCATCCATACATACAGTAATATCACCTTTACAAGTAATATTTCCTATATTTCTCAATGCACCTAATTTCATATTTTCGGTATCTTTTACGTATACAAAATTAAATTTAACATTATTTTTTTGTTCAGTTATTAATTTATTAATATTATCGTTATTTTTAAGTTTATCATTTGAAGTTTTACTTCCTTCAACAATAACCCATTCAATAATATTTTTATATGTTTGTAATTTTATTTGTTCGAACAATAATAATAAACAATTAAATCTACTATATTGTGTAATTGTTACTAAAGATACTTTTGGTAATTTACCCATTATATTTATAAATATAAACATAATAATATTTATATTTATACGAAAAACAAACAAATTAATATATTTATATAAATTAGAAATGTCTAATTCAAATGTATTCGAAAAAGTATTATCAGGTGCTGGAAATGTAGGAAAAGAATTTACTGGAGAAGCATATCCTTATTATAAATATATTAAAACTCCTTCTGAATTAGGTATGTCCGAACAAGGTAGCTTAGAACAAATGGCCAAAGATATTGATGGATTAATTAATTATGTAGAATTGTTAGTTAGTGGTAATAGTAAAGCTTCTGCAACTGGACAACCTTTAGGTAATAAATTTTTCCTAAAAACTGGTGCTAAATGTACAAGTACTAAAGACGATTCAGAACAAGATCGTTGGATATATATAGATAATGTTCCAGCCGGAAATATTCCATTTATTTCTTCTGGAATGGGTGTGAATTTTAGTGAATTCAAAGGTCTTATACCCGGAACTATAAGTAATTTAAATGCCTTTAATCCGGCCACTTTATTTTCCGCATTCTTATCCGGCTCCAAACCTGATTGCCAAGAATTAACAATGGAAACTGTTGACATTTATAATAATAAATCAACTGAAACTCATTACGTCACATTAACAGATATAAAAAATATGGATCCGTGTATATTTCAAAATGGTACAAATCCTGCTACCGGACAAAAATGTCGAGAAACTTTTGCAAATTTAGATGATGATTCCTTATATTGGTCTTATAAAATACCCGATGACCCATTAGTTAAGACCTATTTTGCATCTCTTGGCGTCTTAAGTGTTTATGTTTTATATAAAATTATGGCGCGTATCAGAGTCGTTCCTCGCATATAATTTTGTGACCATAAATGGTCTCATATTAGAATTAATTTAAGTGCAAATTGTGACGCAGTTTGTAGCATTTTATGCTCTCATAATTTATTTTTGGTTGGAAATAAATTATGACGATATATGGTAACAAAATTTAAGACAAATTAATGCTTTCTATGACGGCGAGTTCGACGACCACCTTTTATCCAATATGTCGGCACTGCTGTCTTCGTATTAGAAACCGTCTCAGCTGTCGATGCTAATGAACCTCCCTTTTTTGAATGCTTTCTAGAATGTTTTCTACGTCTTCTTCTTCCACCAACTGGACCTAATTGCTGCGGCTCTTCTTCTACAGACTGAAAGGTAGGCTCTGGCATAGGCGCAGGAGCAGGAGCAGGCGCAGGAGCAGGAGCAGGAGCAGGAGCAGGAGCAGGAGGCGTATAAGAAAATGGATTTGCTGCACTTAAGGTACTTTCTGCACTAGATGTTGTACTATTCCACCAATCACTCCAAGAGCGTTTTGGAGCAGTGGAATCAGACGAAAACCAATCCATCGGATTATACCAAGCACCACCTCTTAATATTTTTCTTGTTCTTCTCTTTGGCATATATATTATTACTTAAGAAATAATATATATTTTATTTTTTTATTTATAAAACTATCTTAACTAACTCAACTGCCACTAAAGCTCCCGCAACTTGTGCTACTATATAAGGCACTAAATCTGAACGCGACATCTTTCCTGAATACATCATTGCAATTGATACTGCTGGATTAAATGCACCTCCACTAATAGCACCTCCTAATAATACGGCGACAGCTAACGCGGCACCAATTGCTAAATAATTTCCAGTAGCCAAAATAACAAACATTAAAAATAATGTTCCTAAAAATTCAACAAGATACTTATTCATTATATTATATATTTGTAAAAAAATTATTTTGCTTGTTCTTTATCCACCACTACACTTTTTATTATATTTTTCACTATTTTATTCATATTCTTCTGCTGTTCTTCTTTTGTTGAACCACTCATCGCATTTGATATCATTCTTAAATATTTATCATTATATCTTGAATCAGCACTAGAACAACCGGGATATTTATTCTTCCATTCTGATATTTTTTCCATATTTTTCTTTCCTATTATCTTTATTGCATTTCTTAAATTTTCATTTGTACCATCTTCTTTTGTCCATACATTTCCTTCCCTTATATATAATGAATCTCTTCGTGCATCAGTACAATGAATAGGCCTATCTGTCACATTTAATTCATTTAATTTATTTATTATTATTTGCGATATACCTTCAGCATAACCAACTTTTTCTACATTTTCTAAATCTTGTAATTGCACTTGTATTGATTCTATAAAATCCGATAAATTTAACGCATTTTTACAAGTTTCGTTTAAGAAAAAATTTAAATTAAAATGATTATTCGTCTTATTAAATGAATTATTTATTATATTATTGTTTATATTATTACTATTATTAATACTACATTTTATATCTTTTATTTCACCTGCTATTATCTTTTGAAATTCGTAGTTTTGCTTTTGAACTTCGTGATTTTGCTTATTTAATTCATAATTTTGCTTATTTAATTCATAATTTTGCTTCATTATTTCTATTATCATTGGTTCATTTATGCCATTTGGTTGACTAATTACAAGACTATTTTGCTGTTGTTCTTCCTTATATTCACATACTTTTTTATGACGTAGTAAGCTTTGTTTATGGTTATAATATTTGCCGCAAATACATAAATATTTTGGTTCATTTTGTGACTGTATATCATCTTCCCCCTTATTGCTAAAATTGTTGGGAGAATATTGACATTTATGTTTAGCTGTCAAACAATGCCTTTTATATTTCCATTTATCTGACGTAATAAAGTCACAAGGATAACACGCAAAAATTTTGGGGGATTTTTCGTCTTCCTCTAAATGCTCGAAAATGCTCATATATAAAGGGGAGAAAATAAAATGTCAAAAAATAACACAATCACAATATTTTTAAAGTGAAAAATAATTTGTGACGATTATGCAGCGAAATTGATTTTTAAACATATTTTTCGGAAAAAAGTTTTAGGTTTTCAAAATATGACATTTTTTAAAAATGTCAAAAATCGATTTCTGAAAATACTTTTGGAAAAAAAGCTAACACTGACAACCACTACCACTATATGCGTTGTAGGTTCTTTACCGAATATGCTGTTAAAATATTTTACAAAATAATAACTGTTTTTTTCAGTCTCAGATATTTTTTTCGTGAAAAATAAAACAAGAAAACGAAAATTAAAGAATTATAAAGTTTAGAAAATCGGCGTTTTCGAAACGCAGTGCCTTAGGAATAGTCCAAAGGTGTAAATACTTCAACATATTTTTAAGTATATTTAAAAATATATTAATTCTTGTTTTTTAGTAATTCTGTCTTGGTATTGATCCCCAACCATTTATACCCGGCTGCGTCAAATTATAATTATATATTGAACCCTTCTTTTTCGGTGCAGTGCAACCAGATGAGCGAGCCCTTCTTAACGCACTACGTTTTAAACTATCATCATAACTTTTTGTCGATAATAATGCATCATTTGGTAAACCAACTTTATAAGCTGATTTACCAACACTTTGAGCTTTCATTAAATTTGTTCTCATTGAACTTGGTACAGGAGCTATATAATTCATATGAGACGAAACAGGATACTGTCTCTGACTTGAATATGATACTTTAGTTAATGGTTGCGATTGTTTACCTAAAGCATTTTGTTCCATTTTTTGAACCATTGATAAACTAGCAGCACGTAAATAATAAGAACGCGCGTTTACATTCAAATCTGATGGTACTGGTTCCTGCGATGGATAAAATTGAGGAGGTGTTGGACGAATACCTGGTAATGCGCCGTAACTATGATAAGGCATAGCGCACGGATATTGTGATGAATTTAATGGTCCATTTACTGGAGTATTTACATAACCTTGAAATCCTTGAGAACCATTTGATACGGATATTCCATATGGAGTTGTCATATTATAATATACTAACAAATAAAAAATAATAAATTATATGCACTTAAATAAATTCCTCTAATTTTTCATTTCTATAAATAAATAAATAACATCCCGAATCTTTGCATTTTAATCTTGCCTTCGCTGAACCTTCTCCTCCTACCTTTACTTTTCCCTCCATTCGTTTATTTGCCTCTTCCAAAATTTGTCTAAACATACTAACACGACTAACATCTATATTATATTTTTCATATATTACACCTAATAGCGCCATAAAATTATTCTTGTTAGTTGAACCCGTTGTCTTTAAATATGTTGGATCATTACTTGCCGAAAAATTTTTCGGATATTTCAATTGCCATTCATTTGCTATACTTTTTATTATTTCATTACGGGCTTGAGTTTCAGATGTTGAATCATCCATTAAAACAGTTGGCATCGGTTGCGTCTTATTTAATACTTCCCTTAAACTTATTAATTCACCATTATCAGCATTAAATCTTACATTTATTATTATATCCGAATCATATAACCACATCGCATCATTATTGGAGCCAAATTCTTGAATATCTAATAAATCAGTTGGCACTGAATTCTTTTCCTTAATGTATTTTAACGCAGTAAAACGATGTATCCCATCTATCACATCAAAATTTTGCTTTTTGTTATTAAAACTTAAATATAATATGGTTTCAATTGGTTTTCTTTTATTATATATGTGTTGTGCTATATCTGGAATTCTTATTAAATCCGGTTCTCTATTTTGACACCAATTAACTATTGGTGCATTTAATAGGTCTTTTACTTTGGTTCGAACTAACAAAATGGATGATGAATAATTATGAATTATTGTTGCATTTGTATTAAAGAAATGATTTATTGCTAAATTAATTAAATCTATTGATAGTATGTTAGTGTTGGAATTAAATTTTAAACGCATTTCTTCATAAGTATCTCTTTTAAAATCAGATTCAATGATTTCAAAATCAATAATTCTATTCGTTTTCTTATGAGACATTTATTAAATATACTATAATAATGTATTTAATAACTTATAATTATAAATATTTTATTTTCAATTTTTTAGTAGGGACATAAAGCTTGCTTCGCTTCAGACCAAACGTTCCCCCTACGACCCCTCCTTTAAAAAGGTCCAAAGGAACTGGCATTAGTGGAGCCAAACTAACTCCTATATATTTAATTAACTTATATAATAAAAGGAGGGGTCGTAGGGGAACCATTGGTTCCCTACCTTAGTATCGTCTTACTGCTCTCCATTTGCTTTGCTGTGCTGAACTATCATTTCCACCAAATGATCTATCATTATAGTTTTTATTGACAGCTTGATTCTTCAAGTAACGAATATAATCACTACTATCATATACAAATTTTGTATTACATGCTGACGCTGGAATAGCTGGATCTATTTGAGATGTAGACCATAACACACTTGGTTGACAAGCATCACTTATAGAACCAAAACGATGTTTTAAACCCTTAACATTTGGTCTACTTTGATATGATTGACATGTACCACCACAAGAATAATTTTGACGTGATAATAAATCACCTGCGTTATTAACAGCTCTAAATGGCGTAACAATACATTTAGGATTAGAACTACCGGACTTGGCAGTTGTGTTCCAAACTTCTCTTAAAGTAAGACGAGTTTGAGCGAAATTGTTAGTATTATCGTGAATAATAAGTGGTTGAGGCATACGACCATTAAAACCTCCACCCAATAAAGGTCCTAAAGTTGGATTATTATTTACGTAAATATTACGTCCTAAACCAGGAACTAAAAATTCAAATCCACCTAAACCACCAGTTGTAAATCCACTTTTTCCGTTTGCTGTTGATGAAAATCCTATACCTATGCTATTAGACATTATATTATACATTAATAAAATATATTTTTTAGATTTATAAAATGTTTCAAAATAATAATATAAAAATTAAAATATATATTTTGTTAGTTTATGGACTCCAAACTAACAAATTTAAAAGGCTTTCATCCTTATACAAGTATTAAACTAATTGATGAAACTTATATATTTATTAAAGATGCCAAAATTAACGATACTTTAGAAGATGGTTCTATTATTACATCTATTTTTGAAAATCCAAATAAAAATTATCAATCTTTTTATACAATTAAAAATAATGGAATAAATATTTTTGTTTTAGAAGAAAACATTGTATTTAACCCATTAAATAAAGAATTTATCAAAGTTAAAGATTATTTTGCCGCAGGACCAACTATTATTACATATAATTCAATTTATGGTATTTTAACTGATACTGGTTACATTAAAATTGGAACGGAAATATTTAAAGACTGGTAAAACGAAGTGAAATAAAATAAGTATTTTATTATATTTATATATAATAAAATATGTTTAATTTTAAACTTCTTGTTAGTGCGTTATTATTAGTTTCTATTGATTCCATTTATCTTAAATTTATTAAAAATTATTTTGCAAATCAAATTAAAGCCGTCCAAGGGTCTCCAATGAAAATTAACTATTTAGCCGCCATTATTTGCTATATATTCATAATTATGGGCTTTAATTATTTTATTATTAAACCTAATCGAACTGCATCTGATGCATTTTTATTGGGTTTAGTAACTTATGGAATTTATGAAACAACTAACAAAGCATTATTTACCAATTGGTCTTGGACTACAGTTATTATTGATACTTTATGGGGAGGCATATTATTTGCCATTGTTGCATATCTATTAAATCTTATTTAGATTTCTTTTATTAATAATTTCTTGATTTAATGCATTTGTATAAAAAAATATAGAAGGTGTAACAATACTTAATTCATAACTTTAATAAAATTAATTCTCTGTAATTAACCTAGGAACTACATTCATTGTTGTTAACTCTTGAAATAATAACTTACAAGCATAAGGTATTTCAACATATGCAAAATCAACTCTATTATCACAAGTTCTACATTGATGTATATGTAATTGATCATTATATGACGCTATTAAACCACATTTTCTACATACATATACTGAATATTTATCTGATGCATCATACATTCTTCCTCTAGTAAATCTTGACGCGCCGTGTGAGACCATACACGTTACTACCTTATTTAATATGTATATTAAATAATCTATACTTTGTTGAATAAACCACAAACATTTTATTGTTTGATGTAATAATTTAAACCCCGAATATAGACACTGTTACCAGTGGGACTAGACTATATCTTAAGCCTTCATAATGAAAGCCCACTTCCATTTAGTCGTTGAACCTTCTTCTGATATTTTCAGAAGCTTGGCTGCGGATTGTCCTTTTTGCTTAGTATCTTATTACTATTGGGAACGGCAATTAACCGTGTTCCTTTTAAAAGTCACCTTTTAAAAGTAGTAATACTAGGCAAGGATATCCCCGCAATTTGAAAGTGTTGCCAGTTACATACTGACTAGCTACTATCTTTATACATAGTAACTGAGACAATTTTTTATCTCTTTCCATTTCGCCAAATCTAAGCCCTCCATCCCTACTACGACCTTCTGCCGGCTGTCTTGTTAAATTTACCATTGGTCCAATTGATCTACTATGCTGCTTATCATTAACCATGTGCTTAAGACGCTGATAAAATACTGGTCCTAAAAATACACTGCATTCTATTTGTTCTCCAGTTAAACCATTATACATTAATTCATTTCCATGTGCCTCATATCCTAAACCCAATAATTTTTCCGAGATTCCTTCTATTGTTAATTCATCAAAACTTGTTCCATCTCCAAATAATCCTAATTCAACCAATACCTTACCAAGTAATGTTTCTTTTAACTGGCCTATAGTCATACGAGATGGAATAGCGTGTGGATTAATAATAATATCAGGTCTAACACCATTTTTAGTAAAAGGCATATCTTCTTCAGGAATAATATTACCGACAGTACCTTTTTGCCCGTGTCTTGACGAAAATTTATCACCAATTACTGGCTTTCTTAATGCACGTAAACGTACTTTAGCAAAATTATATCCGTCTCCATTTCGTTCAATGAAATTCTTATCAATATACGTCTCTTCAACAGTACGATATAATTTACTTTGGTCTTCGTATTTAATAATCTTTGTATGGTCGTTTCTATTTTCCTTAATTGGCGTTACCTTTGCAATAATTACGTCACGATTTTCAATTAATGTATTTTCAGGTACAACTCCCTTAGCATTTACCTTATTATAATTACCATATTTCATTCCTTTAGTTTTATTTGGATCCGGTTTGCAACGAATTTCTTCATCGCCATTAATCTTTTGTTTATCTTCGTCTTTTTCTGTATGATAAATGGTTATTTGAAATAATCCTCTATCAATTGAACCCTTATTAATTAATACTGAATCTTCTTGATTATAACCAGTATGGGTCATAATTGCGACATTAATATTACAACCAGAAGGAATCTCATTGATTTTAATTAAATTCATTACTCGAGTGTCAACTAATGGACGAGTTGGATAAGTTTGTACGTATGCTGTTTTATCCATTCTGCTGTCAAAATTAGTTGTATAAACACCCATTGCTTGTTTTGCTTGAGCTCCTTGATATGTATTTCTGGGTGATTGATTATGACCGGGAAATGGAATACAAGATGTAACAACACCAAACATCATTGACGGATGAATTTCACAATGAGTATATTTATAAATTAATTCAGTTTTTGCAATTAAATCTTTAGGTTTGGTTCCAATTAAAGTGAAATTTTGTTCTTCAGGATCAATATATTCGATAATAGAGCGATTAGAATTGGTTGTTGTTAAAAGATTATCCCATTCCATTTTACCATTTCTTAAATCATCTAAAATTTTATGGGTTAATAATATTTTATTATTTTCTACGCGTAATACAGGTCTGGTTGGACGACCACTATCATTACAAACACGAATCTCCTGTAATTTATAATCAAATACTATAGATGTGTAAATATTAATAATACTTTTACTTTTCATATCTTTTAGAGTCATATATAAATTATTTGGTTCTAAACTTATTCCAACCCACGCTCCATTAATAAATACTTTTACCTTATTATATGCAAATTGTGGCGACATTTCTGCAGCATCTAGTTTTACAATTTTTGGTAAAATATATTCATATAATGCGGAACTATCGGAGTGAATTGTTATGTGTGCTAACATACTCATATTTTTTACAATTCCAACCGAACCACCTTCAGGAGTTTCTGCTGGGTCACAAAACCCAAAAGTCGAGTTATGTAATTTTCTGGGAGGCACTAATTTACCGCTTTTATCAGTTGGAGTAGATATTCTTCGTAAATGGCTTAATGTAGCAACATATGTTAATCTATTTAGAACCTGTGCTACACCAACTTTATTTGAATTGGTATTTTTAATACCAAAATCACCAGTTGATAGCGCGCGTTTAAAACCGTTTTCAATGGTATTTGATTTAACTATTTTATAAATATTAGTTAAATTTAATATGTTAAGATAATCTTCAGTAGAACGCCAAGAACCGGTATTAATTTCTCTAATAGTTTGTTTTTCAATATCTTTTACAACTCGATTTAAATGATTTCTAAATAAATTATTTAACGAGGTACCAGTTAAATCAATGCGTTTATTTATATATGAGTCGCGGTCATCAGCGGGAATCCAGTCAAAATGTGCTTGTAATAATTTATTTGCCATATAACCTAAGAAATAAGCCTTTTGTTTTTCAGTTTGACAATGAGGAAACAAATCATTTTGTAACACATCTAAAGTAAATTGATGTTTCTTTAATAAACCAGTTTCTTTGTCCATATTTAAAGGAGTATAACTAACATAACTTTGAATATGTTTAAACGCATCTTCGTAAGATAAATATTTACTTGCTTCAATAATGGATGCTTGTAATACTTCTAACATTGGTTTATATTTATCTTGAGAAATGTCAAGTAATATATATTCGCAAATTTCCTTATCTGAGATAATATTTAAAGCGCGAAACAATATAAATAAAGAAATAGGCTGTCTTACACGAGGAATTTGAATACAAATAGGACATCCAAAACCATTATTTTTAGAAGAAATATACATATTAATTTGTTTAGGAGAAATGCATTTAAAATCGGGAACAGATTTAATTTCAGCAGTCCAAGAATATTTTGGATTATTTTTACCGATATTAAATACATAAACCTTATTTTCTGCGGCACGTTCTTGACCTAATACGGTCTTTTCAGATCCATTGATAATAAAATATCCACCAGGACAATATTTGCATTCACCGGTTAATTTGCTGTCAATATGTTGATATTGATTTAAGACACAAATATTGGATTTAACCATAATGGGTAATTTTCCGATGGGAATATTTGGTAATGTTTTATGCATTGTTTTCATATTTTCGAGATTATCTCCATCACGAATAATATATTTAATATTAATATCAACAGTCATAGAAGAAGAATAAGTGAAATTACGTAAACGAGCTTCTTGAGGGAACATAAGTTTGATAGCGCCGCTATTTTCGTATATTTGTGGTCGATAAATATGAAAATTATCCATTGTTAAAAACATTTCGAGAGAATATTTTCCGGAAGCCGCATCGAAGTCGTTTTCAGATTTAATATGAATTGGATTAAACATTTCAATAGTTCTCATAATTTGATAGCCGACAAAGTTGTTATAAGATTCAATTTGATGGCGAACCAAACGTTCTAAATGTTTATCTTTAAAGTAAGATTTAATAATATCCCAAGGCTCTTCAATATAGGGCTCATTTTCAGCATCAAATAAATCATTAATAAAATTATTATTGTTTTCCATTTTATCTGTATAAATGTCTAATGTTGAGGCCATGGTTAAAATATATTTCAATTTATTTTTAAATTGTTTTTCTAATATATTATAAAACACATAGGATACACATAATAATAAAAATTTGTTAGTTTATATTTGAAATAAAAGGATATAAATATATTGTAATTATATTTATATTAATAAATATGTTAAGAAAGAATAAATATTATGGTAAATTTAAGTCACATACGGATGTTAATAATTATAATAAATTTCTAGCAGATTTAGATAAAAAAAATACTTTAAAACAAGAAAAAGAACCAGAATTACAACAAACTAACAAAAAAAATATTGCCCCTGTACCAAATATTCCCATATTAACAAAAAATTTTAGTGGATTATCTCCAATTGATATTTTAATTAATGCAATTGAAACTAATTTAGATCCAAATCTATATACATTAATAAACAAAAATAACTCTTCTTCTAATTCTACTCCTAATTTACCAAAAAAATACTTTAATTCTGAACCCATTTTAAAAAAATCTGTCCATATTGATGTAAATATTAATAATATATCTGATTTATTAAAATTAATCGAATTATATCCTGATGATAATGGTGTCGAATATAATATTAATATGAAAATATTACATAAAATAAAAGAACCACTAAATGATTTAAATAGAATGATAGGAATGGTAAGATTAAAAGAAGATATTGTAGACCAAATTTTATTTTATATGCAGGGATTATCATCAAATGACTTTATGCATACTGTAATTTATGGTCCCCCTGGTACAGGCAAGACGGAAATAGCTAAGATAATTGGTTCAATCTTTTCAAAAATGGGAATATTAAGTAAGGGAATATTTAAGAAGGCAACGCGTTCAGATTTGGTGGCTGGATATTTAGGACAAACTGCGTTAAAAACGCGCGATTTAATTAAGGAATGTTTAGGCGGAGTATTATTTATAGATGAGGCGTATGCTTTAGGAAATGAAGAAAAACGGGATTCATTTTCAAAAGAATGTATTGACACGATATGTGAGGCTGCAAGCGATTATAAGGAAAATTTAATGATAATTGTGGCTGGATATGAAGAAGAATTAAATAATTGTTTTTTTAGTTATAATCCCGGATTGAATTCACGATTTGCTTGGAGATTTAAAACAGATGAATATAGCGCATCAGATTTATATAAAATATTTTTAAAGAAAATAGAAGATGCTAAATGGACTATAGATGAGTCTTCAGTAGATGTAAAATGGTTTGAAAAAAATAAGGATAAATTTAAATATTTTGGAAGAGATATAGAGACATTATTTGCAAAGGCAAAGATAGCACACGGACGGAGAGTGTTTGGAAAATCTGAAGATTTGAAGAAGAAATTATCGGTAAAAGATTTAGATAAAGGTTTAGAGATGTTTTTAAAAAATTCTTGTAACAACAAGGCAAAAGAAGAAGAAGATAAAATTAAGAAATTAATGGCAACAATGTATATGTAAATATTATTTATGTTTATTAAATTTAAAATTTGTTAGTTATAATTTTTATACTTTTTTATTTACATTTTTATAGAAGATAATGTCATCTAAAAAAATGATTACTGTTACGCCAGAATTATTTAATGTTTCTGGTAAAACAAGAAAAAAACGAGAAAAAAAAGATATTGCATTTAATCCAATTATAGCACCAAATAGTTTAAAAAATAAATTACTAAAACGCATAAAAGAGCATAAAATGAATGAAACTGGTCAAAAACCAAAAGAAGAAAAGAAAGAAACAAATTTTTCGGATGAGTTTTATAGTGCTGTTAGTTATTTATCAGATTTAAAGAATAAACAAAAACAACAAAAGGCTTTATATAATAAGACAATACGAAATCATACTAATACAGTACCTACATATTCTAATGTTAATTTAGAAGATACATTTAATACTGTTAAACCATCTGTAAACGATGAAATATCGATGCAAATGCATTATAAAACGGAAGATAATGTACCTTATGGTTGTTTAAAAGGTGGTAAAAAGAAGACGTATAGGCAGTGGCAAGAAGAATTAAAAATTCAAGAAACACCTGGACTACAAGATATACTGGTTGCTCGCCCCCCAACACCCCCCAAAAAAGCCGGATTTTTTGAAGAAAAACAAGAACAAAATATTAATAAAATATTTTCAAATGCTAATATAAATACTAATATAAGTGCAAATGAAAATACAACTATTTCAAAAGAAGAACGCCTAGAAAATATTAGAAACAAATTAAAACAATTAGAAGATAATGAAACATTTAAACGACAACAAGAATTAGAAGAAATTGAAACACAATTAGGCTTTAAAGATAATGACCCAATAATACCAGATATAGATGAATATGGAGATACTGGACTAACACTTACTGAAATTTTTGATAAACATAGTAAAAAATCAATGCCAAATAAAAATTATATTAAACGAACAGTTAAAAGGAAATTTACTTTAGGAAAATCAGATAAACTTAGAAAGGTTGCTATATTAATTAAAGACAAACAAACGCGCAAAAATGTACTTAATACGCAAAAAGATTTAAAAAAGGCTTCTATAACAGATGTTAAACGATATTTACGTCAACACGGTATGATTAAAACTAGCACAACTTGTCCTCCAGATATTCTTAGAAAAATGTATGAATCCGCTTTAATGGCCGGCGAAATAACCAATGTAAATAAAGATACTTTATTACATAATTTTTTAAATCATAGTGAACAATAAACTAACAAACCAAAAATCAAATATAATATTAAAAATATAAGAATAAAATGTTTTCTTTTTATATTTTAAAATGAATAATATTAGAGATGATTTACCCAATAATGTAAAAAAATTAGTTAAAAAAATAAATGATTATTTGAATACCACAATTTATTTTTATGGTTCCGTATTGCGTTCAGATTATATTCCAGAACAAAGCGATATCGATATGGTTATTTTTACAGATAATGAATATACAACTATTAGTCAACTTCAACACGTATTACACGTTAAACGGGCTGAATTTAAAAAAGTTGTGTGGAAATTAAATGATGATGATATTTATGGTTATAAAATTAAAATACCAGAATTTAGTCCAGATGTAGAAATAGCGATTTATAATAACAATTTTAAAGAAACATTATTAGACGAGTTTTTAGCACCAATTAAAAGAGCACCTTTGTTAGTTGTATTTTGTTTATATATTTTAAAATTTATTTATTATAGATTACATTTGATTTCTAAAGATAATTATTCATTAGTTAAAAGATATATACAAAATGATATGATGGGGAAAGTATCGCATTTTTTAATTTTACACCCTTGAAGATTTAAAATGGGACAAAATAATATAATTTTACATAAAAATATATAAAATTATATTTAGTAATATTTATAAAATGGACAATAATTTAGTTGTTGAAAATGAATTATTAAAACAGCGAGTAAATGAATTAGAGGAAAAGTTAAAAAAATATACTAATGGTAATAATCACAGGAATTATTATGAAAAAAATAAAGAAATTGTTAAAGAGAAAGGTTCTATGTATTTAAAAAAATTAAAGGAAGAAAATCCTGACAAGATAAAAGAATACGCAAAAAGAGCATATCTTAAAAAAAAAGAAAAACTTAAAAAAGAAAATGGAGAAATTCAAAATATTTAGAAATTATATAATTTTGCGGAAAAATATATAAAAATAAAATCTTTAGTATATTTATAAAGGATGGAAAAAGAAGTAAATCCACCAACTGACTTTTTCAAAGGAATTAAAACATCTTTGAAAAGTGTCTTGAAACATCCTGATATTAACTTACCGAAAATTACAAATGCTGTTATTAAGTGTAATAAAATTGTTATTCAAACTATGATGTTTATGAAACTTTTTTTATTAGACCATTATGATAAGCATAATAAATTACCAGTTATTAATGATGAATTTATTAACTCTTGTATGAAAATATTATGT
>Ga0194130_10003302_pt1 | contig 21860 bp, 21 predicted proteins | sample TA2KigsurfametaG_FD_160084 | JGI IMG/M metagenome (GOLD analysis project Ga0194130, IMG submission 160084) | Freshwater microbial communities from Lake Tanganyika, Tanzania - TA2015050 Kigoma 12 surface | ecosystem: Environmental > Aquatic > Freshwater > Lake | place: Tanzania: Lake Tanganyika... | reverse complement strand
GAGCTCCGCGCCTCGGATCCGCTCCAGGCCCTCGTGCTCAGCACCGATGGCATCCGCAAGTCGTGCGCCACCGACGGCGACTTCCTGCAGCTCTGCGGCCAGATGATCGCCCTAGAGAGCGGTGATCTCCTGAAGCAGGGCCTGGTTGAAATCACCGCCCAGGGCAGCGGCGACGACGTTTCTGTGGCGATCGTTCAGCGTTCAGGCCCTCGCTCCACTCGGCTGGCCCATGGGCCGGCAGCGCTGGCGATCGCGATCGTGGCTGCGGGCGCTGGCGGCTGGTGGTGGTGGCAGCAGCGGAGGCCCACTCCCTCTCCGATCGAGCGGGAGGTGGTGCAACTGTGCGCGGCCCCCGAGCGCATCAAGGCCAGCCTCAGCCAACGCAAGCAGCAGTTTCAGCAGCTTCTCCAGCAACCCAAGGCCGCCGAAGCCCTGCTAAAGGAGCCGGAGCGCGATCCCCTCGGCGCCCTGATTGCCTCCAGCGCAGGCGGCAGCGCCACCCTTCAGGCCTGCCCGCCCTTGAAGGCGGCCCTGGATGCCCAGTGGCGGATGGCGCGCAAGACTCCTGAGCAGAAGGCCCCCGCTCAGCCATGAACGACTACCAGCTCGGCGTGAAGCTGCGGCGTCAGATCCTGGCGGACTTCGAGAGGGGAGTCGTCAGCGACAGCCGGCGCACGCAGGCCCTGCTGAGCGACTTCTGCGGAGACAGCCAGATCCTGCTGCTGCCGGCCCTCAAGCACCTGGTGCAGACCGCAGCGTTCCAAGTGGCGGTCTCGACCTCGCCTCCCCTGCAGGGCGAGACCCAATTGAACCTTCGCCTGCAGCAGGAATTGGATGCCCTGTTCGCGCCGGCCCTCTGCCTACGCATGGCGGAGGTGTTGCGGGGATTGCTTGGCATGGCTCCCGAGAGGCAGGGAGGCCCCATCCCGACTGCGGTGCTGCAGGAGGCGAGGAGCGACAACGATGAGCCTGAGGCTGAGGCTGAGCTGGAAGCGATGGCTCCCGCCAGCAGCAGCAACAGTGGCGTGGTGGCCCTGCTGAGCTTCATCGCCGGAGTGCTGGTGGTGGGCGTGGTCGGTGCGCTCACCTGGTTGGTGCTGTTCAACCGCGGCGTCTTTCGCCAGGACAATTCGGTGCCGGCACTGCTGAGCCAACCGGAGCCGAAGAAGCCCACTGAACCAGAGCTCCCAGCGGCCGAACCCGCCGTTGACACCAATCTGGCCTCCCGGAATCAGGCGATTGACACGGTGCGCCAGCTCTACGACGACATCTCCGTCGGCAACACCGCCGCGGCCCAGCAATTGTTCAGTCCGAAGGCGGCCGACCAATTCGATCCGGCCTTCTTCCGGCAGTTCCAGCGGGTTGCCGTCGACAACCTGCAGGAAGTGAACCGCGACGGCAGCCTGGTCACCCTGCAGGGGGTAGTGACGTTCGTCTATCCCGATGGCTCCAGCCAGGCGGAGTCCCGCAGCTTCACGGTGGACACCTCCAGCCTGCCGGCCCTGATCACCTCCAGCAGCTTCGGCCAGGTGCTGAGCCCGCGCCGCTAAGGCCACAAAAAAAGCCCCTGCTCTGCAGGGGCTTGGCTTCGGGGGCGTCGCCGAATCAGGCGGTACCGCAGAAGGTGACATCGGGGAACTTGAGCTTGGCCTCGTCGAGGCTCTTGCCCTTGCCCTCTTCCTGCCAGTAGTTGATCACTTCGGTGGCCTTGTTGAGGATCTCCACGCGCTCGTTATCGGTGATCCAGCTCTTGCCTTCCAGCTCGGTCTTCAGGGTTTCCCAGGCATCCTCACGGGGCCAGAAGAAGTAGGCGGTGAGGGGGCTGGGGCCGCCACCGACGATCTGATCGACGGCCAGGGCCACGTTGTCGGGCAGCCACAGGATCTTCAGAAGGAAACGACCTTCATCGGCCTTGGGGGTACGGCCGGAAGGAACGCCGTTTTCATCGATGGTGGCGGTCGCCAGGGCAGCGCTGGCACCACTCAGCACCGGACGGCCCTCGGTGGCGGCTGCAGCAGAGGGAACCTCTGCAGCGGCTGTCGCCACAGCGCTTTCAGCGCTCTCGGTGCTCATGGTGTCCGCGCTCAAGGCTGAATCACAAACAACTAACCTACCAGCCGCTGTTGCCCATCCCCCTGAGCCCGAAAGCCGTTCTCCTGTTTGACATCGACGGTGTGATCCGCGATGTGGGGGGCAGCTACCGCCGGGCAATCGTGGAAACGGTGCATCACTACAGCGGAACGCGGCCAAGCCCCGACAGCATCGACGCGCTCAAATCCGAGGGCTGCTGGAACAACGATTGGGAAGCCTCCCTGGAACTGCTGCGCCGCAGCGGGGAGAGCGAGCTGCCCAGCTTCGAGGCGCTGGTGGGGGTGTTCAACAGCTTTTATTTCGGTGGCGATCCCGAGGGAGATCCCGGCTCCTGGCGGGGATTCATCGGCAGCGAGCCCCTGCTGGTGGAGGCCTCCTTCTTCGCAGACCTCAGCAGCGCCGGTGTCGCCTGGGGCTTTGTCAGTGGCGCTGAACCCCCCTCGGCTCGCTTTGTGCTCGAAACACGGCTGGGGCTGAGCAACCCGCCTCTGATTGCCATGGGTGATGCACCGGATAAACCGGATCCCACCGGTTTCCTGCGGCTGGCCGGGGAACTGGCGAGCCCATCGGTGCCCGTGGCCTACCTGGGCGACACCGTGGCCGATGTGATCACGGTGCAGCGGGCTCGCCAGCAGCAGCCACAGCAACGGTTCATCAGCCTTGCGGTGGCCCCTCCCCACCTCCAGCAGCCGGAGGCCGAGGAACGCCGCAGCAGCTACGAGCAGCAGCTGCTGGAAGCCGGGGCCGACCGCGTGATTTCCCACACCACCGCCGTTTTGGAGGCCCTCGAGCAGGTGCTCGGCTAACGCTCCAGGGCGGCCGGAGCCTTGAGGGCCGCCGCCGTGAGGTTCTCGTGCCCGTGGTCGGTCACGGCCACGTCATCTTCGATGCGAATCCCAATCCCCTTCCAGCGCGCCTCAATGGCGGGCTGACCCTCCGGCACGGGTAGACGATCACTCACATAGAGGCCGGGCTCCACCGTGAGCACCATGCCCGGCTCCAGCTCTACGTGGTGCTCTCCGAGGCGGTAGGCGCCCACATCGTGCACATCCAGCCCGAGCCAATGGCCGGTGCGGTGCATGTAGAGGTGCCGGTAGGCCCCCTGCTCGATGATCCCGTCGATCTCTCCGCAGAGCAGACCGAGATCCACCAGGCCCTCCACCAACATGCGCACGGCGGTGTCATGCACGCCTTCGGCAGTCTGACCAGGGGCCACCGCCGCCACGGCCGCTTCCTGAGCGGAGAGCACCAGCTCATAGAGGGCCCGCTGCTCGGCGCTGAAGCGACCGTTGATCGGGAAGGTGCGGGTGATGTCTCCGTTGTAGTAGTCGTTGAGGGAGCAGCCGGCGTCGATCAACAGCAGATCGCCATCCCGCAAGATCGCGTTATTGGCGGTGTAATGCAGCACGCAGGCGTTGTCGCCGCCAGCCACAATCGAGCCATAGGCCGTGCCGCGGGCCCCCTGCTCGAGGAAGTGCTGCTCGATCACCGCCTGCACCTGGCGTTCATTCAGCCCGGGGCGAGCCACTTGCCGTGCCAGCTCATGGGCTTCCGCCGAAATCCGTGCTGCCTCCCGCATGCGCTCCAGTTCCTCCGTGCTCTTGCGCAGGCGCAGCTCGTGCAACAACGAACAGGGGGACACGAGCGCTAATGCCGCAGCCCCACTGCGGGGGGCGCGATCGAGCTGCCCGGCCCAGGCCTGAAACACTAGGGGCTCCACCTGGGGATGCTTCCCCACGCGGAAGGCAATGCCCTCGGCGCCCTTGAGGTAATCGGCGAGACGCTCCTCCAGCTCGGCCCGCGGGTGGGCGAGATCGGCACCAAAGCGCTCGACGGCACCTTCACAACCCCAGCGAAAACCAGTCCAGACCTCGGCGCTGGGCTCCTTGGGCTGCACAAACAGCACAAATTGCTCGCCCTCGGGCCGATGGGGCAGGAACAGAGCCACCGCGTCAGGCTCGTCAAAGCCGGTCAAATACCAAAAGTCGCTGTTCTGCCGGAACGGCCACTCGCAATCGGCGTGGTGCACCGCCAACGGGGCCGCAGGGATCACGGCCGCCACTCCGCCCAGACGCCCGAGAAAACGGGCCCGACGCTCGGCGTAAATCTCCGTGGAGATCGTCATGGGGGAAGCGGTCCTGGGCGCGACATCCTGAGCGCGACGATGGCACAACCGCTTCAATGCATGCCGAAGAGGCTGAGTCCGTTGCGCCAACCCTCCACCGCTGAGCGTTGCGAACTGCTGCTCTCGCAGTGGCGCGGCGACCTGCGGCTGAGCGATCGCGAGCGCAGCGCCCTGGGGCCGGAACTGCAGGCCCTGGATCAGCAGCTGATCGCCCTGCGGCAGCGGCGTCTGCGCATCGCCGTGTTCGGCCGGGTGGGGGTGGGCAAATCGAGCCTGCTCAACGCCCTGCTGGAGAGCCGCGTCTTTGCCACGGATGTGGCCCACGGCTGCACACGGCATCAGCAGAGGGAACCCTGGGCCATCAGCCTTCCGGGCCTGGAGCGCGTGGAGCTGGTGGACACCCCTGGCATCGATGAAATCGCCGCCCGCGCCCGCCATCGCCTGGCGGCCCGCGTTGCCCTGGGGGCCGATCTGGTGCTGGTGGTGCTCGATGGCGATCTGACCACCCCGGAATCAGAGGCAGTGGAGCAGCTTCTGGCCGCGGGCAAGCCGGTGCTGATCGTGCTCAATCGCATCGACAACTGGCCGCAAGACGAACGAGCGGCTCTGATCCGCAGCATCCGATCACGCCTGCCAAGGGACGCTCAGCACCTCGAGATCCTGCCGGTGGCGGCGGCGCCGAGACAGGCGGTGCTGCTGGAGAGCGGCAAGGTGCGCAGCGAGGAGCAGCCCCCGCGCATCGAACCCCTGCGCTCTGCGCTGCTGTCGTTGCTTCAGGAGCAGGGATCTCTGCTGCTAGGGCTCAATGGGCTGTGCTCGGCGGATCGCTTCAGCCAACGGCTCCATGCCTGGAGATTGCAGCGAGGCAAAGCAGCAGCCCAGGGCCTGATCGGCCGTTATGCCGCCCTCAAGGCGACCGGAGTGGCAGCCAACCCCCTGTTGGTGCTGGATCTCGCAGGGGGCATCGCCCTGGATACAGCCCTGGTGCTGCAGCTCTGCAAGCTCTACGACCTGGAGCTGAGCAGCAGTGGCGCCCGGGCATTGCTGACCCGCCTCTCCGCCCAGAACGCCCTGTTGGGGGGCACCCAGCTCGGCATTCAGCTGCTGCTTGGGGGCCTGCGCCAGCTGCTGCTGCTGGCGGCCCCCTTCAGCGGCGGTCTGAGCCTGGGGCCCGCCGCACCGGTCGCGATGGCCCAGGCGGCCCTGGCGGTGCACACCACCCGGCTCACCGGTCGTCTGGCGGCAGCCGAGCTGTTGCAGAGCGCCGAGCGGGGGCGCTTTCGGCCGGCCTCACTGCTGCGCCGACTCGCAGCCCAGGACCCCCAGGTGCGCGACTGGCTGCGGCAATGGCAGCGCCTCGGTGGAACCCCCACCGCCTCCAGCGCCCTGTTGCCGTGAGCCACGCCACCCTCGCCCTCTTCGGCACCAGCGCCGATCCACCAACCCTGGGGCATCGCGCCCTGCTGGAGGGGCTGGCGGATCACTACGGGGAGGTGGCCACCTGGGCCAGCGACAACCCCCTGAAGCAACACGGTGCGCCGCTGGAACTGCGGGCCCAGATGCTCAACACGCTGATCCGCAGCCTGAACAACCCCCAGATCCACCTGGAGCAGGAGCTCAGTCATCGCTGGGCGATCGAAACGATGCGGCGGGCGGCCGAGCGCTGGCCGCAGCGAACCCTGGTGTTCGTGGTCGGAGGCGATCTAGCCGGGCAGATCCCGCGATGGCATCAGCCCCAGGAGCTGCTGCAGGGCTGCCAGCTGGCGGTGGTTCCCAGGCGCGGCTACCCGATGGATCCAGGAGCCCTCGAAACCCTCCGCCAGCTGGGGGCTGAGCTCGAGGTGCTGGAGCTCGCCATTCCCGCCAGCGCCAGTTCCGAGGTGCGCCAACAACCGCAGCGCGACGCTATTCCCGAGGTGATCTGGAGCGAACTGCTCAAGCACAATCTCTACGGCCTCGGCCAACAGGCCCAACGCACCGCTCGCTGATGCGCATCGCCCTTGCCCAGATCAATCCCCTAGTGGGGGACCTGAGCGGCAACGGCGTGCAACTGCTGGAGGCCTGCCGCCACGCCGCTGCAGACGGAGCCGATCTGGTGGTCGCGCCGGAACTGGCGCTGTGGGGCTATCCCCCGCGGGACCTGCTGCTGCGGCCATCCCTGCGGCAGCGGCAAATGCAGGTGCTGGATCAGCTCGCGGCGGACATGCCCCCTGATCAGGCGCTGCTGTTGGGGATCAGCGAAACGGTGAGGGATGGGCAGCAACCCGATCTGTTCAACAGCGTGGCGCTGGTGGAAGGCGGGGCCTGGCGAGTGGTGGCCCGCAAGCGGCTGCTCCCCAGTTACGACGTGTTTGACGAACGGCGCTACTTCCGCGCCGCCGATCAACCCTTCCTGCTGGAACTCGAGCGGAACGGCCACCGCTGGCGCATCGGACTCACCATCTGCGAAGACCTCTGGGTCGAAGAAGAGCTGCACAGCCAACGACTGCTGGGGGGTGATCCGGTGGGGGACCTGGCGGCCCTGCAGCCAGACCTGCTGATCAATCTCTCGGCCTCACCCTTTGGCCAGGGCAAAGCGCAACTGCGCCGCGAGCTGGCGCGATCCGCCGCCCAGCGATTGGGAGCTCCGGTGCTCTACGTCAACCAGGTGGGAGGCAATGACGAGCTGATCTTCGATGGGGGCAGCTTCATCACCGCGGCTGACGGGACGGTGGCCTGTCAGCTGGCCTTTGCCAAGGCCGATCTGGCCAGCTGGGAGCTTGGCGCCAGCGCAGCCATGGGCGACACGGCGATCCCAGGCGATGAGGAGCTGCTGCTGCGCAACCTGGTGCTCGGGGTGCGGGATTACGCCCACAAATGCGGCTTCCGCAAAGCACTGCTGGGCTTGAGCGGAGGCATTGATTCAGCCCTGGTGGCCGTGCTGGCGGTGGCGGCCCTTGGGGCTGAGCAGGTGCAGGTGCTGCTGATGCCCTCCCCCTGGAGTTCAGAGGGCTCGATCAACGACGCGCTGGCCCTCGCCAATCGCCTGGGTATCCGCACCGACACGGTGCCAATTGAAGAGTTGATGGGGGGCTTTGATGCCGCCTTGAGTGCTCCCTTGGGGGGAACGCCGGCAGGGGTGACCGCCGAGAACCTGCAATCGCGCATCCGCGGCACGCTGCTGATGGCGGTTGCCAACCAACAGGGGCAATTGCTGTTGACCACGGGCAACAAGAGCGAGCTGGCTGTTGGCTACTGCACCCTCTACGGCGACATGAATGGGGGGTTGGCGGTGATCGGCGACCTCTACAAATCCACCGTGTTTCATCTCTGCAACTGGATCGATTCCAAGGCCGCCCAAGCGGTGCGCCTAGAGCTGGGTCTGCCGGCGCAGGGAGACTTGATCGGAGCGGCCATTCGCGAGAAACCCCCCAGCGCCGAGTTACGGCCTGACCAAAAAGACAGTGACTCGCTGCCGGATTACGCCGTTCTCGATCCGCTGCTCAAGGCGCTGCTGGAGGAGCACCAGAGCCCTGAAGAGCTAGGCCAGCGGGGCACGGATCCTGCTCTTGCTGAGCGGGTGATGGATCTGCTGCGGCGCGCCGAGTTCAAGCGGCGCCAGGCACCGCCGGTGCTCAAGCTCAGCCAACGGGCCTTCGGCAGTGGTTGGCGGATGCCGATTGCGGCACGGGGCTGAACTCTGGTCACTGGCAGAGCTCCTCTGCACTCGCCATGGTGGAAGCGGTCGTTAGGTCAATCATGGCCGGATCCATTGCCCCGATCGCCAGCATCGGGGTGCCCCGTGAGATCAAACCCGATGAACAGCGGGTGGCCCTGACGCCCGATGCCGTGCGCGAGTTGGTGAGCCATGGCTTCACGGTGCAGGTGGAGCATGGGGCTGGCACTGGCGCTGGGATCAAGGATCAGGCCTTCACCGCAGCCGGGGCCTCCCTGGTGGATCAAGCCGGTGCCTGGGGCGCCCACCTAGTGGTGAAGGTCAAGGAGCCGCAGGCCGAAGAGTTCCAGTTCCTGCGCCCCGATCAGGTGCTCTTCACCTACCTGCACCTCGCCGCCTACCCCGATGTGGGCCGCGCCCTGTTGGAGGCCGGCACCACCGCCATCGCCTACGAAACCGTGCAGTTGGCCGATGGCAGCCTGCCTCTGCTGGCACCGATGAGTGAGATCGCCGGGCGCCTGGCGGCCCAGGTGGGGGCCCACTTGCTCGAGAAGCCCCATGGCGGAAGGGGTGTGCTGATCGGCGGCTGCGCCGGCGTCAAACCAGCGCGAGTGGTGGTGCTCGGGGCAGGCACCGTGGGGTGGAATGCCGCCCGCCTGGCGGCAGCCATGGATGCCGAAGTGCTGCTGCTCGATCTCTCTCCGGAGCGCTTGCGGCGCCTGGAAGCAGCCCGGCAAGGCCGCATGGTGAGTTTGGTCAGCAGCGTGGGACTGCTGGAGCGGCTCATCCCCACGGCTGATCTCCTCATCGGCGCGGTGCTGCTGCCCGGCGATCGCGCCCCCACCCTGGTGAGCGAAGCGCTTGTCGCGCAAATGCAACCGGGTTCGGTGATCGTCGATGTGGCGATTGATCAAGGGGGCTGCATTGCCACCAGCCGAGAAACCACCCACACCAACCCGGTGGTGACCATCCACGGGGTGCAGCACTACGCCGTGGGGAACATGCCCGGGGCCGTGCCCTTCACCTCCACAGAAGCCCTGGTGAGCGTGACCCTCCCCTACATCCTGGCGATCGCCGGCCGGGGCCTGGTGGAGGCGGTCACTGATCGGCCGGAGCTGGTGTCAGGCCTCAACACCGTGGCGGGGGCCGTGTGTCACCCCGGCGTTGCCAAGGCCCTCGGGGTCGCCAATCGCCACCCCATGGCGTGCCTGCAGTAGACGTTTAACCCTCCAACGTCTCGGCTTCGAGGTAGAGCCAGCGGCCATCCAGCACTCCCCCCTCGCGGCCAAAGCGGGAGCATTCCCGCAGCACACCGTCCTGCCCCATGGAGCGGTAGTGGGCCTCAAAGGTCACCGTTCCCGTGAGATCACCGGCGCCGCCGGCATCCGTAGCCACGATCGCCAAACGCGTCCAGCGCACCCCGCGGCAGCTGGCCTTGAGCTCCTGACGGCGCTGGGCCTCAGGCACCTCGGAGGGATGGGTGCGGAGCAGGTAGTCGATCACGCCTCTGCTGTAGGCGCTGTAGCGCGAGCGCATTAGCTGTTCTGCCGTCGCCGGCAGGGCCTCGCCCCGGTGGAACGGGCCGCAACAGCTGGCGTAAAGCCCTCCGCCGCAGGGGCAGGGCTCGTCGGCTGGCTGGGCAAATCCAGCCATCAGCCCAGGCGCAACAGCGGGCGCCGCAGCGCCGCTGGACTGATCCCCTCCCGCAGGGCCAGCACCAGGCCAGCCGCTTCGCTGTAACTGGAGGCCGGCAGCGCCTCAATCCCCAGCGCCTCAGCCGTGACCGAGAGCACGCATGGGCTGTCTACCGCGATCACGGGCACGCCGCGCTCAGCGCAGGCGAGCACCGCCGCACCCCCCAGGGCACCGGCGGGAGCCACCACCGCACCGATCTGCTCGGGTCGGATCGCCTCTGCGGAGGCCTCCGCCGCGGGCCGCAGCGATGGAGCGCGGCTGAGCCCCACCAGCACACAGGGCAAAAACGTGTAGCCCAGCTCTTCCCCCGCCGCCCGGGGATCCAACTGGGGATCCATCTCCAAGGGACTCAGCGCTGGGGCATGGGCGCAGGGCAGGTTCAGCTGGCGGCTGAGCCAATGGCTGATCACCGCCTCCGCCCCAGCCAAGGCATCCACCCCGCCGCCCTGCCGGTAAGCCGTCAGGGCCTCACTGCCTGGGTCATCGGGGAAGCGGGCGATCACGGCAATGGCCGTCGCCCCGGCATCGCGCAGGCGCTCTCCGGCCTCCAGCAAAAGATCGGGGCGCTGCAGCTGTCCCCAGCTGGCCCCGCTCTCCCCTTGGCTCAAGCTCACCCCGATCGGAGCCGTGGTGGTTTCGATTGGTCCGATGTTCAGGCCAAGGCTGGCGCGGCAGCCATCAGCCACCTGCAAATGGCGCAGCCGCAGCTCTTCTTCGATCCCTGCATCCAGCAGCAGGCCAATCCGCTGGCTGCGCACCGGCTCCAGGGCGAGCTCACCAGTGGCAAAGCGATCCAGGCTGGAGCCCTCGACGTAGTGAATGCGGGGGTCACTCCAATAGAGCGATGCCCCATTCATCACATTGGGGTGGGTGATCAGGCAGCCACTCGCGGCCGCCAGCAGCCTGGCCGCCGGCACTGCATCACCGGCATAGCCGCCCAGCTCACAGCCAATACCGGTGGGAACCACCATCAAGGTGGGCAACGGCTCACCCGGGCGAGTCATACAAGCAGGGCCGGCTGATGCACCATCGCCTCCAGCGTCAGCTCCCGCGAACCGTCAGCCCGGCAGACCGCATCGGTAATCGCCCAGCGCAGCGGCTCTCCGTGGTGGCGGAGCTCAGCCTCGATCTGGGGCAGCAGTGGTCCCGGCTCACACGCCAGGGTGAGTGCCAGCGATCGGAAGCCCGGCAGCGCTGCACTCACTTTTGGTATTGACCGAACTGGGCCTCGTACAGCGCATCCTCCTGACCGGCCAGCACCTTGAGATCACTGCGGGGATAGGCCACGCACAGCAGGGCATAACCCTGCTCCTGCAGATCAGCTTTAACGCCCATGGCGTCGGGCTGGTGCACCGAGCCTTCCTTGATCACAGCGGCGCACGTGGTGCAAACCCCCGAACAGCAGGAGCTGGGCACGGCGACACCAGCCGCTTCGGCCGCAGACAGCACGGTCTGATCCGCAGAGCAACGGAAGCTGTGGGTTGCACCGTCGAGTTCGCAGACCACGGTGAAGGTGTCGCTCATGGGCGGAGCAGCGTTGACCAGAAGCTCCCCATTGTCCAGGATCACGGCCCGCTCAGCGCGCTCCACTGCTGCGGGTGGGGTGCCAGATACTCGGGCGGTGCGGCACCATCACAAAGCGGTGCCGTCAACGCCAGATCGAAGGCGAGCGACACCCGCAGATCCTCGTCATCGTCATTGGAGGTCACGGCGTGGTCAATCTGGGCTGGGAACAGCACCAGCAGCCCAGCCAGCGGGGCCAGGTCGAAATGGGGGGCATTCCAGCGCTGGCGCTCAGGCGACTCCAGCTGCAGCGGGCCACCGTGGCCTACCGCCAGACCCGGCACCAGTTCATTGGGGCTGCGCTGGGGATAGAGGCGCAGGCAGCCACTGCGACCGGAGCCATCCCCATTGAGATAGACGATGGCGCTCAGGTGCGCGTTGGGATGGTGATGGCGGCCCACACTTTGCCCGGGTTCGCTCACCACCGGCCAGGCCCGCTGGATGTGCAAGGCCAACTGGTCACGCTGAAAACCAAGTTCCTCGAGGTAACTCCAGGCGTGCTGCTGCACCTGGGCCGTGATCGCGGCGAAGGCTGGGAGCTGGTGCAGCTGCCACACCCCGTTGATGTCTCCGGTCCAGGCGCAACCCGGGTTGGGATTCCCTGTGACCTCGCCCCGCAGTACCAGCGCGTCCTGCAGCAGGAACACGGCCTCCATCGGATCGAGACTGAGTTGGGCGGTGGCGAGCGCCAGGGGAAACAGCGGTTGCAGTTGAAGCGTCATGGCACGCGTCTGCTGCTCTCATCCTGCGATGCCGCAGCTCGACCACAAAAAAGGCCCTCCCCGGGGGGAGGGCCTTGAAGACAAGAGCGTGAAGCTCAGGCCATGGCGGCAGCGCCACCAACCACTTCCAGGATCTCCTGGGTAATGGCAGCCTGGCGGGCCTTGTTGTAGTCAAGGGTCAAGGTCTTGGCGAGGGCCTTGGCGTTGTCGCTGGCGTTGTTCATGGCCGTCATCCGGCTGGCCAGTTCCGAGGCCGCAGCTTCCTGCAGGGAACGCAGGAGCTGGTTCTGGAGATACAGAGGCAGCAGAGCATTCAGGAGCTGATCAGGGCTCTGTTCGAACACCAGATCAGAGGGCAGGGAGGGCTGCTCGTTGCTCACCTTGCCGGTCTCGATGCCGAGCTGACCATCGCGGGTGGTGAGACGGAAGATCTCATCATCCGGGCTGGCGATGCCCTGGGGATCGAGGGGAAGCAGGGTTTGCGAAACGGGCTTGGAGCTCACCAGGTTGATGAACTTGGTGAAGATGATCTCCACACGATCGGTGCTGCCCGAGAGGAACTCAGCCAGAACTTCGTCGGCGATCTTGCCGGCTTCAGCGGCGTTGGGCACCTGCTCCAGACCCATGAAGGTGGCCCGGATGGTGTACAGCTTGGAGCGGTTCTGGAAATAGGTGGCCACTTTGCGGCCGATCAGAACCAGATCCACGTCGTAGCCCTGGGACTTGAGCTCGGCGTGGCGCTGCTCCGTGCGCTTGATGATGTTGGCGTTGTAGCCACCGCACAGACCCCGATCGCCAGTGACGGCGAGGAGGGTGATGGTGCGCACATCGCGGTTCTCGAGCAGCGGTGCATCAGCAGTCTCGAACTGCATCCGGGTCTGGAGATTCTCCAGAACCCGGGCGAGTCGATCAGCAAAGGGACGGCTGCGCAGAACCTGTTCCTGAGCCCGGCGGACCTTGGCGGCTGCCACGAGACGCATGGCCTCGGTGATCTTGCGGGTGTTCTTAACGGAACTGATCCTGTCGCGGATCTCCTTCAGGTTGGCCATGGATGGAACTCTCCGGGGTAACCGTCAGGATCAGGCCGCAGCCAGCATCGACGACTTGACTTCGTTGATGGCGGCTTTGAGCATCGCTTCAGCCTCTTCGCTGAGCTGCTTCTCGGTCTGAACTTTGTTGATGAAGTCAGCCTTGTTGGTCTTGAGGTATTCGCGCAGCTCGCGGCAGAACTGAACGACGGATTCCACAGGAACTTCGTCGATCATGCCCTTGACACCGGCGTAGACCACGGCGACCTGCTCAGCCAGGATCAGGGGGCTGAACTGGGGCTGCTTGAGGATCTCGCGCAGACGCTTACCGCGGGCCAGCTGCTGCTGGGTGGCGGCATCCAGATCAGAGGCGAACTGGGAGAAGGCGGCCAGCTCGTCGAACTGAGCCAGCTCCAGCTTCAGGGTGCCAGCGATCTTCTTGATGGCCTTGGTTTGGGCTGCACCGCCCACGCGGCTCACCGAGATACCCACGTTGATGGCGGGGCGCAGGCCGGAGTTGAACAGGTCGGAGCTGAGGAACACCTGACCATCGGTGATCGAGATCACGTTGGTGGGGATGTAGGCCGACACGTCACCGGCTTGGGTCTCAATGATCGGCAGGGCGGTCATCGAACCCTTGCCCATGGCGTCGCTCAGCTTGGCGGCACGCTCGAGCAGGCGGCTGTGGCAATAGAACACGTCGCCGGGGTAGGCCTCACGACCGGGGGGACGACGCAGCAGCAGCGACATCTGGCGGTAAGCCTGAGCCTGCTTGGTGAGGTCGTCGTAAATCACCAGAGTGGCCTTGCCCTTGTACATGAAGGACTCGGCAATGGCGGCGCCGGTGTAGGGAGCCAGGTACTGCAGAGCAGCCGACTCAGAGGCGTTGGCGGCGACCACGATGGTGTAGTCGAGAGCGCCCTTCTCGCGCAGCACTTCCACCACGTTGGCCACAGAAGCAGCCTTCTGACCCACAGCCACATAGACGCAGACAACGTCTTCGCCCTTCTGGTTGATGATCGTGTCGATCGCGATGGCGGTCTTGCCGGTCTGGCGGTCACCGATGATCAACTCACGCTGGCCGCGACCGATGGGGATCATCGCGTCGATCGCGGTGATGCCGGTCTGCATGGGTTCATGCACCGACTTGCGCTGGATGATGCCAGGCGCCATCGACTCGATCAGGCGGGTCTCGGTGGTGGCGATGTCGCCCTTGCCATCGATGGCCTGACCCAGGGGGTTCACCACACGGCCGAGCATGGCGTCGCCCACGGGAACCGAGGCGATCTTGCCGGTGGCCTTGACGGTGCTGCCCTCTTGAATGCCGCGTCCCTCACCCATGAGCACCGCGCCGACGTTGTCGTCTTCGAGGTTGAGGGCGATGCCTTCAGTGCCGTCTTCGAATTGCACCAGCTCGCCGGCCATGACCTGCTCGAGGCCATAAACGCGGGCGATGCCGTCACCGATCTGCAGCACGGTGCCGACGTTGCTGACGGAAACCGACTTGTCGTAATCAGCGATCTGCTGCTTGAGGATCGCGCTGATCTCGTCGGGGCGGATGGAAACCATGGGAGGCGTTGGAGTTGAGGACGGGGGGCGAGAAAAGGGTTCGGGTGCGGGCTAGCTCACCTTGGCCAGCTCCAGTCCGAGGCGACGCACCTGACCCGCGAGGCTGGCATCGATCACCTTGGAGCCAACCTTGACGACGAAGCCGCCGATCAGGTTCGGGTCCACAGAGAGATTGATTTCCAACTTGTCGGTACCGGCCACGGCCTGAACCTTCTTGCTGAGCTCTGCTTGCTGCTCCTCGTTGAGAGCCGTGGCAGAGGTCACGGAAGCCAGCGCGATATTGCGCTGTTCGCGGTAGAGCTCGAGCATGCGCTCCAGCACCGCGTTGAGGATGCCGATGCGCTGGCGATCAGCCAGCAGCTTCAGCAGGTTGAGGAACGAGGGGGTGAGCTGATCGGAGAACAGCTTCTCGAGGGCAGCCTTCTTGGCCTCCACCTCGAGCACTGGGGAGGCCATCGCCTCACGCAGTTCAGCCGACTGGTTCCAGAGGTTGAGAACGGCCTTGGCCTGATCCACAACCTGATCCACTTCCTTGCGGCTTTCTGCAACCTGCAGAAACGCTTCGGCGTAGGGAGTGGTGACGGTATTCAGCAGCGGCATCAGGCTTTACCCAGGGTTTGGATGGACTGATTCACCAGCTGGGCCTGCGCATCAGCGGTGAGCTTCCCGGGGAGCGTGGCCAGGGCCTTCTCGATCGCCAGGCGGGCCGCCTCACGACGGAGTTGGTTGCTCACACGGGAGGCTTCCGCATCGAGATCCGCGGCAGCACCCTGCTTGAGGCGGGCCATCTCCTCGATGGTGCGCTTCTCGCTGTCTAAGCGGATGGCTTCGGCGCGGGATTTGCCGTCGGCACGGATCTGCTCGGCCTTCTGCTGGGCAGCGGCCAGATCCTGCTGGGCCTGGGTCAGGGCGCTGCTGGCGGCAGCCAGGCGCTCCTCGGCATCCTTCAGATCGGCCAGGATGATGGCGCGACGGCGCTCAAGAATGCTGCCCAGGAAGTTGGGCAGAAACTTGTAGAGGCCAAAGATCACAATCGCCAGGTTGACGATGTTGGTCTCGAACAGGTTGAGGTTCAGACCAAAGCCACCGTGGCTGGCAAGGAGAGAGGGGAAAGTCATCGGGCGGCCAGCAGACGGTCGACGATCAGGTCACCGAGCTTGTCGGCATCAGACTTGAGTTGGCTCATGGCCGACTCGCGCTGTGCATCGATTTCGCGACGGGCCTTCTCACGGGAGGCGTTGGCATCGGCCGTGGCGGCTGCCAGAGCTTCGCGATAGAGCTTGTCGGAATCTTGTTCCGCTTCTTGGATCAGCTTCTGGGCGGACAAACGCGCGTCCTTGAGCTGTTCCTTGAGATCAGCCTCCAGGCGCTCGGCCTGAGCCAGCTTCTGCTTGGCCTCCGCACGGCTGGTGGTGACATAACCCTCCCGCTCCTCAACGACCCGACCAACGGGGCTGAAGAACAGGGAATTGAGGATGAAGGTGAGGAGAACCACCTGAACCGCCATGAGCGGCAGGGTGGCATCGAGGTCGAAGAGACCTCCCTCCGTTGCACCTAGCAAAAGCCAGCTGGTCATGAGGCGGGGGTGCGGGCGGGTGACGCGGGACGCAGATCTGCGTCGGAAGCTTGAAGCTGTTGGCGAAAGCAAGGGTCAAGGGGCGGGGCGTTCGGTCAAGCCGAGCGACCCCACCCTCTGCACCTCAAGCGCGATCAGCCGGCGAAGGGGTTGGCGAACAGCAGCACCAGAGCGACCACGAGGCCGTAGATGGTGAGAGCTTCCATGAAGGCCAGGGACAGCAGCAGGGTGCCGCGGATCTTGCCTTCAGCTTCAGGCTGGCGGGCAATGCCTTCAACAGCACCGCCGGCAGCGGTGCCCTGACCGATACCAGGGCCGATGGCGCCGAGGCCGACAGCCAGACCAGCGGCGACAACAGACGCGGCGGAGGTGATGGAATCCATGGTGGAACTTGGGATGTGGGGCGCTGGGAGAGCGCGGATTAGGACCGGGACGTTATCCCTGCGCCTGGGACATCTGGGTGGAACCCGAGATGGGCCCGGATCGAGCCGGACCTGCGCGCAAGGAGTTTGCCAGAGCGGCGGACACCGCTCAGGCGACTGATCTCAGGGATCAGTGGTGCTCTTCGTGCACCGCTTCACCGATGTAATAGGCGGCGAGGGTGGCGAAGATCAGGGCCTGAATGGCACTGGTGAACAGGCCGAGGAACATGGCGGGCAGGGGCACCACCAGGGGAACGAGGAAGGCCAACACGGCCACCACCAGTTCGTCGGCAAGGATGTTTCCGAACAGACGGAAGGAGAGCGAGAGGGGCTTGGTGAAATCCTCAACGATCTTGAACGGGAGCATGATCGGAGTGGGCTCCACGTAGTACTCGAAGTACCGGAAGCCTTTGCGGCTCAAGCCTGCATAGAAGTAGGCCAGAGACACCAGCAGGGCCAGAGCCACCGTGGTGTTGATGTCCGCGGTGGGGGCGCCCAGCTCGCCACTGGGCAGATGGATCAGCTTCCAGGGCACCAGGGCACCACCCCAGTTGCTCACGAAGATGAACAGGAAGAGGGTGCCGATGAAGGGCAGCCAATCGCGATAGGCCTTCTCGCCGATCTGCTCGCGGGCCATGTCGCGGATGTAATCCCAGAGAAACTCCAGGAGGTTCTGCACACCGCGAGGATCACGCTCCATCTTGCGGGTGCCCACCACGACAAGGGCAAGCAGCGCGCCGATCACAACCCAGGAGCTCAAAAACACCTGGCCGTGGATCTTGAGGTTCCCAAGCTGCCAATAGAGGTGTTGACCCACCTCCAGTTCGGCAAAGGGAAGAACGAGTGGCAAGGAACCCATCGGGTCGACGTTCGGTGTCGCGTTAGCGACGTTGGCGGGAAGAGACGCTCACCGATCGGTGAGGGCCTGGAGGATCACTGCGGGCTTGTAGAGAAGGAAGCCGAGCAGAGCCGGCAGAATCTCGAGCTGGGGCAGACGAGCTGCAGCCAGAACAAGCACCACAGGAACGAGGAGCTGCAGCTTTCCGACCTTCTTGGTGCCATTTCCGAGCTTCCCAACACTGCGAGCGAGAAGCCGCAGGTAGAGAGCACCGGAGAGACCGCCCACCAGCAAGCTGCCGGCGATGTGAAGGTCGTAGACCAAGGCCGTGATGGGGACCGCGATGGCGGACACCAGCAGGGTGGCCAGGATCAGGCGACGCTGAAGCCTCTCGAAATCGCCCAGATCAGGCTCGCTGGCTAGGACCACGGGGGTCTCAGCAACGGTGCCATCAGGCGACTGAGGTTCCAGAGCGGGGTGCACCTGCGGTTGGCTGGAATCCTCCGTCTGATCGTTGCGATCCCCAGAGGGAACGTTCAAATCGGACTGGAGTGGAGGAATGGCCAACAGGGGTGCCTTTGCTCTGAAAAGGCGCGCGGAATCTATCACGCACACCCGCCGGAACCCGGGCGGAGCAGAAGCACGCGCTGCCTCAACAGTTCACGCGCCACAGCTGCGATTTGGGTGGGGGGCCAGTCGAGCCCCAGCGCCGAAAGTGCTGTGCCCTCGGGGGCCTGCTCCAGGGTTTCCAGCAGCGTGAGGCCCTCGGCACTGAGATCCAGGGGAGCCATGTCTGAATCGAGAAGGGCGCGCCCGGGCCAGCCCCAGAGGCAGCGGTTGCGGCAGCCGCTGGCGGTCAGCAGCTCGGCATCGTTCTCCCATCGTTGGGATCGCAGTGGCCCCTGGCTGAGGAAAAACTCGAAGTGACTGATGTCCGGATCCAGGTCTTCCACCAACTGCCACTGCTCCCGATCAGGCAGCGAACGAGCCCGCTCCAGTAGCTCACCCCGCAGCAGACGGGCCGGATCCCAAACCTCTGGATTTGAAAAGCCGGCGAAGGCCAGATCCGCCGAAGCCACGAAGGCCATCAGGCGATCGAGGTTGTAACTGGTCTCCTGCGGATGCAGATACATATCCGCGAAGTTGGCATCCGCGGCGCAGTCGATGGCCCAACGCTGCTCATGGTGCCGCCGGAGCCGGTTGTGCTCGGGCAACTCAGCAAACAGCTGGCGTCCCAGCTGTAGCCCCTCGGCGCCGGTGCCGACGCCCATCGCCGTGAGAGCCCGTTGGGTGCGATGGATTTCCCAGCGCCCCCCGTCGGCATACAGAAACAGATGCAGCAGAGCGCCGGGCTTGAGCAGCTGGGCGAGGGCGCGCAGCCCCGCTTCGGGCTGCCTCAAATGGTGCAGAACCCCAACGGAGTTGATGTAGTCGAAGGGCGCTTCTCCCTCCAGCTCCAGCAGGCTGCGGTTTTCAATCCGCACCTGGGCCTGGTCATGGGCTCCGGAACGGCGCAGGCGCTCGCGGGCCACCTCCAACGTTCCTGGAGAGATATCCACCGCCAGGATCTCGGCGCCTGGGTTGAGGTGGGCCAGGTAATCGGTGCTCACCCCCGTGCCGCAGCCCGCATCCAGGATGCGAAGGGGCTGCCCTGCAGGGCGCTCTGGCGGCAGCGCACCGGTGCATGCGGCATAGGCGGCCTCCACACACCAGCGCCAGTTGTATCCAGGCGGCGGTCCGTCCTGGAGCGGATCTCCCGGATAGGGGAAGCGGTCGTAGAAGTCGCTCACCACGGGGGTGGCTGCGTCAGCTGGGGCCTGGGTCATGGGCTCTGAACGGATCGGATACGGCATCCGCACAGGCCGAGCATTTCATGTCTGGTCCCCCGGCCCGGCGGCATCCCGCAACGGGCTGCAAACATTTGTTCATCGGCTGCCTGGAGGTCAGAGGGCCAGCCGTAACGTGACTTGGCCAGGTTCGCTCTCGTCCATGACTGTGACCGCCAGCAGCGGCAGCAGCAGGGTTGCTCCTCAGCGCTACGACACCCTGCCGCTCTCCAGCGTCCGCCAGGCGGAACAGCAGGACCGCTTTCCCGATGGAGGGGAGCTCAGCAACCTGACCAACTTTTTCCAGAGCGGTCAGCTCCGGGTTGAAGCCGCCCGTCGTCTGTCGGCCAATGCCGAAGCGATCGTGGCCCGGGCTGCGAACCGGATCTTTGCTGGCGGCACCCCGCTCTCTTATCTGGATGCGCCCCTGAACCCAGTGGCCGCCGGTTCAGAGACGCCTCTCGCCGCTGACCAAGCCGCGTTCCAGCGCTCGGTGGAGACCTATGCCGGTGCCAGTGGCACGGTGAAGCGGGGCAACGCCCTCACCCGCCTATTGGAAGGTGCCGGCGGCGACGCTGACGTGCGCGTGGTGCTGCCCACGGGATTCGCACCAATCTCCGTGGCGATTTACGGCACGGATCGGATGAAGAAATCGATCCGTGACCTGGCCTGGTTCCTGCGCTACGTGGGCTATGCCGTGGTGGCCGGTGATCCGAGCATCCTGCGGGTCAACACCCGCGGCCTTCGCGATGTGCTCGAAAAGGGCTGCTCATTGGCCGCCACCAATGTGGCCCTGCAGGAAATGCGCGCCGGTGCGGCCGAGCTGCTCAAAGATCTGCCGGAAGCGCGCCAGCTGCTGATCGAGAGCTTCAACGTTCTGCTGGAGGAGCTCGCCGTTCCCACCCCTTCGGCACGCCAGCGCCTCGGCAGCCCGGAGAACCAGGGCCTGCAGTTGCCGGCCATCTATGCCTTGGCCGCCCAGGGCAAAGCCCCCCGCTACAACATGAAGCCCGGCATGAGCGGGGCCCAAAAGGCTGAAGTGGTGCGGGCCGCCTATCGCCAGGTGTTCGAGCGCGACATCGCCAAGGCCTACAGCCAGGTGCCCTGCCCGGTGGAAGCCACCCAAGTGCGCCAGGGCGACATCTCGATGCGGGAATTCATCCGCGCTCTCGGTCACAGCAAGGAATACCGGCAGCAGTTCTACGGGCGCTTCTCCAACAGCCGGGCCGTAGAGCTGGCCTTCCGTCACTTCCTCGGACGGGGCATCAGTTCCCGTGAGGAATTCACCCGCTACTTCGACATCGTTTCGGCCCAGGGCCTGAACGGTCTGGTGGATTCCCTGATCAACACCATGGAATACGCCCAGGTGTTTGGCGAGGAAACGGTTCCCTATCTGCGCGACATTGGAGAAGAAGCGCAGGAAAGCGCCGGCTGGGGGTCAAACCGCAAGCTGTTCCGCTTCAGTGCACCCTTTGAAGGGGCGCCCCAGTACGTCACCCTCTACGCCAGCTATCGCCAGCCCTACGCCGACCAGCACCCCTACGGCGGCGGCAACGATCCCCTGGGCCTGAACTACGGCGCAATCTTCCCCTCCGGAACCGCCAATGTCGCCACCCGTCCGGCTCCCCTGAGCTACGACACCCGCCGGATCCTGGTGGGCAACGGCATGCGCCAGCCGGGCCAGATGAACAGCCCGCAGTTCCGCGCCTCGACCCCGCGCAAGGCCGGTCCGAAGGTGGTGCGCCTGCAGCAGATCGCCACTGGCGGGAACTCCGTTCCCCGTCGCGGCGGGCAACCCAGCATCCGCAACACCGAAGCCAGCACCCAGGCCGTGATTCGCGCGGTCTATGTGCAGGTGCTGGGCAACACCGGCTACGCCGGTGAGCACAACAAAGTCGAAGAGATCAAGCTCGAGAACGGCGACCTCAGCCTGCGTGAGTTCATCCGTCAGGTGGCCCGCAGCGATGCCTTCCGCCGCCGCTACTGGAGTGGTCTCTACATCTGTAAGGCCATCGAGGTGATGCACCGTCGCCTCCTCGGCCGTCCCACCTTTGGCCGCTGGGAGATCGACGCCTACTTCGATGTAGCGGCCCGCAAAGGCTTCTATGGCGTGGTTGACGCCATGCTCAACAGCCCGGAATACAGCGAGAGCTTCGGTGAAGACACCGTTCCCTACGAGCGCTTCATCACCCCGAATGATCTGAACACCCGTCGGGTGCCATCGCTGAAGCGGGCCTTCAACGCGGCGGCCTACGCGGACATCACGCCGAAAATCCGCCCCGAGGTCACCCCTCCCTCGGATTTCCGCGGCAGCGGCTCCCTCATCCAACGCAACCTTCCCGGACGCACCGGTGTGATCCGCGGGGGCTGGAGCGCCACCCTCACGGGCGGCGAGACCCTGGCCCCCAGCACAAGCGGACCCCGCAGCGGCCCCGGCTCTGTGCAGACCCGCCCCGCTCCCGAGCGGAGCTGGAGTGCTCCCCGTTGGCAACCCGGTGGCGGCGTGAGCCCCACCTGGAGCAGCGGGGCCACCGGCTATGCGTCGCCCCCCGCCACCGCCACTTCCGGCGTGGGCCGGGTGATCGGCGGCTGGAATGCGGCCGTGAGCAGCGGCGCCGCCACCTCCAACGCACAACAGCCCGGGGCCGCCATGGCCAAGGCGCTGCAGCCCGGCAATCTGAAGGGATTCAGCAAGCGCCAAAGCCTGGGACCGGTGGCGTGCCTGTCCCGTAACCCCAGCACGGCCGAGC
>Ga0194130_10003301_pt1 | contig 21861 bp, 19 predicted proteins | sample TA2KigsurfametaG_FD_160084 | JGI IMG/M metagenome (GOLD analysis project Ga0194130, IMG submission 160084) | Freshwater microbial communities from Lake Tanganyika, Tanzania - TA2015050 Kigoma 12 surface | ecosystem: Environmental > Aquatic > Freshwater > Lake | place: Tanzania: Lake Tanganyika... | reverse complement strand
TCATGATTGGCGAGATTGGCGGACAATCTGAAATCCTGGCGGCCGAATACCTGAAGCGGGAGAATTTCGCCCCCGGCAAGCCGAACAAGCCGGTGGTGGGCTTCATCGCCGGCGCCACGGCGCCTCCGGGGCGGCGGATGGGCCATGCCGGGGCGGTGATTTCCGGCGGCGCTGATACCGCCGAGGCAAAAATGGCTGCCATGAAAGCGGCCGGGATTCACGTTGCGGATAGTCCTTCTGCGCTAGGCTCCACCATGGTCAAGGCGCTTGGCGGCTGATTTCGCCCATTAGTTGATACTGGGGGGCTGCCGCATCGGGCGTTATGGCCTTATGCTCGCAGCCCTCGGCCCCGGTGCCGGGGCGTTGCACGGCACCACAAGAATACATCCGCCCAACCCCAGCATGGGTAGCCGAGGCGGGAGGGAGAAGGTTGATGGCCGGAGTGGATATTCTCGCAACCGCGATGACGGGGGCGAATGCTGCCTATCTTGCTGATCTTTACGCCAGATGGGCAGAAAATCCCGGAAGCGTCGACCCCACCTATGCGGAGCTTTTCGCTTCCCTGAATGATGAGGCGCGGGCGGTGCTGACGGATGCCTCTGGCGCATCCTGGGCGCCGCGTATTCGCGGCGCCTTTGGGCCGGAACCCGAAAAGCCCGCCCCCGCCAAGGGCGCCAAGCCAGCCGCGGCCGACCCGGAGGCGGCGCGCCGTGCGGTGCTCGATTCCATCCGGGCGCTGATGCTGATCCGCAGCTATCGCGTGCGCGGGCATCTCGAAGCGCGGCTTGATCCGCTCGGCCTGCAAGTGCCGAAATCCCATCCCGAACTTGACCCCAAGACCTATGGCTTCACAGAGGAGGATTGGGATCGCCAGATTTTCCTCGATTTTGTGTTGGGCAAGGAAACCGCCAATCTGCGTGAGATTCTGGCGATTTGCCGCGCATCCTATTGCGGTTCAATCGGCGTCGAATTCATGCATATCCAAGACCCGGATCAGAAATCCTGGATCCAGCGCCGCATTGAAGGCGCGCCCTGGAATGGCGCCTTTGATACCGCACAGAAGAATCAGATTCTGCAGCAATTGACCGAAGCGGAAGGCTTTGAAGCCTTTTGCGCGCGGAAATTCGTGGGCACCAAGCGCTTTGGCCTGGAAGGGGGCGAGACCACCATCCCGGCGGTGCAGGCCGCGATTGAAACCGCCGCCAAGCAGGGGGCGAAGGAAATCGTGATCGGCATGGCGCATCGCGGGCGCCTCAATATGCTGGTCAATGTGGTGAAAAAATCCTTCACCCAGGTGTTTTCGGAATTCAAGGGCAATTCGGCCAATCCGGATGACATCGAAAGCTCGGGCGATGTGAAATACCATCTGGGTACCAGCACCGATATCGATATCGCCGGGAACAAGGTTCATCTTTCGCTGCAACCCAATCCTTCGCATCTGGAAGCGGTTGATCCGGTGGTGGCAGGCAAGGTGCGCGCGCGCCAGGATATGGGCGGCGACACCAAGGGCCGACGTTCCGTGATGGGCATGCTGCTGCATGGCGATGCTGCCTTTGCCGGGCAGGGCGTGGTTTATGAAACCCTGGCGATGAGCCAATTGATAGGCTATCGCACCGGCGGCACGTTGCATATCGTCACTAATAACCAGATCGGCTTCACCACCGTGCCGGCGCATGCCCATTCTGGGCTTTACTGCACGGATGTGGCGAAATCCGTCCAGGCGCCCATCCTGCATGTTAATGGTGATGACCCGGAAGCGGTGGTGTTCTGCGCGCGCTTGGCCGCCGAATTCCGCATGGTCTTTGGTGCGGATGTGGTGCTGGATATCGTTTGCTATCGCCGCCACGGCCATAATGAAAGCGATGAGCCCGCCTTTACCCAGCCGCTGATGTATAACCGCATCCGCGAATTGCGCACCGTGCGCAATCTTTATGCGGAAAGGCTCGCGCAGGAAGGATCGGTCCCGGCTGAGTCCTCCAAGGCGATGCTGGATGCCTTTAATGCGCGCCTGGAAGAAGCCTTTGAGGCGTCTCTAGCCTATCGCCCGAATAAGGCGGATTGGCTGGAAGGCCATTGGTCCGGCCTGCGTCCCGCCGGTTCGACGGATGAGGCGGAGCAGCTTGAAGCGACCTCGGTCGCGCCCGAGACGCTGAAGGAAATCGGCCTTGCGTTGTCGCGGGTGCCGGCTGAGTTCGGCGTCAATTCGAAAATCGTACGGCAATTGGAACAGAAGCGTCAGGGGATTAAAACGGGTGAAGGCATTGATTGGGCCACCGGTGAGGCTTTGGCCTTCGGTTCCTTATTGTTGGAAGGCCATCGCGTGCGCTTGTCCGGAGAGGATGTGCAGCGCGGTACCTTCAGCCATCGTCATGTGGTGCTGATTGATCAGGGTAGTCAGGCTGAATACACGCCGCTCAGTAATATCCGCGAAGGTCAGGCGAAATTTGAAGCCTTCAATTCGCTGCTCGCGGAATTTGGCGTGCTGGGCTTTGACTATGGCTATTCGCTTGCCGATCCCAATACGCTGGTGCTCTGGGAAGGGCAGTTTGGCGATTTCGCCAATGGTGCGCAGGTCATCATTGACCAGTTCATCGCCTCTGGTGAGACCAAATGGCTGCGCATGTCGGGCCTGGTGATGCTACTGCCGCATGGCTATGAAGGGCAGGGGCCGGAACATTCCTCGGCGCGGCTTGAGCGCTATTTGCAGCTTTGCGCTGAGCGCAACATGCGCGTTTGTAACTTCACCACGCCGGCCAATTACTTCCATGCCCTGCGCCGGCAGATGAAGGCGAATTACCGCAAGCCTTTGGTGGTGATGACGCCGAAATCCCTGCTGCGGCATAAGCTTGCCATCAGCAATCTGTCGGAATTTGGCCCCGGCAGCGGTTTCCGCCATGTGATTGATGAGGTGGACAAGATTGCGCCGCCCAAGACAATCCGTCGCGTCGTGCTCTGCACCGGCAAGGTCTATTATGATCTGCTGCAGGAGCGCCGCGACAAGGGCATCAAGGATGTCGCGATTGTGCGGCTTGAACAGCTGTATCCGTTCCCGAGGATCAGCCTGCCGCCGGTGCTGGCGCAATATCCCAATGCCGAAGTGGTGTGGTGCCAGGAAGAACCGGAAAACATGGGTGCCTGGAACTTTGTGGATCGCAAGATTGAAGGCGTCTTGAAGACGCTGGATATCAAGGCCAAGCGCCCCGATTATGTGGGCCGGGAGGACGCGGCGAGCCCCGCCACCGGCCTTGCGAAAGTGCATCAACAACAACAGGAAGTATTGGTGCGCGCAGCCCTGATGGGCTGACGCGTATTGGTTTTAGAATGGATCGATCAATGACCAATATTGTCGTGCCCAGCCTGGGCGAAAGCGTCTCAACCGCCACCGTCGCGCGTTGGCTGAAAAAAGCCGGTGAAGTCGTGACGGCCGATGAGCCCTTGGTGGAGCTGGAAACCGATAAGGTGACGGTGGAGGTGAATGCGCCGGTGACCGGTGTTGTTGCCGCCATTGCCGCTGATGCAGGCGCGGAAGTGCTACCCGGCGCCGTACTGGGCAGCATTCAGGTCGGCGCTGCCGCTGGTGCTGCAAAGCCCGTAGCCTCGCCAGCCCCTGCGGCCAAGCCTGCCGCGGCGTCTGCACCCGCGCCGGCGGCTGCTTTAGGGCATGCGCCAATGCCGGCGGCGGCCAAGATCATCGCTGAAACCGGCGCTTCTGCCGCCGCGATTGGTGCGGGCACGGGCAAGGGTGGGCGCATCACCAAGGGCGATGTGCTGGCCTATTTGGCGCAGCCCGCTGCCGCGCCGGCGCTGGCCCCTGCCGCGCGGGCTTCGCGCCCGCCGGAAGCGGGTGAGGAGCGTGTGAAGATGACCCGCCTGCGCGCCACCATCGCGCGGCGGCTCAAGGAAGCGCAGAATACGGCGGCCATGCTGACCACTTTCAATGAGGCGGATATGTCAGCCGCGATGGTGCTGCGTTCTGAGTATCGCGATGCGTTTGAAAAGCGCCATGGCGTAAAGCTTGGCTTAATGTCCTTCTTCGTGAAGGCGTGCATTGCGGCGTTGAAGGAATTTCCCGCCGTGAATGCCGAGATTGATGGCGATGAGATTGTCTACAAGAATTTCGTGCATATGGGCATTGCTGTCGGCGGGCCTTCGGGCCTGGTGGTGCCGGTGCTGCGCAATGCGGACACGATGGGCTTTGCCGAAATTGAAAAGCGCATCGGTGAATTCGGCAAGCGCGCGCGTGATGGTGCCTTGAAGCTGGATGAATTAGCTGGCGGTTCCTTCACCATCACCAATGGCGGCATTTACGGTTCGCTGATGTCCACGCCAATCCTGAACCCGCCGCAATCGGGCATTCTTGGCATGCACAAGATTCAGGATCGCCCCATAGCGGTTGCCGGCAAGATCGATATCCGCCCCATGATGTATATCGCGCTTTCTTACGACCACCGCATTGTGGATGGTAAGGAGGCGGTGAGTTTCCTGGTCCGCGTGAAGGAAAGCATCGAAGACCCGCGCAGGCTTATGTTGGATATTTGAAAAATGCGGGAGGGCAAATAGCCCTCCCGTTTCCCTTTCAGTCGATGCTCAGCTTCAATCTTTTGACCATGCGCTCTTCATAGAGCGCGCGTTCACGGGCGAATGCCGTGTAGTCTGCTGGCCCAAGATATTCATTGGGTAAGTCGTGTTTCTTCATATATTCCTGAACCAGCGGGTGATACTGAGTCTTTTTGAAGGCGTGATGCAGGAATTCGGTTATCTCGGGATCCATGCCTTTAGGGCCTGTGATCCCGTAGGGTGAAGTCACCACCATGTCATAGCCCAAGTCGCGCAAGGTTGGTGCATTGGGAAAGGAGCCAAGGCGTTCACGAGTCCACACTGCCAATAGACGCAACTGCCCTGCTTCGACATTCGGCGCCCAGGAATTTGAATTGGCGATACAGTCGATCTGGCGTGCGAGCAGCGCCGTGATATTTTCCGATGTGCCGCGATAGGGCACATGGGTCATTTCCACATCTTCCTTTTCGCATAATTCTTCCATCGCAAGATGATTGGAAGTGGCTATGCCTGATGTGCCATAGGTCAATTGCCCTGGTTTCCGCCGTGCTTCGGCAAACATGTCCTTCAGGCTGTTCCATCCCGAAGCTGGATGCACCACGTGACCAAAAATAAAGCCTGACTGTTGCATAATATACGTGAAGTCATTCACCGGGTCCCAGGTTGGGCGCTTGGTGAGAAAGGGATGGCGGATCACCGATAGGTGATGATGCGCTATCGTATATCCATCTGGCCTGGCTTGCGTCAGCAATTGCTGGGCCGCCAGCGTGCCGCGCGCGCCGGGGCGATTTTCAATAATGACGGATTGACCATATTCCTGCAGGAACAATTCATTTTGCAGGCGCATGAAGCCATCAAGCAATCCACCGGGAGCCCAGGGTATCAAGAAGCGAATGGGCCGATTGGGAAAACGCCCCTGGCTTAGCGCGGGTGTGGCCAGGATGTTCGCGCCAAAGCCAAGCGCGGCGCGGCGGGAGAGTTGAGTCATGGCGCCTGCCCCTTCAGCCATCCAAGGTCAGACCAAGGCGCCGCACCATGGCCTTTTCGTATTCGACACGTTCCAAAATGAAGCGGCGGTAGCTTTCCGTGTCGTGATAGACCAGTGGCATGTCAAAACGACCCCGGATGGTGGTGTTTTCTGTGCTGAAAAGTGCTTCCTTCATGGCATCATGCAACACGTGCACAATGCCAGGGTCCATGGCCTTGGGGCCGCTGACGCCGTAAGGGGAGGCTACTACCATATCATAGCCAAGCTCCTTCAACGTTGGCACAGCGGGGAAGCGTGGGGCGCGTTCCGCACTCCACACCGCGAGTGCCCGCAATTGGCCCGCTTCCACATTGGGCGCCCAGGTGGAGGCATCGCAAATCATATCCACCTGGCCGGAAAGCACGGCGGTGACACCTTCATTGGCGCCGCGAAAGGGCACATGCGTTAGGCTGAGTTTCTCGATTTCCTGAATACTTTCCATGGCAAGGTGATTGGTGGTGCCGATCCCGCTGGTGGAATAGGTCAGCTTGCCGGGATTGGCGCGGGCATAGGCCAGCAAATCCTGCCAGGTTTTGTGCTGGCTATCGGCTTTGACGGCAGTGCCAAACAGCCAGCCGGTCATGCCGATGATATGGGTGAAATCGCCAACCGGGTCCCAACCTGGTGTGCGCATCATCCAGGGCCGGCGCAGCACCGAAAGATGCATCTGCGTCAGCGTATAGCCATCGGGCCGCGCCTGCTGCGCGACCGTCAACGGCCCCAGCGTGCCGCCAGCGCCGGGGCGGTTTTGTACCACCATGGGCTGGCCGAGCGCCTTGCCGACAAGCTCCGCGATGGAGCGCAGCTGCGCATCGGCGGAACCGCCGGCAGGCCAGGGCACGACAAGCTGAATGGGCCGGTCAGGATAGCGGGCCTGTGCCAGCGCTGGCGCAGCAAGCGCCGCCCCGGTTGCGGCCAGTAAGCCACGGCGTGAGGCTAAGAAAGGTTTCGTCATGGCTTCTCCTCCCCAAGGCGCGTCTTGCGGCGCCTGTTTCAGGTCGCAGGATAGGGGGAAAAGCGGGCAAAACCCAAGCCCTAATTCCATGGCTTGATCGCCCTGACCACCCGGTCCAAACATGGCGGCGAAATCAAACGGGTTGAGGATGCCTGACCATGAGTGACGCTTTTGATGTGATCGTGATTGGCGCCGGCCCCGGCGGCTATGTGTGCGCCATTCGCGCTGCGCAATTGGGGCTGAAGGTGGCTTGCGTGGAAAAGCGTGAGACCTTGGGCGGCACCTGCCTCAATGTCGGCTGCATCCCATCCAAGGCGCTGCTGCAATCATCCGAACATTACGAAGAAGCGCAGCATAAGCTTACGGATCATGGTGTCTCTGTTGGTTCGGTGAAGCTTGATCTGGCGCGGATGCTGGCGCGCAAGGGTGAAGTGGTCGGCGCCAATGTGAAGGGGGTCGAATTCCTGTTCCGCAAAAACAAGGTCACCTGGCTGAAGGGCGAGGGCAGCATCTCGGCGCCCGGCACTGTCAGCGTCGCCGGCAAGGACTACACCGCAAAGCACATCCTGATCGCGAGCGGGAGTGAGAGCATTCCCCTGCCGGGTGTGGAAGTGGATGAAAAGCAGATCGTGACCTCCACCGGCGGCTTGGAATTGACGAGCGTGCCGAAGCATCTGGTGGTGATTGGCGGCGGCTATATCGGGTTGGAATTGGGCAGCGTCTGGCGCCGCCTCGGTTCAGAAGTGACGGTGGTGGAATTCCTCGATCGTCTGGTGCCGAGCATGGATTTTGAAGTGGGCAAGGCATTTGAACGCATCCTGGCGAAGCAGGGCATCAAGACCAAGCTGAAAACTAAGGTGATGGGTGCCACCAAGTCCAAAAAGAGTGTGACGCTGAAGGTGGAAGCTGCTGCCGGTGGTGCGGCGGAAGAACTGATTGCCGATGTTGTGCTGGTCGCGATTGGGCGGCGGCCTTACGTGGCGGGGCTTGGCTTGGATAAAGTGGGTGTCGCTTTGGATGAACGCGGGCGCATCAAGGTGGATGGCCATTACGCCACCAATGTGCCGGGCATTTATGCCATTGGCGATGTGATCACCGGGCCGATGCTGGCGCATAAGGCGGAAGAAGAAGGAGTGGCATTAGCGGAAATGCTGGCGGGTCAAAAGCCGCATGTGAATTACGGCGCGATCCCGGGCGTGGTCTATACTTGGCCGGAAGTGGCGTCCGTGGGTGAAACCGAGGATCAACTCAAGACGCGCGGTGTCGCCTATAAGGTCGGTAAATTTCCCTTCACCGCGAATGGCCGCGCCCGCGCCATGGGGCATATGGATGGGTTTGTGAAAATCTTGGCCGATAAGGCGACAGACAAGGTGCTGGGCGCGCATATCATCGGCCCGGATGCCGGCACGCTGATTGCGGAATTGGCGTTGGCGATGGAATTTGGCGCAAGTGCCGAAGATGTCGCGCGCACTTGCCATGCGCATCCTTCGTTGAATGAGGCGGTGAAGGAAGCCGCCCTCGCCGTGGATGGGCGGGCGCTGCATATCTAAGAAGCTCGATATCTAAGAGGCTCGGTCTCACGTGCCAAAAACCCGGTCCCCCGCATCACCAAGGCCGGGGCGGATATAGCCGTTTTCATCCAGCCTTTCGTCAATCGCGGCGGTCCAGATCGCGACATCGGGATGGGCTTGCCGCACATGCCTGATACCCTCGGGCGCGGCGAGCAGACAGATGAAGCGAATACGTGTCGCTCCACGCGCCTTCAGCCGATCCAGCGCGGCGACGGCCGAATTGCCAGTCGCCAGCATGGGATCGAGCAAGATCACGAGACGTTCGGCGAGATCCTCCGGCGCGCGGAAGTAGTATTCATGCGCTTGCAGTGTCTTGTGATCACGATAGACGCCGATATGCGCGACACCCGCTTCCGGCAGCAGGGTCAGCAGGCCATCCAGAAAGCCGATGCCTGCACGCAGCACCGGGGCGAAAATCGGCGGCTTGCCGGCGAGCTTGGGGGCTGCCATGCTTTCCAGCGGCGTTTCGATCTCCCGTTTTTCAAGGGGTAAATCAGCCAGGGCAGTGGCGCCGAGCAGCATGGCGATGTCGCGGAGCAAGGCGCGGAAGGTCGGCACCGGGCAGGATATTTCGCGCATTTGCGACAGGCGATGCTCGATCAAGGGATGCCCGACCACCGTGAGCATGTCGTCGTCACCCGATCTTGAAACCATTGCCATGGCTGCCCCCGAGCCGTTTGAAGCGCGTTTCTAGGGGAGAATCGCGGGCTGGGGAAATGGGATTTCCGGCATGAGATGGCCCAAAAGCAGGGGTTTAACCTTGCTGCTTCACCCATCCCTGGCCGCGCAGATGGCTCATGGCGGAGCCAGTTCAACTAAAAAGATAACACTAGGCTGTATTTTTATAAAATAATGCAATCATGAAGGTGTGAACCTGAGCCTATTACGTCCCGCCCTTGCGCCTTTGCTGCGCCTCAGCCGTGGCCGCCGGCTGTGCTCGGGCTCGGCTATGTGGGGCGGCCCTCGGCGCTTGGCGCCGCTGCTGCTGGCTATGACGTGGTTGGCTATGACCCGGCGCTAGAGGCGCGCTGGCTTGCCACTGCTGGTTGCAAACAGGGCTTGGGTAGCTTCCACGCCAGCGCCGATCCCGCCGCGCTTGCCGGTGCCGATACCTGGTTGATTTGCGTGCCAACCCCGCTTGATGCGCGCGGACGGCCTGATCTGACAGCCGTGCGCGCAGCGCTTGGGATGGCGGCGCGTGGCCTCAAGCCAGGCGCGCTGGTTTGTCTGATTTCCACCTGCCAGCCAGGGGCGACAAATGGGTTGTGCCGTTCCATCCTTGAAGAAGCAGGTTGGCGTGTGGGGCAGGATGTCTTCCTCGCGGTTTCGCCGGAACGCGAAAACCCAGGGCCATATGCGCCGCCAACCCGCAGCGTTCCGCGCCTCTTGGGTGCGACCGATGATGCCTCTTGCCGCCGCGCCTTGGCCTTTTGGCGCCATCTGATGGATCAGGTTGAGGTGGTGGCGAGCCCCGAGGTCGCTGAATTCGCCAAGCTTTTGGAAAACACCTATCGCCTCGTGAATATCGCGCTGATGGATGAACTCCACGCTGCCTTCACCGCGCTTGGTGTGGCGACGCGAGATGTGGTGGCGGCGGCGGCGACCAAACCCTTCGGCTTTGCGCCGTTTTGGCCAGCGCTTGGCGCGGGCGGGCATTGCATTCCGAAAGACCCGGCCTTTTTGCAGATGGAGGCAGGGCGCGTGGGCGCGCCCTCCGCTTTGCTGGCCAAGGCGACGTCGCGCAATCGCGGGCGCGTGGCGCGCGTGCTGGCGCAAATCCGCGCACGGCTTGGTGATGATCTGGCGGGCAAGCGCGTGCTGGTGGCGGGCGTGACCTATAAACCCGATGTCGCAGATTTGCGCGCCGCAGCACCGCTCAGGCTCTTGCGCGGCCTGCACGGTGCGCAGGCTGAGCTTGCCTGGCATGATCCGGTGATCGGCACGGCGCCCAAAACGCTAACCTCAGTGCCGCGCAGCGTGGCTCTTTCAATGCCGGATGGTGCGCAGCCTGATGCGGCCATCCTCGGCACACCGCATCGCGCTTTTGATCTGGCGGCGATCATCCGCGCCGCCCCCTTGGTGTTTGATCCGTTCGGCATTTTGACGGCAGGGCAAAGCGTTATCGTCGTCTGAGGTCAGGCGTCGCCTTTCCATTCCGCCGGCGCCACGCTGCCTACCTGTTCGGCAATCCGGCCATAATGTTCCACGCGGCGATGGCGCGCGAAGTCGAAAATCGTCTTCCGCCCCAATTCGCATCTGCCGAGGTCAGCTTCCGCCAAAATCAGCTCATCATCCCAGCTTGTCGCCTGCGCCATGATCTCCCCTTGCGGGTTCACAATGATGGAATGGCCGAACAGCTCATGCCCATCTTCCGTGCCGGCCTTGGCGGTCGCGACCGCAAAGCAGGAATTCTGGTAGCACCCGGACTGGATCGAAAGATGGCTGTGAAACACGCGGAGATGCGGCGCCTCAAAGCCGCGATTTTCCATATTCAGCGACGGCGTATTATAGCCGAGCATGACCAATTCGACCTGCTGCAAGCCCATCACTCGCCAGGCTTCCGGCCAGCGGCGGTCATTGCAGATCATCATGCCAAGATTGACGGGCTGGCCTGAAACGGGTGCGCGGATCACGGGAAAGCCAAGATCACCCGGTTCAAAATAGCGCTTTTCCAGATGCTGCACACGGCGCACGGGGTCGAATTCCTTATGGCCCGGCAAATGCACCTTGCGGTATTTCAGCACAATCTCGCCAGATGGCAGCACGAAAACCGCGGTATTGAAGCGCCGGCCTTCTGGCGTTTTCTCGGCATAGCCCAGATGAAAAGCGATGCCATATTTGCGCGCGGCTTCGAATAGCGGCGCGGTCTCATTGGAAGGGAGTGCCGCTTCATACCAATGATCGGCATTGGCCAAGTCTTCCTCATACCAGCGCGGGAAGAAGGTAGTCAGCGCCAATTCCGGAAACACCACCACCTGCGCTCCGCGTTGATGCGCCTTTTCCATCAGGCGGATCATGCGCCCGACCGCAACATCACGGCCCTCGGCCTTTTGGATCGGGCCCAATTGCGCGGCGGCCAGAACAAGGGAACGGGTCATCTGCTTATCCTTTGAGCGTTTTTACCTGTTCGTAGATCATCGACAGGCTTGCATGTAGGCTGTGGGTGCCGCCGCCCAACCCCTGACGACGGCGTCAATAGTAACCTGATGGCCGATGGACACCTCGTCAATCTCCACGGAAGCGCGCAGCGCGGCGAGGTTTTCCAACGTCAGGTCGTGTCCCGCATTTACTCTTAACCCTAAACGTCGTACATGCTCGGCCGTTTTGCACAGCGCCTTGACCTCCGCCGCATGCGTACCTGTCTTGAACGCCTTCGCAAAAGGACCGGTGTAGAGCTCAATCACGCGGGCTCCAGCGGCAACGGCGTAATCGCAGCTTTCATTCGTGGCGTCGCAGAACACGGCGACGCGAAGCCCGGCCAGTCGCTCGACTGTGCGCCGCGGTTCGGCATGGGGGTCGTAAGCGCGCCAGCTGTGATCCGATGTCACTTCGCCTGGAGTGACCGGGACTACCGTGCACTTGCTCGGCCGTAGCGTCTCAACCAACGTGATCAATTCGGCGCGCAAATCGCCTTCGATGTTGAGTTCCACCGCGCCCGAGGCCAGTTCTGGCAGCCTTGCCAGCCTGACCACATCATCGAGCCTGATATGAGGCGCATCTTCACGCGGATGGACCGTCAGGCTCCGGACGCCGGCAGTAATCGCCTTTCGCGCGAAGTCGGAAACATTGGGTTCATCGCTCCCCCGCCAATTTCGGAGAAGGGCAATCTTATTCAGGTTCAGACTGAAGACGGGCATCGTTTTACAGTCGCTTTGCCACCAAATCTCGCTGTATAAGTGTATCCTATCGCAATCCGCGCGGCGCGCATCACGCCGGCGGCACCGCCCCCACCTGGTCAATCATGGTGCGATACCATTGCGGCCGGCGATGGGCGGCGAAGTTGAACATTTTCTCCTTCCCCTGCCGGCAGGCTTCAAAATCCACGTCGGCGATAATGATCTCATCACCCAGCGTCTTGGCTTCCGCCACCACGCAGCCATTCGGGTCCACAATCACCGAACCACCAATCAGGCCCGAGCCATCTTCCACACCCGCCTTGGCGACCGAAATCGCCCAGGTCGCATTCATATAGGCATTGCCCTGAACGGCGAGTGTTGAATGGAAGGTGCGGAGCGACTGGTCTTCGCTATCGCCGCCCATCGGATCATAGGCGGCCGAGTTATAGCCAATCAGCATCAGCTCAATCCCCTGCAGACCATAGCAGCGCCAGGCTTCCGGCCAGCGGCGGTCATTGCAGATCATCATGCCAAGCACGGGACGGCCCCAGGCTTCCGGGCCGCGAAAGGCAGGGAAGCCAAGATCACCATATTCGAAATAGCGCTTTTCCAATTGCTGGAAGCGATCGCCCGCGCGCGGTTCCACCGTACCGGGCAGATGGATTTTGCGATACTTTCCAAGCACGCTGCCATCCGGCCCGATCGTGATCGCCGTATTGTAGCGCTTGCCATGCGGTGTGAGCTCTGCATAGCCAAGATAAAAACCAATGCCCAAGGCACGCGCACAATCAAACAGGGGCTGCACGCGCGGATTTGGCATTTCGCGCTCAAAGTAAGAATCCAACTCCGCCTGATCGGTGAAAAGCCAGCGCGGGAAAAACGTGGTCAGCGGCAATTCCGGGAACACCACCATCTGCGCGCCGGCACCGGCGGCCTGCTCCAAAAGTGCCACCATGCGCGCCAGGATCGCTTCTCGGTTATCGGCTTTCTGGTTCGGTCCCATTTGGGCGCCGGCAAGGCAGAGTGTGCGGATCATTGTTCAAGCTCCGGACGAATGGCCTCGACCACAGGCGCGTAACGCTGTGTCTCGGCGTCGATGAAGGCGGCTGCGCTGACAGGCGTGCCAGGCGCGGAAGCGGTGATGCCGGATGCGGTAAGGCTGGCGCGGAAGGCCGGATCACTGAGGGCAGCATTGGTTGCCGCCGAAAGCCGTTCCAGGATGGGCGCCGGCAGGGCAGGGGGTGCGAAGACCGCATGCCACAGCACGGCTTCAAATCCGGTGACCCCGAGCGCCTCATTAACCGTCGGCACATCGGGCGCGGCTTCCAAACGCTGGGCTGTCGCCACCGCGAGCATGCGTGCCCGTCCGCCCTTATGCAAAGGCAAGCCACCGCCGAAGGTATTGACGGCAAGTGCCAAGGTGCCGCCCACCAAATCATTCATCGCCGGCGCTGCGCCGCGATAGGGCACATGGGTGATGGCAACCCCGCCCGCCTGCTGCTTCAACAACTCTGTGGCAAGGTGCATCATGGTCCCGCTGCCTGGTGAGCCATAGGAAACCAGGGGGTTTGCATTGCGCGCCGCGTCCAGAAATGAACGGAGCGTTGCGGGGCGCGAGGGATGCGCCAGCCAACAAAGCGGCCCGCCGCCCAATTCCGCAATGGCCGTGAAATCGCGCAACACATCAAATTGCGGCTGGCGCGCGACCAGCGGATAAAGCGCATGGGTCGAAGCCGTGCCAAACAAGATCGTATAACCATCAGCCCGCGCGCGGGAGACTTCGAGCGAGCCAATCGCGCCCCCCGCACCGCCGCGATTTTCCGTCACCACCGATTGGCCCAATTCGCGGCCCAGGCGCTCAGCGTAAAGCCGCGCATAGACATCAGTGGGACCGCCGGCGGGGAAGGGGATGATCATGCGGATCGGGCGGGAGGGAAACACCTCCTGCGCCCGCCCCGTGCCCGTGACCAGCGCCGCGCTAGCGCCAAGCAGCGTGGTGCGACGGCCAAAACTACAAGGCAGCATCGCGCCAATTCTCCACTGCCGCATCGGGGTGGCACGCAAGCCCGGCAGCCTTGATGCCCTCGCACGCCGCGTGTTCGTCACGGTCTGACGCATCACCGCTCACACCAACCGCGCCAATCACCGCACCGGCGGCATTCAGGATCAGCACGCCACCGGGTACGGGAACGAACTTGCCATCGGAAGCGGCGGCGACAGCGGCCTGGAAGGCGATGCGTTCCTTCAAGCGGTCGCGCGCAACGCGGCTGCCAATGCCCATGCCGAGCGCGGCATAGGCTTTGCCGTACGCGATTTCGGCCCGCAGAATGCCAGAGCCATCCTCGCGCTTTTGCACTACAACATGCCCGCCCGCATCTAGCACAACCACGGTCAGCGGCAGCATGCCCGCCGCGCGGCCCGCTGCCAGCGTGACATCGGCGATCTTATCGGCCGTCGCCAAAGGCAAATCCACCGCGAGGTGCTTCACATAATAATCTGCGGAATTCATCGGCGTCTCCCTGCGAAAAATTGAAGGGCCTTCCATGGGCCAAGCGCCACACGGCGGCAAGCCAGGGTTCAGTAGAACAGATCCCGGAAATCTTGCCGCGTGCCGCCAAACAGCCGCCAGGTGGCAATGGCGCCAATGCAAAGCCCGCTCCCGGCAGCAATCGCCGGCACCGGATCGGGCAGGCCTCCTGCGCCAGTCACGGCGGCATTCAGCATCCCGAGCATGATGCCAACCGAACCCGCAATCATCGCCTGCACCAGGCCGGGCTTGCGCCGCAGCGGCGGAGCAGCTTGCTTCGAAGGCCGCGGTGGTCGCTTAATCCAATGCCCGGCGGGGCGCTGCTTTTCCTTATTCCCCGACATAGGTTTGCCTATGTTGACGCGGCACGAAACGCCCGGCGCCGGGCTTGGCCAGAACCTGCTTGCCATCCCAAATCTGCTGCCCGCGCAGCCAGGTGGCGGCAACGCGGCCCTTCACCTTCATGCTATCATAAGGCGACCATTTGGCGTCTTCCTGGTCCTGGATATCCTGCGCATCAAAGGTAAAATCGCCTTCTTCCATCACCAGCAAATCGGCATCCGCACCAACGCGCAGCGCGCCCTTCTTCGGATAAAGCCCATGGAAGCGCGCCGGGCGTTCGGCGCAATAAAGCGCCATCAGGCTGGGCGACAGGCCGCGTTGCTTCAGCAGCGTGAACATCACCGGCGCGAAGCTTTGCATGCCGGTGAGCCCCGCGCCCACGGTGAAGATATCGCCCGTATAGGTCTTGCGATCACGCGGCCAGGGCGCGTGATCGGTGGAGACATAGGCAACCTGCCCCTTGGCAAAGGCGCCCCACATGCGCTCTACCTCATCCGCCGTGCGGAAGGGCGGGTTGCATTTGCCGAAGCCTTCCAGCCGGATGATGTCTTCTTCCGTCATACATAGGTATTGCAGGCAGGCCTCGCCCGATGCTTTGCCGCCCATGCGACGAAACACCTCGGCAATCTCAAAGCCGCGCGCGAGCGATGAATGGGCGATATGCACATGCGCGCCGGTCTCAAGCCCGATTTCGAAAATCTCCAAATCCGCCATGGTCTCGCACAGCGGCGGGCGGGTGCGGCAATGCCAGATGGGCGAGGTATTGCCAGCGGCCTTGGCTTCCTCGGTCAGCCGCACAACAATTTCCTGGTCTTCATTATGCACGGCGACCATCAGCCCGGTCTTGGCGATTTCGCGAAAGGCCGCGACCATGGTCGGGTGGTCAATGCGCGGGAAGCGCACCGGGTCATATTCATAAGTGGAAAGCTTGAAGGAACAGGCGCCCGCTTCAGCCAGGCCCGCAATGGCATCCACCCCGCCCGATTTCAGAATGGTGCCGTAAAGCGCCATATCCACATGCGACAGGCGGTTCGCATACTCCACCTTTTCCGTGAAAATGCCGGCATCTGTCACCGGGCGCGGCACGTCATAGGGCATGTCAATGCAAGTCGTGACCCCGCCAGCGGCAGCGGTTTTGGACGCACCTTCAATGCCCGGCCAACCGCGAGAGGATGAGGTATGCATATGCCCATCCACGAGCCCCGGCATGATCAGCTTGCTGCCGTAATCCTCGACCGAGGTCGCAACCGGTGATGGGCCTTCACCAATGCCGGCAATCACCCCGCCGCGCGTGGCGATCCAGCCATTCGCAAGTATGCGATCTGGCAGCACCAAAGTGCCACGAATGACGCGATCAAAAGGGGTGGTGGCGGGCATGGGCTACTCCTACAAGGGTCATCTGATCGGTGGGTGAGGCTAACGCAGCCCCGTGTTGCGGACCAGGGCTGCGGGCGGGAATTGCGCATCCGCGATTTCAAGCGCGAGGCTGGTTGCCTCATTCTCCCGCTCCGCATTCCAGGCCAGCGCCACACCGACACCGCGAATGGGACCAGCCAGAATGCGAAAGGCAACCCCGGGCGGATTAAGCCGCGCCATGCCTTCTGACACCAAGGCCACCCCAAGCCCCGCAGCCACAAAACCAAGCTGCGCCATGGCCGATCCCACTTCACGCACCACGCGGGGCGTGAAGCCCGCCGCGTGACAGGCCGCTGTCATGGCATCCGAATAGGCCGGGCTGATCGCGCGCGGCAGCATTAGCATCGGCGCTTCCGCGAGTGCCGTGAGCGGCAAGGGGTCAGGACCGCTCAGGATCGGATGGCCTTCCGGCAAGGCAGCGGCGAGCCTGTCTTCCCCCAAAGGTCTCAGCCTGATCGGCGCGCGATCACGATCTGCGCGGAGCAAGGCCAGTTCAACCTCTCCCCGGCGCAGCGCCTCCAAAGCCTCGGCGGTGTCCATTTCACGCACGCCAATCGCGGCTTCGGGGCGCGCGGCCTGCATGGCGCGCACGATGGGCGGCAGGTAATCGAATAGCGCCGAGGTGACGCAGGCGATGGCAACCGGCGCGTGATGGCCGATGCGCAATTCACGCGCCAGGCTTTCCAGATCAGCCGCATTGCCGGCGATACGCCGTGCGAGGGGCAGCAGCGCTTCCCCTTCGCGGGTTGGGCGCGCGCCCTTGCCGGAGCGTTCCAGCAGCTTCACGCCCAATTCGCGTTCCAGCAATTGGATTTGCGCCGTCAGCGGTGGCTGCGAAATGCCAAGCCGTGCGGCGGCGCGACCGAAATGACCTTCCTCGGCGACGGCGAGAAAATGCCCCAGGCGGCGGATCAGGCGAAAATCCATCTTCGATCCCATGCGGTTTCGCCCATACGGAAAACCTATCAGCGCGCCACGTCAATTGGATTGGACGATGGCGCAGGATGGGCGCACAAGATCACCCCATCAGGCAAGTTGCCAGCAACAAAGGGAGAAGCCCCAGATGAAACTGCACCAGCTAAAGGTTCACCCATCAAAAGCGCTATTGAAGCGCGAAGATCAATTGGCCTGGAAAATGGCCGGAGTCGCTGTAGACAAGGTCGCGGTCGAAAAGCCGGTGCAGGAGATGATCATCAACCGGATCATCGATAATGGCTCTGTCGCCATCGCTGCCATCAACCGCCGCCCGGTGGTCTCGGCGCGCGGCATGGCGCTCGGCCATGCGAAGAAGGCGGGTGGCGCGCAGGTATTTGGCGTGAAATCGGCGACCACGGTTTCCCCCGAATGGGCGGCCTGGGCCAATGGCACCGCCGTGCGTGAATTGGATATGCACGACACTTTCTTGGCCGCTGATTACTCCCACCCTGGCGATAATATCCCGCCGATCCTGGCGGTCGCGCAGGCCATGGAAAAATCCGGCCTTGATCTGATCCGTGGCCTTGCCACTGGCTATGAGCTGCATATTGATCTGGTGCGCGCGATTTGCCTGCATGAACATAAGGTGGACCATGTCGCCCATCTTTGCCCTGCGGCGGCGGCTGGCATTGGCACGCTGCTCGGCCTCAAGCAGGAAGTGGTGTTCCAATCCATCCAGCAGGCTTTGCATACCTCGGTCTCCTTCCGGCAATCCCGCAAGGGCGAGATTTCATCCTGGAAGGCCTATGCCCCCGCCCATGCCGGCAAGCTGGCGGTGGAAGCGGTGGACCGCTGCATGCGCGGTGAAGGCGCGCCTTCGCCGATTTATGAGGGTGAAGACAGCGTGATTGCCTGGGCGCTGTCCGGGCGGTCCAACCGCCAGGATGTCTATGGCCCGGTCTATTACGAAGTGCCGCTGCCGGAAGCGGGGGAGCCAAAGCGCTCCATTCTGGACTCCTATACCAAGGAACACTCGGCCGAATACCAATCCCAGGCGCTGATTGACCTGGCCTTCCGTATGCGTGAGCAGATTGCGGATATGGAGGCGATTGAGAAGATAATCATCCATACCAGCCATCACACCCATTACGTGATTGGCACCGGCGCCAATGACCCGCAAAAGATGGACCCGAAGGCGAGCCGTGAGACGCTGGACCATTCCATCATGTATATCTTCGCGGTCGCGTTGCAGGATGGCCGTTGGCATCATGTGGATAGCTACGCGCCGAAGCGGGCGGGCCGCGCCGATACCGTCCGGCTTTGGCACAAGATCGAAACGCGGGAAGATGCGGAATGGACCAGCAAATACCATTCCCGCGACCCAAATGAGCTTTCCTTCGGCGGGCGCGTTGAAATCCTGTTCAAGGATGGATCGCGCCTCGTGGATGAGCTTGGCGTTGCCAATGCACACCCGAATGGCGCCAAACCCTTTGGCCGGGCGGATTACATCCGCAAATTCCGAACCATCACGGATGGCATCATCTCCCCCCGCGAGTCCAACCGCTTCCTGGAAGTGGCGCAGGATTTGGCCAAGCTGAAGGCGGGCGAACTCAGCGCGCTGAACGTCGTACTACCGGCTGGCGGCCTGCTGGACAGCAAGCCCGGCATCTTCTGAAGTCTGAATGAGGAAGGCAGGGTCGGTGCCGCGCGCGCCGTCCAAAAGCAAGGATAGCAAGGGAAGAAACCCAATGAACGAAACGACGAAACCCGAAATCTATAAGGGCCTGGTCGGCGTCTATGCCGATGTCTCTGCTGTATCGAAGGTGATGCCGGAGACGAATAGCCTGACCTATCGCGGTTATGCGGTGCAGGATTTGGCCGAGAATTGCAGCTTTGAGGAAGTGGCCTATCTGCTTTGGGAAGGTGAATTGCCCAATGCCAAGCAGCTGGCTGAGTTCAAGGCTGAGACCGCAGCCGAGCGTGAGATCAGCCCCGCGCTGCACCGCGTGATCCGCGAAATGCCCAAGGATGCGCACCCGATGGATGCGATCCGCACCGCCGTGTCCTTCATGGGGATGGAAGACCCTGAGACCTCCGATGTCTCCCTGCCCGCGCAGTATCGGAAGGCCAAGCGGCTTTTTGCGAAGATCCCTGCGGCAATTGCGGCGGCCTATCGCGCTTCCCGTGGCCTGCCGGTGGTGGCGCCGAACCCCGCGCATGGCTTTGGCGAGAATGTCTTCAACCTGATCCTGGGCAAGGTGCCGCAGCCGGAAGTGCTGAAGGCTTTCGATGTTTCCATGATTCTTTATGCCGAGCATACCTTCAACGCCTCCACCTATACGGCGCGCCTGGTGACCTCCTCGGGCGCCGACATGCATGGCGCGATCACGGCGGGCATCGCCTCGCTCAAGGGGCCGCTCCATGGCGGCGCCAATGAGGCGGTGATGCACACGCTGAAGGAAATTGGCGACCCGAAGCTGGCGAAGGAATGGATCCAAAGCCGCTTTGACCATAAGGCGCTGGTGATGGGCTTTGGCCACCGCGTCTATAAATCAGGCGATAGCCGGGTGCCCACCATGCGTAAATATGCCGAGAAAATGGCCGAAGTCGTGGGTGACAAGACCTGGATGGAGATCAGCCGCATCCTGGCCGGTGAGATGCTGGAGAAGAAGAACATCCACCCCAATCTCGATTTCCCGGCAGGCCCTGCCTATTACCTGATGGGTTTTGAGATTCCGCTTTTCACGCCGATCTTCGTCGCCTCCCGCATCACGGGCTGGTCGGCGCATGTGATTGAGCAGGGCACGGATAATCGCCTCATTCGCCCGCTTTCCTGGTATACGGGGCCGGAACAGCGCCCGGTCCCAACGCTGGCGGCGCGATAGTTTGCAGATGCCTACGTCATTTTTTAGAGATGGTGAAGCGGCGCTGCAAGGTGTAAAACCGGAGCACGAATGTCACACTGCTTGCATCATAATGCGATGCGCGCAATTTTTTTTTGCGAAATGTGACGGATTTTATTGACACAACTCATGGTGATGAAGATAGCGTGTCCTTGCGCGCGATTCTCTTGTGCGATTCGCACCGCCTTAACGCCGCGAGAAGTTGCTCCCGAGATCAGGTGCATTTCCTGAATCTGGTGCAGTGAAGCGGGAAGGTACTGCGATCGGCAAGGCAGAGTTGCCGCAGCAGGGAAGGACGGTCCATGGACCGCAGACTCACGGGGCTCTTCGCTTCACGCGATCAGGGTTCCACACCACCCCAAGCCGCCATCACGGCGTGTGCAAGGGGCGGGAGAGAGGCCAGGGGGAACACGCCGCGCTGGAATGCCGCGCGCCGTGATGCTGTTGGCGGCTGCGCTTCGCGGAGACTTTCAGTCCTGTCGGTCCGCGCATCGGGATCCGCGCGTCGCCGCCATTACCGACCCCACCTGCTGTACCCCGGGTTGGAATTGGGAATTTGCCGCGCCCAGCGCTGCCTTCCCATGAACACCTTCAACAGGAACACATGGAGATTCATCCTCTGATGACTGATATCATCGAGACTACCGAAACCGAAGAAACCCCGCGCGCCCAGGCGATGGCCATGGCCGCGGCGAAGAAGAAGGCGCCGGCCAAGCGCAAGCCTGCTGCGAAGAAGCCGGCTGCGAAGAAGGCCGCTGCCAAGAAGCCTGCTGCGAAGAAGGCTGCTGCGAAGAAGAAGCCTGCTGCGAAGAAGGCTGCTGCGAAGAAGAAGCCTGCTGCGAAGAAGGCGGCTGCCAAGAAGAAGCCTGCTGCGAAGAAGGCTGCTGCGAAGAAGCCAGCTGCGAAGAAGGCTGCTGCGAAGAAGCCTGCTGCAAAGAAGGCCGCTGCGAAGAAGCCTGCTGCGAAGAAGGCTGCTGCCAAGAAGCCCGCCGCGAAGAAGGCCGCGCCGCGTCGCCGCAAGGCCGCTGCCCCGGCTGCTGCTCCGGCGGAAACTCCGGCGAGCTGATCAGCTACCGGATCCCGGCACTGGGGCGCCGCATGCAAGTCATGCGGCGCCCTAAGTGTTTTTGAGGGGGCGCGCCTGATGCCATTGATGACGCGTCTATTATCGGTGCAGGACCATGATTCGCTGCTGCCATTGCTAGTTGCCTATGGCGCGGAGATGGCGCCACACTTGGCGGGCGCAGCGCCGGCCACGCCGAAAGCGATGCTGGAACTGATCGCCCATGACCCGCGCGCGGAAATCCTGGCCGCCTTTCGCGATGGGGAAGCGCTTGGCTTCGCGCTGTTCTTTGACCTGCCGGAAATTGTCTTCGCCCGGCGCTGCGGCGCGCTTGATGATCTTTTCGTCGCGCCCGCCGCGCGCCGCCAGGGCGTGGCGCAGACCCTGATTGAAGGGCTTACCGCCATTGGGCATTCGCGCGGCTGGTCGCATCTGCGCTGGATCGTGCCGGAGACAGACCAGGCCGCCATCGCAGTTTATGAGCGTATCGCCGCACGCGCCCCCTGGCGTTCTTATGTGCTGCGGCTTGATCCGACAGTATCGCTTTAGGCGGCAACCCTTCCCGGCATGCGATGGCGAAAGGCGAGCGCTTCGGCGATATGCGCGCGGCGGATCATGGCGCTGCCCGCCAGATCAGCGATGGTCCGCGCCACGCGCAGGCTGCGCACCTGACCACGCGACGAAAGCCCAAGCCGTGTTGCCGCCACTTCAAGCAAGGTCGCGGCTTCAGCCTCAATGCCCTGCTGCAA
>Ga0194130_10003297_pt1 | contig 21891 bp, 26 predicted proteins | sample TA2KigsurfametaG_FD_160084 | JGI IMG/M metagenome (GOLD analysis project Ga0194130, IMG submission 160084) | Freshwater microbial communities from Lake Tanganyika, Tanzania - TA2015050 Kigoma 12 surface | ecosystem: Environmental > Aquatic > Freshwater > Lake | place: Tanzania: Lake Tanganyika... | reverse complement strand
TGAATATGTATGTGGACAATCGCAATCTTTGCTTCTCTTGGCAATACCATACTTGCCTGTGTCCTGTGCGTGAAACAATGCGCCAGCTGCTTGTCTTTCATTATCCTGTTCGCGTAAAAAAGACCTAAGTGTTTTCATATTTTCCTCTTGACAAACACTTGACAGAACACTATATTTATAGTGTTGCCGTTGAATTAATTTCACCAGATTTTTTTGTAAGTAAAATCACCTAGATATTTATCTTTAAGATAATTGTTGATTTTTTTGATTTTAACCAATCTTGGGAAAGCATACAAGAAAGTGTAGAAAATTCCATATCTTGTATGTGTATCAATTTACAATCATGATATTGATCGTAATTTTCAATTAGTTGTGTGGAAAGAGAACTATGACAAAGAAGAGCTACGTTCATCTGATTTGATCTGAATAAATTTGTTTTTAATTTTGCCAAGAAAAAATAAACAAACTAATTGATAAAATACTTACGACTCCAAATATCATTTCTATTATAAGATCCATGTTTCATCAACAATTCTGAAAAATTTTTATGAGCCCAAACAACTTGCTTTACATAATCTTCATATATTTTTGAATTTTTATTTTTCATTATGAAGCTATCTCGTAATGATAAAATATTATTACTTTTCTGAGATTTAAATCTTAGAGAGTTTTTTACATTATTGTAAATTATCTTCTTAATTATTTCATGATAATACTTAGAACTAAAAAATATGTCATTAGTTATTATTTTTTTTGACAACACATTTTCATTGTAAAAATTAGATAACAAATGTAGTTGTTTAGATAATATCTTAGGCATGTCAGGTGTCCAATAAAAAAATTCTCGATTTATATCATTATATTCTTTACATAATGGATAGTTTCCATAATCAGAGACTGCAAGAGCATTAAAAGATAAAAAATGTTTAGAATCATTAATAGAAAAATTGGGTTTATAATCATTAATAGAAAAATTGGGTTTATCGATACCAAATATTATTGATTTTTTCTTTTTGTTATTATCAAAGTTTAACAATGATGATGTTTCCCACCATCTATAATGTATACTAAAATGTGTGTCAACAACTATGTATTTTTTATCAATGTCATTGTACGACACAAATTTCTCTGGAGTATCAAATAATTTTGAATAATCGTGGTAAGTTATTTTAGTGTTTTTCAAATTCATCATCTGTAAAGTAGGAATACAGTTATGGTAAATTTCGCCGTTATGATTTTCGTCTGATCCATAATATGAATCTTGAGAGAACGCACCAACCATGATGATTTCGTCAATATGAATATTGTTATAGTAAAAAGCTTCAAGCATATTTGTTGAATCAATACCGCCAGAATATGCTAATATCAAATATTCGTATTTGTCTCGTAGCTGTTGGGCTCTCAATTTGTATAATTCAGACAATGTCTCCTTGGGTTCTATTTTCCAATCAAACTCAAGAAATTCTTTGTCGTAAAAATATAAAGAAATTTCGTTCTTTGAACGAAGTGCATCAAACTTGGAATAATATTTTTGTCCTAATTGATCATAATAAAAATATTCCATATCTTTTTCCTTGATAAGTACTTGATAGCACTGTATATTTATATTGTTGTCGTTGAATGAATTATTATTCAAATAAAAACATTGATAAATAATTTTCTTGTATAGTTTAATAAACTTTAACTTGTATTAGGAATTACTTCTTGTTGAAAAATAAGTAAAAATTACAACGACAATAATTTTTCAAAATATGCGTTGTCTAAATTCTCTATAATTTTTTCAACTTTTAATGTACGAAAAAATCTTTTTGTATTTGTTATGATTTCATCATGCGAAAATCCAAGATTGATAAGACCATTATAATAAAATGCGCCATGTGTATCTTTTTTTTCCGTAACTGAATATAGTTTTCGAGAAAGACTGTAGCACCAATCGGAATTTAGATCTTCATTCTTGTATTTCCAAGCAAAATGACCATCATTTTTTAACTCAAACTCCATATCATAATTTTTCCAAGTTAGATCAAATTCACTTCGATATAATTTAAATTGAGTTATTTCCGGAGGCATTACTCCAAAGTGAGAGAAAATATTATCGTTAAGTGGATTATCATTTGATACTACCCATTTACTGAAATTGATCAAACTTTGTTTTGTATCGGATGGTAATCCAAGTATCCATCCGGATCCCAAAACAACATTTTTGAATTCATTTAGTTTGAGTTTTTGTAAAAACTCAATTTGTTTATATGGATCTAGTCCTTTTCCTATAAGTTTGGCTGCATTTCTATTAATTGTTTCTATACCAAATATTATTGCTGTAGCTCCCGATTCTTTCAATATTTCAGCAGTATGCGGAAATCTATAAATCAAATCAAGTCTCATATATACGCTAAATGATATTTTAAAGGGTAACTTTGAATACACTTTTTCATATAAATCTTGAATTTTTTCACATGAATCATTGTATGTATCATCAGTAAAAGTATAATTTGTAATTCCAAAATTTTCATAGTTATAAATAAATTCTTCTTTTAGAATATCATAATTTTTTATCCAATCACCTTTTGTTTTTCCATTTAATGGAAAAGAACAAAATTTGCATTTGAATATGCATCCTCTACTTATTTCCGCTGCTAGCGTTCTACAATTTAAAACATCATTTTTTAGATAATTTATTTTACTACAATGAAAATTTTTATATTCCCTATTGTAAATTATTTTATTTGATGGTAAAATATTTTTCGCAAGATTTTTAGTAAAATCTACAATTTGTTCATCAGTATATCCTCTAAATTGATAAAAATTTAAATAGTCTAGTGAAAATAATTTTGCACCACCTAAAATAAATTGTATTTTATAATTTAGCGTTTTTGCATATTCAATGAATTTTTTTAGTTCAATATCAAAATTTGGATTATTTTTTTTATAAAAATCAACTTGTGTTTGTGAATCAAAATATTTGTAATCAAAAATATGATTTAAAAAATTTACGCTAAATCCAATCCACAAAGTATCTTTATCAACAAATTTATCTAGAATAGTTTCGTGTAGTTTTGTAAATGTTTTCAACTTGCAAATGTCTACAACTTGCACAGTAAATCCATTTTCTCTAAGCTGAGTTGCTATTCTATACGGACCTGCAGAAATTAGTCTAAACGGGCATTCAGTATTACCTGAAAAAATAAGACAATTTACACCCATTTTTTGTATATCTTGATTGACGAAAAAAGAAATAATAACACAATAAACAATATAATATTTATTTCACTATTCCAAAATATGTCAAGATTACCTTTAGACATCATCATTGCTCGTCTAAATTGTTCTTCAATCATTGGAGTCAATAAAAATCCCATAATTATTGGAACACAATCAAGATTATTGCTTATCATAAACCAACCAAATAAACCAAAAAATAAAATCAAAAGTATTTCAAAATAAGATTGATTTATATTGAACACTCCAAACAAACAAGCAAATAGTATAATGAACTTGAAATATTTTTTAGGTATAGATAATACTTTTATCCATATTGAAACAAGAGGAATGTTCAATAATAATAAAAATATATTTCCTAAAATCATTGATGAAATCAATATCAAAAATAGATCATTACTTTGGGATGCAAATTTAGGACCAGGAACCAAACCATATACTGTTAGTGCACCTAATATCATTGCGGTTGACGCATTTATTGGAATACCTAAAGACAAAGTAGGTATTAGACTTGATTGAGAACTAGCATTATTTGCTGATTCAGGACCGGCAACACCCTCAATAGCACCACTACCAAATTCTTTTTTATATTTGCTAAATTTTTTTTCAAAAAAATATGAAACAAAAGATGATAGAAGAGTTCCTCCAGGAAAAAGACCTAAAAAAATACCAAAAATAGTTCCTCTAAAAGTTGGAAAAATACTTCTTTTTATTTCTTCTTTAGTGGGATACATTGTATGTATTTTTTCAATAACTTGATGACTATTTACTTGTGAAGTCGATCTAAAAACTTCAGACAATCCAAAAATACCAATCGAAACTATTGCAATTCCAACACCATCATATAAACTTAGAATATTGAATGTGAATCTTTGCGTGCCAATTATTGGATCTAATCCGATCAATCCAATTAGAGAACCGATACATAATAATCCTATTTTCATAAAATGATTATTATCATTAGACAAAAATATTGATGCTATCAGCCCTACAACACCCAAGTAGACGTATTCGGCTGGACCTAATTTTAGAGAAAACTCCGAGAAATACACGACAAAAAAATAAATTATAAAAGTTGTGAATATTCCCGCAAAAAAACTACTAATTGCTGCTATTGTTAGCGCAGATCCTGCTTTTCCTTTTTTGGCTAACAAATTACCTTCAATAATTGTTGGCACGGAAGTTATCTCTCCGGCAACTTTCATTAGAATAGCAGTTGTTGATCCACCATACTGTGATCCATAATAAATTCCTATCATCATTATTATGGATTGTGGTGCTGGTATGTAAAAAGTTGTTGGTAAAAGTAGTGCTAAAGCTGTACTGGGACCAATACCGGGAATAACACCAATCAAAGTACCTATCAAAACGCCAATGGCGCAATATACTACATTTGATAGTGTATAAAATTGTCCAAAATGATCAAGTATTTCTAAAACCATAAAAATAAGATATTCCCATGAATAAAACTCCAACGTATATGTTGAACAAATAAGTAAATATACAAAAACAAGAAATACTCATAATAATCCAAAATAAAACATTTTTGTCGATATAAAAAGGAGGATTATCCTTTTTTAGTAAAATTATTCCACAAATGCAAAGTATTGAAGAGATAATTGTTGGAAAAAAACCCGGTTTTATTTTTGATATAGATCCAAAATCATGTTGAAGAGATAAAAAAAGAAATGTGCTTCCTATGAAGAGAAAGCACATTCCAACTAAAGATAACCTCATTTTTTATTGCTAAATTGCTGAATTTGCGAGTTGAAAAAAATAATTGGATTTTCTTCAATCTTTTCGTATCCGTATTTCTTGTATTCTTCATCTGTCATCAATGCATCAATCGATTTTTTAATCAAACTTACTTGCTGATCAATCAAACCAACATGAAATAGGCCAAACCAAGTTGTTAAATCATAATCAAAACCTTTCTCTTTGAGAGATACGATTTCAGGTAAAGCATAAAATCTTTTTTTGTCAAGAACAAGAATTGCTTTAGCTTTACCAGAAGAAACAAATGCATTATATGCACCATATGTATTTCCATATGCGTTTATTCTACCAGCCAATAAATCTGGAATAGCAAAACTAGAACTTCTATATGTGACTAAATTACAATTTTTGAAAACTTTCAAAATGTTACATAGATAATCGTATATATTGTAAGATCCTGTTCCTGGCGAATTTGCGCCAAAAACAATATCTTTAGTTTGTGATAATAAAATCATTTCATCAATACTATTGACAGATAAACTTGTAAACAAAATTTGAGGACCTTCACCTATAAAGTAGATAGGTTTTGCAACTTTTGTTAAATTTTTTGGATAACCATCAGAGGCATATTTTTTGTTCTCGATAATTGGATTTCCAGTTAGCAACAAAGCTTTTTTTTGATCAATAAAATAGCTTAGAGCAATATTTGAAGCGCCTCCTGTTTTGTTTATGACATCAACTTTCAAAACTGATTCATCAATTGCATTGGAAATTCTTCTAGCAAGAAGATCAAAACCACCGCCAGCACCATAAGGAACTATCAACTCAATTTTTTCTTTTGAATATGCAAAAGACGAACATAAAATTACAAACAAAAATGATAAAATTCTAATCATATCTAACTCACTCCTTATTTTTCATAATCCATTTTATTTCATTTAAAAGTGCCCTTTAAGGGAATCGTGTCTCATGACTATTTACTAAACGGTTTCTTTTAATCCACTCACCAAAAATTTGAACTTGATATTCCAGCGGACTAATAGCATTAGAGTAAGGTACATATGGGATAATTTGTTTTTCGCTAGCTTTTACATCTTCTATAAAAACATCCTCTACTTTGTTAAAAATTTCTCTTTCTTCTTGTGATATCCTGGGGTTAAAATAAATTTGAGTCATCCAACTATACCCCCACTCAGTATTTTTATTTTTAGGAAAAATTGAATTTATTGATAGACAGCCAGGTGTCCATTCAACAAATATGTAGGGAAACACATAGACCCAAAAACCAGTGTGTTGTTTCTGAAATATCCAACCATCTCCATTATCTAAAAAAATATTATTTGGATCGTATTGAGTATACAGCCAAGAATGAATGCCATCTTTATGAACATGAAGAAGATCTGCTTCAATCTCAGTCAACCACAACCAATTGCCTTCACTCTTGCCAGTATAGCTATGACTATATTCAAGATTGGTTTCATTTGAAATACAGTCGACCCATTCGTGTTTTGGCTCGACAAAGTTTTTGAAAACAATACCAGATTTTCCTAAGTCGTAGCTTTGACAGTTAAGTTTATATTGATGCTGATTAATTGGCCTGCCATTATTGTCGTATTGAAACCCATGCAATTTGCAGGTAATATTGTCTGTGGGTCCTAACTGATCTCCAATAGGATAAAACCTGTGGGGGCATGTCCTATTAAATAGATTTACCTTTTCATTTGATTGCGACATTATGTATTCGTATCCAATAAATGGTCTGTTTTTACAAGCAGACACATGTCCTATAACCTTAGGAGGATTTTTAAACATTATCATAACTCATTTTTTTCCACAAATTATTTAGCTTTCCTAGATGAAATTTGGTGTCTACACTATTTTTGTTATGCTTTAATAAAAAAAGAGAATTTAATTTTTGAATTTTTTCATTAAATATTGGTCTTATTTTATCTCTCGTCTCGCAATCAAATACTTGACTTTTTAGTTTTTTCCAAGATATAAAATCATTTTTTATTTCTCGAAGCATTGATGATACTAACTCCAACCTATAAAGAAAAAACGGAATTATATCTATATTTGATAAAGCATCATTATAAAAATCCCATTCTGAAAGATAGTATTCATAATTTTCTATTATTTCATCACTATCGCCAATTATGTGTTGTGCTTCAATAAAAGCATCTCCACGACTTTCTGCATATTTTGCAGCAGCTATTGTACCAACAGAATAAAAACCAATTCCATTTAATTTATTTACTATACTATTTTGAATTATATCAGCAATTTCAGAATTTGTCAATCGCAAGATTATTGAATGTAAATTATATTTTTTGCAAAACTCAAAAGCATAAGCACTTTCTTTCAAATTATTTTCATATAATGATATTATTGGAATAAATTTTGCATTGTTTCTGTAAAAAATCTTGCACAAAAATTCAGAATCTATTCCACCACTTAGTCCTATAAAAATATTTGAATATTTTTGTGTTAGAATATTACAAGTTATATCGCATTCTTCTTGAAAAGACAAATGCGTAAATTTATAAGGAAGAAAGTCAACTGAAAAATTGCTTTTTTTATTATCAATTCTTTCTTTTATATTTGTAATAAGCCAATTATTGTGTGTTACCATTGTGATATCTTACATAATATTTGTTTGTTGAAAAAACCTCATCAAAAAAATTAATAACGGTCTCTATAGATTTTTTTGGAAAAAAACTTGTTTGAACAATATCAATTACTTTTTTGTAATTGGACAATTTTTCATTTTCATATAAAGACATTGTATATTCAGAAAAATAATCAATAGATAAATATTTTTTTAACTGATTTTCTGATAAGTTTTTATTTTTTACTAGCTCAATTGTGGCGTCTGCATATTTTGGTCCTGTAAACAATCTTTTATTTTTGAATTTGTATATCACACTTGAGTACAAGTCTTCTATTTTTCGAGTTGAATATACTTTATTATTATAGGATGATATCTCTTCTTTTTTTAAGTTATTCAATATTAAATGTGCCTGCTTTACATGTATCTTTGCAAAATTTGGATGTATGTAAAACAACTCCATATTGTTTGGCAAATTTTTTTGCGAAATAACATGAGATAGATCAATAAAATCAACAACATTTATATCTGTCATATGAATATAATATCCAACACTATCATAATTTAGTTTTACTTTTTCCTTTCCATAAATATGTCCAACTTTTTTCATTTCAGTAATTTTTTGCCATTCTTTGTTGAATAATGTCAAATCTTTGTTTCTAAAAGTAAGTTTTGGTTGAATACCTAAACTACATGATTTAAGATAATTTTCAATTTTGTTTTTATCAATATTTTGAAAATATTTAAAGTTAATTCCATATACATCATTTATTATTGATAATTTTGTTTTTGATGAAAACGTATCTATATAAAATTTTGCCTGTGGTATTGCAGATTTTATTGGTTCGTGATAGTGATCTAAAAGAATATGATCTTGTAAAAACAATTCTAATTTATCGTTATTATAAGTATGAACTGCTACTTCATCAATGAAAATATTGTTCAACATAAAAGTCTCTAATATTTGATGACTATCATTCCCACCAGAATAATGTAAAATAAGATAATCGTATTTATTTCGCAGTTGAATAGCTCTCTGCAAATACAATTGTTGTAAAGATTCTTCTGGTTCCTTAGTAATATCAATTTTTGACAAAGCGTTTTCCCAATTAGGAAAATGCCAAGTTATGTGCTTGTCTTGAAACTTTTCTTTTGCATATAGGGCAAATAGTTTTGTTGAGAGTTTTTGATCACCAAGTTTGTAATAATAATAGTAAGGATGATTTTCAAGATTATTCATCTATATTTCTCATAATTTTGCCGTTGAATACAGCTGTGTATTTCTTCTGATCCTGCACTGTATCCATTTGTTGTATGTATTTTCAAGCAACACGGATAACTCAAATTGATACTTGGCTTCATAATATGTGCATTCGCTTTTTGACTTGCACAGTCTAAGTATCTCTCGGCGAAACATGTTCTTGCCTAGCTTCTGCACATCTTCGTTTAGTTCTTCTGATGAAGAGTAATAGTTCTTCCAATCAGATTCCACGCGAATCTTTTTCTTCTTCTTCTTGATTGTTTTATAGCCAGCGCGGGTGAAAAGCTTTTTGCCAATATAAAAACGCCCATCGTTGGTGTTTGTTATCTTGTACACAAACCCAACGTGGGCGTTTATCATATCAGAAGTAAAGATTGATCCGTTATAGATCCAGGCGTTTTCATAATCCATGCATTATTTATGCATGAATCACATATGAGCGTCAGAATCTCCAGTAAACATAAAATGTTTTGGTTCAACTTTACCTGTTGTTGGATGATATGTGTGATGATATGTATCACCGAAGCTGGCATCCTCATGTGAGACGGAGTGACCGCCGTTAGAAGATACAGAAAATTGTATTTTACCTGGACCATACATCTTTTTCATAGCGGCCGTAGCGGCCTTTTGGGCCTCAGGTGTAGCTTTTACAGGTTTATTAGTAGCTTAATTCATCTCACGAAACACTTCAGGATGATTTTCTTTAGCTTCATCTTTATCATCATCATAATGATGAACAAGAAACTTTTTCACATTTTCTTTTGGTCCACTCACATCGTGATCTGTATCTTGAACGGCATCTCGGCTAGGAGTTATTGTTACACCAAAACGATCACCATGTTTTTTCATGGCAGCGTCATTAAAAGCCTTTGGGCGCGGTTTGTCGCTATGCGGTCTAGGATCATAGTCAATTTTTGCTGTTACATGGTCTTTTGAATCTTCATAAAGCTTGATTCCATTGATCTGGGCCAAACGAAGTCTGAATTGAATTGATGTATTGTCGTCCATGATTTATCTCTCTAGAATGAGGTTATGTACTATTTATTCTTCATCGTCATTCCAGGACTCATCAACTTCATCTTCATCATCGTCAAAATCATAAAGATGACCGCAGAAAGGACAGTAGCAATCCTTACCTGATACGGCATCTTCATCATATTCTATCGTGTATTCTGAATCACACGATACACACATTAGAGTCCTCTCTATCATATGACCTCGCATCCCCCAGAGGCCGCCGAACACGCCAACTCCTGTGTGCCTGTTGTTGTATCACGCTTTTCATATTCTGATAGCTTGGTCCAATCAACATTCTTAGGCATCTTTAGAAGCATGGCTTCATATTCTTCCTTTGTGCAATCCTGATAAGGTGCCTGTTTATAAACATGATCAGAAAATGGCAAGAACGATACGCCAGACATCTCGTCAAAATGTTCATATACCCACGCACCAACTTCCATCCACTCGTCTTCCTTTACAGAAATGGTAACTGATGGCTTATGTTCACAGAAATGTCTCTGATATTCCAACCACAATTCAAGCTGCTCAATCGCAGTCATGTCCTTGCGGAATACTGCATTCTCTGGTGTCTTCATGGGGAATGCAAATACATATGTGTGATCTGGCTTCATCACATCATCTTCAACAGGAAAGCCTGCATCAACCATCATCTTGGCCAAAGGATCTTTCTTGTCAGCACGAACTGTACGAATGTAGTATGGTGCATGACGAGCGTGGATACCTGATGCCGAGTCAACTAATTGTGATACTGTTCCAGAAGGTTTGACGCATGTGATTGCAGCAGAGCGAGGAATACCCAACTTCTTTGCCCATTCAACATTTGTATTCACAGCACGATCACGAATGGAATTCAATGTTGCACGAAGTTCATCTCTTCCTTTCTTGCCATTTGTGATTTCATTGTCCATGATGCCAGTCAATGAAACGCCAAGCAATCTTTCTTCATCGCAATTGTTCTTCCATGTGTTGCGAAGATACTTGAAGTTTGTTAATGTAGATTGCCATGTTCCAAGAATTGTTGCAAGCCTGATTTTGCGATGAAGATCAACTTCAGTATCCGTAGCGCGAACAACAACTTCGGTTAGATTGCAGAATTCACGATTGCGAAGAATGATTTCGGAACATGGATTGGTTCCAAAATCAAAGTCTGGATTACGACGACCATACTTCTTGGCTTGTGCTTGCGATGCTGCTCGCGAGAAGATTCCTCTTTCGCCAGACTTTGATTCATAGAGAGCCAGCCATTCTTTCATGAAGACAGACATGTCAGGCTTACGCTTTGCAACAAATGAATTGTTGGCCAATGCTCTTTGTGCATTTTGTTCCCACCACTGACCACTCTTGGCAGCACGCATACCATCATCTGAAAGATCTGACAATGAAATTAGAGCGGAACGACGAACACCACCAACAACGACAATCTCGGCAATCTTGCACACGATATCATGGCATTCAAGAGATGTTAACTTGCGACCAGCTGCGTTTTTGAAAATGCGTGTGACAAATTCAAATAATGAGACAAGTGGTTCTGGACCAGATGCACGACCGCCAAATGTCTTGAGTGGCGCACCTGCAGGCCGAACCTTTGATACATCCCAACGAACAATTTGTCCACCATATAAAAGATGAATGACTTCCTTGAGGGCTTTTGCCCAGCCCAACTTGCTATCGCCGACAACAACAGTTGTATCAGAATCATAGAAGTCTTCCGCAACGATAGGAAGCTGATCTGTAAACTTTTGCTCAACCGAGAAACCAACTCCAGTACCGTTCATAAGAATATACAGAATTTCATCAAATGATCGAGGTGAATCAACAGCAACATATGAGCAATTATAACCAGCAACATTTTCGCGATGCAATGCTTCACCAGCAGTCATGAGGCATCGCATTGATGGCATAATCTCAAGACCAAGAACAGCTTCTTCAAGTTCACGACGCTCTTCGGGCTTTACCTTGTAGTTGCAATGATCTTTCAAATGATTTTCAAAGAAATCAAAGAAACGACCTACAGTTTCAAACCATGTCTCGCGTCTATTCTTTTCCGGAAGCCACCTTGAATATCTTGAAAGATGAATGAACGACTGATATTGTGTCGGAAGTGAATTACTCATTTATGCCTCTTTATTAATTATTTGTTGACAATATTTTTTCAATAGGAAATACTTGTGATATTACCTTTGCAGCCTCAACAGCTATAAGCATGTGTTCTTTTTGAGTTCCATTACCTGAACGTAAATCTATATAGTGAACCCAAGATCGAAGAGTTCCTTTCATGTACATTCTAGAAAGTGTAATACCTTCTGGTAACACCGATCTTGCCACCTCTTTTGCTATACCATTACTAATTGCCCAATCATAAACTTTTTTTGTAACATCTAATACTTCTTGTTGATAATTTAACCAATTATTATTCAGACACTCATCATTTGTTTCAACGCTATTTTGTCTATTTTTATTATCTTGTAATCTGACATCACGAAATTCACAACCCAAATCTGCAATGGCATATCGTTGTGAAAATTCTTGAAATACAAATGATCGGTGACGAAGAATCTGTCGTGCGATGTCGCGTGTGGTTTCAATCTCTAATGTCATGTCAACCATTTCAAGCGGGGACCAATGCTTGTGCTTGATCAAATAATTGACAAGCTTTTCCGATGTATCATTATTGAATTGATTGCCTGGATTAGAAACACGCGCACAAAATGCAATAAGATCAATGGGCGTGACAATCCCTTGATCTTCTAATCGTTTCACAGGTCTTGTATAAGACACCAATTCTATTTTCATGAATCACCCATGATGTTGAGGATAGTATACTTATCATAGATAATATCATAAATCTAGAAAATATCAACAAAAAATTATTTTATATTTTTTTCCATTGATTTAGCATGAACTTGGCCTTAACGCCACTAAATACATTCTCGTCAATCATCTTCACGATTTGTTGCAAATTCTTACCAGAAAGAACCAGATCATTTATATCTTTGCAATTCATCGTTGATGGCCAAATACAAACACGCAAGCCCGCATCTATGTTTTGTTCAATTTGTCGCACAACATCTTTGTTTCTTGGCTCGTTGTCGGAAATAAACACAGCAGTGCTATCATTTACATATTTACGAACTTGAATTAGATTAGCACCGGCAATTGCAATTGCATTTGGTAGAAACATTGAATCTATTGGACCTTCAACAACGTATGTCGTCTTGGAGACATCAAGACGATCCAGACCATAGATCTTTGGTGCTTCTTCATTAATCTTTATCGTGATATAGCGTATCTTGTTGTCGGCAGCCAATGCACGACCTTGAACAGCAACAAGTTTCTTTTGTGTGTCATAAAATGGAATGACAATACGAGTGTCTTTCTTCAATTCTTTTCCATGAGCAGGAACAAGTTCATCAATGAAGTCACGAAAATCTTCAGCATAATATAGATTGATCCAGAACTCTTTAGGAATCCTACGATTTGCTATATACTGACGAGCATAGTGTTCATTCTCTAATGAGTCTATTGTTGGTAGATCTATTCTTGCACGAAACACGGGTGCTTTCATTGTCATTTTTGGTGGAGTCATGACGACTGTGTTAGCAGCACCAAATTTTTCCATCATATATTCACGATATGCATTTTCGTCAATCATTTTGATAAATTTTGAAATTGCCATAGATGCAGAACAATTATGGCATTTATACATCAAGCTGCCCTTGAGTTCAAATGCATAGCCACGAGCTTTCAACTTGTTTTTTTGAGAGTCGCCACAAAGTGGGCATCTCATATTGGCAAGTCTATCACTTTTCCATGCAAAGCGTTCAAGCTTAGGCGAGATCAAATTTAGGTATTTTTTATCTAACCATATCATGTCTCAAGTATAAATGAGATGATATTGAAAGTCAAATGATTAATTGAATATCTTGGATAGTGTTGCAAAATTTACGCTGGAGATCAGCCACATTACTGCGGCTGACCCACCAAGAATCATCCACTTCCAGCGTTGTATTTGTTCAACTACGTTTGAAGACTTATTATGTTCTTGTGTTATGTGTTGTTTTAGTGCTTTGATTTCGTTTGTTATTTTTGTTTCGGTATTTTCAATTTGTATTGTTAATTCACGATTTACTGTTGTTACTCTTGAGTGTAATTCTTTTATATCTGTTAATAACTCTGTTCTTCTTAGTTCTATTAGTCTATCTAATTCTTGATCTTTTCTTTCGTGATATTCTAGTTTTTGTTCATGAAGTGAAAGAATCTTAGTCATGGATACGGTCAACTCTTCTAATTTTTCTATTGTTGCATCAAGTTTTCTAAAAACATCGTTTATCAAAGTTATATCTTTTTTTAGTAATTCTACTTCAGTATTTACGTTTGATTTTCTTTTGACCGTAACCATGTTTATTGTATCACTCTACAGATGTAGATTTTTTAGGAAGAACTTTTGAAACCAGGCTCTTGATCCATGTTGGTTGCGGAAGAACATTCCAACCAACAAGAAGACCAACAACTAGCCAAAATGCTTCTTTTGTCCAAAGTAGGGCCCATACAAGGGATAGTAGATTTGTAACAAAGTCCATTTATTTCTCCTTTATCTTCTTCTAATCATATTGTTGCATCTTTATTCCAGTATTATATCAACACCGATTTAGTATTGATGCAAGTACTATAACATATGATGAAGATTTCGGTGTAGTATTATTTAGTAAAGTTAATGTATTCATAAAAGCAGTGATAATTATAATAAATTTATTTTTATTTTTTTATCTTCTTCTAATCATATTATCAGCATCTTCCATGTCAGTATCTGGTAACGCAGTTTTTGATGATGTCATCGTGGGTTTCATTGGAGAAGGTGTGGATGACATAGGTCTATTCATACCCATACCACCACTCATACCCATACCACCACTCATACCCATACTACCCATGCCCATACCGCCGCCCATTCCTGCTCCGGCCATCTTTTCTTGACCGCGAGACCATGCGGCAACACCACATATAGCACCCATAGCCAAATGATATAATCCTGCACCCTGTAATGTAATAGGATTCCATTGTGTTACTTGTTGACCAGTAGATGCTTGTAAAATAGACCAAACTATAGGAAACACAATGAAATCAACTGTACATGTCCCCATGTATAGCCAACCCATTGCTGGTCTCCATCTCTTGCTCATCCAATCTTCAGCTGGTTTTCCGTCAGATGTCTTTACTTCTGTTTCTGCATTTACGGCCATGGTAATACCTCAGAATATTTTCCAAAATGGTTTCTTTTCTTCTTCTTTCTTTTCTTCTATTTTCTCTGATTTTGGTTCTTCAGTCTTTTTACCATAGTATGTCTTGTATGACACAATCACAGACTGCTGTTGTGTTATGAATCGTCTTAATTCAGCAATGTTTAAACTAAGATTTTGATAGCCCTGTGGTGTAACCGCAAATAAAACAATTGTTTGTCCTTTGCTTTCAAGATCCTTTGCAACTTCAGCAAAGTTTTCCTTTGTTATCACAATCCACTCAAAATTGTATTGCTCCGCTGGTTGTACTTCAGGAACAATCAACTCAGGTCTATCAACAAGTATTGGCTTCTCAACTATCTTTGGGGCTACGCCACCACAACCCGCGAGCAATAACGTAGCACATACTATTAGGCGCTTCATTTTTTCTCTGCTTTCTTGCTCTTTATCAGTTCTTGACAAATATTGTTTTTATCATCTTCTGGCTTCAATGGTGAGCCAGTAGAAATTTCATTGCATCTTAAAGCAAACTGTGTTCCACGATTAATTCTATCTTGTAAAGCTTTTGGATTTTGCATTGCCGCTTTTGAAAAATCTCTTTGACGACCCTGTGCATCTGAAAATTTCTTCTCAAGATCAGATACATCTCTTTGAGCATTTGAGAACTTGATAGTTAAATCAGAATTTATCTTTCTAATTTTTTCAAAATCTTCTTGCATTTGTTTCATGACAAGTTCTTTTGCAGCTATTGCATCTTCAAGTTTTTGTTGTGCTTCTACAGCAGCTTGAAGTTGACTACGCAAACTTTGAACATAAAAATAACCGCCACTACCAACAGAAGCAATTACAACCATGAGCATCGCTTTGGAAGCAATAAATCCTAACATCACGCACCTAAAACGTGTAATGCATGTTCATAATGCTTGATGCGATCTTCAAGACCAATAAAGCCACCATTGATTAGCTTTGTCATCTTCTTGATGTCGCCCGTATCTGCAACTGCATTCAACTTTCTTGTATCCCAGAACCAGCAAGCAGAATATACTGCGCCTTCTGGTGTCTCAAAGTATTCTGGATCATCTACTTCAAGATCAGTCATGCATCTTTTATAATTGTCATGACCTGTCAATTGAATTAAACCACGACCACGATATCTCCAACCATCACCAGATTCTTCCGGTCCATTTCCCATACGACTTGCATACACACGATTTGCAATTGCTTCCGGATTACGTTGATACTGCATTGCAATTTGATCATTGGGAAAATATTTTGGAAATATCTTGCGAAGACCTTGTGCGGAGTAATTCAAGTTCTCTTTTACAAAACGAAGATTACCACTTTCATGACCAACCTGTGCAATAAATGAGGCAAGTCTTTGTGGTGTATTAATTTCATATGGTTCAAAAGCTTGTGCCATTGGTTCAGCAAATGCTTCACAAGATTGCATTGTCGCATCAGGCAAACATTGCTTGAGAATTTCGGGAGTAATCATGTGTGATCCTTTCTAGGTTTTCCACTAGGTTTTCCACCATATCGTAGATAAGTCATCGCACCAGTTCTTTCATCTTGAACAATAATTGGTTTTTTACGATTTTTTCTATCTCTACCATATCTTCTAATTGTCTCACCTATTTCATCTTTACCAACATACTTTTCATACTTATGATATCTATTTTTTCCCATCTTGCAATTATAATAATAATCCGACGGAACTACAAATACTTTATTACCAGCAAACATTGATTCAATAATAAACCACTCTTTAATTGGATCTGATTTTGTATCACGACCAGATTGTCTAGCCTTTCTTCCATCACAATGTGCTTTTTGACTAAATCCTTTTGGATTTGAACAATCAATACTTTTTTTATACTTGTCTGACCATTTTTCTTCTTGTTTTACTTCATTTTCCTCACGCATATCTTCTGTCTTTTTTTTCATTGAATTAATGAAACTTCTATAAATTGCTGCTGCACCAGTTTTACCCATTACACGGGCTCTTTGCTCCATGGCAATTGCAGCTTGTATTTTGTGTGCATGAGATCGACCACTTGTTTTTATTTTTTTCACGCTCATCTTTGCATCATCAGGTGTTGCAAATTTTAAACCGTGAATTGTTCCTTTTGGATCTTCATCTGTGTATAAATCGGAATGTTTATCTGATTTAGCTGGTTGATTGGGTTTTCTGGGTATTCTTTGTGTGTCTTCTTGTTCAAGTGGTTTGCGTTTTAGTAGTCGTGTTAGAATGCTTTGTGGCCCCGGTGGTTCACCCTGAGATCCAACACCAAGTCCGGCCACATTACCTGAACCAGCGGCATTTGCTGGCGCATCTTCATGTATTTCTTTATTACCATGGTATCTTTTCATGGACCCATCATGTTGAACATGGTACGCATGAAATTGAACATGTGGATGATCATTCTTCATTGCAAGAAAATGATCAAGATTTGTGGTACTATCGTCATACATGTGTGCATGTTTATAATCGCCAGATTCCAAGTGTCTCTTGATAATCTTAACTTTCTTTACTGCGGGTAATTCATTGCCTTGAATATTACCAGCGCGATGCACATGTATATTGTCTATGTCTACATTTTGTTTTCTGAATGTGTCAAGAAACTTGTTCTTGTCATCAAAGTCTGCGCGAGCAGTATTCATGATAACTCTGGACTTTGATCCTGCTTTTTTCTTTATATTACCATGAATAGCCTTGAGCTTGTTCAACATTTTTGTAATAGGCTTTGATTCATCATGAAACTTGTCAGCAGATCTAAATTCGGAAAAATTGTATGAGTGATTTGGCTGAAGATTATGATCATTGAATTCAGAATTGGACAATCTTTGCACTACTTTGCCCTGATGATCAACAACTTTCACCTTTGCATTTGTATGAAATAGGGTATCGTCTATATCAAAAATATGAAGGTTATTTTCTCGGAGATTCATTATTGTTTTCTCAAAATATCTGCTAGTTTTAGATCAACTGGAATATCCGACGATCTTATATTTTTACCCCTTATACTCATAACATATTTTGGCATGTAATTTAAGTATATCAAAAATGTTTTTAAAATAGTATAATATTTTTCATCAACCTTGTAGAATAAAATTCTAGTTGCTAGATTTGCACCAAACACATTATATATTACTATCAAATGGTTTATGACAAGACGTTCTTTTATTTCCCTATTCTTATAATATTTAATAAACAATCGTTTTATATATTTAATTCTTTTTAAATCTTCATAAAACTCGCTCATAACGCAATTTGGTTTGTTATACGCTTTAATTGCAAATATTAAGAAGGTTTCATCATTTAAATCATCATTCATTCATGTTATTGAGTTTGTGTGTCTCTCCAAGTAAAATATTCTTTTGGTTCAATTACTTCAATGCCTTGCTCAGTTACTTTTTTTTGTAACCTCTCCTGTGTCTGGATTCACAAGATGTGTTGGTTTTACTTTTATCTTACCAAATTCACCTGATGGAGCCATAGGCAACTGTATTGATGGTTTCTGTGGTTGTGTCTGTGTATGTGTCTGTGGTGGTTTCTCTGGTGATTTAGCATGAGCCCCAGCACCAATTGGTGTAACCTTTCCTGTATCTGGATTCATAAGATGTGTTGGTGTTACTTTTGTCTTACCAAATTGATGTGATGGAGCCATAGGCAACTGTACTGATGGTTTCTGTGGTTGTGTCTGTGTATGTGTCTGTGGTGGTTTCTCTGGTGATTTAGCATGAGCCCCAGCACCAGTTAGTGCTGCCGCACCAATAGTGGCAGCAGCAATAGCACCTTTAAACTTTTTCATATCTAGCTCATCAATAGCTTCTTCATCTACATTTTGATGAACATCAAATTGATCAACATCTTCATCTCCGCCCATATCCATCATTTTTTCAAGTTCATCGGAATCCACAAGTGCTGCAAAGCAATCATAGTATCCATCATCGTTCATAGTGTATGAAAAATATATGAAATGATCAACTTCTGATTTTGCAGGTGAACCGTCGAGATTCACACCAGCAAGTTGTCCAAACTGAGTTGCATCAAATACAACTTCACCTTCTTCTCGGTCCAAAAATGTATATTGTGGTACCACAATATTAGCATACGCAAGAACACGAGCAACATTTCCTAATGCAATGTATGGTGTTAGAAATGGATTGCTTGTTACATTAATGAGACGAGAGTTTATAATTTCTTTCGTAACTTTATTGTCAATACTCTTGCAATTTAGTCCTGTCTGAATAATAGCTTTGCTATCTTCTTCCTCCAGGAATTTCTTGAACGAAGAAATTTTCATTTTTTTGTCCTATCAAGCTACATTGTTTAGCGCGCAAAGTGTTTCAAACATTACACGATTAGCGCGGCCGCCCATTGTCACAGTAAATGTAGCAGCTGATATATTTGAACCTTGTGCTGTTACAGTGGGTGTTGTTGTAAAGTTTGAACCTTGACTTACCAAAGTTACAGTTGAAATAACATTTTGAACTGGTGTTCCTATTGTTCTTGTAAATGATGCGTTTGCGCCAGAGCCGCCACCACCAGTAAATACAAGAAATCCATTTGCATTATAACCAGTACCACCACTGGAAATAGCAATATCAGAAACAAATCCTGTTCCTTGTTTTCTCAAATTCCAACCGGTATGTGCTGCTTTGCCAAGACCACCACCATTTGCCAATTGAGTATTAGCTACTTCAACAGTATTTACACCTTCAATACCAAGTTGAACACCTGTAACAAACGCTCCAGTTGTTGTATTTTGATACGCTGTAAACCCATTTGCAGATGAACCTAGACCACTAAGTACTGACCATTTTGGTGCATTTGCTGAATTATCTGTTGCTCCCCATAGGGCCATTGTTTTTCTCCTTGTTTATCTTTTATACTATTTATAATTAGGTTGTTGTTGACTTTATACCAATACCCTCTTTGGTTGGCCCTGATGGATTCATATTTATAGAATCAGCCTCTTGACCCGTCATTGTTTCATCGTTTTCTTTCGTGTTTTTCATGGCCATCTTTGTTGCTGTGGCATACATTACTTCTTTTCCTCTTTTTTTGCCGTAACGTTTTTCAAAATCAGCCAATTTATCTTTTAGTTTCAAGACAATCTTTTCACGCTTTTCTTCTTCAGCATCAGTCATTTTGCGCTCATTGACTTCTTCACCAAGACGAACCTCAATAGGTTTGCGTTCCGTAGGTTCTTTGGCATCCATTTTCTGTTGTTTTGAATGTGATGGATTACCTAACGTTTTCTTGATTGCTTCCGGACGACCGGAGGCAACATCACTTAGAGATGCACCGGGTTTACCAATTCTAACATAACCTTCCGAAACTTTTTTCTCTTCGTTTTGATGAAACGTTCTAACTTGCTTTACTGTTTCAATTGGAATTTCTTTAAGATTTTTCTCTTTGTTTGTTTGTTTTTCTGGCTCGACAAGCATTTTTTTTCCATCTGTTTTTGGCTGATAAGTATTTTTACTTGTGCCAGAGATTTCGTCATAGTGTTTCATCATGTGATCATGAGACTTTGTAATTTCACTTTGAATCTTCTCTTTTTGAAATGGCTTTAGTCCACCCTGATCAGTTGGAAGTTCATAATGTTTAACAATTGCACGGGCAACGTCTCTGGACATAGGATGCTTTTCGCCATTATCGTATTCAAAATGACCACCTTTCATTGATAGAGCAATTCTTCTTAGTCTATCAATTGGATGCTTGCGAGCTGATTCTTCTGGATCTTCCGGCTCTGTTTTTGGTGGAGGATTTGCAACTGGCTTTTTTGTGTCCGGCTTTTGTTTTGCCTTTAGTGCAGCTTTAGCATCACGAATTTTTGCTTTTAGCTCATCACGACGACGCTTTGCTTCAGGTGATAGTGCTTCATCAATAGATTTTGTTGCAACATCTTTTGACATTGTTGTTGGATATTCTTTTCCACCAAATTCAAAATGAGATTTACCCGCCTTTGATGCTGCGGCAGCTGCCATATGAAATGCTGTACGCTCTTTCATTGACATACCCTTTGGCATGACTTCTTCATCAACTTCTTCTTTCATTGGAGAAGCAGCTGCTTTATGTGGCATTGAACTACCGCCGTAGTTTCTTTCCTTAGGTGGTTCCTTGATCATTGAATATGATGGATTATATGGTGTCTTTGGTGTTATCTTACCTGCTTTTACACCAAATGATGGTTTTTGTGCAGTCGTAGTTGTTGGTTTATTTGCAGGTTCTTTTGCACGAACTTTTGCATCACCAGATAGCTTTTGACCTGCAGTAGAAAATCCTTTTTGTCTTTTCTGCAACTCAGGTCCTACTACGTTAGGATTTCTCATGCGTTCGCGACTTTTTTCTCTATACGCTTGAAGTGCAGCTGGACTCAATTCATTTAGTTCTTCTTCAGAAAGTTCCAAATGATTGATGTTTGGCTGTTCGTTTGAAGCTTCATCAATCTTTTTTGATTCTTCAACGATAGGCTCTTTCAATATCTTTTCAGTAATCTCTACTAGACTTTCAGGTAGATTGTTGAACTTCTTCGTGAACATTTTTTAGTCCTTTTTATTATATTTGAGATAATCATAAACTGTTTGAATATAATCTTCGGCTAATGTAATCTTGGATTCAACCCACGCTTCAAGCTGTGTGTCATCCTTTATATCAGCAGCCAATTCTCTAGCTTTATCTGATACGGACATTAATTGTGTTCGCGCCATTTGTCCGCGAAACTCATCATAGTTATCCGCATCATTGCCAGAAGCTTCTTTTAGAAAATTAGTAAATGTTTTCATTTTACCATGCCTTACACGACCAATAGCGCGCCTTC
>Ga0194130_10003291_pt1 | contig 21938 bp, 17 predicted proteins | sample TA2KigsurfametaG_FD_160084 | JGI IMG/M metagenome (GOLD analysis project Ga0194130, IMG submission 160084) | Freshwater microbial communities from Lake Tanganyika, Tanzania - TA2015050 Kigoma 12 surface | ecosystem: Environmental > Aquatic > Freshwater > Lake | place: Tanzania: Lake Tanganyika... | reverse complement strand
TTTGTGTGCTGCGCTGGCGGGTACGGGGTTTTACCGTAGCGACGCGGACCTTTACGTTGTCTTACGTCGTGCGCACGACGCTGGGCGTCGGTGCGAGTGTCGGGGCCATCGTCGCGGCGGGGGCGGCGGTCGTCGCGGTCAAACTTGTGGGGGCGACGATTATCTCGACGGTCGAATTTGCGCGGTCGACGGTCGCCTTCCCGGCGAGGGCGGCGGTCGTCACGGTCGAAAGTGCGCGGTCGAGAACCGTCTCGGCGGTCATCGCGGTCGAAACTGCGCGGACGAGAATCGTCGCGGCGGGGTCGGCGGTCATCTCGGTCAAACTTGCGCGGGCGGCGGTCGTCACGGTCGAAACTGCGCGGGCGACGGTCATCTCGCCGATCGCCTTCCCGGCGAGGACGGCGGTCGTCGCGGTTAAACTTGCGCGGTCGAGAACCGTCTCGGCGGTCGTCGCGGTCGAACTTGCGTGGACGAGAATCGTCTCGGCGGGGTCGTCGGTCGTCGCGGTCAAACCTGCGCGGTCGAGAATCGTCGCGGCGGGGTCGGCGGTCATCTCGGTCAAACTTGCGGGGGCGAGAATCGTCACCGCGTGGGCGACGTGGCCGGTCGCGACGCGATCCGCGATCAAATTTGGGTTTTTCGTCGCGGGGCATGGCACATTGACGCTATCGCCCAGAACACAGCACGGTGTGCCTCGCTCGACGACTAAGAGTTGCCGGCGAACAGCATCACGCCGTCGTCGACCGGTGACTTGCGAAACATCTTTCTGTCGCGCTTGTAGTTCTGCGGGTTGATCCACGGTTCGCGATCACCTTGTCGCGGCATTTTGTGCATCGCCCGACGCATGTAGCCAGACGAAAAACTCTCGATCCACGACTTCTGGGGCAAGTCTTTGTCGCTAAATCGCAGGGTTGGTGTGCAAGATTTCGTATTTGTCTCGCGCATGTGGTTCAACAACCGACAGACATACTCGCAAGTCAGATCGGCGCGCAAAGTCCACGAGGCATTGATGTAACCCCAAGATGACGCCAGATTCGGAATGCCCGAAAACGCGAAGCCCTTGTATGTCCATGTCTTGGCAAAATCGACCGGTTGCGAGTCGACCATAAACTCCATCTCGCCCAAAGTGACCAGATTGAGCCCGGTCGCAGTGACGATTATGTCGGCTTGCAACTGTTGCCCCGACTCGAGTTCGATGCCCGACTGGTTGAAGCCCTTTATCGTGTCGGTGACGATCTCGGCTTTTTGCGAGCGAATCGCCTTGAACAAATCGCTGTCGGGCACGAGACACAGGCGCTGATCCCACGGATTGTAAGACGGCGTGAAATGCTTTTCGACGTCATAACTCGGCCCCAACTCGGCGCGAACGCCGCTGAGCAACAATTCTTTGATCTCGAGCGGCTTGACCCGTGTTCGCTTGTAGACGATCTGTTGCATCGTCGTGTTTTTGAAACGGGTGATCTTGTAGGCGACTTTTTCTGGGAAAATCTTCCGCATTCGCTTGCCAAACGGGTCGACCGAGGGTCGCGAAACTACGTAGGTTGGCGAACGCTGCAACATGGTGATGTGCTCGCAGTCTGCGGCCATTGCCGGCACGAGCGTCATCGCCGTCGCGCCCGAGCCGATGACCACCACGCGCTTGCCGCGATAGTCGAGATCTTGGGGCCAAAACTGCGGGTGCACGACCTGCCCGGCGAACTTCTCGAGACCGGGGAACTCGGGCGTGTAACCCTGCTTGTAGCTGTAATAACCCGAACACATGAACAAGTAGTTGCATTCGATTTTTGAGATCGACTCGTCGACCTTGTTCACGACCGTGAGCGTCCATCGATTGTCGGCCGACGACCACTCGGCTTTGGTCACATGCTGGTTGTAGCGAATCTTCGACGCGATGCCGTTTTCTTCGATGGTCTCGGCGAGGTAGTCGAGAATCGCCGGACCGTCGGCGATCGACTTGTCGGCCTTCCACGGCTTGAATCGATACCCGAGGGTGTGCATATCGCTGTCTGATCGCACTCCGGGATACCTGAACAAGTCCCAGGTGCCGCCGAAACTCGCGCGACCCTCGAGAATCTGAAATGTGCGGTCGGGCGACATCGTCTGCAGGTGATACGCGGCACCGATACCCGAGATGCCCGCGCCGACGACGATCACGTCGAAATATTGCCGCTCGCTGTTCACTCGACTCACGCTAGTGAGCGGCCGAGCATCTGGACGCATTTTTTAGGGTGTTAATCTTGCGCCATGGGCGGTCAGATTGATCTGCGAAATTGGATGGACTCGCCACATAATCGTTGGAGTTTTCAGCATGTCTCGGAGATTATTCCCACCGTTCCGATTCTGAATAGGAGCGGATACACAAACGTTCTACCCCACCTCGATATCGACCTTGAAAACGTGTCGTTTGTAGCTGCAGATGGTTCAAAAACAAACCTGAGCGCCCACCTCGAGCGAACACTCTGCGACGCGATCTGCGTAGTTCATGACGGCACAATTGTCTTCGAAAAATACTTCAACGAAATGCGCCCCGAAAGCCGGCATTTGTTGATGAGCATCACAAAATCGATGACAGGGGCCGCACTTGGGGTTGCGATCGGCCGCAACCTCTTGTCGCTAGATGATCAAGTAACTGCGATTGCCCCAGAATTCGTCGGCACGAGCCTTGATGGTTGCTCGGTTCGGCACTTGATCAACATGTCCGCGGGCACCGAATTTGTCGAGGATTACGAACTTTACAAGCTTCCCGATTCGGATCATCCCCTGATCGAATATGAGCGCCAATCGGGGTATCGACCACTCGATGGTCGGGTTGCGATCGGTGCACTGAAACATTTCCACACCTACCCACTGGCGCGAGCCCATGGCGAAGTTTTCGACTATCGATCACCACTGACAAATGTCGTGGCACGAATTCTTGAAATTGTCAATGGAATTTCTTTTAACGAGGTTCTATCCCGAGATGTTTGGTCACCGATGGGCATGGAGCATCCGGCAGATATATTCGTCGATCCGGTCGGATTCGCCATTGCCGATGGGGCAATGTCCTGCACGACTCGCGACCTGGCGCGATTCGGTTTGGCCTATCTCAATGATGGTTTCGTAGACGGCACGAGTGTCATACCGCAACGGTGGGTGGTCGACACCTACAATGCCGACGACGTATCCCGTCGCCTGTACGCAAAATCTTGGGAAGGAACACAATCTGAGGAGGATTTATACCGAGGATGGTTCGCGTATCACAATGCGTTTTGGATTATCGAGCAGGCAAAGCAGTTCAGCGGCCTGGGGATTTTCGGTCAAAGTATCTGGATAGATCGTCCGAGTCGCACCGTAATTGCGCGATTCTCGACGCATTCAGAGCCGTTGATGCCGACGGTCGCCGCCGAGGAAATGCGGTGTTTTGAGGCGATAGCCAACTCACTCGTCGCTTCAAATTGACGATTTGAACTTGTCGTTCACTTCATGTAATTCGCGGCAAACCTTGAGTCAGTCAAGGCGGGTCGGTCAAAACGAAAAGGCTGAACATTGCTCCGCGTCGCACCGAACAATGCGCGCTCAGCCAGGGCCCGCCCGAACCAGGAGGCGAATTTGAAGCCGTGCGCCGAACCCAGACCGACCTGGACACCCGGATGACCAGGGACGGTATCCAAAACAAAATCACGATCTCGCGTCAGCGCATATAGACAAGTTTTTACGCGTGGCGCGGGACCACCGAGCATTTCGGGGATCATTTTCGACAAAAAGACGGTCAGGCGATTTAAAGCGGCTTGATCGGTTGCAAAACTTCTGGTGCGAGCCGTGGTTCGTTGACCTCCAACATCTTCTGCCGCTTTCACCGCTCCGATGTCGCCGTAGATTGGGAATCCGTAATATGACGGATCGTCCATCCAGATCCAAACTGGAAACGAACCGATCGCAAACTTAGCCCGAGAGTCTGGCAAATGCGGATAATAGGCGACTTGCTCCCGCGTGACCTCAAGAGGAATCTGCAGATCGAGCGGCTCAAGCAATTCATTCGTCCAACCATCCGTGCACAAAATCACCGAGCCCGTCCGGTAAACGCAGTCGTCAGTTACGACCTTTAGATCGCCGGCCCCGTCGCTTTCGATGCCCCGCACCGTCACACCCTCGCGAAGTTCGACGCCGCGTTCTCGTGCCAGGCGATGATGGGCGGCAGTGCCCTTGATTGCCGGGGCGATGCCCGTATCTTTTTGAAACAACGCCCGCACGCCGTCATTCAAAACGAACTGCGGAAATCGTGCCATGGTTTCTGCCGCGCTCAAAATTTCAAATGGGACACCGTTGGCGCTCAGGCTCGACTGATAGTCATCAATTGAAATCGCAGAGTTTGCGGGGAAAAGGTCAACCCCGCCAGTGCGCACCACGAGTTGTTCGCCTGCTTCGGCTGAGACTGCGTCCCAAGTCTCGTAGGCTTCGCCCGCCAATTTCACATATTCGGGGGTGTGATACGAGTAGCGAATGATTCTTGAGTGATCGTGGCTTGCGCCATTTTCGTGACCCAATGCAAACTGTTCTAAGCCGACTATCGAAGTCTGTTTCCGATCATCTTGGGCGAGTTTCGCCAACCAATACACGACGGCCGCCCCGATGCCGCCCAACCCGACAACAACATGATCGACGCTACGACTTTTCTTCTCTTTGCTCACTTTCCCATCTGCTTTCGCCACCATTCGCGGATGTCCAGACTTGGCGTCTCCATCGGTGCGAACATGCCTTCGGTGAAAAAATTCGACATCATGCCGCGTTGCACGCGCTCGCAAATCGCCCAGTCCTGCCGATTTACGAGATCCCAAAAATCCACAGCATCACTTGGATCAAAATCAGGTTTGACTTTCTCGTTCGGATGGAAAAGAAAATCACAGGAAATGGTCGTTCTGTTTGGCCCTTTTGGCCAGAGTACAAACGACACCACGTGATCGCACGACAACGACAAAAACAAATTTGGATAGACCAGTTCACCTTTATGGTTGACCATTTCATCTTTGGACAGACCTGGGAAGGGTTCTCGGGTGGTGGTGCCTGTTTTGGTGAATGTATATGCACCATCGCGGTGGGCGATGCCACGGTTCCAATCCAGATCAACCCCACCCCCTTGTCGAAACGAAGGCACCAAGTCGCACAACTCGGGATGCACCGGGCCACAGTGGTAGCACTCGTTGTAGTTCTCCTCGATCACCTTCCAGTTGGCGTCGACCGCATAGGTGATGGTGTGTCCCACAACGAGCTCGGAAAGCGGGTAGTTCTTGACTCGACTCGCAATTTCGCCGATCGAGTTGAATAGCGGGTCTTCGCCCGAATGCTGGCGAACGAAGATAAAGCCTCCCCAAATCTCGAGTCCGAGACGCAACAAGCCGTACGAGTCGTGGTCGATGTCGGCCAAATGTGGTGCACCGCGCAAAGTGCCGTCGACGTTGTATGTCCAATTGTGATATGGACAACGAATTATCGCGCCGAAGCAGCCGCTTGCAGCACCGAGATCCGTCGAGTCGACCAATTCGGTACCCCGATGGCGACACATGTTGACGAACGCACGAAGTGAATTATCCGCCGCGCGAACCACCAAGACCTTCTCGCCCTGCAGATCGACAAGTTTGTAACTTCCAGACTCGATACCGACCTGGTCGTGTCTGCCGATGCAAAACCAGTTCGACGCAAACACTTTGTGCTTTTCCAAATTCCAAACCTCTTCGGCGACATACGCGGCACGGTCCAAGGACTTCTCGAGCACGGTACTCAGTGTAGATTTGCGTCGTGCAGTTTTCTCGGCTGTGGATCACCGTGCGAGACGGCACCAAATTGGCCGCAGATATTTATTTGCCAACAAATGGCTCGGATTCATTCCCCGTGGTTTTGGAGGCGCTGCCCTATCGCAAGGACGACTTGACCGCATCCTCGCACGCCGACGACTATGTTCGACTCGCCGACGAGGGAGGCTTTGCCGTTTGTCGACTCGACCTCCGAGGAACGGGTTCGTCTGGGGGTCTGGCAACCGACGAATACCCGCCGAGCGAACTTGAGGACCTAGCGGATGTCATAAATTGGCTGGCCTCGCAGACTTGGTCGAATGGTCGAGTGGCGATGTTCGGCTATAGCTACTCGGGATTCAACTCGCTGCAAGTCGCATGCACGCGACCGCCTGCGCTGAGTGCCATTTGCGCGATCTATGCAACAGATGACCGTTACACGGACGACGTGCATTACATGGGCGGCGCGCTTCGGGCTATCGATCTCGTCGACTATTGCCACTACATGACGGCGTGCAATTTGCTCCCGCCCGTCCCTGCCGTGTTTGGCGACGATTGGAAATCCGAATGGCGATATCGGTGCGAGAACAACCGACCCTGGGTGCTCAAATGGCTCGAGCAACAACATGACGGGCCTTATTGGCGACACGGTTCGCTTCGACCCGACTACGCGAGAATCGAATGCCCGACGATGATTGTCGCAGGTTGGGCCGACGGTTACCGCAACAACACCTTTCGCACATTTGAGGCGTTGCAGTGCGAAAAATCCTTGTTGATCGGCCCATGGAGCCACAGCGCACCGGCCTATTCGCACCCTGGTCCGAATATCGACCTGGTCCCCGAGATGATCGCATGGTTCAATCGCTGGCTTCGAACTGAAGGCGAATCGACTTCCTCGGAGCCACCGATCAGGGTTTTCATCAGGCACTCGACGAAACCCGATGCCGATTTGTTGATGCTCAACGGCGAATGGCGGTTCGAAGATACTTGGCCGCCAAAAAGATCTGTTACGACAACGCTTCGACCAACGATCGCGAAAAGGTCTGATTTGATTGACACGCTCGAGGTGCGGCCAGACATCGGCACAGCCGCATGGAATTCGTGCGCGGGGGGACTGCCATGGGGGCAGCCAACGGATCAACGCGAAGATGATGCCTGGTCGCTCATCTACCAATGGCCTGTCGGGTCAGAGGGTTTGGAAATCCTCGGCCACGCCGCGATCGCGATGAACCTCGCGAGTGACCAGCCCGTCGCATTCGTGAGTTGCAAAATTTGCGACGTATTTCCGGACGGCACTTCGGCGCTTGTCACCCGGGGTTTTCTCAACTTGACTCATCGCCAATCGTCGACCGACCCCAAACCGCTCGGGGTTGGCACTTTCGAAAAGGTGACCGTCGAATGCGAGGCCACCTCTTGGATGTTCGGGTCGGGACACCAGGTCAGGCTTTCGATCGCCGGCTCAGACTGGCCGAATATCTGGGCGCCTCCACGAGCGTTCAATTTGCAAATCGATCGCTCGACTCTCGAATTGTCTTTGCCACAGATTTCGGGGATCGGCGCAGGAAAACCAGAATTCAAGCCGATAGTCAGGGCCACCGCAGTCGATGAGTCGCCATCAAATGATTCTGTGGCGACCAAATGGATTGTCGAACGTGACATCCTTGATCACACGACGGTTGCCCGAACCCAATACGGCGGACACAGCGATGTTCGTGACCAGGGCACAGCCGACGAGTTGTACCAAGGTGAAGTAGGTATCTCATTGACCGATCCGGGCCAATCTTGGGTCTATGCAAAAACGCGTTATCAACTCAAATGGCCCGAGGCCGACTGCGTAGTCGAGGCACGAATGCGTGTTCAAAGCGACGCCGAGGCGTTCAATGTGACCATTGATATCGATGCCGATCTGGACGGCGCCGAATTCGCGCGCAAGCGATATGAAAATCGCATCCTGCGCCGCCTGCTCTAGCCACCAAATTTCGCCGAGGTGATCGAACTTTCGGCCGCATGGCAAGCAACCAAGACTCCGTCGTTGTGATTCAGCAAAACGGGGTCTTCGCTTGTGCAACGCGGGACAATGCCGAGATTTTCTGCCTCACCGGACTGCACTAGCGGACATCGCTGTCGAAATCTACAGCCCGGAGGAATCGCCGTTGGGTCGGGCATCTCGCCGACCAAAATCTGCTTGGCCATACCCCGATGTTCGCGCACGACCGAGAGAAGAGCCCGTGTGTACGGATGCTTCGGCCGAGCCAACAGTTCTTCGGTCGCCCCCATCTCAACGATGCGACCCAAATACATTACGGCGATGCGATCGGCTATGTTCCATGCGAGCCCAAGATCATGCGTCACAACCAGCACTGCCATTGCTTGCTCGCGTGCGAGAGTTTGCAAAAGAGCAAGTATTTCTCCGCGCACGGAAGCATCGAGACTCGATACGGGCTCGTCTGCCACCAGTAACTTAGGCTCTAACACCATCGCCCCTGCGATAACCACCCGCTGGCGTTGACCGCCTGAAAGTTCGTGCGGAAACTTCATCAGATACTGGTCGGCAGGATGCAAGCCGCAACGCTCGAGGGCGCGCACAACAACGTCATGCTCGTCAACGGCGAGCCCGTGAATTCGCAGGCCCTCGGCGACGATTTCATAAACGGTGTGTCGAGGATTCAAACTCGCGGTTGGGTCTTGGAAAATGATCTGGGCCTGTCTACGGAACAATTTCTTGTCAGCGGTTCCGGTCGGAAATGGTTTTGCATCAAAGACGATCGAACCCGCCGACATCGCTTGTAGACCAAGAATCGCCCGCGCAAGGGTGGTTTTTCCGCACCCCGATTCACCGACTAAGGCGACTATTTCGCCCTTTCGAACATCTAGATCAACGCCGTCAACCGCATGCGCCGCTTTTGCGCCACGATTCCGCGGTGGGTAGACGACACGTACATCGTCGCAGACCAACAGTGGCTCGTCAGTCACTTTGCCCACCGAAATGCAGGCACGCAACGCGACGATCCATCGACTTGCTGACTGATTTCAACACAACGTCAGTACTTCGACATTTTTCGATAGCAACCGAGCACCGCGGGTGGAACGCACATCCGCTTGGCAGGTCGTTCGGGCTCGGCGGATCACCAACGAGACCTCTTGGATTTCGGCGCGAAGCGGTGTCGCCGATAACCGGAAAGGACGCGGCCAGCGCGATCGAATATGGATGCTTGAATTCACGGAGCAGATCTCTGCCGGCGCCAACTTCGATCACTCGTCCGGCGTACATGATCGCGACACGGTCGGCAATCTGAGACAGAACCGACAAATCATGGGTGATGAACAACATCGAAAGTCCGCGCTCACGCTTGATCTCTTCGAGCATCTGCAGTATTTGCGCTTGAATCATCACATCCAGGGCCGTCGTTGGTTCGTCGGCGATGATCAACATCGGATCGCACGCCAGCGCCATCGCGATCAAGGCGCGTTGTTTCTGCCCGCCGGACAACTCGTGTGGATAATCTTTTGCGCGCCGTGCCCCGAGTCCAACGATTTCCAGCAATTCGGCGACACCTCCAGACCGATTCATTCCGTGGGTCTCGCTGGCTTCATCAATTTGACGACCGATGGTTCGAACAGGGTTCAGAACATGCTGCGCTCCTTGAAAAATGATTGATGCCTGAGCCCAACGAATCGCGCGCACTTCACCGGGTCTCATCGTGAGGATGTCTTTGCCCGCGAACAAGATCGAACCGGTGACCTTGGTCGTTGGCGGGAGAAGACGCAACAACGCCAACGCCAGAGTCGATTTTCCGCAACCGGACTCGCCCGCCAGACCCAGGGTTTCACCGTGCGCAATTTCGAGGTCCACCCCTCGAACCGCTGGTACTACCCCCGAGTGTGCGTGGTAAGAGACCTGCAATTCATTCACCTGAAGAACTGGCGTGGTCATCAGCGACCCCTCAGTCTTGGATCAAAAATTCGCTCAAGCGCCCGACCCAACATCGTGAACGCAAGCACAATGCCGATGATGCACAGGCCGGGTGGTAAAAAATACCACCAGGCGTTGATTGTTATCGACCCGCTCGATTGAGCACCGTCCAGAAGTTTGCCCCAACTGGGAGACAGCCGATCGCCAAAACCCAGAAATGACAGCGTCGACTCAGTCAAAATAGCCACGGGCACGATCAAAGTGGCATTGGCGATAATCAATGGTGCGACACCAGGCAACACATGTCGCCTGATCACATGCCATGAACCAGCGCCAAGCGCTTGCGCTCGTTCGACGTAAGCGCGCTCGCGGAGAGTAAGCACTTGAGCGCGAATCAAACGAGCACTCCCCGCCCAAGAGGTGAAGCCGATCACAATCGCGAGCGTCAATGGTGATCGACCAAGAACAACTGCCAGAACTATCGCCAGCGGTAGAAACGGCACGACCAAGAAAAAATCATCGATCGCCAGCAATACGGCGGAAACCTTGCCTTTCGCATAACCCGCGACCAACCCGACGACCGAACCGATCACGACCGCCACCAGAGTGGCAAAAAGTCCGATGAAAAGCGAGACGCGAGAGCCCCAAACCAGTTGCGCCAGCACGTCTCTACCGATTTCGTCGGTGCCAAACAAGAATTTGGCACTCGGTGCAGCCAAATCGGGATTATTGCGACCAGACGCGGCAAGCAGGGCTGAACGATCGGCTATCAAAGGTGCGGCGAGGGCAAATAGCCCGAAGAAAGTCAACAACAACAGTCCGATGAACCCCGGTCGATCATGACGCAATTCTCGCAGTACCCCGAAAAAGGCGCGTCGTCGCCGATCCCATATCATCGCGCGAATCAATCGATCTGAGTTTTTCATTCGACTCTCTTGACTCGCGGATCAAGAAACGCATAAATGATGTCGGCGATCAGGTTAAACAGGATCACGGCGGCACTCGCGAGCATAAACAGCGCCTGAAGCATCGGTAAATCGTTGTTTTGAATCGCATTGGCGGTCGCGAGGCCGAGACCTGGATATGAAAACACCGTCTCAGTGGTGATCGCTCCGCCGATTATGTATCCACAACTGATCGCGATCAGGGAAACTGAAGGCAACAGCGCGTTCGGTACCGCGTGACGCGACATCACTTCACTGTCTTTGAGCCCCTTGGCGCGCGCCGTGACGAGATAGTCCTCGCCGAGCGTTTCGATCATCGAAGTTCGCATGATCAGCGCATAAGACCCCAGATATCCGAGCGTCAGGGTCAGCATGGGAAGGACCAGATGGTGAAGTCTGTCCAATATATTTCCGACAAAGTCATGGTCTGCTCCGACAGTTCGAAGCCCGCCTGTCGGAAACCACCCCGTGCGGCCGGCCACGAACGCCAGCAGAAGCATCCCGAAAAAGAATTCGGGCGTCGAATACAGAACCATCGACGCCGAAGTTGAAGCCTTGTCGAAACGACTGCCTCTGCGCCAACCAGCCTTCGTGCCGATATACAAACCGATAAATATCGTCAGCAGAGTCGACACGCCGACCAGCAACAAAGTCGCGGGTAGACGCATCTTGATCTCCTCCAAAACAGGTTGGGTAGAGTCGAAAGATCGACCAAAGTCAAGCCTGAAAACTGACTTCACATAAACGACGAACTGGTCCCATTTGGAGCCTTCCAATCCCATTCGACGGATCATCGTCTCGCGTTGCTCTGGGGTAAGTTTGCTCCTACCCCGATATTTGGCGAGCGGATCTCGGTCGACGATCCGAAACAAGAAAAAATTGAAAACAACTACAACGGCCATCGTCAAAAAAGCACCACCAACCTTCTTCAGCAGATAGCGCCAACTCACTATGGATATTTACAGTCGATCGTCAGAGCCTTTTTTACGTCTGTTCGCCAAAATGACAAGCGCGCCGCCAGCCACAATTAATGCGGCAATAAAAATGAATATCGTGTTGTTGCCCGCACCACCGCTTCCACCCAGGGGCTCAAGATCTAGATATGCGGGTGAAGATTGGGTGAACAAGACGGGTCCGACATTTGCCGGTTGGCGAGTGAAGTTAGTCCAACGATCAGAACGAAAGGCCTGAAGATTGTCGTATTTATAGAGCACCGCATACGGTGCCTCATCGTGGAAAATCCTGAGCATTTGCTGGATCAGTGCTGCACGTTTGGTCGGGTCTAGTTCGGAGTTTTGCTGAAGATAGAGGGCATCAAATTCGTCGTTACACCAGTTGCCATCGTTGTAGCCGCCGACATCCGGGTCGGTAGGAACCTGCGCGGTGGTGAAGTACGACAACATATTGTCCGGATCCACATAGGGCGACCAGCCCCAGGTGAAGAGATCGAACTCGCTCTTGCTTTGCTCGGCGATCAGACTGTCTTCATCTAGGGTCTTGACATCCGTGGCGATGCCGATATCTTTAAGCCATCCTGTGATGAAAGGTGTAGTCGCCGACGCCCCCGCGGTCGATCTGTCGTAATATCGCAGCTTCAATTCGACGCCGTCCTTGTCGCGCACGTCGTCGTTGTTCGAGTCTTTCCATCCGGCCTCGTCCAGCAGTGATTTGGCTTTCTCCGGATCAAACGAATAGGAATCATCGGCATCAATCTTCAGATCAAAGGCGGGATTTGCAGAAGAGATGAGGCTCACCGCTGGTTTGCCAAAGCCGTTGAGAATCTTGTCGACGAGAAGTTGACGGTCAATCGCCCAGTTGATCGCCTGGCGTACTCGACGATCTTTGAGCGCGATATGACCGTTGCCAATTCCTTTTTCACAACCCGAATTGATTGCAAGTTCGCTGAATGATCCTTGATTGCCGGCGATGCCGATCAAATCTTGTACTTCTCCAGCCTCGACACTTGCAAAAAGTTTGACGGGTACGTCGTCGATGGCATCTAGATCTCCGGCCCTGAGGGCGTTGAACTGCGCCTCTGCGGTCTGATAAAAACGAAAGACGACCTCATCGACCTTTGGCTTTTTGCCATGCCAGTTCGGATTTCGAGCGAGCCGAACGAATTCGCCCTCTTTTCGTTCGATGATTTGAAATGGCCCACCCGAGACATTGTCGTCGGCAGGATAATTCGGCATGTCCTCAGTCGAAATCTTCTCGTAAACGTGCTTTGGCAGGATGTAAACACCCAGATAGGGCAATTTCGGGTCGGACACCGCAGAGACGACCTGGACTGTTCGGCTATCAACCGCAGTTGCGGTGATGTTGGCCAAGTCGGCTCTGTGATTGATCCATCCGTCCGCGACGGCACGGGTGATCGTGTAAACCACGTCGTCGGCGGTTATCGGCTCGCCATCGCTCCACCTCAGACCTTCACGGAGCTTGTATGTCCAGGTCAAGCCATCTGCTGATCCTGTCCACGATTCGGCCATGCTTGGTTCAAGCGAGAAATCATCAGCCGCACGATTTGTCAAGAACGGCAGCGTCATGTTCCAAATCTCGAAATCAATCACCAGATAACCGACAGTTACGTTGAGCGAGTCAATTTCTTGCGTGACTCCAACGGAAAACACCAACTTTTCATCCGCCGACGCATTTGTCGACAAGCCGGTCGCGAGCAAGCCAAGAAAAACTGCTCCGACGAAAATGAATCCCCTGCTGAGTTTGTTCATTCGCCCCACCCCTTAAATTTATGATCCTCGACCTACCTAGTTATACAGCCGGCGGTGCTCACACACCAAATAGTCACGACGATTCGTCTACTCTGCACCAATGGCCTCTACGCCCGCAGATCGCATACCGGCACCGATAGCGCCGCAGTATCCGCAGATTCACTCCCGTATAACCGGACCGGCTCAAGACCCTTGGGCGTGGCTGAGCGACAAAAACCATCCCGAAACAATCCCGTATCTAGAGGCCGAAAACACATTCGCCAACAATTGGTTCTTGCAACACAGAGATCTGATTGAAAAGTTGTTCAACGAAATCAAGTCGCGGACCCTCGAAGACGACACGACGGTCGCGATGCGTCATGGTCCGTGGTGGTACCTACGACAAACGATTTCTGGCAGCGGCTACCAGGTGCACAGACGTGGCGCGACCAAAGAGCACGCGTCCGAATTCGTCATACTCGATGAGAACATCGAGTCTCGAACCATCGAAAATTTTCGGCTTGGGGCGTTTGAAATTTCAGGCGACCATAACTTATTGGCCTGGAGTTACGAGGTTGACGGTAGCGAACTCTTCACGGTTCGAATTCGCGACCTCACAACTGGTCACGATTCAGAAGACAAAATTGTGGATACGAGCAATGCTGGTCTGGCCTGGTCGTCTGATAACCAACATCTTTTCTATGTCACCCATGACGCCGCAATGCGTCCGAATAAAATCTGGCGACACAAGCTTGGCAACGATCAAAAAGCTGATGAGGTCGTATTCGAAGAACATGACGAGCGCTTCAACCTCAGCATTGAAGCGACGCGCTCAGGTCGGTGGATCGTCATTAAAAGTCAGAGCCGATTAACCTCGGAATGTTTTTTGGTTGCCACGAATGACGCGCTGAAGGCACCGATCATGGTTCGACCCCGACAAGACGAGGTCGAATACGACATCGACCATTGGGGTGAATGTTTTGTAATTCTGACAAACCTGGATGCAGTCGACTATCGGGTGATGTCGGCATCGCTTCATGAGCCTGGGGCGTGGACCGAGCTTGTTGCGCACACAGTTGGTCGTCGTATTTATGGAATGGAACCGTTTCGAGATCATCTCGTGATTCAAGAATGGTGCGAGGCACAACAGAGAATTCGCGTAGTTGCACGAAACGGCTCAATCTCCGAATTGCACACGGGAGATGACCCACACGAATTGTCGTTTGAGCAATGCCCAGAATGGGACACGGAATATGTTCGATACGCAAGCGAGTCATTGGTTTCGCCTAGCGCCATTTTTGACCACAATTTGATCACGAATCAACGAACGATGCTGAAGACGCAGGCGATTCCCAACACGGATTTGTCCAAGTATTTGGCGACACGCGAGTGGGCGACCGCGCCCGACGGCACGCGAATCCCACTGGATATCGTGCGCCACAAAGACACCCCCATCAACGGCACCGCTCCCGGCATGCTCTATGCGTACGGCGCCTATGAAAGCGCTGTCCCTCCTTGGTTTTCCGCCGCCAGACTCTCGCTATTGGATCGAGGTTGGATTTGGGCTCTGGCCCACCCGCGCGGGGGTGGCGAATGCGGTCGTCACTGGTATCTCGACGGCAGGTTGATGAACAAGCGAAATACATTTACCGATGTCAATGCCTGTGCAAAACATTTGTATCGCCATCACGTCGCAGCGGGCAAACTCGCCCTACGTGGCATGTCGGCCGGCGGTCTGATGGTCGGGGCATGCATCACGAGCGAACCCGACCTCTTCGGCGCTGCCCTGGCCGAAGTTCCGTTCGTGGACGTGATCAACTCGATGAGCGACCCGTCTCTTCCGCTGACAATAAACGAGTGGGAAGAATGGGGCGACCCGCGAGGCGAACCGGCAGCGAGTTACATGCTCGCATATTCACCTTACGACAACGCCAAAGCCGATGCGTACCCGCCGATGTTCGTTACCGGGGGTTTGAACGATCCCCGGGTGCGTTACCACGAGCCTGCGAAATGGGTCGCAAAGTTGCGTTCACTCGGCGCATGTCGTCAACCTTTGATTTTCGAATGCGAAATGACCGCAGGTCACTTCGGCAAGTCGAATCGCTACGAGCAGTGGAAGTATGAGGCAAAGTTGATGGCTTTCGCGCTTGTCGTGTGTCGAAAAGCCGACGCAAAAAACAAGGGCCCCCGCGATTAAGCGAGGGCCCTTGAATATTGAAAATTAATCTGGCGACGACCTACTCTCCCAGGAGGTCTACCTCCAAGTACCATCGGCGCTGACGGGCTTAACTGCCGTGTTCGAAATGGGAACGGGTGTGACCCCGTCGCTATGGTCACCAGAAATTTGTAGTCGTTCAGGGATCACCCCCGAGGACTTCAGAGCAAGCACGAGCAAAAACCAAGCCCTCGGCCGATTAGTACCGGTCGGCTAAATGCGTTGCCGCATGTACACCTCCGGCCTATCAACGTGATGGTCTCGTCACGGGCCTTACTGCATTGACTGCATGAGTGAACTCATCTTGGAACTGGCTTCCCGCTTAGATGCTTTCAGCGGTTATCCATTCCGTAGGTAGATAATCAGCCGTGCCTTTGGCAAGACAACTGACACACCAGAGCTACGTCCGTCTCGGTCCTCTCGTACTAGAGACAGCATTCCTCAATTCACTTGCGACTGCGGAGGATAGGGACCGAACTGTCTCACGACGTTCTGAACCCAGCTCGCGTACCGCTTTAATGGGCGAACAGCCCAACCCTTGGGACCTGCTTCAGCCCCAGGATGCGATGAGCCGACATCGAGGTGCCAAACCTTTCCGTCGATATGGACTCTTGGGAAAGATTAGCCTGTTATCCCCGGCGTACCTTTTATCCGTTGAGCGACCACGCTTCCACAAGCAATGGCCGGGTCACTATGTCCTACTTTCGTACCTGCTTGACCTGTCAGTCTCGCAGTCAAGCTCCCTTGTGTCATTACACTCGCCGACTGATTACCAACCAGTCTGAGGGAACCTTTGAGCGCCTCCGTTACAATTTAGGAGGCGACCGCCCCAGTCAAACTACCCGCCTGGCACTGTTCCTGATCCAGATTATGGATCGAGGTTAGAGCTCCAAACTGAACAGGGTGGTATTTCACTAATGACTCCACGCGAACTAGCGCTCGCGCTTCACAGTCTCCCACCTAAGCTACACAGTTAAGGTCGAAGCTCAACACCAAGTTATAGTAAAGGTGCACGGGGTCTTTCCGTCCTTCCGCAGCAAACGAGCATCTTTACTCGTACTTCAATTTCGCCGGGTCTATGGTTGAGACAGCGGGGAAGTCGTTACGCCATTCGTGCAGGTCGGAACTTACCCGACAAGGAATTTCGCTACCTTAGGACCGTTATAGTTACGGCCGCCATTCACTGGGGCTTAGATTCACAGCTTCGCCTTGCGGCTAACCGTTCCTCGTGACCTTCCAGCATTGGGCAGGCGTCACAGCGTATACATCGCCTTGCGGCTTGGCACGCTGCTGTGTTTTTGTTAAACAGTCGCTACCCCCTGCTCTGTGCCACCCTTCCCAGCTCGAAGACGAAAGTCTTCTCACCAAAAAGGGTCCTCCTTCTTCCGAAGTTACGGAGGTATTTTGCCGAGTTCCTTAACCATAGTTCTCCCGATCGCCTTAGTATTCTCTACTTGCCCACCTGAGTCGGTTTGGGGTACGGGCGCCGTATCAACTCGCTGCTGGGCTTTTCTCGACAGTGTGGGATCAATGACTTCTCTCAAAAGAGATCGGCATCGCGTCTCGGAGTTAATGTCACCAACTCTCATCGGCAACCTCCTACACGCTTACCCGGGGACAACCATCGCCCCGGATCATCTACCCTCCTGTGTCCCCCTTCAGCTACCCGCAAACAAATCCGTGGGTTCGCCCGAAGGCAGCCCCCACTTTTTCGTTCTTGGGCTTGACGTGTACACGGCGGTACTGGAATATCAACCAGTTGTGCATCGGATACGCCTCTCGGCCTCTCCTTAGCTCCCGACTTACCCTGGGAGGATTAGCCTTCCCCAGGAAACCTTGGGCTTTCGGCGGAGGGGTTTCTCACCCCTCTCTCGCTACTCATGCCTACATTCTCACTTGATGCCGCTCCACGTCGGGTTCTCCCGCCGCTTCACTGCTGCATCAACGCTCCTCTACCACTGCAACGACGCGAACGTCGATGCAATCCATATCTTCGGCTCAGGACTTGAGCCCCGTTAAATTGTCCGCGCAAAATCACTCGACCAGTGAGCTGTTACGCACTCTTTCAAGGGTGGCTGCTTCTAAGCCAACCTCCTGGCTGTCTATGCGATTTCACATCGTTTTCCACTTAGTCCTGAATTTGGGGCCTTAGATGATGATCTGGGCTGTTTCCCTTTCGACCAACGAAGCTCATCCCCCGTGGTCTCACTGCCATGCTCTGGAGTACCGTAATTCGGAGTTTGGCTGGGGTCGGTAAGCTTGTAGGCCCCCTAACCCATCCAGTGCTCTACCTCCGGTACTGAACGCATGACGCTGCACCTAAATGCATTTCGAGGAGAACCAGCTATCGCCAAGTTTGATTGGTCTTTCGCCCCTTACCACAGGTCATCACCGCCATTTTCAACTGACGTGTGTTCGGTCCTCCACGGGGTCTTACCCCCGCTTCAACCTGCCCATGGCAAGATCACTTGGCTTCGGGTCTACAGCATGCGACTAAACGCCCTATTCAGACTCGCTTTCGCTCCGGCTACCCCTCACGGGTTAACCTCGCCACATACCGCAACTCGTAGGCTCATTCTTCAAAAGGCACGCCATCGAGGCAAAGCAACCTTGCGGTCGCAATACGACTCTCTGACTGTTTGTAAACCAACGGTTTCAGGTACTATTTCACTCCCCTCCCGGGGTTCTTTTCACCTTTCCCTCACGGTACTGGTTCACTATCGGTCGCCAATAAATACTTAGACTTATGGGGTGGTCCCCACGGATTCATGCCAGATTGCTCGGATCCGGCATTACTTGGGATTGAACTCGAAGATTGCGTAAGTTTCGAATACGGGGCTCTTACCCACTGTGGCTTGTCTTCCCAGACAATTCTTCTACCCAGCAATTTTGTAACTTCGTGACACTTCTGATGCAGTGTCTAGTCGTCCCACGACACCCAACTGGCAACGCCATCAGGCTATTGCGCCAGCTCGGTTTAGTCTCTTCCCTTTTCGCTCGCCGCTACTAAGGGAGTCGCGTTTGCTTTTCTTTCCTCGGGTTACTGAGATGTTTCAATTCTCCCGGTTCCCTCAACTGAAGCTATGAATTCACTTCAGAGTTGCACCCCATGACGGGTGCAGAGTTTCCTCATTCGGACATTTACGGGTCAAAGCCTGATAGACGGCTCACCGTAACTTTTCGCAGTCATCCACGTCCTTCTTCGGTTATTGGCGCCAAGGCATTCACCGTTGGCTCTTTGTAGCTTGGAATTAATGTTTAATAATTTAATTATTAGATGCTCGTGCTTGCTCTGAAATTCTCAAGGTGCGAATGTAAACGACAAATCGTTACTGAGAGAGGGTGAAGACTTTCTTGCGAAAGTGCTAACCGTCATCGCTGAGGGATTGCTCCCTCAAAACGAAAGAGAAGATTGCGTCGAACGCTGATCTTTTGCAAGGAGGTAATCCTGCGACTTGCAAACATCTGGCGATCGACACGACAGTGCATTAACTAGAACTGAGCGGTTAAAACAAGTTTTAACCGCCGGCTCCTTAGAAAGGAGGTGATCCAGCCGCACCTTCCGGTACGGCTACCTTGTTACGACTTCACCCCAATCACCGACCCCACCTTAGACGGCTCCTTCCTTGCGGTTGGGCCACCGGCTTCGGGTGTTGCCGACTTTCGTGGTGTGACGGGCGGTGTGTACAAGGCCCGGGAACGTATTCACCCCGGCGTGCTGATCCGGGATTACTAGCAACTCCAGCTTCATGAAGTCGAGTTGCAGACTTCAATTCGAACTGAGACCGACTTTACGGGATTAGCTAACTCTCGCGAGCAGGCAACCCTTTGTATCGGCCATTGTAGCGTGTTTGCAGCCCTAGACATAAGGGGCATGAGGACTTGACGTCATCCCCACCTTCCTCCGAGTTAACCCCGGCAGTCTCCAATGAGTCCCCAACATAACTTGCTGGCAACATTGGATAAGGGTTGCGCTCGTTGCGGGACTTAACCCAACATCTCACGACACGAGCTGACGACAGCCATGCACCACCTGTGTTTGGCCCTTGCGGACACAACATCTCTGTTGCTTTTCCAAACATGTCAAACCTAGGTAAGGTTCTTCGCGTAGCATCGAATTAAGCAACACGCTCCGCTGCTTGTGCGGGCCCCCGTCAATTCCTTTGAGTTTTAGTCTTGCGACCGTACTCCCCAGGCGGGGCACTTAATGCGTTAGCGACGGCGCGGATTCCGTTAATAGAAACCCACACCTAGTGCCCACCGTTTACGGCATGGACTACCAGGGTATCTAATCCTGTTTGCTACCCATGCTTTCGTTCCTCAGCGTCAGTATCGATCCAGAGTGGCGCCTTCGCCACCGGTGTTCCTCCTAATATCTGCGCATTTCACCGCTACACTAGGAATTCCCCACTCCCCTATCGAACTCAAGTCAAGCAGTATCGAGTGGCGTCTCTGGGTTGAGCCCAGAATTTTCACACCCGACTTACTTAACCGCCTACGAACTCTTTACGCCCAATAAATCCGGACAACGCTTGAAGCCTATGTATCACCGCGGCTGCTGGCACATAGTTGGCCGCTCCTTCTTCTGCAGGTACCGTCATTTTCGTTCCTGCTGAAAGCGGTTTACAGCCCGAAAGCCTTCTTCCCGCACGCGGCGTTGCTGCGTCAGGCTTTCGCCCATTGCGCAAGATTCCCCACTGCTGCCTCCCGTAGGAGTCTGGGCCGTGTCTCAGTCCCAGTGTGGCTGACCATCCTCTCAGACCAGCTACCCGTCGTTGCCTTGGTGGGCCGTTACCCCGCCAACAAGCTGATAGGCCGCGAGACCCTCTCGAATCGGAATTCCTTTCGTCAGAAAGCCATGAGGCTCTCCGACGTTATTTGGTATTAGCAAACGTTTCCACTTGTTATCCCAAAATCCGAGGCAGGTTTCTCACGTGTTCCTCACCCGTTCGCCACTAATCCGTGGAGCAAGCTCCACTTCATCGTTCGACTTGCATGTGTTAAGCACGCCGCCAGCGTTCGTCCTGAGCCAGGATCAAACTCTCCGTCAAGAAAAACTCAAACGTCTATTTTCATAAATGTCTGAGTAAATCTAGGAAAGTCCACGACGACCAGATGGAAATACATCTGTTTTGTTGTCGTCGTATCCTGCCGACGATATTCAAACCGTGTCGAATATCGCCGGTATTAATAATTAAAAGATTGAGGCTCGACAAACAAATGCCGAACACCCAATCAGAATTGACGGACAATAATCAGCGCACCCCGAAGGGCGCGACAACTATTGACCGCACTGGCGTTCAATCTTCTCTTCCGTTTTCAAGGAGCATTCACTGCGGGCATTCGACAAGAGACTTGCCGGTGGTGCCCCACCGCGAATTGGTGTCGCACCCTGTTCAGAGTGCGGGGAGCAATACTAGCCACGAAACCGCCAGAAAATCAACATTTTCGGCTGAAATCTCGCCGTTCGGGGTCGGTAATCTCGGGGTGTGAGCACGGTGGTTTTCAACCCTTTTGACCCCGATTTCAGGCGCAACCCCCACCCTGTTTACGACCAACTCAGAGCCCAAGAACCGGTGCATTTCACGCCCCTCGGCTTCGTGGTTTTGACCCGATATGACGATGTCGTGCACACCTTGCGCAGCAACGATTTCAGCCGCGACATCGAAAAGAACGCGATCTTGCCCGAGACGCCGACCCGCAAGTTTCGGCGTGAGAACGAGCGCAGCAAATCGATACTGAACCTCGACCCGCCCGACCACACCCGGCTGCGCAGTTTGGTTTCAAAGTCGTTCACCCCGAGCGCGATCGAGCGGCTTCGTGCACGGATTCAGCAGATCGTCGACACGGCGCTCGTTTCGGCGAGACGAAGCGGACGCCTGGAATTGATCGAAGAACTGGCGTTTCCGGTGCCGTTTCAGGTGATCTCCGAGTTGCTGGACATGCCCACTGATCGCGTCGATGAATTACGAGACTGGTCGCAGATAATCACGGCGACGCTCGAACCCACGACCGGTGTCGCCGAACTCGAAAAAGCCCAGGTCGCGATCGGCAAGATGCGCCCGTATCTCGACGAGATCATTTCGAGGCGTCGAAAGAATCTGGGTGCCGACATGCTCTCGTCGTTGATCAGCGTCGAGGAACAGGGTGAGCGCCTGACCAACGACGAACTGATGGCGTTCGTGATACTCCTATATATTGCAGGCCACGAAACGACCGTGAACTTGATCGGCAACGCGATGCATGCGTTGCTCACCCACCCGCGACAATTCGCGCAGATGAAGAGTCTGGGTTGCACACCCCAAATGGTCGACGAACTGCTTCGATTCGACGGCCCCGTGCAGCACACGATTCGAACACCGATCGTCGACACGTCGATTTTGGTCGACGGCGAGC
>Ga0194130_10003287_pt1 | contig 21965 bp, 26 predicted proteins | sample TA2KigsurfametaG_FD_160084 | JGI IMG/M metagenome (GOLD analysis project Ga0194130, IMG submission 160084) | Freshwater microbial communities from Lake Tanganyika, Tanzania - TA2015050 Kigoma 12 surface | ecosystem: Environmental > Aquatic > Freshwater > Lake | place: Tanzania: Lake Tanganyika... | reverse complement strand
AAGTTTGTTGAGATTGTGGGTCCGGGTAAGTCGGGTAAGTCCACCTACGCAAACCTGGCCGTGGCACTGGTGGGTAAGAGCAATACCTATTCCACGGACTTCGAGAACATGGAAAAGAACCGGTTTGAAGCGGCGGCCTACATGGGTAAGAAGCTCCTGCTGTTCCAGGATGCCGACCGTTGGGGTGGTTCTGTTTCCAGGCTGAAGGCCATCACCGGTAGTGACTGGATCCGTAGCGAACGCAAGTATCAAGGTGAAGGACTGGATCCTTTCCAGTACCACGGGGTTGTGATGATTACAGCCAACGAAGCTATTCAGTCCACTGACTACACCTCTGGTCTTGCTCGCCGTCGTCTCACCATTCCATTCGACCGTCCGTTCACCGGTGGTCCGAATGAACAGAAGGAGTTAATCAAGTTCAACCCCAAGGGTGAACCGCAAGGTGTGTTCGCACCGCTACTGCCTGGCCTGGTGAACTGGCTCCTCGACATGAGTGAGGAGGAGATGCGTGAATACCTGATGGAAACTTCCAAGAAGGTGAAGTTCTTTCAGAAGTACGAGAAGATGCAGAACCTCCGGTCCAACCCACTGCTGGACTGGATGGAGCACAAGGTCATCTACGACCCAGGCGTCAGCTCTGCTGTTGGCTTCACGAAGAACGCACCGATGGGTTCATCCCATATCTATGATCACCAGGACAAGTGGTTGTACGCCAGCTATGCCGAGTTTTGCCGTCAGTGCAACGTGGGCATCATGTCGCGCAACCGATTTGAGCCCCTGTTCATTGACATCTGTAAGCACCAGCTGAAGATCAATGTCTTCCCCATGCGGAATACCAGGGGCATGCGGGTGGTGAATGTTGCTGTGCGGGAGTCCAGCCCGAAATATGAAGGTTGGCCTTCCATTGTTGAGGTTTCGTCTGATAAGGAAAAGTACAAGGAGTTCTATGGAATGTCGCTAGAAGCAAATCCTGATGCGACAATGGAGGATGAACTAGAAATGACAGATGTCTAATGGGCGTCACCTAATTCTGGATTTGTATGACTGTGATCCAGAGGCACTGAATGATTACGAGCTACTGGAGGAGTGGTTGGAAGCTGCTCTTCTGATGGCAAAAGCTACCATCCTTAGGATCTTTGGGGAGAAATTTGAACCGCAGGGCGTCACACTGCTGGCCCTGCTGGCTGAATCACACGCCTCCATTCATACTTGGCCAGAGATTGGGTACGCCGCCATCGATCTCTACACCTGCGGGGATACCACCAACACCCATAAGGCAGCTGAGTTTCTAAAGTACAAACTCAAGGCAAAGACTGCAGAAGAACGGGAATTAACACGTTCTATTACCCCCGGCGAAGCGGGTGCAGTTGCTGCGTTGGATAAACTGTATGTCGAGAACAACACCGGGATGCAGGCATTGGCAGATGCCTAATGTCTTGGCATTTATGTTGTTTGTTTGTGTATAGTAAATCGAGAATAATCCGATTTAATGACTAAAAAACCGAAGCTTCTTTGGGTTGGTGACGTTATTGCCACCACTGGTTTTGCACGCGTTACTCACAACGTTATTGATCGGCTGAAAGATAAATACGAGATTGTAATCCTCGGCTGCAACTGGCATGGTGACCCAGATCCCTTGCAGCAGACCTACAAGATCTACCCGGCATCCAACCGTTTCCAACACGGTGCTTTTGGTGAGGACCGCATCCGCGAGATTGTAGAGATCGAAAAGCCTGATGTGGTCTTCACCATCAATGACTGCTGGATCATCAACCATCAATACTCCAAGATCCACGATTTACACCAGAAGCTGGGCTTCAAGTTCGTGGGTTACATGCCCATGGATTCCTACAACTGGGTTGGTTGCCTCGCTGATACCGCCAACGCATGGGATGCCGTCATCTCCTATACGGAATTCGGTGCACACGAATTCATTAAGGGTGGAATCCAAAAGGCGATCAGTGTGATTCCCCATGGCGTGACCCCTGGGCAGTTCAAGCCTGGCGACAAGCTGGAAGCACGTAAGAAGCTGGGTGTGAAGGAGGACGCATTCATTGTCTTCAATGGCAACAGGAACCAGTTCCGCAAACGGATCGATATCACGATTGATGCTTTTGCCGATTTCGCAGTCGATAAACCGGATGCCCACCTGTACCTGCACATGGGTACCAAGGACCAGGGCTGGGATGTGATGGCTGTATTTGCGCGAGAGATGCAGAAGCGGGGCCTTGATCCCAACGGTCGCATCATCATGACCGCCAACACGCCCAACCCGCCTTCTGTGCCGGTGGACCTGCTGGAGACGATCTACCAGGCTGCCGATGTGGGTGTCAATACTTGTAAGGGTGAAGGCTGGGGTCTCGTGAACTTTGAGCACGCGGCATGTCGGGTGGCTCAGGTAGTACCTGATCACACCTCCTGCAAGGAGATCTTCGAGGGTTACGGCAAATTGATTCGCTGTGAGCACGTTGATGTGGACACCAACTTTGCTCGTGAGATGCCCTGCCCCTCCTCCGTCCACCTCACCGAGATCCTCAACGAACTGTATGAGGACCGCGAGAAGCTAGATGCCGTTGCTGAACTCTGTTACCTGCGGGCAACTGACGAACAGTTTAACTGGGATACGGTCGCTGCTCAGTTCGATGGGGTGTTCCAAGAGGTGCTTCATCCTGTACTGGAGGCGGAAGCGTTGACAGAACCTAAGAAGAAAAAAAAGAAAGCTGAGCGGGAACTGGTTACGGCCTAAGGTTGGTCGGGACGAAATCCTGTGGGGAACCAAAGGCCTCTGCTACGGCAGGGGTTTTTTTGTGCGTTGGTGCGGCACGAAGGCACGAACAAGAGCAGTACAGAAATATCAAAATCTCAGTGTGGGACTCGAATGTCGGTGCAGAGATGCAGACTTTGGGGGTATTTCAACCCTTACGTGACGTAAATGACACTGTCAGTCAAAGTGTCATTTAGCTCTAATAAAGATAAAAATGGGGTCAAAGTCTGCAAGTCTGCACGGCCCCATTACAATGTCCCTAAGGCAGTGTCATGATTTTGGTCCGATGGCGAACATTGTGAAGCAGGTTGAGTCTCAACTGGGACAAGCAAACTTCCGTCATATCCAGGGGATTGAGAACCTGGAGGAAGAGAACCTGAAGAAGCTGGGGTACTACCGGGGTTTCGCCTGTCCTCACGGTCATCTCATCCGAGATTTAGATGGGCACTGGTGCTATGAGTGCGTTAAAAAAATTCTGAGCAACGTCTGTGGGTTCGATATCAATTACCTCCATGCGGACTACAAGCACAAATACGCCAAGCTCTGGAAGCTGGTGAAGGTCGGCTTCCCGGAAGACTGCTGGGAGATGGAGATACCTGGTGGTGGTACTCCCAAGAGGGTGTGTCTGCCGTCGTATCGGTCGAGCTACAGCAAGCAGAAGTCCGAGAACGTGAATGTCCACAAGGCGCTCTACCAGTGCGCGTGGGGGGATGTAGGGGCGCTGGTGGTGACCAGACTGTGCGGCAACCCGAAATGTGCCAACCCTTTACATATGGTCTCCAGTTTTAATCGCAACTATCCGCCGCAGACCATCCATCCTTTAGAGCTGGACTTCAAAGCGGAGAAGCTAATGCTCTTCAACCGGCAGTCTCAACGTGAGTCTGGCATGCAACCAGTGATACAACGTGAGTATAAAAATGCTATTACTAATCCCGAATACGTGAAAGATCGCCCCGAGTACAATGAGTAAATACGGGCTATTGGGTCGAAGTGTCTAGAATCTCAAGTCAAACTAATCAGCGTCAGCGTACAAAAGATAATCCACTGGTCCTGGGTAACTTTGGCGAACTGTCGTTGCGTTATTTGACGGGAGCGCTAGGGCCTCTGAACCAGGTTGGACTAAATGGTTACGGCGGTGGCACCTATAACCATTGGTTTCAAATCAATTTACAAAGCCCTGGTTGGATCATTGTTGTTAAGGACGGTCCGCGTCCTAACTACATTCAGACTTCGATGTATGACCTGAACCAGGTCCCCATCGTTGGTTTACCCATCTTTCAGGAGGATTCCATCCATCAAGGAACCAGCTTGACAACGGGGGAGGCTTACTTTCCGTACCTGGCTACTTCTATGAGTACCCAGTCGGATCTCTACAACACCTTTTCTCGCATCCGTTTGGATCGTGGGGATGATCGCTACTACCCACTGCAGGCCGGTAGTTACCTGCTTTGTATTTCCAGTACCCGTAACGAAAGGCTGGATTACAACGTTGGTCTAGTCATCGAGTTTGCTGCGGTCGAATACTTGCTGGCTCTGGAAGATTTCACGCTGTTCCTCCAGGAGACCACGATTGATGCTGTTACGACAGCAACCTTTAACTCTCCAATCACCACCAACACCAATATCTCGGATGTTCCAGGGAAACCTAATGGGTTCACTGAAAATGAATGCGTTATTAATTCAGGAGTAACAGTAACCATTCTCAATGGCTCGGAATGGTTAATTGGTAGCCCCCAGGGGAGCGGTGCTGCTGCAGCAGACGATAACTTCTTCATCTTGGAATTCGGAAGTGAAGAATTTCTTGATACCGTTCATGACCATACCCTGTCAGAATGGGTAGATGCTTGGGACGCTCAGCATCATCCTGATGACAAGTTCCCGGAAATCTTTGTTACTTTAACAAACAGGCCATGATGGGTTTTTATAACTGGCTCGTTTGCAAACTGTTCAAGCGTTGCACTATCTATAGTGAAACTTCCACTGAACGCTTTAAGCGTTATTGTGAGGAAAACCCTGGCGCCGTACAGTGTCGGATCTACGAGGATTGAGCTTTGGCTCACTGCTAAAGAAAAAGAAAAGATGCAAGCGAATCAAAAGAAAAAAATTAGTTCACACGATCATTCTCAAGAATGGCGCGATAGCTGTAACACGCCTGATCCCATGGATCCGTATTGGGAAAAACTACGCGTGGATGGCCAGTTTAGCCGTTGGCAAAAGCCGGCGACAGATTAACGACTGGCTGAAAAGGCGCTCCAAACGCAAGCGTGTACAGAAACTAAACAAAAACCTGACTGGTTTAGGTGGCAATAGTGGTCATGCCATTGCTTTGCGTCAGTTGTATGCATGGCTTGATGTTGTTCCAGAGGGTGACATCATTATGTTTTACTGCGAATCAGCAGATGCAGAACGTCAAATGAAGATCTGGAAGAAATGGATTCTTAGGCACAACCTAGATATCATTCATTCCATTGATGAAGAAACGAAATCTTTCTATATCTATAAACCGATGCGTTTAGAATAAAGAAAACAGGAAATTGTCATGCACAAACTCAACGAATACCTGGAAGTAGCACTGGCTATTCATGCTGCTTGCTCTGCCATTACTGCGCTGACCCCCACACCTAAAGATGACGCTCTGGTGCGTAAGCTCTATCGCCTCATTGAGATTGGTGCCCTGGTGATTGGCCGCGCCAAGCAACGCTGATCAATCAAGCAACGCTTGGAACCAATAGACGACACCGTCGTTTGCTTCTACCCAGTCACGGGTTTTATATGCGTCACTCTTATCCATAGTGGCGCATTTTTTTTCGTCGCCAACTTTCCAGCAGATATTGACGCGGGTATGCGGTTCTTTGTGGTTCTTCACTTGCTGATCAGAATCGCCCAGCCTGTGTTATTTCCGTCGCATTCCCATCTGCGTAACCAATTTTTCCTGCTGTACTCTACATTCTTGCCTTTAGCAGCGCTGTTGTTGACATACCCGCCATTGACCATATCCGCCTCTCCATTTGGATCATGGAATACAAATGAGGTTGGCGTAAAGCCCACGCAACAGGTCCAATGTCCACCGCCTGTGGGGTAACTTACAGTTCCTTTATGTAACCAACCAACAGCAACTGGCCGACCATTGCGGATTTCATTTTCAAGCAATGCGGCGTTCCCATTGGTAATAAACCTGGCATTAAGCCCCAGGGATCTGATGGCTGCGAGCTGAGCATTGCGGTTGGTTGTATCGCCGTATTGGCTGCGGATCTTGTTGTATTCGTCGTCACTCTTTACCTTGCCGTAATACTCACAGATCATGGCGCAGGTTGACGAGAAACACTCTCGGTATCCAGTGCCGGATTGGTTATCCAGCTGGTACTCATAGGGTACAGACAGAATCTTCCGGTCAATGACACCTGGCTCGGCAGGATCCGGCTTTTGCAGCTGCCGGTCCATCACCTGAATTATTTTGGTGACATAACCAGGATCAGTTGCATATCCTTCATCCTTCAGAAGTTGAGCGCACTCATTCCTGGTTTTAGCACGATTGACGCCTTTATATCCGTTGAAATCCTTGTACCAACGGGTGACTAAATAATCAACACATTCGTACAGGCTGCCAAAACGTTTAAACCAATCCTTGATTTCAATCTCTTTACCGCCTACAAACTCCTTTGTAGCAACGTAGCAACCATCGCCATCTTTGGATTTGATGCCAAAGTAGTTATGGGTGCAAGATACATGTTTACCCTGGTTGCTCTCTAGGAACCATTGGGCTGCAACACATTCTGGAAACTTGGCGCCAGCTTTTTTAGCAGCTGCTAGCACGCCATCCCAGGTGTTGGAAAACTCCAAGTCCGGCTTTGGAGTATTGCGATACCGCGTCGCAAACTCCTCCAAAACCGGATCTGAGATTTGAGTTTGTAACCACTCAAGCGCCCCTCGCTGATGCGGAAGATTTTTGAAATGTTCAGCCGCATCAACAAGTTTGATCATGGCAATTATGCAGCTGGATCAGGGATTTCTACCCAGGACTGGGTGTCCTCATCCCACTCGTAACGCTTACCGTCAGTCGGATAAGGAACCGGGGGATCCCACAGACCAGTTGTGGTGTTCAGCAACCAAGAGGGATAGGGCTTGGGAGGAACAAATCCATCGATAACCTCATCGTAGGTGTAACCAAGACCTGCGTAGTTCTTGCGAAATGCTTTTGACTGATCCGGATCAGGTTCGTTGGTATTAGGCGTGTAATACACACCACCACGAGTGTTGTAGCTGGTTTGGCGATAAACCTGACCAGTGCGAGCATTCAGCTCGGCCTCTTTACCGTCGTCTTCATCACGACCAACGGTAACAAAAGTGACGATGTTGTTCTCGTTGAGAAGTGCGAAGTGTGCCATTAGGAGAACGTTACGGTTTCAGAAGTTGTCGACGTTGCAGTAACAGTATAAATCTTAAAGCCTGCAACAGCTGTAGACAGCGAGCTGGTAACACCAGCAGAGAAGTTAGCAGTGGCAGTATCTGGAATTTTAATAATGACAATACCTGAGCCACCAGCACCTGATGTTTTCGTACCGGGGTCTCCGCCAGTACCTCCGCCGCCTCCGCCGGTATTCGTAGTACCTGCACTACCGTTGGAATTCAGACCGCCAGCGCCGCCTCCTCCGGTTCCGCCGGAGCCACCAGCAATAGGAGCAGGGCCAAGATCATTTTTGCCACCGCCACCGCCGCCTGCACGTGTTACGGAAGAGCCAGTAATAGACGATGCGACACCGGATCCACCGTTGCCGCCAACAGAAGCCGTACCGTTTTGACCAACTCCGCCAGCACCACCACCGCCGCCTGCACCGAAACCCTGTCCTCCAAGGAAGCCATCACCGCCTTCACGGCCTTGGTTTGCAGTGCCAGCTGCGCCAGGGGCATTACCTGGGGAGCCGACACCTCCACCGCCGCCACCACCGCCGCCTGAACCACCTGTTGTAGCATTCAGATTGGGAGAATCACTTGCAGCGCCACCGCCACCGCCAATAGATGTGATGGTTGCAAATACGGAATTACTCCCACTTGTTCCAACAGCATTTCCTGTTACTGCAGCACCACCGCCACCAACGGTAATGGTATAAGCAACGCCTGTGGTTAAAGGAAGACTGGATTCAGCAGATGCACCACCACCAGATGGCCCAGCGGAAGTGCGATAACCACCAGCACCGCCACCACCGCCATCTCCGCTAAACTGTGCACAAGAGCCACCTGCACCACCACCTGCAATAACCAGATAATCAGCAGTTAGAGCAGCGGATGGTATTCCAAGCAGCATCTGGAGGAAGGACATATCAGCTTAACCCTGCACCACCAATTACAAACTCAGTGCCTGCTGCACCTGAAACACATAATACAGTAGCCAAACCACGCTGTGCCAAGGTTCGATTACCTGTTCCAGATGCACCTGCTTGGCGAAGAGTAACGTTAGTACCTTGGGTAACTGTAATATTGCCGGTGGTGTTGTTATAGATGCTGACTGCTTGACCAACGCTAAACACACCGGAAGGCACCGTTACACTAGAAGTGGTAAATACGTGTTTACCAGCGTCAGCCGCAACGAGTGTATAACTGCTGGTTTGAGAGTTTTGAGGAATATCACGAACATTCCCAGCGCTATCCCTGGTAGTTGCACCAGAGAGCGTGGTGGTGAAGTTGCCACTGGAGAAGTTTGCAGTCGTACCGGTATGCGTTGGACCAGCAACCGTAGCGCCTGAAACTTGAGTGGTAAAAACACCTGAACTAAAGTTTGCGGTGGTGCCAGTATGAGTTGGGCCTGCAACTGTTGCGCCGCTTACTTGAGTAGTAAACACACCGGAGCTGAAGTTGGCAGTTGTTCCGGTAATGGTTGCACCAGTGATGCTCGTGGTGAAGTTACCAGCAACAAAATTAGCAGTCGTACCAGTATGAGTTGGGCCTGCAACTGTTGCGCCGCTTACTTGAGTAGTGAATACTCCAGATTGAAAATTTGCTGTGGTTCCAGTGACAGTAGCGCCTGTGATGCTGGTGGTAAAATTACCGGCAACAAAGTTGGCGGTTGTACCCGTATGCGTTGGACCTGCAACTGTTGCGCCACTCACTTGGGTTGTAAAAACCCCCGAGCTGAAGTTGGCGGTTGTACCAGTAACTGTCGTACCTGTAACAGTCGTGAAGCCAGCCGTATTGCCAGTAATCCTGACCCCGGAAATCGTCCCGGTAGCAGTGACATTATTGAAATTTCCCGCTGCAATGGCAACAATGCCGCTAACTGAAGTGCTTGCGTCGGAACCGCCTGACGTATAAGTTATATTATCGACCTTTAAAGTTCCGTAAGCCATTCCTGTGTCCCGGTGTTTCTTACTTTCTAGTTTAAGTTAATTTTACCCAAGGACGCTCCAAAGCGATCCGCTTGGGACATCAACGGTGAAACTTGATGCAATTTCAACAGGTCCTTGGCTCAATCCATTATATCCGGCGGTAAGGCCAAAATTAACATCAATCACAATCTTACTTTGCATGATTGTTGTAATTGTGCTTCCGCCGCCGCCACTTTGAATCACCCAAGAAGTGGTGCCGTTTGCATTGGTTTGAAGAACAAAACCAGAAGTACCAACGGTCGTTGGGAAAGAGAACAGGCCACGCGGGCGTACATCACCAGAACCACTGACGAAGATTGCACCACCAGCTTGGAATACTGCGCCAGATACCTGGTTAGTAAAGACACCAGATGCAAAGTTTGCAGTGATGCCAGTAACTGTATTGCCAGTGAGCGTCGTGAATCCACCGGTATTACCGGTAATTGCGTTACCAGAAATTTGAGTAGTGAAAACACCAGAGCCGAAGTTAGCAGTAGTGCCAGTTACTGTGGTGCCAGTTACAGTTGTGAAACCAGCCGTATTACCAGTCAGAGTTCCTGCCTGGATCAAATTACCGGTAATAGTGGCGCCACTGATCTGAGTAGTGAAGACACCCGATGCAAAGTTGGCGGTTGTTCCAGTTACTGTTGCTCCAGTAACCGTAGTAAAGCCAGCAGTATTACCAGTGAGCGTACCAAATCGACCGGCATCTCCGGTGATAACGGCTCCACTAATTTGAGTGGTAAAAACACCGGATTGTGCGTTGACAGTTGTTCCAGTAATAGTGGTGCCAGTGACCGTGGTAAAACCAGCTGTATTACCGGTGATGGCATTGCCAGAAATCTGGGTGGTGTAAACGCCCGAACTAAAGTTTGCAGTTGTACCGGTAACGGTTATACCGGTAACAGTCGTAAAACCTGCAGTATTACCAGTAAGTGTTCCTGCTTGAATGGCATTGCCAGTGACGGTGGCGCCACTGATTTGAGTGGTGAAGACACCGGAGCTGGCATTGATGGTCGTCCCAGTAATCGTTGTACCGGTGACCGTGGTAAATCCGGCTGTATTACCAGTTAGTGTTCCAAACTGTCCAGCGTCACCTGTAATAACAGCACCGCTAATGCGAGTTGTAAAGACGCCAGAGCTGAAGTTGGCTGTTGTACCGGTAACAGTGGCACCAGTGACCGCTGTAAACCCTGCGGTATTCCCTGTTAAGGTGCCAAATTGACCGGCATCACCGGTGATAACAGCACCTGAAAGCTGGGTCGTAAAGATGCCGGAGCTGAAATTGGAAGTTGTGCCAGTGACGGTCGTACCAGTGACGGTCGTGAAGCCAGCGGTATTACCAGTGAGCGTTCCAAATTGACCGGCATCCCCAGTAATAACAGCGCCACTGAGCTGAGTTGTAAAGACACCAGAGCTGAAGTTGGCGGTTGTACCAGTGACCGTTGCGCCTGTAAGCGTGGTGAAGCCACCTGCAATACCGGTGATGTTCGTACCCTGGATCAGGTTGCCGGTAACGGTTGCGCCAGAGACCTGACTGGTGAAGACACCACTGATGCCAGTGATCTGGGTGAACTGACCCGTGGTGCCGGTAATGGTGGTGCCGCTGAGGGTACCGGTGACGCGGACACCAGAAGCAAAGGTGCCGGAACCAAGAACCGCCAGATCTCCGCTGACGGTCAGGTTGCCTTGGACCGTATGTCCACTGGTGATTAAGGTTTGGAAATTACCAGTGGTGGCATTGACGGTGTTACCCGTGATGACGGCACCGGATACCTGACTGGTGAAGACGCCGCTGATTCCAGTGATCTGCGTGAACTGAGCTGTCGTACCGGTAAAAGTAACGCCAGAGATAGTGCCAGTGGTGACGGTTAAGCCAGACGCAATCGTTGCCGTCTGATCAACGGTCAGAGTGCCGCTGGTTGCAATATTGCCAGTAACCGTGATGTTTTGACGGACAATTCCCGTCGTGAACGTTGCGGTTATTGCGTTTAAGGTCGTGAAGTTACCTGTGTCACCAGTGACGGTTGCACCACTGATTTGATCAGTGAATACACCGCTGATGCCGGTGAGCTGGCTAAAGCGTCCAGTATCTCCGGTAATGACAGCACCACTAAGTTGGGAGGTGAAAACACCTGAAATTCCAGTGAGTTGGGTGAACTGACCATTGATACCAGTGATGGTCGTTCCCTGGATCGTATCACCAGTGATCGTGGCTCCAGAGATCTGGCTGGTAAAGACGCCAGAAACTCCAGTTAGCTGACTGAACCGCCCAGTGTCACCGGTGATAACTGCCCCAGATAACTGAGAGGTGAAAACCCCGCTGATGCCGGTCAGTTGCGTAAAGCGTCCCGTATCACCAGTAACAACAGCACCTGATACCTGGCTGGTGAACGTTCCGGAAATTCCGGTTAGTTGCGTTGCAAGAACCGTATCTCCAGTGATGGTTGCACCAGAGAGAACGCTTGTGAAAGTTCCTGAAACACCTGTGATTTGGGTAAATCGCCCAACAACGCCTGTAATAGCTGTTCCTTGGATTGTGTTACCAGTGATAACAGCACCGCTCACCTGGCTGGTGAACACGCCGGAGACCCCAGTCAGCTCGGTAAATTGACCAGCGTTACCTGTAACAACAGCCCCAGAGACAGTGCTGGTACCAACAATGTTGATACCAGTAATATTTGAGAATTGAGCGTTCGTCCCAGTAACGGTGGTTCCGCTGAGGGTGCCAGTTACTCGTACGTTGGATTGGAATGTTGCTAGTCCAGTTACCGACAGTGCGTTGGCAACACTTAAGTTGTTATTAACAGTTACGTTTTGACCGGTTAACTGCTGGAACGTTCCGTTGGTTCCGTTGATATTGTTACCCGTGATTGTGGCACCGGAAACTTGATTGGTAAAAACACCAGTGACACCAGTGACAGTGCTGAAGTTTGCGGCATTACCGGTCAGTGTGTTGGTATTGATATCACCGCTAACTGTTAAATTGTTTTGGACAGTGGCGTTGACAAACGTCACCGACCCGGTAACGGTTAAACCACTCAACGTGGTGGTGCCAGATACGGTTAAACCACTCTGAATTGTGGTGTTACCTTGAACGGTAATACTGCCACTGATAGTTCCCCCCGTACGGGGAAGGTAGTAAATATTAAGATACGCTTTGGTGCCAGATATCGTGAGCTTCTTGTTTTTAATCGCAGGGTCAACTTCACCGGTATCAACGACCGTCAGTAGGTCATTATCGGCTAAGTCAATACCCGCAAGTTCCTGTAGCTCGGATATCCGTCTGTTAGCCACCTATTAAATCACATAAACCCTATGAAATGAATTATAGTCGCAGTGTGTTCAACCTTACCGGGCTTTGATTTCAATCCTCGGAAGGTGATTGGATGCAAAATTCCAGACTCCTTGGATACCTGTAACCAGGCCACAGGAGATTACAAACACCACAATGAGTTCGGCAACCGTTAGGTTCCGGCGCACATACACCACTTGCGGTTGGGTATTTGGAATCTGAATCCTGGCTGGAGCCTCTGGTGGAGCAGTGGGATACTCCACTGTTTCTTGAGCTGCAGCCTGCTGCTGGAGAATGGTCATCCGAATGGCTTCTTCCCGAGCGCGAGCCTTCAGCTGCTCCAGAAGTTCAGGAGTTATCCCACCAGGGATCTGTTGGTCCTTCAGCTGAGAAAACTGAGGAGGAGTACTGGAAGGAACCTGATCTTCCATGGTGATGCAAAATGTTTTCCCACACCCTAGCATCTAATCAAAACGTTTGACACGATGGCAACATTTGGACTCCGAAAGGGTTTGGAAGATATTGCCCATGAGCTGAAAGGTGTTCGAAACATCTTGGCTTCCATGTGGCATAGCCGGTATCAAACGCAAGAAACCGATCGGATGAATCCGCAGGCTTTTACGGATGAGTACATCTCGACTGAAGAATGTGCTCGTCGCCTGGCGGTATCGGACCAAACGATTCGAAACTGGATCGCTATTGGGAAAAAACAGCCAGAAAAAGGTTGGACCGAGGGGTTGCATTACGTCAACATCGCTCCCGACCCAAGCAAGAAGGCTGTCATCCGGGTTCCCTGGAACTTTTTGGTAATGTCCTTCTCACGTAACAAAGAAATTGATCTATCGGACTTCTACGGGAACAAGTACAAGTCCACGCAGGAGAAACTTGAATGATTCCCAACCGCTTCCAAAGATTGGACCTGTTCCTTGTCACCGTTGAAAACTGTTCTGAAGTTTTGCCTGAATCGTTGTTCCGGCAGGTAGAAGAGTTTTTGCCTCCCTCTGGTTCCTTTGATGACGGTTGCTTGCGTCGTTACCTGGAAAACGTTCGGAATTATGAAGAGGAAGACGCCAACTCCGGCATGACGTTGGCGAACAGGCTTCGGTTAGCGTTTGTTGACATGCAGCCAGACACGATCTGCGGAAAATTCCCCCAGGCCGAGCTGCCTCTGAAACGTCGCCTCCGATGCGTAGCGGAATATCTGATCCGCTCTGGCGAGTTTGATAAATTACGAGACGAAACCGGTAAGCTTGTTAAGAAACGCGGCAACCTTGGCAAGTTGGTTGTCATCTATAAGCCGCTCCCTAAACTCTTAGAGTCCCTTGTCCGCCAGGGGTTGATCGAACATGAACCGTCGCGAGAAGCTGATCCACTCTGCGTTGCAGGGTGACATTGACGACACAAAAGCCAAGATGCTCAACCAAACGGTTGACTTCATCCTGGGGGACATGGGTGAAATGTACCACCGCTTCTGGCAGGTGGAAGGCCCTGGTGTGATGTGCTTCCAACCCAAACAGGAACGTGGGGTGGTTTACATGACATTAGAAGAGTTAAACAGCGCAAAAGAAGCGTTTGAACGGGAAAACAATCATGATTTAGTAGAAACCTTCCGCCGAATCCTGGAAGCTGCTCAAAAGATTGATCCCGAGGAAAAAGCTGGGTACATCATCAACGATGAAGAAGGCATCCGATATATCGAAATTGATTACAACAAAGTTGTAGACGCATGAGCATCCGTCGTGTTACAGGTCGGCGTGAAGATCTAGAACTCATCACACCCACTGAATTGGTGCAGGCTGCCAACATTGTGATGGGCGGCATTAACTTGGATCCTGCCAGCTCCAAGGTGGCCCAAGGTTTTGTGCAGGCCGATGAATTTTTTAGCCCACAACAGGATGGGCTCAATATGCAGCAGTGGTTTGGAAAGGTATATCTGTTTCCGCCCAGTGGCTGCTACTACTTTGATAAACGTTTAGATAAATGGAAGATGACCAGGGCTTCTTCTCCGACTCTGGTTTCATCCCATGCCGTGTGGTTTCGTCAGCTGTATCGGAAGTGGCTGGCAGATGAGGTGGAGCAAGGCATCTACTTCACCAACTGCCCTGACATGATCCGTTACGAGCAGAAAATCTTTGATTTCCCCATTTGCTTCTTGAAAACAGTGCCAACACTAATCAAGAACACAAGCGAAGGAATTGGGCAGCATAAGACCTGTAGCTCATTTGTGGTGTACTTGCAACCAAAGAACAACTCCGGCGCAGCTACTATAAAATTCATCGAAACATATGAGCAATTTGGTCGCGTTATCTACTGAGTTCGGTATAGTTGAGAACGATTACTGGGATCTATGGGAATCCTTTGCGACGTTGAAATCAAGACATTTGCCCTGGACCAGGGGATGATCGAACCGTTTACTGATCATCTCGTTAATGAAGAAGATGGTCGGCGTATTTTGAGCTATGGGTTGAGTTCCTATGGTTACGACATCCGCCTGTCACCCAAGCAGTGTTTGATTTTTGGTCGAATTCAAGAGGGTGTATCCGACCCTAAGGATTTCAACCCCAAGATCCTGTCGGATTCTCAACTACTGGAAGACGAGAAAGGCCAGTATTTCCTGCTGCCTCCTTACGGCTACTGCCTGGCGGTCGCAGAAGAGCGTCTTAAGCTGCCCCAGGACGTGACCGTGATTGCAATGGGTAAGAGCAGCTACGCACGCTCAGGCATCATTGCCAACATCACCCCTGCCGAGGCTGGATGGGAGGGCTACCTGACCCTGGAGATCAGTAACGCCACTGGTCAATTCAACCGCATCTACGCCAACGAGGGCATCATCCAGCTGTTATTCCTGCGTGGCACACCTTGTGAGGTGTCGTACCAGGATCGGAAGGGTAAGTATCAAAACCAGGCTCAGGAAGTCGTCTATTCAAAGGCTTGATCATGAATCGCGAGAACCTTGAGCAGAGGATGGACATCCTCGAAATCCTGGAAAAGCAAATTGTGTTTCTAGAGAACCAGGAGCTATCCGCTGCTTTGGGCCGATTTCGCTCTGAGAACACCCAATGGGTGCTGAACATGATTCAGGACATGCTGGGCCAGATGCAGGATGCCCTTGATTCAGAAGATTTCAGCCAGAGCTGGGGCTAGCTAAAACCGTAGAAGGTGCCTGATTGGGCTCTGGGTTTCTTGGCGTAACCAACACTGCCAACCTTGCCGTATTCATCGCCAAGGCTGGGCACTTCTACGCCACCAATCGTTGCTTCTGAACGGGGGGTTTCACCACGGAGTGTCGGCTCGTCAATTGATGCCTTCTGCCGAAACTTATTTGCCGTCTTGGCTGCGGTGATGAAACGCTTGATCCGAGCCTGATCACTGTTGATTGCTTCAACATCAGGACGTTCTTGTTCTGCGACACGACGTAAGTCCGTATCGTAATTACGTTCTGGATTAAGATCCGTTACTTCCGAACCAGAACTACCAGAGTCCTGTCTGGGATCGTAAGTGGAATCAAAGAATCTTGGCATAGTATCATTGTAAGAGGGGTAACTTAAGTATTGAATACAATGCACAACGCAGCAGCCTTTTTAGATGCGTTTGTACAAGATGAGGTTAAGTGTCGCTGTCTTACGGAAGAAGACTTCGGCCAACCTCTCGCAAACGAAGAAAATGATGTACCCTTATATGACATGTACAACCGTGGATTAACGGCATGTCAAGAAGGGAACGAGAGACAGAATCTGTCATTGGCGGAGGGGCGCCGTCCGGGTCTGACGGGTTATATCCCATCAGCGGAGGAGGGAGTAGCAATGGGAGCAAGCCCGAAACCAAAAGCTCTGGTACTGGAACTGGAGGGTCCTTCGGAAGAGATGAAGGAGGAATCGGCAAAGCGTCGTGGTTTGCGCCGATAGAAGGCTCAGCTTCTCCTGACGTTTTAGATTTTGGCGACTGCAAGGATGGGATTTGTCCTGTTCCCTGGGCAAAAGCCGTCGATATGCTGATGGATTCTGATTTTCTTACCCAAGATCGGAACTCAAATTTCCCTGGGGAAAACACCATTGGTGATAATCCGGTGTTTACGATCCAGGGTCCTCCCGTGATTTGGGAAGATGTTGTGAACCATCCTGTTCACTATACGGACGGCGGAATCGAATGCATCGAAGCCATTGAGGCCCAGTTAACAGCAGAAGAGTTTCGCGGTTATCTCAAAGGGAATATCGCTAAGTATGTGTGGCGCGAGAAACACAAAGGCGGCACAGAATCACTGAAGAAGGCGCAGTGGTACCTCAACCGTCTTGTTGAATTGGGCGACGCCTAAAAAGGTTGCAGCTCGTCTTCATCTTCGTCGCCGTCTTCGTAAAACGCGCAGGCGGCGGCGAGTTCTTCTAGCTCCAGATCAGTTGGTACATCAAAGTCCAGCTGAATATTTTCGTCTGCCAGGATCTCCTTAACGGCCTGCCACTCCATCAGGCGCTGGTGGTAGAGGTTGAGCAGGGCTGAATACAGTTCTTCCCAGGTCATTTCCCTGGCGACCATCTCAGCTTTACGCATGGAGAACTGGAGTTCCAGGGGTAACTCAAACTCCCGTGGTTCTACGGATCTCTCCATTGCGTTTTCCATGGCTTCGATGAAACTATTTTAAGGCTAGCTGGCAAATACCGATTTAACTTGATCAAGTTCCCCAAGTGCCCAAGGATCCTCATTGATCGCGAACGAATTAGCAAACTCTGCCAAAACGTAAGGGTTAATGTTTTCTTCAAGTTGGCGGATGGCTTTTATCTGATGCGGAGCAGCAGTGTAATTACGAAACGCCTTGAGAAGAACTTCGGTGGATGACCAGGGGCTGTCATCAATTTCCCGCAGCAGAAGCTCCACCTCTTCTCGGCGTCGATCAATCAGACCACCGATGACCCTGTGGTTCTCATCGAAAATCCAATGCGTGATCTCTTCTGCCACTCCAGCCCAGTCGTCGTGATTGATGCAGTCAACGATGTTGCTGTAAAGAAATGGCTTCCAACCTACCGAGTGGATGAACGAAATCAAGGCCTGTTCGGCACATCCGTACAAATGGATGTCAAGATCAGCCAGCAGACCACGAATGGCCTTCACCTCACAAAACAAGTACTCCAGTGCTTTCTCTTTGGTGCACCACTGCCCCTTCTTAACGGGAGAGCCATCTGGATAAAATTGGGTGCCATACCCAATGGAATAAGCACCCTCTTCATCTGCGGGAAACGCTTTTTCGTTGAAGCCTTCGTACTTACGAATTAAAGCAACAGCGTCCCGCAAATCAAACATGGGAGTACAACAAGTACTCCCATATTACACATATAAGAATGCCGTTGTTATTTACCTTGGCCGCGCATCTTTTTCCGGCCATGATTAGGCAAACTGTTTTGACCTTGTCCTTGCCGAGTTTTCTTGGGCTTGGACTCAAGCTTGATAGATGAGGATGACTTGGGTTTTGCCATGACAGAGTTGAATTGGCGCTACCACTTTACTTTGTGCGACCAGTACCTGGCAGACATAATGTCGGGATTCGAATCTTGAGCATTGTGTCTTGCGTAATATGCCTTCTTCCTTGCTTTATCCTTGGCTGTCTGCGGGTTTTTCCCAGCACCTTCAACCCCCTGCTGGCCAAACCGAACGATCTTTTCTTCGCCTCCCTTGCAGGCTTTGACCACATGCGATTTGGTGGGATGACCGGGGGTTCGGCGTGGTTTGTTGCACGCCATCTTGTCCTTGGCAATCTTGGCCGCTGCTGCAGCTTTTCTTCGTTTATCTGACATCAGAGGCCTTTAAACAAGGATGTAAATTCACCGAGGAATGCTTGGCCGGCATTGGATTTAGTTGGCTCTTCCTCTTTTTGATCTTCATCAATTCTAAAGTAACGTGTATAGAAATCTTTGGCCTTATCTTTTGCTGCCTCTTTATCAATAGCTTCTTGATCTTCTGGGAAGAAACTTTCAATTGTCCCAAGGGACGCAAACGGATCTTGTAGATCAAGTCCGTAAGTTTTAAGGGCAGTATCTTTACCTGCCTTGGTCAGAAGAACCTGTTCACTCCTGTCTAAATCAGGGAACATGTTGTTGTAGAACTCATCTTCTGTTCCTTGATAGCCAGCACTTTGGAAGATGGAATAAAGCTGAGTTGTTGGCTTAGGTGCTTGATCTTTGTAATCTTCTTCTTTGGGGATATAAGTAACCCCAAGAATCTCTTGTGTAGGACGCTGACGTTTGTCGTTGAGATATTTGATCTGCTCACGAATTTCTTGGGCAGAACCGCCGCGCAGTGTTTCAACAATGTATTGCTTTAATTCATCGATGGTACCAGCAAACTCAGATAAGCCATACCGCTGGAGCACCTCCTTCCAAGCATCTGGTGTTTTGGCTGGGTCCAGGCCGCGCAGCATTTCGTCTGCAAACTCTTCTGGTGTGATGAAGGTACCAAACACCACCTCTGCTTTATCTGCTTCCTTCTGAAGCAGCGGCATCACGTTGATAGAGATGAAATCTTGAACCTTACTGGCGTTTGTGATGTCATCAGCAGCATCAAATCCTTTGCCTTGTCCTTTAACTTCAAAGTGCATGCGGGCAAAAGCAGCTTTATTGTTTATATCAATACCAAAGCGATAGACCTGCACTGCCCAGTAAGGATCACCTGCTTTAGCAGCTGCCCAGTCGTCCTCAACTGTTTTCTTCTGAGTTTCGTACTGGCGCAAGCGACTGCGATCGCCAGTTGGACTGAAGTAGAAGTTGGGATCAAACGAACGCGGCCCTTGTTGTTTTACCTGATCCAGGTAGACCTGACTCTGGAGCTGACCTAACTTCTTCAAGGACCGGTCAATGTCTGTAACTTCAAAGGGGTTTCGTTCTTCTTGCCTGATGTCTAGGTATTCAATGAATTCGTCCATTGATTTGGACGTATTGAAACGTGGAATCAAATATTCGTCTAAATAATTGCGAGCAAATTGAGCTTCCACATTGATCATCTCAGTTGCATCTTTCGTTCCGTAAGTTAGTGCTAGACCACGATTCTTGGCGTCATCCAAGGTTTTGATGTCAGCCTCCAGGCGTGATCCAATCGGTTGCAGCAAGAGCTTGGCGCTTTCCCCTGGATCACCCTTAATGGCGTTCAGGATTGTTTCACCCTCTTTCCCTTGCTTGCCTAGAAAATCCACTAACGCTTTACTGGATGTGAAACCTGCTTGTTCAAGAAATTTTGCACGGAATTCACCTTTGGCCTGGTCATATGCTTTTTCTGTGCTGTCCAGGAAAGCGTTGATGATGTCCTTCTTTTCTTCTAAGGGTTCAAACAGTGAGTAATCAATGCCGTACTTATTTTTAATGGACTGATCAAACCACTGCTGCCAGTTGTATACAACGTTGTTCCGCATTCCAGTAACATTCTGAAGTGCGTTGAGCAAATCCTCTTCTCCCTTACCTCCAGAAGTAAAGGCCAGTATCCCACCAACGCCTGTGTCACCCAAGATGGAATTGGTCAGGTCTTTGTTGATATCCATCACCTCGGTAAAGCCACTGAAGCCACGGAAAAAGCTCATCATTTCCTGACGGCCTTTCTGTTTCTTCATTTCAGCAATGGCGTCCTTCAACACGGTCTGATTGATGGCGGCAAATTTCTTTACCTCAACAGTCTTCTTGGTGTTGATGGCGGTATTGATCGCATCTTCCAACTCCGTGATGCCACTGCCAGCATTGATGTTATAGCTGAGAATGATCTGTTTATCTTCCGGTCGTTCAGACAAACGGAAAAGAACGGCAAACTCCTCTGGTTTGGTTACATCCAAGTACTTTTCTTTTGCTAACTGTTTCCAATAGGGATCGCCCTGGCGAGCCTTCGTCCACTCATTAGAAACCTCTGGAACATTCAATAAACGTTGCGTAATTGTGTCGGTATCAACACCTAATTGCAGGTCGCGAATGTCCTGAATTTCCTTATCAGTAAGGGCAGCTTCCTGGTACTTTTGAGCTGCAACAAGATCTTCTTCTTTGTTACCACGTAAACCTTGTGCTTTACCAGTGGTGGTGTAATGCTGCCAATAGTAATTGTTCTCGCCATATCGCTCAGTGATATCAATGTCGTCATTGGCAACGGCCTGGTTCCAGGCTGCGTTGACCGTGGGATTCTGACCCTTGTAATAGGCAGGATCAAACGTACCGTAGGGAGGTGCAGCACCAAGGGAGCTATCCCAGGGAACAAGCTTTTCTGTCTGGTAGAACAGCTTGAATTGAGTTTTAAGATTGTCAGTGAACTGCTTGGCTTCGCTGGGGGTATAGCCAGCGTTAATTAAATCGTTGTAGGTAAGTTGATCTCGCTGTGCAACATAATCTCCGCCTTTGGTGGTGGAGGCAAGCGCAACAGTTTTATCGTATAACTTGTTTGCGGCTGTGTTCTTGTTATTAAGAAGAGTATTATCTTCGTTTAACTCTTGGTTTTTCTGGTTTGTTTGTTGCGCTTGATAGTTTAACTGTTGATTTTTAACGTTGATTGTTGAGTATTCGGCATTGGTATTTGAGTTATCACGGTTGAGAATTGTATACTTTTCTCTAATTGTTTGGATTTGTGTATTTATATTCGCATTACGTATGTTTTGATTGTAGTTCGCCGTGTTCTTGTTGGTGTTATCAATATTGGCTTGTGCATTTTCCTTATTAAGTGCCGCGTTGGTTTTATTTAAATTGCGGTTTGCGTTATTCGCTTCTGTATCATCAACCCAATTGTCTCTCCATTCCTTTTTTGTATACCAACACCAGTTGCTTCCAAAAACAATTGGCCCATCACAAACCTCAGCCTGGTATCTTTTATTTTTTTTTAAGTTGGTTGGATGGTCAGTTTTGTAATCAGTTTTTAAAGTGGTGGAAAGATTGAATGGAAGATTGGTTGGAAGAAATTCCGGGATTGCGTAATTTGCTTTTGCATTTGTTGGCAAATCAGTGCGCCGATCTGCGGTGTAATTCGTTCGATAATCAGTTTTGTAATCGGTTGCTTCTTTTTTAAGATCCCAATTTCTATTGTTTCTGCTGTAAGTAACCCCGCCTGCAGGGCGAGGGTTGAAATCATATTTGTCTGTAATTTCCAGGGGAATAATCCGGGCAGTAAGGCCAGCATTCCGGTAAGCAATAGAAGCAGGCTGCGTATTGTTTGCTTCGTTGATAACAGAGTTTAGGACGTTATCGTAAACACCACCGCCACCAGGGACGTTACCCCCTTGCAACTTATCGGTATTGCGATTCATCCATTGGAGAATCTCCGCAGGAGTATGGCCCTGCCTAATAGCTTCGTTGTAGTCTTCTTGACCGAAGAAATTAGGGTTAGCGCCGTACTGCGTGGAGATCGCCATCAATAAAAATCCGAATCAGATATCAAGCGACAATGAAATCCTTGAACAAATTAAAGATGTCCTGAGACATCCAGGATTTGATTTTTTCCATCCTAGCCTGAGTAAAAAATTCCTGCTGTAAATACCAGGTTTCAACTTCACTGCTGGCTTTGGTGCTGTTGCAACGCCTGCAGGCAGGAACCAAATTATTGC
>Ga0194130_10003285_pt1 | contig 21971 bp, 22 predicted proteins | sample TA2KigsurfametaG_FD_160084 | JGI IMG/M metagenome (GOLD analysis project Ga0194130, IMG submission 160084) | Freshwater microbial communities from Lake Tanganyika, Tanzania - TA2015050 Kigoma 12 surface | ecosystem: Environmental > Aquatic > Freshwater > Lake | place: Tanzania: Lake Tanganyika... | reverse complement strand
CGATGAACTCCGCCGCGTACTGGATCGCGTTCACGCCGCGCGGCGCCAGCGAGGAATGGCATTCGAAGCCGCGCACATGCGCGCGGATCGACAGCTTGCCCTTGTGCGCGCGGATGACCTTCATCTTCGTCGGCTCGCCGACGATGCAGGCATAGGGGCGAACCGGGCGCCTGGCGACCATGTCGAGCATGCGGCGCACGCCGATGCAGCCGACCTCCTCGTCGTAGGAGAAGGCGAGATGGACCGGCGTGCCGCGGACCCTCGCCTTCATCTCCGGGACCTTGGCGAGGACGACGGCGACGAAGCTCTTCATGTCGCAGGTCCCGCGGCCGTAGAGGCGCCCGTCCTTCTCGACGACGGAGAACGCGTCGGTGCTCCATTCCTGTCCGTCGATCGGCACGACGTCGGTATGGCCGGACAGCACGAGGCCGGGCCTGTCCTCGGGCCCGATCGTCGCGAAGAGATTCGCCTTCTTCCCCGTCTCGTCGTGCACGAGCTCGCTGCGCACGCCGTGTCCGTCGAGATAGGCGCGGACCCAGTCGACGAGGTGGAGGTTGGAATCGCGGCTCGTCGTGTCGAAGCCGACGAGGCGGCGGATCATCTCGACCGAGGCGGCGCTTGGCGTCTTCATGGGCTGTCCGGATGCTCCGGGATGGCAGGAACGGAAGGCGGTACTATACAACGCCGACCTGCATGTCTTCGACCGCCTCGTGCACGAGGACGCGAAGCATCGCCTCGTGCTCGCGCGCGACGACGCGTGGCGGGGCCGTCCGACGCCACGGGCGCGGGTCGAGATGCGCATCCCGCCCGGCGACGCCTCGCGCCTCGCGAAGCCGCTCGCCTCCGATCGCGAGGCCGGCCCCTTGCCGCCAGCCCGCTCCAAGACCTGCGCGCCCGTCGGGTCCCGTCCCGCGAGGGCAGGGCCGACCACCAGGCGCCCGCGCGGGGCATGTGCTTGCGAAGCCGCGGGCAAGATGCCATAGGCTTCGACGCGGCAGGTTCCTGTCGCGGTCCAGGCCGCGAACACGGGTCCGCGCACAGGAGAGGTAGAGACATGGTTTCGCGTGCTTCGCGCGCCGGATTGGCGCTTGCCCTCGTCCTCGGCCTCGCGACGGCGCAGGCCGCACGGGCGCAGGACCTCGTGATCGGCGTGCAGTCTGGCGCCACGTCGATCGACCCGCATTTTCACGCGCTGGCGCCGAACGCGGCCGTGCGCGACCACCTCTTCGACCGCCTCGTCCACCAGGACGAGAAGCAGCGGTTGATCCCCGGCCTCGCCACCGCCTGGCGCACGATCGACGACCTGACCTGGGAGTTCACGCTGCGCAAGGGCGTGAGGTTCCACGACGGCAGCGAGTTCGGCCCCGAGGACGTGATCGCGACCTTCAGGCGCGTCCCATGGGTCCCGAACTCCCCGTCCTCCTACGCCGCTTTCGTGCGCCCCGTGGTGAACATCGAGGTGGTGGACCCGCACACGCTGCGCATGCGCACCGCCGCGCCGGCGCCGCTGCTGCCGACCATGCTCTCGGCCGTCGGCATCGTGAGCCGCAAGGCGGTCGAGGCGCCGACGGCGGACTTCAATTCCGGCAAGGCCGCGAGCGGCACGGGCCCGTTCCGCTTCGCCGAATTCGTCCCCAACGACCGCGTCGTGCTCCTGCGCAACGACGCCTACTGGGGCGACAAGCCGGCCTGGCAGAAGGTGACGCTCAAGCTGATCTCCAACAACGCGTCGCGCACCGCCGCGCTGCTCGCGGGCGACGTGCAGATGATCGAGGCCGTGCCCAGCGCCGACGTGCCGCGCCTGCGCGCGAGCCCCCAGGTCTCGCTGCACCGGATCACCTCGAACCGCGTGATCTACCTGTCCTTCGACCAGGTGCGCGACCAGTCGCCCTTCGTCACCGACAAGGCCGGCGCGCTGCTGCCGAACAACCCGCTGAAGGACGTCCGTGTCCGCCGCGCGATCAGCAAGGCGATCAACCGCGCCGCCATCGTCGACCGCGTCTTCGACGGCGACGCCCTGTCGGCCGGCGGGCTCCTGCCCGAGGGCAATTTCGGCGTGTCGCCCAACCTCAGGCCCGACGCCCTGGACCAGGAGGGCGCGCGCTCGCTGCTCGCCGCGGCCGGCTACCAGAACGGCTTCGCCATCACCCTGCACGGCCCGAACGACCGCTACCCCAACGACGAGCGGGTGCTGCAGGCCATCGGACCGATGCTCACGCGCGTCGGCATCGACACGAAGGTGGTGACGCTGCCCTGGGCGACCTACGCGTCGCAGGCCAGCGCGCCCGGCTATGCCTTCAGCGTCACGCTGTTCGGCTGGGGCAGCAATACGGGCGAGACCTCCGACAGCCTGCGCTCGCTCCTCGCGACGCCGAACCGCGACAAGGGCATGGGCGCGTCCAACCGTGGCCGCTACGGCAACCCGCGGGTCGACGAGCTGCTCGAGAAGGCGCTCGCCACGGTGGACGACGCCGAGCGCCAAAAGCTCCTCTTCCAGGCGAGCGAACTCGCGATCGGGACCGACATGGGCATCGTGCCGCTCTACTATCAGGTCAACACCTGGGCGACGCGCAAGGGCGTCACCTACAGCGCGCGCCAGGACGAGTACTCGCTCGCCCAGTTCGTCCGCCCGGGCAACTGACCCGCGCCGGCGCCGGGGAAGCGACGCGACGATGACCGTCTTCGTCATCAGGCGGCTGATGCAGAGCGGCCTCGTGCTGTTCGTGATGTCGCTGATCGTCTTCTTCGGCGTCTACGCGATCGGCGACCCGGTCGAGATCTTCATCTCGCCCGAGGCCGACCAGATCGAGCGCGAGCGCGCCAAGGCCGCGCTCGGCCTCGACCGCCCGGTCTGGGCCCAGTACTTCGCCTTCCTCGGCGCGGCGTTCCAGGGCGACCTCGGGCGGTCCTTCGTCTTCAACATGCCCGCGATCACGCTGATCCTGCAGCGCATGCCCGCGACGCTGGAACTGGCGGTCTCGGCGCTGCTGCTGGGGATCGTGGTGGGGCTGCCGCTCGGCATGTATGCCGGCTACCGGCCCGACTCGGCCGGCGCCAAGGCCATCCTCGCCACCTCGATCCTCGGCTTTTCGTTGCCGACCTTCTGGGTCGGGCTGATGCTGATCATGTTCTTTGCGGTCAATCTCGGCTGGCTGCCCTCGACCGGACGCGGCGAGACGGCGACCTATCTCGGGATCACCTCCAGCCTGTTCACCATCGACGGGCTACGCCACCTCGCGATGCCGGCGCTGAACCTCGCGCTGTTCAAGATCTCGCTGATCATCCGGCTCGCGCGCGCCGGGATGCGCGAGAACATGCTCATGGACTACGTGCGCTTCGCGCGGGCCAAGGGCCTGCCCATGCGCCGGGTGGTCTTCGTCCACGTGTTCAAGAACATCCTGATCCCGATCGTCACCGTGATCGGACTCGAGCTCGGCTCGACCATCGCCTTCGCGGTCGTGACCGAGTCCATCTTCGCCTGGCCGGGCATGGGCAAGCTGATCATCGACTCGATCCAGCGCCTCGACCGCCCGGTGATCGTGGCCTATCTCTGCATCATCGTTTTCATGTTCATCGTCATCAACCTCGTGGTCGACATCCTCTACTCGGTCCTGGACCCGCGCGTGCGCCTGTCCGAGGCGAAGGGATGACCATGGCCGCGGCGGCGCGCGACCCAGGGATCCAGAGCCCGTTCCGGCGCTTCGTCGCGGACTTCGCGGAGAGCCAGGTCGCCATGGCCGGGCTCGCGGTTTTCGCGCTGGTGCTGGCGGCGGCACTCCTCGCGCCGCTGCTGTCGCCGCAGAACCCCTACGACCTCAACCAGCTGGACATCATGGACGGTCGCCAGCCGCCGATGGCGAAGTCCATGGAGGGCTTCGTGTTCTGGCTCGGCTCCGACGACCAGGGCCGCGACATGCTCTCCGCCATCTTCTACGGGCTGCGCACCTCGCTCGGCGTCGGCGCGATGAGCGCGGTCGGCGCGCTCGCGCTCGGCATGGCCGCGGGCCTGCTCGCCGCGTATTTCGGCGGCCGCGTCGAGAGCGTGGTGATGCGGATCGTCGACATCCAGCTCTCCTTCCCCTCGATCCTCGTCGCCCTGATCCTGCTCGCCGTGCTGGGGCAGGGGACGTGGAAGATCATCCTCGCGCTGATCTGCGTGCAGTGGGCCTACTACGCGCGCACGGTGCGCGGCACGGCGCTGGTGGAGCGACGCAAGGAATACACCGAGGCGGCGCGCTGCCTCGCGCTCGGCCACCGGCGCATCGTGTTCCGCCACCTCCTGCCCAACTGCTTGCCGCCGCTGATCGTGGTCGTCACGGTGCAGGTGGCGCACGCGATCGCGCTCGAGGCGACTCTGTCCTTCCTCGGCATCGGGCTGCCGATCACCGAGCCGTCGCTCGGCCTGCTGATCGCGAACGGCTTCGAGTACCTGCTCTCCGGCAAGTACTGGATCAGCTTCTTCCCCGGCGTGGCGCTGCTGGTGACGATCGTGTCGATCAACCTCGTCGGCGACCAGCTGCGCGATGTCCTCAATCCGCGGCTGCAGAAATAGGCCGCACATGACCGCGCCCACGCTCGCCGTCGAGGATCTCCGCACCTGGTTCCACACGCGCGCCGGCGTGGTGAAGGCCGTCGACGGCGTGTCCTTCTCCGTCGCCCCGGGCCGCGTCATGGGGCTCGTCGGCGAGTCCGGCTCGGGAAAGTCCGTCACCGGCTTCTCGATCATGGGCCTGGTCGATCCGCCGGGCCGCGTCGTCTCGGGCCGGATCCTCTTCGGTGGCAGGGACATAGCGACGATGCCCGAGGAGGATCTGCGGCACCTGCGCGGCCGGAGGATCGCGATGATCTTCCAGGACCCGATGATGACGCTGAACCCTGTCCTGCGCATCGACACGCAGATGATCGAGGCGATCCAGGCCCATGAGGCCGTCCCGCGCGACGAGGCGCGCAGGCGCGCGCGCGACGCGCTCGGCCAGGTCGGCATCCCGAGCCCCGACGAGCGCCTCGCGGCCTACCCGCACCAGTTCTCCGGCGGCATGCGCCAGCGCGTGGCGATCGCGATCGCGCTCCTGAACCGCGCCGAGCTGATCGTCGCCGACGAGCCGACGACCGCGCTCGACGTGACCATACAGGGCCAGATCCTTTTCGAGATGCAACGCCTCGCGCGGCAGACGGGGACTGCGCTGCTGTGGATCACCCACGATCTCTCGGTCGTGGCGTCGCTCGCGGACGAGGTCTGCGTCATGTACGCGGGCCGCATCGTCGAGCGCGGGACCGTCGACGACGTCCTCGACCGCCCCGCGCATCCCTACACGGCCGGCCTGATCGGCTCGGTGCCGAGCCGCAACCAGCGCGGCAGCCCGCTGCAGCAGATCCCGGGCGTCATGCCGTCGATTCTGTCGCTGCCCGGGGGCTGCGCCTTCCGCACCCGCTGCGCGCGCGCCGACGCGGCGTGCGCCGGCGAGCCGGCGGAGCGGGGCTTCGGCGCCGGGCGGGTCGCGCGCTGCGTCCATCCGCTGGTGGAGCCCGTGCCGTGAGCGCCGCTCCGATCGTCGAGCTGAAGGGTGTCTCGAAGCGCTTCTCGAAGCCGCTCGACGCGGCGGCGAAGCTCGCGAACATGCTTGGCGCGGGCATGAAGGCCGAGATCGTCCACGCCGTCGATGGGGTCGACCTCGCCGTGCGCGAGGGCGAGGTGGTGGGGCTGGTGGGCGAGTCCGGCTGCGGCAAGTCCACGCTCGGGCGCATGGTCGCCGGCATCCTCGAGCCGAGCGATGGCGAGGTACTCTATCGCGGGCGCCGCGCCGCGGAGATGGACGGCAAGGAGGCGACTCGCGCCGCGCTCTCCGTCCAGATGATCTTCCAGGACCCGTTCGCGTCCCTGAACCCGCGCATGCGCGTGCGCGATATCATCGGCGAGGCGCCGGCCTATCATGGCCTCGTGCCGCGCTCCGGCTTCGACGCCCATGTCGACGAGACGATGGTCCGCGTCGGCCTGGACCCGGCCTACAAGCGGCGCTTCCCGCACCAGTTCTCCGGCGGCCAGCGCCAGCGCATCGGCATCGCGCGCGCGCTCGCGGTGCGGCCGGAATTCGTGGTCTGCGACGAGGCCGTCGCGGCGCTCGACGTCTCGATCCAGGCGCAGATCCTGAACCTGTTCATGAAGCTGCGCGAGGAACTCGCGCTCACCTACCTCTTCATCAGCCACGACCTCGGCGTCGTGCGGCACCTCTCGGACCGCGTGGTGATCATGTACCTGGGCCGGGTGGTCGAGGAGGGGAGCGCGGAGGAGATCTTCTCGGCGCCCAACCATCCGTACACGGTCGCGCTGCTGGCCGAGATCCCGCGCCTCGAAACGCGCCGGCGCGAGTTCGCGCCGGTGAAGGGCGAGATCCCGTCGCCGCTCGCGCCGCCGCCAGGCTGCCATTTCCACCCGCGCTGCCCGCACGCGACGGCGCGCTGCCGGGCCGAGGCACCGGCGCTGCGCGAGGTCGCGCCGGGGCGCCGGTCCGCCTGCCACCTGAACGACGCGCGCTGAACCGCGTGGCCCGGCGCCACCTCAGGGCGCGAACTGTTCCTTGAGGACGCGCTCCTCGAGGTTCTGGTCGGGGTCGAAGAGCAGCGTGAACCCGATGTCCGGCACCTCCCGGACCTCGACATGCGCGACGTCGCGCACCTCGCTGTTGTCGGCCGCGGCGCCGACCGGGCGCTTGTCCGCCTCGAGAACCTCGAAGCCTACCTTCGCGCCATGCGGAAGCAGCGCGCCCCGCCAGCGCCGCGGCCGGAAGGCGCTGATCGGCGTCAGCGCGAGAAGGCCTGCCCCCAGCGGGATGATCGGGCCATGGGCCGAGAGGTTGTAGGCGGTGCTGCCTGCGGGCGTGGCGACCATCACGCCGTCGCAGGAGAGTTCCTGCAGGCGCACGACGCCGTCGACGGAGATCCTGATCTTCGCGGTCTGGCGTTGCTGGCGGAACAGCGCCACCTCGTTGATGGCGGTGGCGACCACGCGCTCGCCGGTCGTCGTCGTGGCCTCCATCCGCAGCGGGTGGAGCAGCACCGGCGTCGCCCTGGCGAGGCGCTCCTCGAGCCCGGCCTCCCGGAACTCGTTGAGCAGGAACCCGACGCTGCCGCGGTTCATGCCGAAGACCGGCCTGCCCAGCGCCTTGTGGCGATGGAGGGTCTGCAGCAGGAAACCGTCCCCGCCCAGCGCGACGAGGATATCGGCGGCCTCTGGCTCGACGACGTCGTAGCGCGCGACGAGGCGCTGGCGCGCCTCGCGCGCGGTGTCGGTGTCTGCGGCGCAGACGGCGATGCGGGGTCCGGTCATGCGGGGCGGAGCATAGACGAACGGCGGGCCGCGCGCCTCAGCCTCCGGCATCGTGCCGCGTCGCGTGCCAGAAGGCGATGGCGCCGAGGAAGCTCACCGCCGCGAGGCCCGCGAGCATCGTCGCGTAGTCCTGGCCCAGCGACCACAGCATCGCGCCGATCGCCGGGCCGCCGGCGCGCGCGAAGGTCGTCGGCATCGTCATGCTGCCGGAGATCGCCCCGTAGTTGCGCGCGCCGAATATGTCGCGGACGATCGTGCCGCGGATGACGGTGCTGATCCCGTTGACGACGCCGTAGACGGCGACGAACAGCGCGAGCATGCGGAGGTCCGCGCCGGCGACGACGGCGAGGAGGAAGAGCGGCGCGGCGACGGCGAAGATCGCGCGCCCGACGGGCCGCGCCGCGATCCCGCCGCCGCGCGAGAAGAGCAGCAGCCGGCCCGCGACCTGCAGGGGCCCGATCAGCGTGAAGAGCAGCACGCCGGCGTCGCGGCTGACCCCGCGCTCCTCGAGCATGGGGAGGAAATGGAAGGTCATCGCGGTGAAGGCGACGTTGTAGGCCGAGAAGGCGACGAGCAGCCCCCAGAACCGCATGTCGGCGATTGCCGCGCGCGTGGGGATGTCGGCGGTGGCGAGGCGCTGCGGCGCGCGCGGCGCCGGCCAGACCCTCGGCGACAGCATGACCGCGTGGATCACGGCCGGCAGCAGGAGGTTCGTGGCGGCGAGGACCATGACGGCCTGGCGCCAGCCGATCGCCTCGACCAGCGCATGGGCGAGCGGGATGAAGACCGTGCTGGCGAAGCCGCCGACGAGCGTCATCTTGAGGATGCCGCGCGGCGCGTCGTCGCCGAGCGTGCGGCTCAGGACGGCGAAGCCCGGCTCGTAGAGGGTGCAGGCCATCGCGACGCCCATCGCGAAGCAGACGGCCCAGAAGGCGAGCGGCGTCTCGACGAAGGCCAGGCGAGGACGGCCGCGCTGCCCAGCACCGATCCGCCCGTGAGTACGGGCCAGGCATTGCCGCGGTCGACCTGCGCGCCGACCCATGGCGCGAAGATGCCGGACGAGACGAGGCCGATCGTGATGCCGCCGCTGACCACGGCCTTGGACCAGCCGAGCTCCTCGCGCATGGGCACGAAGAAGACGGCGATGCTGTAGAAGAGGATGCCCCACGAGACGAGCTGGGCGAGCGAGAGGCTCCAGAGGAAGAGCCCGGTGCCGCGGCCCCCCGCCGCGCCGGCCCGGCCCTTATCGGCGCTCACCCGCCGGTCACGCTCATGTGGCGCGGGACGGCGGGCCCGCTGCTGCGCCGGTCGATGACGAAGTCGTGGCCCCTGGGCTTGCGCGCGATGGCGGCACGGATCGCGTCGTCGAGCGCGCCGTCGGCCTCGGACTCGCGCAGCGGGCGACGCAGGTCGGCCGCGTCCTCCTGGCCGAGGCACATGTAGAGGGTGCCCGTGCAGGTCAGCCGCACGCGGTTGCAGGATTCGCAGAAGTTATGGGTGAGCGGGGTGATGAAACCGATGCGCCGGCCGGTCTCCCGCACCGTGAAATAGCGCGCCGGGCCGCCGGTCCGGTAGTCGGTCTCCTCCAGCGTCCAGGAGCGCGCCAGCTGCGCGCGCACCATGCTCAGCGGAAGGTACTGGTCGAGGCGGTCCTCGCCGCCGATGTCGCCCATCGGCATGACCTCGATGAAGGTCAGGTCGAAGCCCATGTCGCCGCACCAGCGCAGGATGCGGTCGAACTCGTCCTCGTTGAAGTTGCGCAGCGCGACGGCGTTGATCTTCACCTCGAGGCCCGCGCGCCGCGCCGCCTCCAGCCCCTCGAGGACCTGGTCGAGGCGGCCCCAGCGGGTGATCGCCGTGAACTTCGCCGGGTCGAGCGTGTCGAGCGAGACGTTGATCCGCCGCACGCCGGAGGCCCGGAGCTCCTCGGCGTGGCGCGCGAGCTGGCTGCCGTTGGTCGTCACGGTCAGCTCGTCCAGCGCCCCGCTGGAGACGTGCCGGCCCAGCGCGCGGAAGAGGGACATGACGTTCCGGCGGACTAGGGGCTCGCCGCCGGTGAGGCGCAGCTTGCGCACGCCCAGGCGGACGAAGGCCGAGCAGAGGCGGTCGAGTTCCTCGAAGGTGAGGATCTCGGCCTTCGGCAGGAAGGTCATGTCCTCGGACATGCAGTAGACGCAGCGGAAGTCGCAGCGATCCGTCACCGAGACGCGCAGGTAGGTGATCCTGCGCGCGAAGGGATCGACGAGCGGCGCATGGGATGTCAGCGCGTTCATAAGGCCGAAAATAGGGCGCGGCCCGGTGGAAGTCATCCCCGCGCGACGCGGGGGATCGCCCGGGCCGAACTTGCCGCGACCCGGGCCGGGTTCCATACTCGCGCGCCATGCAGGAATTCGAGGTCGCGCCCGATCCGGCGGATCCAAGGCTCACGCGCCGCGTCCGCGGCGTCGACCAGGACGGCGCCCCGGTCGATGCCTCGATCGTCGTCGAGCGACCGCTCACGCTGTTCCTGAACGGGCAGGAGATCGTCACGATGATGACGATCGGCGACCACCCGGAGTGGCTGGCCATGGGCTACCTCGTGAACCAGAACATGCTGCGCCCCGGCGACGAGGTCACTGGTGTCGACCACGACGAGGAGACCGAGTCGGTCGTCGTGCGCACCCGCGCGCGCACGGACTTCGAGGAGAAGCTGCGCCGCAAGACGCTGACCTCGGGCTGCGCCCAGGGGACGGTGTTCGGGGACCTGATGGAGCGCTTCGACGACGTCCGGCTGCCCGCCGACGCGGTGCTGCGCACGTCCTGGCTCTACAGGCTCCTGCGCAAGATCAACACGGCCCCGTCGCTCTACCTCGAGGCCGGCGCGATCCACGGCTGCGCGCTCTGCGAGCAGGACCGCGTGATCGCCTACATGGAGGACGTCGGCCGCCACAACGCGATCGACAAGATCGCAGGCTTCATGTTCCGGCGCGGCATGGGCGGGGGCGACAAGATCTTCTACACGACTGGCCGCCTGACCTCGGAGATGGTCATCAAGTGCGTGCAGATGGGGATCCCGATACTGGTCTCGCGCTCGGGCTTCACGGCATGGGGCGTGGAACTGGCACGCCGCGCCGGGCTGACGCTGGTGGGGCGCGCGCGCGGCGCGCGCTTCGTCGCGCTGGCCGGCGAGCAGCGCATCCTACGCGACGCCGACGCGCGCGACGTCGCGGAGGATGACAGGAACCACCGCCGCAAGGGAGCCGCGCGCGATGAGTGACGCGGAGATGCCCGGCCTCGTCCTCGCCGGCGGGCTGTCGCGCCGCATGGGCGGGGGCGACAAGTGCCTGCGTCCCTTCGCCGGCGCGACGATCCTCGACCGCATCGTCGCGCGCCTGGCGCCCCAGGTCGCGTCGATCGCGCTCAACGCCAATGGCGACGCGGCGCGCTTCGCGCGCTTCGGCCTTCCCGTGCTCGCCGACACGGTGGAGGGCCATGCCGGCCCGCTCGCGGGCATCCTCGCCGGCTTGCGCTGGGCGCGCGTCGCGCATCCCGGGGCGACGCACATGGTCTCCGTGGCCTCCGACGCGCCGTTCTTCCCCGGCGACCTCGCCGCGCGGCTGCTGGCCGGCGCGCATGCGGCCGGGACGCGCCTCGCCTGCGCGGCCTCCGCCGGGCAGGCGCATCCGGTATTCGGCCTGTGGCCGGTGGCGCTGGCCGACGACCTCGAGCGCGCGATGCTGGAGGAGGGCATGCGCAAGGTCGATGCATGGACCTCGCGGCATGGCTGCGTCGAGGTCGACTTCCCCCTCGCGGACTGCTTCGATCCCTTCTTCAACGTCAACCGCCCGGAGGACCTCGCGTCGGCGGAGGTGCTGCTGCGCGGCGCGGCCGCGGGCAGCCAGCCCGCTTGAAAGCCCGGGCCCCCGCGACGCATTCTGCACGCGGGTCCGATGACCGGGGAGCGGGCAAGGTGGATGATCCGAGGCGACTCGAGGTCCTGGAGGCCTTCGCCGCGCGTATCTGCCACGACCTCGTCGGAGCGGTCGGCGCGGTCTCGAACGGCGTGGAACTCCTGTCCGAGGGCGGCCAGTCCCCGGATCCCGAGATCCTCGCGCTGATCTCGTCCTCGGCCCGCACGGCGAGCCGTCGCCTCCAGTACTTCCGCACGGCGTTCGGCACGGGCAGCGCCCTCTCCGCGGTGCGACCGCTCGATGGCGCGCGCAGCCTCGCCGCGTCCTTCCTCGAGGAAGGCAAGGTCGAGCTCGACTGGCCGGAGCCCGGCTCGGCGGCGGAGGCCGCGACCGGGCGCCGCGCCGCCAAGGCCATCCTGAACCTCGTGCTCGTTGCTGCGGACTGCCTGCCGCGGGGAGGTCGCGTGTCGGTCGACGCCTCGCCCGTCGACGCCGGGCTGTCGATCCGGATCCACGCCGCGGGCACGCAGGCGCGACTCGCCGATGACCACCGCGCGGCACTCGCCGGCACGGTCGGCGCGCCGACGCCGCGCGGCGTACCGTCCTGGATCGTTGGCGCGCTCGTGGGCGACGCGAATGGCGGCGTCGACGTTTCGCAGGCCCAGGACATGGTCGTCCTCGCCCTGCGCCTTCCCCGGCAGTACTGATCGCGGCGCGCCGGCCGGGACGGCGAATTGTTCCTTAACCCTCGCGGCCTATCTAGCGGAGCCTCGTCACCCGGCATCCCGGACGCCGCCTCGCCGCATGAAGAAGCCCGCACGGATCGAGGAGAGGCCGTCGCGCGCGCCCGTGGCGGCGGTCGACGCGCCCCGGCCGGATCGCGCGGCGATCGCGCCGAGGCCGCGGACCTGCCTCGTGGTCGATGATTCGCGCGTGATCCGGATGGTCGTGCGCCGGATCCTCGAGGCGATGGGCCTCGCGGTGGTGGACGCCGCAGACGGCCATTCGGCGCTCTCCGCCTGCCGCGACGCTATGCCCGACCTCGTCGTGCTGGACTGGAACATGCCCGTCATGGACGGCGGGACCTTCCTCGCGGAGCTGCGCGCCGCGCCGGCGGGGGCGGCGGTGCCGGTCATCGTCTGCTCCTCCGACAGCGACGCCGCGCGGATCTCCGCCGCGCTCGCGGCCGGGGCGAACGAATACGTGATGAAGCCGTTCGACGCCGACATCCTCCACGGCAAGCTTGCCCAGCTCGGTATCTTCCGGTGACCCCGGCCACCTACACCGCACTGTCCGACTGGCTCTACGCGCGACTGGGCCTCTCGCTCGGCCACGACAAGGCCTATCTCGTCGAGAGCCGCATTGGCCCGGTTCTGCGCCGGCACGGCATCGCCGGCATGGACACCCTCGGCGCGATGCTGCCGCGGCGCCTGCCGGAGGACGTGGCGCGCGAGATCTGCGGCGCGATGGCGGCGAACGAGAGCGCCTTCTTCCGCGACGTCCGGCCCTACGCCCATTTCGCGCGCGTCGCCCTGCCGGCGCTGCTGCGCGCGCGGGCCGGGGCGCGCAGGCTGCGCATCTGGGACGCCGCCGCGGGGGGCGGCCAACAGGCCTACTCGGTCGCGATGCTGCTTCACGAGGCCGGCGCGGCGCTCGAGGGCTGGTCGGTCGAGATCGTCGCGACCGACATCGGCGAGGAGGTCCTGCGACGCTCGCGCGAGGGCATCTACACGCATTTCGAGATCCAGCGTGGCCTGCCCGCCCGCCTCATGGTGCGCCACTTCCAGCGCCAGGGGGATCGCTGGCAGGCATCGCCCGAACTGCGCGCGGCGATCCGCTTCGGCGCCTTCAACCTCATGCACGACCCGCGGCCTCTCGGCGTCTTCGACGCCGTGTTCTGCCGCTACGCGCTCGCGCAGCTCGAGGCCGCGACGCGCGACGCGATCTCCGCGCGCATCGCGCAGATCCTCACCGCCGACGGCTTCCTCTATCTCGGGGAGGGGGAGGTCGCCCGAGCCGGCCTCTTCGCGCCGGTCGCGGGCGAGAAGGGCGTCTTCGTGCACGCGCCGCGCGGGCCCGGGGCCGTCGCGCCGTCGCTGCGCCCCTGACCCGCGGGACCCGGAACGCGAAGGGGGCGGCGACCGTCCCGGCCGCCGCCCCCTCGCGCGTCGCTGCCGCCCCGGGAGGGCTCAGGCCGCGGCCTCCTTGTCGCCGCGGCCCTTGGCCGGGGCAGGTTCGCGCAGCACGTAGCCGCGGCCCCAGACCGTCTCGATGTAGTTCTCGCCCTCGCAGGCCGCGGAGAGCTTCTTGCGCAGCTTGCAGACGAAGACGCCGATGATTCGCTCTCGATCGCCGATCCCGCCATAGAGGTGGTTGAGGAACATCTCCTTCGTGAGCGTCGTGCCCTTGCGCAGGGAGAGCAGCTCCAGGATCCCGTATTCCTTGCCGGTGAGGTGGATCGGCGCGCCGTTCGACTCCACGGTCCGCGTGTCGAGGTTGATGGTGAGCTTCCCGGTCTTGATGATCGACTGGGAATGGCCCTTCGCCCGGCGGACGATCGCGTTGGTGCGCGCCACGAGCTCGCGCTTGTCGAAGGGCTTGGTGATGTAGTCGTCGGCGCCGAAGCCGAGGCCCTTGAGCTTGTTGTCGAGCTCGGACAGGCCGGAGAGGATCAGGATCGGCGTCTTGACGCGCGCCGCGCGGAGCCGGCGCAGGACCTCGTAGCCGTCGATGTCCGGCAGCATGAGGTCGAGGATGATGATGTCGTAGTCGTAGATCTTGCCGATCTCGAGGCCGTCTTCCCCGAGGTCGGTGGTGTCGCAGACGAAGCCCTCGGACTTGAGCATCAGCTCGATGCTCTTCGAGATCGCGGCGTCGTCCTCAACGAGCAGGACCCTCATCTGCGGACTCCCTCATTGGCATCTGGCAAGGCGTGATTAACGCAAACTATAAATCCTGGGTTAACGCGAGGTAAATCCCGTCTTTCGGCCTCCGTATCGCGCCGCGGGACGCTACATGCGGGGGCCTTTAGCGGTTTGTTCAGCAAACTTGGTCACCGTCCGGCGGCAGCCATGCACATCCTCTTGCCGAGCCTCGCCATCCGCCGCATCCAGCCCCAGCGCCATTTCGGCCGCGTGAGCGCCGTCATGGGCCTGATGGTGGAGATCGGCGGCGTCGGCCATGTCCTCGCCGTCGGCAGCCGCTGCTTAGTGACCGCGCGTTCCGGAGCGAGGCTCCTCTGCGAGGTCGTCGGCTTCCGGGGCGAGCGCGCCGTGGCGCTGCCCTTCGGGTCGCCGGAGGGCATCGGCGTGGGGTGCCGCGTCGAGTTGCTCGAGTCGGACCCGGTCTTCCACCCCCATGCGGGATGGCTCGGCCGCGTGGTGAGCGCGCTCGGCGAGCCGCTCGACGGGCGCGGGCCGCTTCCCCACGGACCCGAGGCGAGGCCCATGAAGGGCTTGCCGCCCTCCGCCCATGCCCGCCAGCGCGTGCGCGGGAAGGTCGACCTCGGGGTGCGGGCGATCAACGCCTTCGCCACCGTCTGCCGAGGCCAGCGCATGGGCATCTTCGCCGGCTCCGGCGTCGGCAAGTCGACGCTGCTGTCGATGATGGCGCGCAGCACCACCGCGGACGTGATCGTCATCGGGCTGGTCGGCGAGCGCGACCCCGAGGATCAGGGCGGCCTTGAGGCGGGCGAGGCGAGGGAGGAAGGACATGCGAGCCTGCATTCTGCGGGGAATTCGACGTCGTCCTAGCGATCCCCGTGCCAGATCGCCCTGCATCGCAATCGACTGGAAACACGAGGTTTTCCGCGCTCCATCCCGCCGCCCCGGCCGGGGCGGGCGGCAATCCCTTCCCGCGTCCCGGCAGGATTTGCCGATCGCCTTGCGCTTGCCTTGCGCGCGACGTTTGGCGTAACGAGGTTCTGTGTCGGTGACAGACGGCTTCCAGACCAAGCGGGCCACGCGCGCATGAAGGTCGACAATACCCCCGCGCTGCGCGGGACGGCGGCGACGCGCCGCGCCGACAAGGGCGCCGCGCGCGGAGGCGACTTCGCACGCCACCTCGACGGATCGAACCAGGCCTCGGGCGCCGGCGCGGCCTCCGGCGTGTCGGTGGCCGCGGGGATCGCGGGCATCCTCAGCCTCCAGGAGGTCGACGACGCGACCGCCTCGCGCAAGAGGGCTGTCAGGCGGGCGGAGACGCTGCTCGACCGGCTCGACGAACTGCGCCACGGCCTCCTCATGGGAACCCTGTCGCGCGCGCAGATGGGCGAGCTCGCCCTGCTCGTCTCCCAGCGACGCGACTCCGTCGAGGACCCGAAGCTCGTGGAGCTCCTCGACGAGATCGACCTGAGGGTTCAGGTCGAGATTGCGAAATATGAAGTGGAATCAGCGGCTTGATGCGGATCGACGATCGCGCCCCGGTGGCCGGGGCGCGGCTTGATGCGCTTGGGGTCGGTTCCTATACTCCGCGCCCCCGTTCCCAGACCTGGCGATGAGGACATGACGCACCCGCTACTACCGGTCGATTACCGCCCGTCCGAAAACGAAGCCTTCATGAACCCCGTCATGCGGGAGTACTTTCGGCAGAAGCTGCTGAAATGGCGGTCGGAACTCCTGCACGATTCCTCCGAGACGCTCGTGCACCTGCAGACCGAGACCGTCCCGGAGGCCGACATCACCGATCGCGCGGCCACCGAGACCGATCGCTTCACCGAACTCCGCACCCGCGACCGCGAGCGCAAGCTGATCGGCAAGATCGATTCCGCGCTGCGCCGCATCGAGGATGGCAGCTACGGGTACTGCGAGGACACGGGCGAGCCGATCGGCGTTCGCCGCCTGGAGGCCCGCCCGATCGCGACGCTGAGCCTCGAGGCGCAGGAGCGCCACGAGCGCATCGAGCGCACGCAGCGCGACGACTGATCCGGCGAGGGACCGGCGCCCTCCCCGCGGGAGGGCGCCGGCCGCAGGTCAGAACGGGAAGATCACGTCGAAGAGCTCCTGGCCCCAGCGCGGGCGCTGGACATCCGTGATCTGGCCGCGGCCGCCGTATTGGATGCGCGCCTCGGCAAGCCGGTCGTGCGGGATCTCGTTGGTGGACCGGATGTCCTGGGGCCGCACGACGCCGGCGACCTGCAGCACGCGGTTTTCGCTGTTGACGCGGACCTCCTGGCTGCCTGCGACCACGAGGTTGCCGTTCGGCAGGATCTGCGTGACCACCGCGGCGACGCGCAGCGCGATCGTCTCCTTGCGCTCGATCGAGCCCGTGCCCGAGCTGGAGCTCGACGAGGATCCCTCGACCAGGTTCGAGGGGGCCGGCGCGGCGTTGCGGCCGGGCAGGCGCTTGGCGATCGAACCGATGTCGTAGCCGAGGAAGGAAGGAAGGCCGGCGCCCTCGCTGTTGGAGCGCGAGCGCGCCGAGGTGTTCTCGAGCGTCGCGGTGTCGGCGATGTTGATCGTCACCGTCACGATGTCGCCGATGTTGCTGGCACGCTGGTCCTTGAAGAAGGCCCGCGCGCCGGGCTGCCAGAGCGAGTTGGCCTGACGCTCGACGGCGATGGGCGTCGGCATCGGCATCTGCACCGGCGGACGCGCGGCGGCCGGGTTCTCGATGGGGCTCTGCGGTGGCGGCGAGCCGATCGAGCTCAGGCGCTCGAAGGTGTTCGTGCAGCCGCCGAGGGCGACGGAGAACACGATGGCCGGGACGAGGGCGGGGAGGCTGCGAGAGGACATTTCTGCTTCCACTTTCCTGCGTTTGCGGTCGCCGGGTCCTTCGGACCCCGCGTCGAGCGCCGGGGTGCTCAGTTGAGGAGGCCTGCGCGCGCGCCGCCGACGACGGCGACGGAGTCGGGGCCGATGACCTGGGCCTCGATCGTGCGCTTGCTCTGCACGTTGAGGACGCGGACCGTGTCGCCGCGCGCGCCATCGTCCAGGGCCCGGCCCTGGGCGCTAAGGCTCATGCCGCCGGCGCGCAGCACGATCGTCACGAGGCCGTTGCGGTTGACCAGCAGTGGCGCGCGAAGGTCGTTGTCGCGCAGGACCTCGCCGGCGCGCAGCGGGCGCCGCGCGCTCTGCCCGACGACGCGATCGAGCTCGAGCAGGACCTCGCGGCGGACCGTCTCCTCGCGCATCTCGACGAACTCGACGTCGCCGTTGCGGATGATCTCGCCGGCCTGCTCCGCCAGGGCTGAGCGATGGCGGGCGAGCAGGACGAATCCTCGAAAACCGAGGATCCGACCGCGAAGCGCCTCGAGGAGGCGCGCAAGCGCGGCCAGGTGGCCGTCTCGCGCGAGGTCAACAGCTGGTTCGTGCTGCTCGCCGCGACGATCGCGCTCGGTGCCCTCGGCTCGGGCCTGGCGACGCAGGGCAAGGCCATGGTCGAGACCTTCGCCGGCGGCGCGCACCTGATGCGCATCGAGCCGTCGAGCCTCCAGGCGATGGCGGCGGACATCTGCATCGCGATGGCGCTGGCGGCGGGCCCGGTCCTCGTCGCGGGCACCCTCGCGGGGATCGCGGCCGGGCTGGTGCAGGTCGGCTGGCTCTTCGCGCCGGGCGCGATGAAGCCGGAATGGTCGAAGATCTCGCCGCTCAAGGGGCTCCAGAGGCTCTTCTCCGCGGCGTCGCTGGTAGAGTTCGCGAAGGGCATCGTGAAGATGGTGCTCGTGGGCTGGGCCTGCTGGTACGCGGTCGAGCCGAGCCTCGCGGACCTGCCGCTCTTCGCGCTGCGCGAGATACCCGCGGCGCTGAACGTTATCTCGGACCTGTCGATGCGCCTGCTGATCGCCGCGGTCGCCGTCATGGCGCTTATCGCCGCGATCGACTTCGGCTACCAGAAGCTCCGGATCATGCGCGAGATGCGCATGAGCCGGACCGAGATCCGGGACGAGTTCAAGGAGCAGGAAGGCGACCCGATGGTGAAGGCGAAGCTCCGCCAGATCCGCCAGGAGCGCTCGCGTCGCCGCATGATGGCGGCCGTCCCGAAGGCCGACGTCGTCATCACCAACCCGACGCACTACGCGGTGGCGCTGAAATACGATCGCGACGCCATGGCCGCGCCGGTCGTCGTCGCCAAGGGCACGGATGACGTCGCCCTGCGCATCCGCCAGCTCGCGAAGGAGAGCGGCGTCCCGATCGTCGAGAACCCGCCGCTCGCCCGCGCGCTCCACGCGACCGTCGATCTGGACAGGGCGATCGAACCGGAGCATTACAAGGCGGTCGCCGAAATCATCAGCTATGTCTGGAAGCTCCGCCCCTCCGGGCATGGTTCGGCCCGACCGTCCTGAGCCCCCCGGGCGCGCCGCGCGGCCGGCGCCGGGACGGCGCCACGGCATGCAGGGGCGCTGAACGAGCCGAGGGGGGCGTCGCCCGTGATGCGCGCGCGCGCAAGCCAAGCCGTCCTGGTCGCCTCTGCCGTCGCGGCGCCAGCCCTGGCCGCCCTCGCGGCCTCCTTCGTCGCCCCCGCCACCGTGCCCGCCGGCTGGAGCATCCCCGCCGCCTGCGGCGGCCTCGTCGCCGCTGCGTTCACGCTCGCCGGGCGGCGGCGCGGCGACCAGGGCGCCGGGGCCGGCGTCTTCGCGGATTCCGCCGCCTCGCCCTGCGCGCTCCTCGACGCTCAGGGCGCGCTGCTCTGGGCGAACGAGGCCTTCCGCGCATCGATGGGCGCGGGGAAGGGCCCGCGGGCGGGCATCGGCGCGATCCTCGCGGCGACGGATGGCGGAGAGGCGTCGAGCCGCGAGGTCGGGGAGCGCTGGGCCGAGGCGCGGGCCGGCGCGACCCGCGAGTTCATCTTCGCGACGCGCGCGTCCGCCACCGCGCAGGAGTGGCGCGCGGTGCTGGTGGCGCCGGCGCCTGGCGCCGGCCCAGGAGCCACCGCCTGGAGCTTCCGCGACGCGACCGCTGCGCGACGCGCGGAGGACGAACTCGCGCGCGCGCGCGCGCGGCTCCTCGCCTTCGTCGAGGACGCCCCGGTCGGATTCTGCGCGATCGGCGCGGACGGTCGCATCGCGGCAATGAACGCGACGCTCGCGGGGTGGCTCGGGCGCCCCGCGTCGGACACGCCGCGCCTGCACGACATCCTCGCCCTGGCGCCGCCGGCAGGCACGCCACCCCATGCCGCCTTCGCCGGCGAGGGACCCGTCGGCGAAGCCGAGCTCGCGGGCGCCGATGGCCGGCGGATCCCCGTTTCCGTCCACGTCTCCCCGGCGGTGCCCGGCGGCGATGGCGCGCCCGCGCGCCGCGCGATGCTGCGCGACCTGCGGCCGGAGCGCGACGGGACGACGGCCCTGGCGCGCGCGGAACACGGCTTCCGCCGGCTCTTCGAGGACGCGCCGGTGGCGATCGCGCGGCTCGACCGCGAGGGGCGCATCGACGCCTGCAACGCCGCGTTCTGCAGGCTGACCGGGCGCTCCGCCGAGGACGCGCGCGGCCGTGCGCTCGTCGAGCTCCTGCTGTCCGAGGACCGCGCCGACATCGCCGCGCGGCTGGACCGCATCGCGAGCGGCGCGGATCCCGCCGGCGGCGTGGAGGCGCGCCTCGCCTCGGGCGCCGGGCGCGAGACGACGCTCTCCTTCTACGCCGGGCGCGTGGAGCCGGCGCCGGGCGGGGCCGCCGGGATCGTCCTCCATGTCCTCGACGTCAGCGACCAGAAGCGCCTCGAGGTCCAGTTCGCGCAGTCGCGGAAGATGCAGGCCGTGGGCCAGCTCGCGGGCGGAGTCGCGCACGACTTCAACAACCTGCTCACCGCGATGATCGGCTTCTGCGACCTGCTGCTGCTGCGCCACCGCGCCGGTGACCCGTCCTTCGCGGACATCATGCAGATCAAGCAGAACGCGAACCGCGCGGCGAACCTCGTGCGCCAGCTCCTCGCCTTCTCGCGCCAGCAGACCCTGCAGCCGAAGGTGATCGACGTCACCGACCCGCTCAGCGAGCTCACGCACCTGCTGCGCCGGCTGATCGGCGAGAACATCGCCCTGCAGATGACGCATGCGCGCGACCTGCACCTCGTGCGCGTCGACCAGGGGCAGTTCGAGCAGGTGATCATCAACCTCGCGGTCAACGCGCGCGACGCGATGCCGGCCGGCGGGCGGCTGTCGATCCGCACCGCGAACCACCGCCTCGAGGCGCCGGAGCAGCGTGGCGTGGAGACGATCCCCGCCGGCGACTACGTCCTGATCGAGGTCGGCGACACGGGCATCGGCATCCCGGCAGAGAACCTGGGCCGCATCTTCGAGCCCTTCTTCTCCACCAAGGAGGTCGGCTCGGGCACGGGCCTCGGCCTCTCGACGGTCTACGGCATCGTCAAGCAGACCGGCGGCTTCGTGTTCGTCGACTCCATCGTGGGGCAGGGGACCTCGTTTCGCATCCTCCTGCCGCGCTGGAAGGGCGACGCCCAGCGCGCGGACGACAGGCCGGCCGAGCCGCGGCGCGCCGACACGACCGGTGCCGGCACGGTGATGCTCGTGGAGGACGAGGACGCGGTGCGCCTCTTCTCCGCGCGCGCGCTGCGCAACAAGGGCTACAAGGTCATCGAGGCCAAGTCCGGCGAGAAGGCGCTCGAACTCCTCGAGAAGAACCTCGGTATCGACGTGCTCGTCACCGACGTCGTGATGCCGCAGATGGACGGCACGGAACTCATCAAGCGCGTGCGTGAGCGCATCCCGGACATGCGCGTCATCTGCATCTCCGGCTACGCGGAGGAAACCTTCCGCAAGCGGCTCGACAGCGCGACGGACGTCCACTTCCTGCCCAAGCCCTTCACGCTCGAGCAGCTCGCGGGCAAGGTGAAGGACGTGGTGCGCTGACGCGCGCTCAGGCGCGCGCGGAGGTGAACTGGGACGGCGCGAAGTCCCAGGGGACCTCGGGCTCCGGCGTCGGGCGGCCGAAGTACCAGCCCTGCCCGAGCTGGACGCCGATGCGGCGAAGCGCGTCCGCCTGCTCGCGCGTCTCGATCATCTCGCCGATCGTCGTGATGCCGAGGTCGGTGCAGATGCGCACGATGCCGCGGATCATCGCCTCGTCCTTCTGCGACTTGCCGAGGCGGTGCACGTAGGCGCCGTCGATCTTCACGAAGTCTACGGAAAGCGCCTGCAGGTACTGGAAGCTCGCGGAGCCCGCGCCGAAGTCGTCGAGCCCGACCTGGAAGCCGCGCTTGCGGATCTCCTGGATGACCTTGTTGGCCTCCGGCAGGTTCTTGAGCCGCGCGCTCTCCGTGACCTCGATGGCGATGCGCTTGGCGAAGGCCCGGTTCTCGTCGAGCAGCTCGAGCAGGCAGTTGACGAACACGCCATTGTCGAGCGAGTTGCCCGAGACGTTGACCGCGAAGCCGACGCGCCGGTCGAGGGCGGGGTTGCGCATGGTCTCGACCGAGCGGGTGATCACCGCGAGGTCGAGTTGCTCGATGATCCCGATCTCCTCGGCGAACTGGATCATGCCGAGCGGGCTCTCCTCCTGGTTGAAGCGCGTCAGCACCTCGAAATGGTGGAGCTTGCCCGTGTCCAGCGAGGCGATCGGCTGGTAAGCGAGGTTGAAGTGCGAATCGCGCACGGCGCGCGAGAAGCTGCGCACGCGCTCGAGCGTGCTCTCGACCATGCTCTCGAAGGCGGAGAGCAGGGTCGGGGGCTTGTCCTTCCACAGGCCTTCGCGCGACACCTGCTCGACCACGTAGCGGATCGCGCGCAGCGTTTCGCCCTGCGGCAGCTCCTGCTGCGCGATGTCGAGGCTGGAATGGGTGATCTCAAGGCTGCTTCCGTCCGGCGTGCG
>Ga0194130_10003282_pt1 | contig 22009 bp, 21 predicted proteins | sample TA2KigsurfametaG_FD_160084 | JGI IMG/M metagenome (GOLD analysis project Ga0194130, IMG submission 160084) | Freshwater microbial communities from Lake Tanganyika, Tanzania - TA2015050 Kigoma 12 surface | ecosystem: Environmental > Aquatic > Freshwater > Lake | place: Tanzania: Lake Tanganyika... | reverse complement strand
GGGGGCGGTGCACATGGGGGGACGACACATGGCGGGGGACCGGAACGTGTTCGGCCGGGACGACCTGGCGACGATCGACATCCACTCGATCGCGAAGTACCAGTCCGAGGGCTACCCGTGGGCCGAATGGGACCTGCTGCGTCGAGAGGCGCCCGTTTTCTGGTACGAACGCGACAACATCGAGCCGTTCTGGGCGATCACCCGTTACGACGACGTCCACGCGGTCGGACGGGACGCCGACCGGTTCATCAACGGCGGGAAGCGCCTCCGGATCGCCTCCCGGGGCCACGACGAGCGCATGTTCGAGGTGAAGCGCAAGCGCGACGCCGCCTACGGCTGGGACGCCGACGAACCGTTCGACATGGTGTTCATGGACGACCCGCAGCACCAGGCGTTCCGGTCGATCACCAACCGCGAGTTCACCCCGGCCCGCTGCCGGAAGATGGCCGAGTCGCTCGCCACCCACGCCCGTCGGTTCGTCGACGAGTTCGAGGCCCGGTTGCGGTCCGGCGGGGGGACCGACCTCGTCGACGACCTCGCGGTCAAGCTCCCGCTCGCGACGATCTGCGAGATGATGGGCGTCCCCGTCGACGACTACGCCGACATCTGGCGCTGGACCGACTCGATGTTCGACTCCGACGCGATGACGTGGGCGCTGCCGGGCGAGGACAAGCCGACGATGCGCCGCCGGTTGCGGGTCGAGTTCCACGAGTACCTGATGGACCTCATCGACTCGAAGCGGCGCAGCGACGGCGACGATCTCGCCACGAAGCTCGTCCGGGCGACCGTCGACGGGCGAGAGCTCACCGAGCAGCAGCTCTACGGGTACCTGTCGCTGCTGATCGCGGCGGGGAACGAGACCACCCGCAACGCGACGTCGCGCGGCCTGTTGGCCCTCATGGAGCACCCCGACCAGATGGCGATGCTCGTGAGCGAACCCGGCCGGTACGTCGAGACCGCGGTCGAGGAGATCCTCCGGTGGACGTCACCGGTCATCCAGTTCGCCCGCACGGCCACCGAAGACGTCGAGATGCACGGCCAGACCATCCGGCGGGGCGACACCGTCGGTGTCTGGTACCCCTCGGCGAACCGTGACGACGCGATGTTCGACGAGCCCTACCGGTTCGACATCACCCGTGACCCCAACTACCACCTGGCGTTCGGGCACGGTCCGCACTTCTGCCTCGGCGCGAACCTCGCGCGGTGGGAGCTCCGGGCGATGTTCCAGGAGCTCTCGACCCGTCCGTGGCTGACCTCGCTGCACACGACCGGGTCGCCGGCCTGGCTGGTCGACCTGCACGTCGGCGGCATCCACCACCAGAAGGTCGCCCTCGCGAACGCCTGAGTCCGTGCTGCCGGCGGCCGCCGGCGACGGTCAGAGCAGGGACCGGAGCAGGGAGCGGGTGCGCTCCTTGTCCTCCGGCGGCCCGAAGAGCGACGCCACGACGTCGGTGGCCCCTGCGGCGACGAGGTCCTCGAGCGCGAGGCGCACCGTCGCCTCGTCACCGATGATCGCCACGTCCCCGGGACCCTCCGCACCTTCGCGGTCGAGCATCGCCCGGTACGACGGCAACGTGCCGTACATCGCGAACGTGCGGTTCGCCCGGGCGCGCACGCCGTCGACGTCGTCGGTCACGCACACGGGCAGACCGGCGACGATCCGGGTGGTGCCCCGGTCGGCCTCGTGCGCGGCGGTCGTGATGCGCGGGGTGATGTGCTCGCCGAGGGTGCGCGGGCCGACCATCCAGGTGATCGTGCCGTCTGCGACGGCACCGGCGAGGCGCAGCATCGCCGGGGCGAGCGCCGCGAGCAGCACGGGCGGCGGTTCGACGCCGCGCACCGACAGCCCGCCGACAGCGGTGACGGTTTCCCCGCGGGCGTCGGCCGCCTCGCCCCGCAGGAGCGGCTGCAGCGCGGCGAGGTACTCGCGCATGTGCACGGCCGGGCGGTCGAAGGAGTAGCCGAGCATCCCCTCGATCACGACCTTGTGCGAGAGGCCGATGCCGAGGGCGAGTCGCCCACCGGTGAGGGACTGCACGGTGAGTGCCTGACCGGCGAGCGCCATCGGGTGCCGGGGGTAGGTCGGCACGACGGCGGTGCCGAGCTCGATGCCGGGGACCTCTCGTCCGGCGACGCCGAGGAGGGTGAGGGTGTCCCATCCGAACACCTGCGGGACCCAAGCCGACGCGAACCCGTCCGCGTGTGCGGCGGCGATACCGGCGACGAAGTCGTCCGGCGAGCCGGCGAGGAGATCTCCGAGGAACAGTCCGATCTTCATGCGCCGGACGCTACAGCCCGGGTGGGTCCCCGGGACGTGCGTGCAGCAGCGACCGGACGTCGGCGAGTCGTTCGGTCGACGCGACGACGTCGTGCTGTCCGACGGCGACGTGCCGCACGATCACGTCGGTGTAGCCGACCCGTCCGAGTTCCTCGAAGTGCCCGGCGACCTCCTCCGCCGATCCGATGACGAGGACGTCGGGATCGAAGCCGCGGTAGCCGCCCGCGAGCACGGGTGCCGTCGTGCGTCGGGCCTCGGCCGCGTCGACGCCGACGTAGACGTCCCGTCGGATCGCGACGGGTCCCGGGTCGCGCCCGGCGGCGTCGCACGCGGCCCGGTACCGGGAGGCGCGCTCGGCGGCCGCCGGCAACGCGAGCTCCGGCGAGGCGAGGAACCCGTCGCAGAGCCGTGCCGCCCGGTCGAGCGCGGCGTCGGCGGTGCCGCCGAGCCAGAACTCGACGGGCTCGGTGGGTACGGGGGCGACGCGCACCCCGTCGACCTCCTCACCGGCGAGCAGGCGGCGCAGGACCGCCAGGTTCGCCTCGAAGGGGCCGACCCGGCGGTGCAGGTCGGCGCCGAGCGCGGCGAACTGCGTGTGACCGTGGCCGAGGGACACCTGCAGGACGAACCGGCCGGAACCGAACGCGGCGAGCGTGCCGACCTGTTCGGCGAGCAGCACCGGGTGCCACAGCGGCAGGAGGCACAGGATCCCGAACGGCGCGTCGCCCCACTCGGCGGCGAGGCGCGCCATCGTCGGCACGTTCTGGAAGTAGTTGGTCGGCCCGGTCCCGTGATGGTCGCCGACGAAAAGGCTGTCGAGGTCGGCCCGGCGCGCGGCGCGGACGCGGTCGACGAGGCCTGCGGCGAGTGCCCGTGGCGGGGTCCCCGCCGGGTAGGAGGTGGTGAGCGAGATGCCGATCCGCACCGGGTCGTCGATCAGACGTCGATGTCGATCTCGGTGATGCGGATCAGCTCGCCGCCGTCGAGCACCATCGTGTGGCCGGTCATCCAGCTCGCCGCGGCGCTGAGGAACAGCGCCGCCTCGCCGATGTCCTCCGGCTCGCCGAGGCGCTTCAGCGGGTAGATCTGCGCCACCTGTGCCCCTCGGTCCCCCTCCCACAGGATCTTCGCGAAGTCGGTGCGGATCAGACCGGGGGCGATGCAGTTCACCCGCACCTTCGGCCCGAGTTCTGCAGCGAGCTGCTTCGTCATGTGGATGAGCGCCGCCTTGAACACGCAGTACACCCCGAGCGATCCGGACGTCGTGAACCCGCCGACCGACGCGATGTTGAGCACGCTGCCACCGTGGTCGCGCATCCAGCGCTGCCACGCGAGCTGAGTCCACATGAACGGGCCGCGCAGGTTCACCTCATGGGTCTTGTCCCAGCGCGACAGCTCGCAGTCGATCGCCGGTCCGGCGTGAGGGTTCGTCGCGGCGTTGTTCACGAGCACGTCGAGCGCACCGAACCGTTCGATGGTCGCGTCGATCGCTGCGGCAGCGTCCTCCTCGCGTCCGACGTGTCCGGCGAACCAGGCGACATCCCCGCCGAGCTCGGCGGCAGCGGCCTCGAGCCCTTCGGCCTTCCGGGATACGAGCATCACCGACGCCCCGGCGTCGACGAACGCCTTCGCGATGCCCTTGCCGATCCCCCGGGAAGCACCGGTGACGATCGCGACCTTGCCGTCCATGCGCAGTTCCATGGCGGCGGAGCGTAGAGGGCCGCGGCGGTAGCGTGCGCCCGTGCCCGCACCGATCGTCGCCGTCACCCGTAGCCTGCCCGCCCCGGGCGTCGCCCCACTGCTCGCCGCCGGGTTCGAGGTCCGCCACCGCGACGTCGACGGCCCGTGCCCTCCCGACGAGCTCCACGAGCTGGTCCGAGGGGTCGACGGGGTGTTCGCGCTCCTGTCGGAACGGATCGACGAGGCCTTCCTCGACGCGGCCGGCCCGCAGCTCCGGGTGGTGGCGAACATGGCGGTCGGGTTCGACAACGTCGACGTCGCAGCGTGCACCGCTCGAGGTGTGCAGGTGACGAACACGCCGGACGTGCTCACCGATGCGACCGCCGACCTCGCATGGGCGCTGATCCTCGGTGCGGCCCGTCGGATCCCCGAGGCCGACCGGCTCGTGCGGTCCGGCACGTGGCAGGGGTGGCGGCCGATGGACCTCCTCGGGCTCACCGTCGCCGGGAAGACGCTCGGCATCCTCGGGATGGGGAAGATCGGCTCGGCGATCGCGCGCCGGGCGACGGGGTTCGGGATGCGCATCCGCTACCACAACCGCACCCCGAGCCCGGAGGCGGCGGCGCTCGGCGCGGAGCTCGTCGACCGGGCAACGCTGTTCGCCACCTCCGACGTCGTGGTGCTCGCTGCGCCGGCGACGCCGGAGACCCACCACGTGGTCGACGCGGCGGCGCTCGCCACGATGCGCCGCTCGGCGATCCTCGTGAACGTGGCCCGCGGCACGCTCGTCGAGGAGTCGGCGCTCGTCGAGGCGCTGCGCGCGGGCACCATCACCGCGGCCGGACTCGACGTCTACGAGTTCGAACCCCGACTCGTCGACGGCCTGACCGCCTGCGAGAACACGGTGCTGCTGCCCCACCTCGGGTCCTCCACGATCGAGGCGCGGGCCGCCATGGTCGAGCTGGCGTGCGGCAACATCACGGCGGTGCTCGGTGGTCGGGCGCCCCTCACCCCGGTGAACGACCTCACTCCCCGGGGGTGAGCACCGTTCCCGCGGTGATGAGCGCCTCGATCCGTGCGGGGTCGTAGCCGACCTCGCCGAGCACCTCCACGGAGTGTTCGCCGAGCGCCGGCGCGGTGTGCCGGAGCCCACCGGGCGTGCGGGTGAACGTGATGGGAACACCGGGCTGACGCAAGGTGCCGAGGCTCGGGTGCTCGACCTCCTCGAAGAACCCGAACGATGCGAGGTGCGGGTCGGCGAGCACCTGGTCGAGGGTCTGCACCTTCGCGGCGGGGATACCGGCTGCGTCGAGGAGCGGCAGCCATGCGGCCGAGGTCCGGGTGGCGAACACGGCGTCGAGCTCGGCCATCCACGCATGGTGGTTCTCGGTGCGGGCGACCCGGTCGCAGAAGCGCGGGTCGGTCAGCCAGTCGGTGCGACCGACGAGTTCGGCGAGCCGTTCCGCCTGCGGGTCGGTGTAGGGCAGGATGCACATGCTGCCGTCCACAGTGCGGTGGGTTCGCCGGTCCGGGGAGAGGATCCGGCCGTAGCCGGGCGGTGCGAGCGGCGGCACGAAGGTGGCGTCGAGCAGGTGCTCGAGCAGCAGGTAGCTCGTCATCACCTCGAACATGGGCACGACGACTTCCTGTCCGCGACGGTCCGGGTCGCGTTCCCGGGCGAAGAGCGCGGCCGCAACCGCGAACGCGAGGTTCACGCCGACGGTCTTGTCGACGATCAGCGTCGGGACGAACCTGGCCGCGCCGAGGTGGAGTTCCTGGAGCGCGAGCAGGCCGCTCTGCGCCTGGATGACGTCGTCGTACGCGGGCCGGTCGCCGTAGGGGCCACGGGGGTCGTACCCGGCGGCGACGCCGAAGACGATCGAGGGGTTCACGGCCGCGAGTGATGCGTGGTCGAGCCCGAGCCGCTGCGCCGCAGGGCGACGGATGTTGTGGAGCACCACGTCCGCGCCGGCGACGAGGTCGTGGAGTACGTCGAGCGCGGCGGGTTGCTTGAGGTCGAGCGCGATCGAGCGCTTGTTGCGGTTCATGGTGAGGAATAGCGACCCCATCCCGGGGATCCGTTCCGTGCCGACGTAGCGCATGAGGTCGCCGGCGGGAGCCTCGACCTTGATCACGTCGGCACCGAGGTCGGCGAGCAGCATCGTGGCGTAGGGGCCGAGCACGACGGAGGTCAGGTCGACGATGCGGATGCCGTGGAAGGGGCCGGTGGTCACGTGCTGGAGCATGGCACGTCGTCACGAAGGTTCACGCCGACGAAACGTCGTGGAAACAGCGGATCCCTACCGTCGCAGGGCATGGAGGTGCACCGGATCCGTTGGCCGGCCGAGGCGGAACGTCTGGACCGTCTGCGTTCCGTCGGGGCGGCGAGGCTGCTGCTCGTAGATCCGACGGCTGCACCGCCGGTTGTCGTCGACGAGCTCGAGGACTGGGTTCGGCTGCCGGCGGTGCGCGCCGACGTGGAGCGCCGGTGCGAGACCCTGGCGCGGCGGCTTGCCGCACGGAGTCGTCCGGCTCCGCTGGTCGACTCGTGGGGGGTGCTGTCCTTCGTCGGCGGCGAGGTCGTGCTCACCCCGCTCGAGGCCCGTCTCGCCCGGGTGCTCGTCGAGCACTTCGGTCGACTGGTCGGCCGGGATGCGCTGAACGAGGCGGGGTGGCCGGAGGGATTCTCCGGTCGGAACACGCTCGACGTGCACATCCTCCGGCTGCGCCGCCGGTTCGCCGAGGTCGGTCTCGTGATCCGCACCGTGCGGTCACGGGGGTACCTCCTCGACGTGGCCGCGTCCGACGCAGCGACGTCCGCCTGATCGTCCCCCGACGCGCCGAGGGGCGGCACGGCTGCTTGCCGTACCGCCCCTCGGGCGGGGTTGTGATGTACGTCGCCGTCGGTCAGGCGGTCTGCGCCGCCGGCGGGGTGGCGGCACCTCGTGCACCGAACCCGTGGGCGCCGCGGGGGCCGCGTTCGCCGGGGGCGGGTGCGGTGCGGTCGAGCATGTCGTTCGCCCGGGTGGTCGCGTTCGCCCGCAGTTCGGCGGCCTTCGCCTCGGTGATGCGCCCGGCGGCGACACCCTGGTCGATCCGGCTCGTCATGTCGGCGACGATCGCGTCGACGACGGCCTGCGGGTCGACACCCTGCTGGGTGGCGACGTCGCGCAGCGTGCTGCCGCTCTGCAGGGCGGTGCGGAGCGCTGCGGCGTCGAGGCCGAGCACCTCGGCGAGCGCCTCACCACCCGCACCGCCGGGGCGGCCGCCGAGCCCGTGTGCGCCGCGGGGGCCGCGTTCGCCGCCGGGGGCGGGTGCGGTGCGGTCGAGCATGTCGTTCGCCCGGGTGGTCGCGTTCGCCCGCAGTTCGGCGGCCTTCGCCTCGGTGATGCGTCCGGCGGCGACACCCTCGTCGATCCGGCTCGTCATCTCGGCGACGATCGCGTCGACGACGGTCTGGGGATCGACACCCTGCTGGGTGGCGACGTCGCGCAGCGTGCTGCCGCCCACCAGGGCGGTGCGGAGCGCTGCGGCGTCGAGGCCGAGCACCTCGGCGAGCGCCTCACCACCGGGACCGCCGTGGCGGCCGCCGACCATGGCGCCGTTGCCGCTGTCGGCACCGGCGAACGCGGGCAGGACGACGGCGGCGCCGGCGATGGTGCCGCCGGTGATGGCGGCGCCGAGGGCGAGGGTTGCGAAGGACTTGCGCATCGGGGTTTCCTCGTGGAGGTCGTGGACCGGTCGATCCGGTACCGGGAGAGCATCGGCGCCGTCGGTAAGGAGTGTCGCGGGTCGAGGTAAGAGATCGGTGTGAGCCGTGGCGGCGGTCAGGCGTCGGCCGCCGACGGACCGAGGGTGATCCCCACCACCGCACCCCCGTCGGGGTGGTTCGCCGCGACCGCCCGGCCGCCGTGGGAGGTGGCCACCTGCTGCACGATCGACAGGCCGAGCCCGGATCCGGGGAGGGTCCGGGCCGTCACGGAGCGGTAGAACCGGTCGAAGATCCGAGGCAGGTCCTCGTCCGCGATGCCCGGCCCGTGGTCGCGCACCGTGACCGATCGTCCGTCGAGCGTGATCTCGACGGGGGCGCCGGCGGGAGAGAACTTCGCCGCGTTGTCACAGAGGTTGGTGACCGCTCGCTCGATCGAGCCGGGTCGGCCGATGAGGAGTGCCCCGCGACCGGCGACGGTGAACGGCCGACCGTGGCGACGCGCCGCCCGGTCGGCGACCCGTTCCACGATGTCGTCGAGGGCGACGGCGACGGGGGTCTCGCCGTCGCGGCCTTCGGCGGCGAGCTGCACGAGCTCTTCCACGAGCGTGCCGAGATCGGCGAGCTCGCTGCGGAGGTCGCCGACGAGGGCGCTCCGCCGGTCGGCGTCGAGGTCGGGGAACCGGTCGAGGACGTCGAGGTTCGTGCGCAGGCTCGTCAGCGGGGTCCGGAGTTCGTGTGCGGCGTCCTGCACCAGGCGCTGCTGGTCGGCACGGGCGCAGGTGAGCGCCTCGAGCATCGAACGGAACGACCGGGCGAGGCGCCCGGTCTCGTCGCGGCGGCCCACGTCGACGCCGTCGGGGTCGACCGCGGTGACGTCGCCCGCGTTGGCGATCTCCTCGGCGGCGTGCGTGAGTCGTTCGAGGGGGCGGGCCGTCCGTCGGGCGGCGAGCCACCCGAGCGTCGCCGCGGCCACCACGATCGCCGCGCCGAGGAGGGCGAAGCGGCGACGGAGCTCGGTGAGCACGCGTTCGTCACCCTGGGTCGAGACGGCGAGCTGCGCGGCACCCCCGCCGACGAGGCCGACCGTGCGGATCCGGTACGGCTCCCCGTCGACGGTCGCACTGCGCGTGGTGGCGGCCGGTCGCCCCGATGTCCCCGACGCCGCGATGCGACGGTCCCGGTCGGTCACGGGAAGGTCGACGCGGTCGGCCGGCTGCACGACGGTCCCGTCCGGATCGAGGAGCTGCAGCTCGGTGTCGGACCGCACGAGCTCGGCGACCCCGCCCCTCGCTGCGGCGCCCCGCATCGCGCGGCCGGGGCGTTCCGTCTCGGCGAGGAGACGGCCGACGGCGGGGAGGAGTGCGGTCCGCTCGGCGAGGGACCGGTCGGTCTCCGCGAGGAGCCGGTCCGCCACGGACCGGTAGGCGATCACCGTGGTCGCCCCGACGGTGAGCGCGGCGACGGTGGCGAGGATCGCGGCGAGCCGCCACCGGAGGGTCACGACGGTCGCAGGGTGTAGCCGACCCCGCGCACGGTCTGGATGAGCCGTTCCTCGCCCGCCTCCTCGGTCTTGCGACGCAGGTAGCCGATGTAGACCGCGAGGTTCTTCGAATCGGGGCCGAAGTCGTAGCCCCAGATGCGGTCGTAGATCGTGGACGCGTCGAGCACGACGCCGCTGTTGCGGGCGAGGAGCTCGAGCAGGTCGAACTCGGTCCTCGACAGCTCGACCTTGCGGCCTCCCCGCCACACCCGCCGTCCGGCCGGGTCGATCCGCAGGTCGGCGACCGTGATCCCGTCATCGGGCTCCGCCGAGTGGTTGCGACGCAGGAGCGCCCGGATCCGGGCGAGCAGTTCGTCGAGGGCGAACGGTTTCGGGAGGTAGTCGTCGGCGCCGGCGTCGAGGCCGGAGACCCGGTCGGGGATCTCGGCGCGGGCGGTGAGCACGAGGATCGGGGTGCGGTCGCCTTGGGAACGCAGGCGGCGACACGCCGACAGACCGTCGAGGCGCGGCATCATCACGTCGAGGACGATCAGGTCGGGGTGCACCTCGGCGACCGCGGCGAGCAACGCCTCGCCGTCGCCGACCGCGTGCACCCGATAGCCCTCGAGGTCGAGTGCCCGTTCGAGTGCCGTGCGCACCGCACGGTCGTCCTCGGCGACGAGGATGAGCGGCGTGCCGTCGACGGTCACGGCCGCCCACCGAGTGGTGCGGGGTAGGTGCCTGCGGCGACTTCGGCGGCGATGGCGGCACGCACCTCGGCGGCGTCGCTCGCGTAGGTGACGCCGTGCCACACGGCGTCGGTGCGGTGCACCCGGACGGTCGCGCGCCCTTGGTCCGCGAGCGTGCCGAGCACCCCGGGGAGGATGAACTCGGCGTCCTCGGTGGCCTCGTCCCGGAACGACGCCCACGCGGTGGCGAGCTCGTCGAGGATCGAGGGTTGCAGGCCGAGCAAGTTCATCGACACGGGATGGTCGTCCTCGAGCACGACGGGGCGGCCTCCGGCCTCGCCGTGGATGCGGCCGTCCGATCCTCGTGCGATCGCCGCGGTCTCGACGAGGTCGGCGAGGTTCCCCGCGTCGTCGACGGTGCACACCCCGCGGGAGACGGTGCCGCCCGGGGAGAGCGTCGCGGCGAGCCGGTATGCGACGAGGTGGTGTTCGGTGGCCGCGGCCGGTGCCCGCAGCGCGTCCGCGAGGACCTCGAGTCCCCGGCGGCCGTAGAAGTCATCGGCGTTCACCACCCCGAAGGGTCCGTGGAGTTCGGTGGCGGCGGCGAGCATGGCGTGCCCGGTGCCCCACGGCTTGGGGCGGGTCGGGCCGAACCGGTCCTGCAGGACGAGGGCCGCGTCGAGGTCGTCGCCGTGGATTGCACGGAGGTGCTCGGTGACGGGGTCGGCGAGGTCGGTGCGGACGACGAGGACGAACCGTTCGAAACCGACGAGGCGGGCGTCGTGGATCGTGTAGTCGAGTACCGCTTCGCCGTGCGGGCCGACCTCGGCGAGCTGCTTCGTGCCGCCGAAGCGTGATCCGAGCCCGGCGGCGAGCGCGACCAGGGTGAGGGGCGGCGACGACACGGTCGCAGCCTATGGCGCCTACCGCGAGCGTTCAGTGGGTTCGATCCAGCGGGTGAACACATCGGCGCAGCGTGCGAGCTCGTCGAGGGTCACGAACTCGACGGCCTTGTGCGCGTCGTCGATCGATCCGGGCCCGAAGACCACCATGTTCTCCGCGAACCCGTGGTAGCGGAGTGCGTTCGTCCCGTACGGCGCCACCTCGGGGGTGGAGCCCGCCCAGTCGGCGATCCGTCGCACGAGCTCGGAGTCGGGTGACTGGTAGAACGCGCCGGTGCCGAGGTAGGTGCGGGTGAAGGTCACGGGCAGGGGGCAGGACCGTTCGATGAGCGCGGCGAGCTCCGCCGCGACCACCTCGTTGTCCTCGAAGGGGACGACCCGCCGGCCGACGGTGAGCGTGCACCGGTCGGGGACGACGTTGCCGCCCGTGCCGCCGTTGACGAGCGTGACGGTGAGCGTGCCCCGCCCGACCTCGGTGTCGGCGTCGAGGGTCTGCAGGCGCCGGTGTTCCTCGTCGAGGGCGACGATGAGGTGCGCTGCGGCGGTGATGGCGTTGCGGCCGAGGTGCGGGGTCGCCGAGTGCGCGGAGGCGCCCGTGATCTCCACGTCGAAGCTGACCCCGCCCTTGTGGCCGTAGATCGGGGCGCACATCGTCGGTTCGGCGACGATCAGGTCGGTCGGTCGCAGGCCACGGGCCTCTGCCCAGGTCCGGAACCCTTCGGCGCCGATCAGGCCACCGGCCTCCTCCGACACCGTGCCGACGAGGACGAGGTTGTGCCGTGGGGCGAGTCCCTCCGCCCGCGCGGCCTCGAGCACGGCGAGCATCGTGCCCATCGACGCCTTCGTGTCGACCGCGCCGCGGCCGTACACCCGGCCGTCGGCGATTCGTCCGTCGAAGGGGTCGCCGGTGCAGTGCTCGACGGTGACCGTGTCGGTGTGGGAGTCGAGGACCAGCCACCGGTCGGTGCGACCCTCCCAGATGCCGTAGACGTTCGGCCGACCCGGTTCGATCTCGTGGAGTTCGACGGTGTCGGCGCCGAGTTCCCGGAACCATCCGGCGAGCGCCTGGGCGTACTGCTCCTCACCGCCGGGGCCGCTGCGCGGGCCGGCGTGCTGGGGGTTCACGCTCGGGATGCGGACGAGGCGACCCACCCAGCTCGCGAGGTGCTCGGCGTCGGTGATCATCGACGGAGTCTCGCATCCCGGTGGGCGGCGCGCCCGGCCGGAGGCCGGTCAGTCGAAGGTGTTCGGCCCGTAGTGGTGCTGCCAGTCGAGCTGGTCGTCCGGTGGGAGCAGGTCCACCACCGGGGTGAGCAGTTCGACGAGACGTTCGGTGCGGGCGGCGCCGAGGTGGTCCCACGGTGCCCGGTCCAACCGGTCCGTTCGTTCCTCGATCGCCGCTCGCCCGGCGCGCCCCGCGGCGGTCGCCCGGCCCGATGCCTCGACCCAGCCGCGCGCGGCGAGTCGCTCGCGGGCGGCGGCGGCCTCGTCGGGCGTCCAGCCCGCTTCGCCACCGATCCAGTCGGCGGGGGCTGCGTCGACGGCGACGTGGGAGACGACCGCCTCGCACCCGTCGAGTTCGGCGTCGGCGAGGGCGATCACGTGCGCGCCGGACCGGTGCTCGCGCAACACCGTGCACCCGTGCCAGAGCTGCAGGTGCGGTTCGTCCGGCCACGGGAGGCCCGCCCAGCCGGCGAAGAGCGGCTTGCCGAGCGGGCGGCCGCCGTCGACCGCGGCGCGGACGAGCGCCGCGGCCTCGGTGATCCCCGGGTCGTCGAGGCGGTCCCCGTAGCGACGCCGGAGCACGGCGTCGACACCCCGGTAACGGGCGTCGAGGACGGCGGCCGGGTCGGTGAGGCTCCACGCGTCGGGAAGCGCCCGACGGACGCGGCTCGGGGCGAAGTAGAAGAACACCGCCTCGGCGGCGTCGGCACCGATCGCGCCCATCGGTGCGGCGCGGGACGCGAAGTACGTCATCCAGAAACCCTTCAGCCCGGCGGCTGCGGCGGTCTCACGCGGTTCGGCCTCGAGGTAGAAGCAGGCGTGGAAGCGTTCCGTGAGCTCCCACATGCGCCGGGCGGTCGAACGGTCGGATGCGTCCATCGCAGGGACGGTAGCGTGCGCCCCATGCAGCACAACGACGATCGTCCGGTCTCCGTCGTCACCGGCTCGAACTCCGGGATCGGGCGGTCGACGGCGGTCCGCCTCGCCGTCGGCGGACACCGGGTGTTCGCCACCATGCGTGACACGGGGCGGGCCGACAAGGTCCTCGAGCTCGCCGAGCGGGCCGGTGTCGCCGTGGAGCCGATCACGCTCGACGTGAGCGACGACGCGTCGGTTCGGGAGGGCATGGCCGAGATCCTCGACCGTGCCGGCCGGGTCGACGTGCTCGTGAACAACGCTGGCATCGGCTACAACGCGGTGACCGAGGACCTCGACCTCGACCGCTGCCGTGAGGTGTTCGAGGCGAACTTCTACGGGATCATCCGGTGTTCGCAGGCGGTGTTGCCGGGCATGCGCGCCCGGGGCAGCGGCCACATCAGCAACGTGAGCTCGGTGACGGGTCGGTTCGCGGCGCTGGCCCAGGTGGCCTACAGCGCGTCGAAGTTCGCGGTCGAGGCGCTCTCGGAGTCGATGGCGCAGGAGCTCGTTTCCTACGGAATCGGCGTGTCGATCATCGAACCGGGGATCACCAGGACGGCGATCATGGCGAAGAACGCCGATTCGCCGGAGGGCACCGTGTACGACTGGGCGTACCGGCGCGAGTTCGCGTTCTACGCGGCGGGGTTGCGCGACGCCGTGTCGCCCGACGTGGTCGCGGACACGATCTGGGAGGCGGTCACCACGTCGACGCCGAAGCTCCGGTGGCGCTGCGCGTGGGGGGCCGACGAGCTGGTGCTCGGACGGGCGAAAATGTCCGACGAGGACTGGGTGTCGCTCGGTGCCTGTGCCGACGACGAGGCCTACGCCGACCGGTTCCGGGAGCTGTTCGGCCTCGACATCAGCCCGAGCTGAGGTCGCCCCCGAGCGGTGGCGGCGGCGGAAGGTCGGCCAGGAACCCGAGGGTGAGGTCGGCGACGCGGTCCGGGTCCTCGACGTGCGCGAAGTGGCCGAGTCCGTCGAGTTCCACGAGGCGGGCACCCGGCGGGAGCAGTCGGCGGAGGTCGTCGACGGTCGGCTGGCCGGCGATCGGCTCGGCGACCCCGGCGACGAGGGCGAGCACCGGGCAGGTGAGCGCGCCGAGCAGCGTGCGCGAGTGCTCGATCGGTGACGGGTGCGGCGCATAGGGGAACGCGGCGCCGTCGATCTTCCAGCGGTAGGTGCCGTCGTCGTCCCGCACGGCACCGACGTCGACGAGGTGACGTTGCCAGCCCGCGTCGACCCGCGGTGAGGTGGCGGCCCGCCGGTCGGCGAGCTCGTCGCGGGTGCCCGGCCGGGGGGAGCGTCCCCGCCGACGGGCGTCGAGCCAGCGGGTCATCGTCGCGACGACGTCGTCCTCGACCGACCATCGCCGGGCGAACCCGTCGATCAGGGTGAGTGACGCGACGAGGTCGGGGCGGGCGGCGGCGACCTCGATGGCGAGCACGCCGCCCTTGGAGTGGCCGACGAGGTGGTGCGGTCCGTCGCCGAGCGCCTCGAGGAACCGGATCGTGTCCCGCACGTCGGCCGCCCACACGTACAGCTCGGCGCGTGCCGAGTCGCCGTGTCCGCGCTGGTCCCAGGAGACCACGTGGTGGCCGCCGTGCGCGAGCAGCGGGGCGAATCCGTCGAAGCTGCGGGCGAAGTCGCCGCCGCCGTGCACGAGCACGACCGGCGGGTCGCCGGGTCGACCCCAGGCGTGCACCGTCAGCGGGATCGGGGTGGCGACGGTCGTGGTGCGGACCACGGGGTCATTTCCGGGCACGGCGCCCATGGTGGCACGCTGGTCGCATGGGGGCGGGTGCGGTCGACCGGCTGGCGTACGAGGTGCTCGAGGGCCGGGGGCCGGTGGCGCTGTTCTGCGGCGGACGGTTCACGACCCGGTCGTACTGGCGGCGCAACGTCGAGGTGCTCGCCGCGCACTGCCGTCCCGTGGTGGTGGAGCCGTGGGGCCACGGACACTCGCCGAGCCCCACCGACGCGGCGCGCTACCACCCTGACGTCTACGTCGAGGAGTTCGACCGCATCCGGAGCGACCTCGGCGTCGACCGGATGGTCGTGGTCGGGCAGTCGATGGGCGGGGCGCTCGCCCTTCGCTACGCGATCGCCCATCCCGGGCACGCGCTCGCCGTGGCGTTCACGAACGCCATGTCGGCGTTCCAGGAGGCGTCGGCATGGGAGCGCCGCAGCCGGGCCGCGGCGGTCGAGGCGGAGCGTCTGCTCGCCCCCGACGGCCGGGCGTTCCTCGACGCCGACCCGTTGAACCCGGCGCGAAGTCGTCGCCTCGAGGGCGCCCACCGTGCTGCGCTCGAGGCGGAGTGGGCGCTGCACGATCCGTTCGGCCTGGCGATGGGCTACCTCCACACGGTGCCGAAGTTGCCCGTCCGCGATCGCTTCGCCGAGCTGGCGGCGGCGGGGTTCCCGGTGCTGCTCGTGCACGGCACCCGCGAGGAGCCGTTCGCGCCGATGGCGGCGCTGGCGCGCTCGCTGCTGCCCTCCCTCGAGGTGGTGACCGTCGATGCGGGGCATGCGACGAACCTGCACGGCGCCGAGGTGTTCAACGCTGCGGTCGCCGAGCTCCTGCAGCGGGTCGGCTGAGCGGGGCCTACGATCGGCGGCCGTGACCCACGAAGCCGTCCAGCCCACCGTCGACCCGGCCCGCGCCCAGGCGTTCGTCGGGACGATGACGAACATCATGAACGGTGGCGCGCTCGCCCTCATGTGCAGCATCGGCCACAAGACCGGCCTGTTCGACACGATGGCGACCCTGCCACCGTCGACGTCCGTGGAGATCGCCGCCGCCGCCGGTCTGCAGGAGCGCTACGTGCGGGAGTGGTTGGCGGCGATGACCGTGGGTGGGGTCGTCGACCACGACGAGGCGACGGCGACGTTCCACCTCCCACGCGAACACGCCGGGCTCCTGACCCGTGCGGCCGGACCGTTGAACCTGACCACGTTCTGCCAGTACGTCGGCCTGCTCGGGCAGGTCGAGGACGAGGTCGTCGAGGCGTTCCGCAACGGTGGGGGCGTGCCGTACGACCGCTATCCGTCGTTCCAGGCGCTCATGGCGGAATCGAGCGGGCAACGGTTCGAACGGACACTCGTGCGACAGATCGTCCCGATCCTCGGGCCGGTCGGCGAGGCGCTCGCCACGGGCATCGACGTCGCCGACGTGGGGTGCGGCAGCGGCCGGGCGATGGTGATCCTCGGTGAGGCGTTCCCGGCGAGCCGGTTCGTCGGCATCGACATGTCCGAGACGGGGATCGAGCGGGCCCGGGGGCTCGCGGCGGAGCGCGGTGTCGCGAACGTTCGCTTCGAGGTGCACGACGCCGCAGCGCTCCACCACGACGCCGACTTCGATCTCGTCACCACCTTCGACGCCATCCACGACCAGGCGCACCCCGACACCGTCCTCCGGGCGATCTTCGAGGCGGTGCGGCCGGGGGGCACGTACCTGTGCGTCGAGCCGAGTGCGTCGAGTCACCTGCACGAGAACCTCGACCTGCCGATGGCGCCGCTGCTGTACACCGTGTCGACGATGCACTGCATGACCGTGTCGCTCGCGTACGGCGGCGAAGGGCTCGGCGCCGCCTGGGGTTCCCAGGAGACGGTGCGGCGCCTCGAGCGGGCGGGGTTCGTGGACGTGCGGATCGAGCGGGTGCGCGACGATCGGTCGAACACCTACTTCGTCGCCCGCCGCCCCGACTGATCGTCGCTGCGTCCGGCGAGCCAGTTGGCCTCGGCGCGACCGAGCGGGGTCGAGGGTCCGGCGTCGACCCACGGCCACAGTTCCTCGGCGATGCGCCGCCAGTTCGCGGTCGCACCGATGCGTCCGAGGAGGGCGTACAGGCCGAGGTTGATCCGCTGCACGAGCACGAAGCTCGCCGGGAGGGTGGTGTGGCGGGTGACGGGACTCTGCGCGTTGAAGGTCTGCCGGACGGTCGCCGACGCGTACTCCGGAGTGATCGTGTAGGGCTCGGCGTCGCGGACGAACCGGTAGAAGTGGCTGTAGAACTCGGCGACCTCGTCGTCGTCGACGGGAGCCGACCGGGCGAGCAGCCCGGCGTCCTCGACGGCCCGGCGGAACGCGGTGGGATCGTGGTCGATCACCATCGTCGAGATCATCGCCCGGAACCGGGCGAGCTCGTCGTCGGCGAAGTTCCGCACGAGGCCGAAGTCCAACAGCGTGATGCCCCCACCCGGCCGGAACAGGTAGTTGCCCGGGTGCGGGTCGGCGTTGAACGCGCCGAGCCGGTAGAGGCTCCGGAACACGAAGCGGAACAGCGCCTCGCCCGTACGGTTCCGCTCGTCCTCGGACCAGGTGAGCATCTCGGCGAAGGAAGCCCCGGTGGCGAGCTCGGTGGTGAGCACCCGTGCGGTGGAGAGGTCCGGATGCACGGTGGGCACGTGCAGGAACGGGTGGCCGGCGAAGAACCGGGCGAACCGCATCTGGTTCGCGGCCTCGAGCCGGTAGTCGAGCTCCTCGGCGATCCGGGCGCGGAGCTCGGCGGTGACGGGCCCGGGATCGAGCCCGGGGAAGACGAGTCGCAGCGCCCCGAACAGCAGGTCGGCGTTGCCGAGGTCGGCGGCGATCGCGTCGGCGACCCCGGGGTACTGGACCTTCACGGCGACGGCTCGGCCGTCGCGGGTGACGGCACGGTGGACCTGGCCGATCGACGCGGCGGCGATCGGCACGGGATCCCACCGGTCGAACAGCTCGTCGGGGTGTGCGCCGAGCTCACGTTCGATCTCGGCGGCGGCGAGGTCGGGCGACATGGCCGGGGCGTCGGCCTGGAGCGTGGCGAGCGCGTCGCGGACCGGTGCGGGAAGACCGTCGTCGAGGTAGCTCGCCATCTGACCGATCTTCATCATGGCGCCCTTCAGCTGCCCGAGCGTCCGGGCGACCTCGTCGGCCGTGCGGAGCTGGAGCTCGGCGGTGAGCTCGGCGCGTCGCGGCGCCGACGCGAACACCGTGCGCGCGCGGTGCAGCGCCATCGACCGTCCGACGCGCCCGCCGAGCCCGACGAGCTGGGCGTTCCGCTCGGCCCGTCCCGTGGTGCTGACGGGGCCACGCGATGCGCGGCGTCGGCGGCGCCACCGCGCGGTCGCCGCGGTGCCGCCGCCGACGCCGACGAGGACGAGGAGCCAACGGAGGCGACGGCCGGGGCGGGCAGGCATCGCCGAACGACGCTACGACGACGTCGGAACGAAAACGCAAGACGGCGGCCCCGAAGGGCCGCCGTCAAGAGGTTTCGCCGACCGTCCGTCAGCGGACCACGATCACTTCTTGGCGGTCGTGGTGGTCGCCGCCGCGGTCGTCGCGGTGGCGCCGGCCTTGGTGGTCTCGGTGGCGCCGGCCTTGGTGGTCTCGGTCGCGCCAGCCTTGGTGGTCTCGGTGGTCTCCTTGGTGTCCGAGTCGCTGCTGCACGCGGTGGCTACACCGGTGAGGAGCAGACCGGCGAAGAGGCCACCTGCGATGCGAAGCTTGAGATCCATTGTGAACTCCTTGGAATCGTTCCCCGAACGGCGACGCCGGCTGGCGCAACCGCTATCTTCGCCGGCCAGGAAGCAGGCGAGCGAAGACTACCGCCTCGGTCCCGTCGTCGCGCGTCCAGTAGGGCGTGACGTCGGTCACGCGCGGCCCGACCGGGACATCGACCCCACCCGTGCGGTCGTGTGTGCGAACGTGGTCGGGTGCGGCACTGGCTCGTGAAGACCGAACCCGACGTGTTCTCCATCGCCGACCTGCGCGTGCTCGGTCGGTCGCCGTGGGACGGTGTGCGGAACTACCAGGCCCGCAACTTCATGCGCGACGACATGCGACTCAGTGATCCGGTGCTCGTGTACCACTCCAATGCGAAGCCGCCCGCACTCGTCGGCCTCGCGGAGGTGGTGCGGGAGGCCTACCCGGACCACACGAGCTGGGACCCCGAGTCGTCGTACCACGACCCCGCCTCGACCCCCGAGGACCCGAGGTGGTGCATGGTGGACATCGGTTGGGTGGAGACCTTCGGACGGGAGGTCCCCCTCGACGAGCTGCGGTCCCACGCCGACGGCGCACTCGCCGACATGCCGCTCGTCGGGAAGTCCCGGCTCTCGGTACAACCGGTCACCCCCGAGCAGTTCCGGTTCCTCTGCGACCTCGCCGGTGCCCGCAGCGTCACGCCGACGGGCCGCATCCGCAGGCGCCGGTCGTGAGCACGCCGACCGCGGGCCCGGGGCTCGACTCGACGCGCGCCTGGGCGGTTGCGGGGGCGGCGTTCGTCGCGAACGCCATCGGCTTCGGCACCACGTACTCCTTCGGGGCGTTCTTCGCCGACATGTCGGCGGAGTTCGGCACCGGTCGGGGCTCCACCGCCGTCGTGTTCTCGATCACCCTGCTGTTCTTCTTCGGGTTCGGCGTGGTGTCCGGCCCGCTCGCCGACCGGTACGGGCCGCGTGTCATGGTGGTCGCCGGAGGGGTGCTGTTCTGCTCCGGCCTGCTCGCAACGTCCGTCGCGCCGAACATCGTCGTCGGCTACCTCACCTACGGGATCGGTGTCGGCGTCGGCTGCGGATGCTGGGTGACCCCGGTGCTCGCCGCCGTCGGCGGGTGGTTTCAGCGCCGTCGGGTGCTCGCGCTCGGGGTGACGGCGACGGGCAGCGGGCTCGGCACGCTCGTGCTGTCACCGCTCGCCGCCCGGCTGATCGACCTCTACGGCTGGCGGCAGGCGTACGTGATCCTCGCAGCGGTCGGCGCCGTCGGGCTGACCGCGGCGGCGGTCGCCGTCCGACCCGCCCCCGGCGCCCGGCCGACCGGTGGCGCCGGCGCCCATCTCCGCCGGGCGAGCGCCACGTCGGCGTTCCGGCTGCTGTGGATCGCCGGCCTGTTGATGTCGGTCGGGTTGTACGTGGCGTTCGCGTTCGTGGTCCCCTTCGCGAAGGACGCAGGGATCGCCGCGCAACCGGCGGCGCTGCTCGTCAGCGTGATCGGCGCGTCGAGCATCCTCGGTCGGCTCGGGCTCACGTCGTTGAGCGGCCGCATCGGCCCGGTGCGCCTCTACCAGCTCTGCCTCGCGGCGCAGCCCGTCGCCTACCTGGTGTGGCTCGTCTCCGGCGGCCGGTACCCGCTGCTCGTCCTTTTCGCCGCGCTGCTCGGGATCACCTACGGGGGGTTCGTCGCTCTCGGGCCGGAGGTGATGGTGCACCTGTTCGGCGCAACCGGTCTCGGCGGGTTGATCGGGTTGAACTTCCTCGGCGCCGGGCTCGGCGGCCTGATCGGCCCCATCGGCGCGGGCACGCTCGCCGACCTCACCGGCGGACGGACGGCGCCGATCGTCGCCGCCGGCGTCGTCACGACCACCGCCGCCGTGCTGATGTCCTTCGTCCGGGAGAGCTCCCCGCCGGCGACGGCCGACTGAGCCTCCCGGGTCACTCGCCCCGGAAGACCGGGGTCCGCTTCTCGAGGAACGCGTGCGCGGCCTCGGCGCAGTCGCTGCTGCCCAGGGTCGCCACGATCCGGGTCGTCTCGATGTCGAGGTGGGCGCCGAAGTCGAGCCCGGCGGCGTCGTTCACGTTCGCCTTCAGCCCCATGAGGGCGAGTGGGGCCTTCGCGGCGAGCCGTGCGGCCCGGGCGCGCACGGCGTCGAGGAACCCGTCGTCGTCGAGCACGTCGGTCACGACGCCGAGCTCCGCGGCCCGTGCGGCGTCGAACCGGTCGGCGAAGAACAGCAGCTCCTTCGCCCGAGCGGGGCCGACGGCACGGGGCAGCAGCCAGGTCATCCCGAAGTCGCCGGAGAGCCCGGCGTTCACGAACGCCGTCGTGAAGAAGGCCGAGCGCGCCGCGTAGCGGAGGTCGCACGCCATCGCCCACGACATGCCCCCGCCGGCGCACGCGCCGTTCACGGCGGCGATGGTCACCTGGGGCATCCCGTGGAGGAGTTCGGAGGTGCGGGTGAGCATGCGCACCTGGCGCACCCGTTCGAGCCGTGGGACCCGCGCCGCGCCGCCGGACGACCCGATGTCGACGAGGTCGCCGCCGGCGCTGAACGCCCGCCCGGCACCGGTGAGCACGACGACGTGCACCGACCGGTCCTCGGCAATCCGTTCGAGGTGGCCGAGCGCCGCCTCGAACACTGCGGTGTTCTGGGCGTTGAGGCGATCGGGGCGGTTGATGGTGAGGGTGGCGATCCCCTCGGCGATCTCACAGAGCACGGCGTCCACCCGGGCAGTCTGCCCCAGCGGGAACTACACTGTGGCCGCATCCGGCGTGGGGGAGCGGCGGGTGAGGAGACGAGGGGGCAGACCATGGCCGATCTGGTGATCCGACGGGGAACGTTGGTCGACGGGACCGGTGCGCCGGCCGTCGACGGCGTCGACGTGGCGCTCGAGGACGGACGCATCACCGAGGTCGGGCGCGACCTCACGGTCCGCGGCCGTCGTGAGATCGACGCCGACGGTCTGCTCGTCACGCCCGGCTTCGTCGACGTGCACACCCACTACGACGGCCAGGCCACCTGGGACCCGTTGCTCACGCCGTCCGCCTGGCACGGCGTGACGACGACGGTCATGGGCAACTGCGGGGTCGGGTTCGCCCCGGCGAAGCCCGAGGAACGGCAGTGGCTCATCGAGCTGATGGAGGCGGTGGAGGACATCCCCGGCTCCGCACTCGCCGAGGGCATCGCCTGGGAGTGGACCGACTTCGACGAGTACCTCGACGCGCTCGGGCGTCGCCGCTGGACGATGGACGTCGGCACCCACGTGCCGCACTCACCGGTGCGGGCGTTCGTGATGGGCGAGCGCTGCATGCGCGGCGACCCCACCGCCGAGGACCTCGCCGAGATGTGCCGCATCGTGCAGGACGGCGTGCGGGCCGGGGCGCTCGGGTTCTCGACGTCGCGCACGATGCTGCACCGCACGAAGGACGGTGAGCCGGTACCGGGCACCTTCGCCGGGTCGGAGGAGCTGCGGGCGCTCGGTCGCGCCGTCGCCGCCGGTGGCTCGGGCGTGTTCGAGGTGGCGTCGGACATGGGCATCGGCGGAGCGTTCGGTGACGACATCGACTGGATGGCGGCGTTGTCGATCGAGACCGGGGTGACGGTCACGTACGCGCTCATCCAGAACGACCGGGAGCCGGACGCGTGGCGGGAC
>Ga0194130_10003275_pt1 | contig 22053 bp, 28 predicted proteins | sample TA2KigsurfametaG_FD_160084 | JGI IMG/M metagenome (GOLD analysis project Ga0194130, IMG submission 160084) | Freshwater microbial communities from Lake Tanganyika, Tanzania - TA2015050 Kigoma 12 surface | ecosystem: Environmental > Aquatic > Freshwater > Lake | place: Tanzania: Lake Tanganyika... | reverse complement strand
CGAGCCAATGGCTCACGCGATTGGACGAGGCCGTGTAGCCGGCAGAGTCGAGCGCATCGAACCAGCCTGTCAGGTTGGCGATCCGGCGAGGATCGAATTGCGTGGCAAGGGCACGAATAGGGAGCGTCACACCGTCCTCCAACGATCGTCGGTTGTATCGCGGACAACAACAACAGACCCGCCATTCGGGGCGAGGTTCAAGTCTCCCGCCCACGGAACGACGATCCGCTGCGCCGCGATGCTGTTCGTGTTCTGGTGCTGAAATCGAATCGTCGAACTGGTGTGAGTCGAGACGTTGATGAACAGAGCTTCTTGCGCCATCGCAGCCGTCGCGAGCCCAGTGATGTTCAGCGTGTTCGTCGAACCGCTTGAGATTCGGAAGATGTCGCCAGCGCCAGGGTTGTAGTCGTTTTGGCTCGCCGTGATCGCGGTCGGCGTCGTTCGCACGGGGCGAGCGTCGAGCGTGATGACTTGCCCGCTGGTCGAGGTCGCCAACCCGATGGCCGTGAGGGTGACGCTGCCCGTGACTCCAGCTACGCTCGTGACGCCGCCGCCGCTGGCCGTGCTTGCGATCGTCACCGTCGTGCCGCCCGCAGAGACGGTGATGTTCGACCCTGCCGCGATCTCGACAACGCCCGACAGCGAGTTGAGCGTCGTCACGACGCCCGACACGTCGCTGCCGGTCAGTGTCACGTCTCCCGTCCTGCCGGCCACCGACCGGACGTTGGCCGACAGGTGGCCGCTGCCGTCCACCGCGAGGCCAGACGACGCCTGCACGGCACCGATCGCCTTGGTCGTCGCGACGGGTAGCCGGTCGCGGTTGATCGTGCCCGAAGTGATGTCGTCAGCCGAGTGAACGTGAACCGCGTTCGCTGCGGTCACGTCGGTTGCAGAAAGCAAGACGGCCCCGGTTTTGCTGTTGACTGACTGGACAGGGGCCGCCGCGGCAGCGGCCGCCGTGAATCCGGAAATGTCGGTGGTGGTGTGCGTGTGAACTGCCGACGCCGCAGAGACACTGACGCTGGTCAGGGTCACGGCGCCGGTTGCTCCGTTGACTGAACTGACAGTCCCCGTCCCGCCCGTGCCCGACGGCCCCTGCGGCCCGCGCCCGCCGCTGACGGTGACGCTGACCGACGGCCTCGTGACGCTTGTTTCGCTCATGCGATCACCTCAAAGAAGCCCTCAATGTACCGCCGCACGTCGCTTCCAGGCGCCGTGCCGGTGAGCCGCAGGCCGTAGGTTCCGACCGAAAGGGCGTCGGATTGCACCGCTGTCAGGTCGAGGTTTATCTGTCCAACAGAGGCGTCCACGTTAGAGATTGCAGGAGACACGATTGTCTCGCGGGTCACCAGCGAGTAAATGTCGGCGTCCCATGTGTACCCGGTCGTGTCAATGCTGAAATCAAGCAGCACACCAAGGCTGTCAGCCTTGTAGAACCTGACATTGAGCGACCCTGCGCTCTGGTCGTATGTCGCCATCGCTCACCTCTGATTCTTGAGGATCGCGTCGTGAAGTTCCTTCTGGCCCGCGGCGATCTCCTTGAGCGTGTCCGCCTGCTTGTCCTGGGTGTCCCCAATGCGCGAGAACGTCTCTTGGGTCGACTCCAGAAACGCCTTGTGGGCTTCCACCAGGGGCACCATGACGCTGCCGTGGACGGCGAGTCCCGCCTCTCGAGCCATCCACAGGACGACAGCCAGGATGACCACGGTCACCCCGGCACGCTCCATCACCTTGATGGCGGCGTCGATGTATCCCGTCTGCTGGTCCTGCGGCATTGCAACGCTCCCTGGATTTCCTCCAGTGTAGCAATTGCCTTGCGGCGTAGGTCGTCCACCGTGCCGTCGTTTGCAACGGAGAAATCGACCAGATTCGGCGAGATCCCGGCCTCAGAGACGTGTTCTCGACAAGCCGCGCCGCCAGGGCGGGTGATCCAGATGACCACGCCGCCGAGTTGGCGAATCCACTCCGCCTCGTTGTCGAACCGCAGGTCGGAAAACGCGACACGGGTGAAACCGGCGGTCATGGCGCGTTCCAGCCGCTGTTCGGCCACGCGCAGCCAGATGTCTGAGCGCACAAGACCGCGCCCCCACTCGGTGCCAAGAGTCTGGAGAAGCTCTCGTGGCGACTTTCCAATCCAGGGGATTGTTTCTTCTTTGCGGTTGCGGTCCCGCAGTCGCGACTCGGGGATGCCGAACATCGCCGAGATGGCTTCGTACAGCGGGTCGGCAAAGCCGAGCGAGTGACTCTGGAGCATCTCGGCCAACAGGTTTTTGCCGGCCCAGGCCCGGCCGTGAATCCCGAGCAACATCACAGCAGCACCCCACCCAGGTGTCGGGCTCGTTCTCGGCGTTGTCGTTCACCACCTTCGCCGTTTGGGGCAGAAGCAGTGCGGTCAATTCCAATCGCCCCCCAATCTCGGCCACACGCTTCTCGAGGTCCGATATTCGCTTGCTCATGGCGAGTCGCGATCTTGCCGCCGAGTGCGAAAAACCCTAGCGTTTAGGTGAATCAAGAAGCAGATCGGCAAATCCGTCGTCGGCGACAGCAGCCTTGCGGAGCTTCTCCCCCTCCTCGCAAAGTCCGAGGTAAATCTCGTTGCACTTCGGGCAATCAACGACGTGCGACGAATAGGCGGCTCGGGGGCACTTCGGCTTCCTGGCGGGAATGAACGGCCACAGTACGGCAAGTTCGGCCAAGGCAATCGCGGCTATGGTGAGTGGTGTCTTCATGCCTCAATGATACCAGCCGCTCAGTCGCTGCGGGAGGCTGCGATGGCGGCTTTTACGGCCAGCCTCGCTGTCAGTTTGATGAACGGCATCCCGCGATCATTCGCTTCCTCCTGCAACCAGCCCAGAATCTCGTCGATGCGTCGCTCGCACTCGTCAGGCCCCCAGGCATCCATCTGCGTTGCCCGCTCATCGCACCGACAGCCCCGTCGCGAGCGGATGAACGCCCACGACAGGATGCGTTTTAGGTGGCAGCCTGGGCCGTGCTTCGGGGGACCACCTGGGCAGTTGCGGATCGCACCGACAACGAGCCGGCCGTCACGGCGGCGAGCAGTGAACCCGCACACCGGGCAGGTGGCGACAGGATTGGTGAGGTCGCACCTCACAGGGAAAGTTCCCAATCGAAGGAGGCGTCATTGGACGAAAACTGTCCAGTAAGACTTTCAACGTCGCCGCACAACAGGGCGACCATATCTTCGTCTGCAATTCCGATATCTGCGGCCGAAACAAATGTTCCGGGAAGATCAAGAAGAACATACAGTTCAGTTGCAAAGTCTTTAGACCACCGCACATACGCCCCGTCGGTATACAGCCCACCCCAATCCCGGCAGAATTGCGGTCCTGGCAATACCACGGTGCCGTCACCGAGAACAGTGGCCGTGGAGTTGCTAAGTGTCAGGTACAGTTCGGCAGGCAATGCCACAGGAGTACCGTCACAATCAATCGAACAATCTACCGGCGGCTCATCAAAGCACTCCTGAAACTCGCCGTACAAGTTGTGCTGTATGAGGTCGTTTGACCACACGATCGTTGACTGCACGCTGACGCTGGTCCCTGCGCACAGCGCGATGCCCGCGATTTGCGACAGTGTCGGCGGGAAAGCGTGCCGGTCGGCAGGCTGGTCGTCGAAGAAGATAGCGCCGGATGCTGTTTCGAGGATGTAGGTCGGGTTGTTGAACGACAGCGACGTGTCGCTCGTAAAGACCGCCGACTCTCCGGCGTTGAGTTGCACGATGCCGAGATCGACCTTGCCTTCGATGCAAGAGACGGTCGTGTAGGCATAGTCGAGCGCCTCGCTCCCTTCGCCGCCGCCGACGTTTCGCCACAGCTTCAAGCGGAAATAGCACGGGAAGCGGCTGCCGGGGAGCCTGACGTTGTTTGTCGTGATCGTCTGCGAAAACGACACCCCACTCTCAAACCCCGGCCACGGGCCGTCGATCGGGCCCATCGCGTCGCCGGTCCAGGTAAGGTTGGCCCGTTCCTGCTCGACCTGATAGACAACGTCGAACGATTCGGCCGGGTTTTCATCGCACTCTGCCTCACACGGGTCGCAAGGCACGCAGCACGCGAAGCAGCCCATGGAGAACGCCACGATAACCTCACGGGCACTGGGCTTGAATGACGTACCACGCGGTTCCGTCTCGTGCAATTGCGCACTTGGTTTGCGTGGCTGTGGCAGTCGATCCCACTTCGCCGAAGAGGTTCACCGCAACCATGGTGTTTGTGGTGCCGGACGTGTTGTACAGCGTCACGGTCCTGTTGGAGTCGACTGCCCATACTCCGGTGAACGTGGCGATCTTGAAGACGCCGCCAACGGGCTGCGGCAGTTCCTCGAATCGCGTCGGGATGCGCGTCACGCCGCCGGCAATCGGCATCTGGCCGACGCGGTCGATCGTGTCGCGAACGTCTTGCAGCAGTTTTGGCCCGAGCAGTGAGCCTTGCATTGAATCACGTCAGTCGCAGGTTGAATCGCGTGAAACTTGTGGACGGCTGGACTTGGTATCGCTTGAGGATGACCTTGGGGTTCAGCGACTCCTTGCGTGGCGTGCCGTCCATGTTCAGCGGAATGGGCTGGGCGGATGGTCGCTGGGACGCCTTGCCGCCGGTGGCTGAAATCAAGACCATCCCTCGCATTCGTTTGCCATCGGTCCCCTCGGCCAGCGTGTAGGTATTGTCCTCCCACCCGACGATCTGCCCCTGGTCGTTGAGTCTTAGGTTGAGCGCCCCGTCCTCGACGTTGGCGTCCTTGAGGTTCGTGTTTTTGATGTTGAATCCCGTCACCGGAACGACGACATCCCACCCCACGTCAACCGTCCTGGTGGCCGATGTAGTGACAGCGTCGGTTTCGTGGTAGGTCTGATAGTTCGTGCGGTAGAGGAACTGGTATTGACAGACCCACCCTCGCCAGAAGATGTTTCCAAACGCCTCGACGTGCGGCTTGCTGCTGATGCCTCGAAGCATCAGCGTGTGCGCGGGGCAGTCCAGCGACCCAATCCTGACCGCGTTGCTGTTGATGTGTCCGGCGTACTCGGAGTGCCGCGTGGGGTCGGTTGGCTCGTATTGCTCGACGGTGATCGACGTGGACGGCACCAGATGACTGATGCCATCGTACATATCCCCGGCGGGGTTGACCGCGACAATCCAATCCCCGCCGCCGTCGTATTCCTTCCACCGCGTCGTCGGCATTTCGATGGTCGTAGTGTCGGTCGACCAGTTGGCGGGGCGGATCGACGGCTCTTGGTTCTTGTTGTCCTCCCTGCCGGCGGCGCGCGTGTAGTCGAAGGAGACGAGCGCCGACATGCGGCTCTCGCCCTCGAACTCGGCGCGAAACCCGGTGCAGTACGCCTCCGCGTCGAAGGGGTGACTGCTGCCGACGTAGATCCCGATGTACCCCTGAGGATCGAACGCCTCGCCCGGCGACGACAGGACGACCCTGAACGTGCGGGTTCTCGTGTCCGACGGCCTGCCGTCTGCGGACGAGCGACTGAATGACTGCGGCAGTTCGGCTGATCGGCTGGGCATCGGGTCAGTCCTCCACGATGTCGATGCGGAGTCGATCCGTCGTGGCGGACCCCTTGGCTTGGTACTGGTTGCCGTTGGTCAGGCGGACGATCCCGGCCTCGCCGGCCTTGAGGGTGGCGAAGGACGCGAAGTTCGTCCCTGAGACGACGCCGATCTGGATGGTTGACGCCGTGGCGGTGGCGAGGTTGCGCATGAACGCAAGGCCGACGGCGGACATCGTTGCCGTGGATATGTTCTGCGTTGCGGTCGTCATAGCCAGCGTCGCCTGATACAGCCCGGTCACAGCCATGTCGGCCGTGACGTTCGCCAGCGCGAACGACTCGGCGAGGTTTCCCTTGTCGACGCGGTAGTTCATCCCCCAAGTCAGGTCTGCCATCGGTCTGCTCCTAGTCGGCCACGGTGATGCCCAGCCCCTCGGCGATCCTCACCAGCTCCTGAAGCGCAACCGTCTGCTTCTGTAGCTCGGCGAGGTTGATGTCTCTTGCCGAGTCGTCGCCGCGAAGGAGCCGGTTCAACTCCCGCTGCCCCTCCATCGTACCCACGTCGACCATGTTGAGTGCAGCACGCGACGGCCCCTGGAGCCGCGCCGTCAGCACTTCGTCGCGGAACTGGGCCAGCATCGGCGCGGTCTGGTCAACCGCCTCGCGGAAGACACGCGCCATGGCTTGGTTTCGGGCGGCGATGTCAACAAGGCCACTGCCCTGCTCGGCTTGGTCGCCAAAGAATGCGTTGATGTCAAACATCCGGCCGCGGAGGTCTTCTGCGACACGTTGTCCAGGGGTCATCGCCAACACGCGGCCGCGGTCAAGGGCGGCAGCGAACTCGGCGTCCCGAGTGGCCTGATCTCGCAACCCCCGGGCTGCCTGGACATCTGGGTCGTTCTCAATCGCAGCATCGACGCGATTGCGGATGGCGCGCCGTTCGGCAAGCAGTCGCGCTCGCTCGTCAACGGAGATTTGTTGGGATTGGAGCGTTGTCTCGATCTGCCCCAGGCGCGTGAAGTCTTGGGCGAGGACACCCTCCTCGACACGGCGACGGGCGATGTCCAGCGAGTCATCCAGCCGCTGCCGCAGCCGGCGTGCGTCGGCGGCCGCGGCGCTGGATGCGATGGCTCGCCCTGCTGCGCCGGGGATGCCCATGACAGCCTCGCGCCGGTCGCGCTCGGCACGCTGCTCGAGGGAGCCCACGTCTGCCCCGGCGCTCTGTGAGATGCGGTCGGCAACGCCGACGAAGCCCTGCATTGCAGACGCGGCGCCCAGTAGCGCGATCTGCAACCTGTTGGCTTTGACGATGACTTCTTGGTACACGGACGGATCAACCCCATCCTCGATAGCCTTGGCGATGACCTCGGCGATCTCTTTGCGAATCCGCGCAACATCGTCCAACCGACGAGTGATTTCTCCTGGGCCGAGTCGACCGGCAAGATCCTGCGCAATCGCGGCCGGGACGTTTCCGCCAACCAGCAGCCCGCCCAACCGCGTCCCCGTTTGGTCGATGCCGCGCTGCCTCGCTTGGAAAGCTGCTGCGTTCTCTGCCGCGGCAATTCTCTCCTGAGCCTGCCTCTCTGCATTTTGGACGATCAACTGTCCCACCGCCTGCATAGACGCCGCGCTGCCGCCTGTCGCGCCCGTGGCCCTCCTGAGTTGCTCTGCCCGCTCCCGCGCGGCCTGCACGTCTCTCTCGGCCTGGGCTCGCACTGCTGCAACGTCAACCGGACGGGTGGCGCGCCTGACGGCCGCTGCCCGCGCCCTGCTTTGCTCGGCGCGAGCTGCTTCCAACTCAAAAGCAGCCTGCCTTGCCTCGGCGGGGTTTGGTGCGTTGCTGAGTCTCCTCTCGGCAATCAGCACGCGAGTGTCGGCTTGAATGACGGTGCTGTCAGCGGAGAACAACTGCTGTTCCCTGGCGCTGCGCAAGGCTTTCTGGATTTCCCTGGTTACTTGACGGTTGGCTTCTTGCTGCTTCCCTGCCGGGGAGAGCGACGACTCAAGGATCGAAGACGACAGATTTTGGTATGCGTTTGCAAGCGATTCGACCGCTCGCCGCTGCGCTTCAAGAGAAGTGCGAAATGCGTCAGAACCGAGCTTTGCCGAATCAAGCCAGTCCTCAAAGTCGCGACCGATTTTCGTCGTCCTAAGCAACGGCGAGATGAGTTGCGCCGCAATCACGGTGCCAATGCCGGCGAACAGCCCGGCCGTGCCGCCCAGGATGAAACCAAGTTGCGAGATGTTGTTTCCCGCTGCGCGGATTCGCTGGTCAAGACCACCCGTAACCGAGAAGAAGTCCTCGACCGCGAACGCGGCTTGCTGGATACCAAGTGAAATCTTGTCGGTGCCGCCGCGGCTGATATCGCCGGTGCGTGCCCTGAGCGACGTAGCTTGCGTCGCCGTGATGTCCCCCACGCGAACCGCGGTGTCAATGGCGACGTTGCGAAGACGCTCAAGTTCTTGTCGGGCTTGCCGCGATGCGATGACTCCGCCTCGCGCAAATTCCTCGGCTTCGGCAGTCAGCCTGTCGAATGCCTGTGCGGTCGGGCCGCCGGCTTGCACACCCAGTCTTGCAAGCTCCCTCCCCAGGGTGCTAACAGACGAGGATTCGGCGCGAAGCCTTGACTCAAACGCAACGTCATAAAATTGCATGTTTCTGAACTGAGCGGATGATTCACGGGCCCGTTGGCCTCGCGCCCGAAGTTGCGCCATAACCGCAAAGTTGGAGGGCAGTTGGCTAGATGCTCCCTCGTTTCTGATAAGCAGGGCTTCGCGCCTGATGGCATCGTCTGAGGCTTCAAGGGCGGCGTCGCGTTCTCTGGCGCGCCTCATTTGACTAACCATGACTGCGTTGGAATGTTCTTCTAGCTTGCGCTGCTCTAACGGCAGTTCGTTCATCCGCTCCACGTTTGCGATTCTTGACTCCAGCACATCGTTTGTGCGTTTCAGCGCGGCCGCGTACCGCTCCTCAGACGACACGAGAGCCGCCATCAGCGTGGCGTCCGGCGTTGCGCGCATCTGTTCCGCTTCAATCTGCGCCCGGAGCCCCGCAAGCCTTTTCGCCAGTGATCCCTGTAGGGCGAACAAACGATTGGTGCTTTGATTTGATGTGCCGAGGATTTCCTCTGCCTTGGGCTGGATGCGCACCGCGCGTGCCAGTTGCGCAGCAACTGTTGGGGCCTTGAACCGAAGTTCCTCGCCGGTCGACAACCTGCTGGTTGCTGCTTGCATCTCGCGCAGTCGCGAGATCGCATTTGCGGTGCGAGAAACTTGCCTCTCGAGTGCAGCAAACTCCGCTTGGCCGATTCTGGCGCCCGACTCAATGGCGTCGCGCATCCGCAGGGCTTCGTTCTGAACTGCCTCCAGTGCGCCGACGAACTTGGTCTGGACGGCTACACTCAGCCCCTCGAAGTCGTCGCGGATCTTCGACAGCGGATCGCGAATCTGCCGCAGCGCCGAGTACATCTGCTCGATGCGGCGAGCGTCGAAGTTGGGGAAGTTGAGTTGCGCGGTTTGTGCAGCCGCGACGGCCTGCCGCACCTGCTGCATCTTCGTCAAGATCTGACGATCCCAGTCGCCGCTGCCGGCCTCGTTGAGCGTGCGGTTGACTTGCGACCGCCAGCGGTTCAAGTCCTTGGCGCTGCCCTGGAGCGCGGAGCGGAACGGCGCCGTGTTGGCCGTGACCAGCGCCGAGATTTTGCCCAGGTACGACGCCATCGTTCAGTCCTTGCGAACCAACTTCGCCAACTCGGCCGCAATCGCTTCCTGGCTCTGTTCGGGTGCAATCGCCGACGGAATCAGTCTCGCCTCATCGGGCAGTCGCTTGTACTTGCCAGACGCCGCCATGATCGCGAGAACAATCCGCGCCGTCTGACGCCATGGGTTCGTCAGCGGCCATCGCTTGTGGTACTCCTGCCACTCGGTCAACTCGTCCGAATTGATCCGCGACAGCATCTCTTCAACCGTCATTCCGCCCAGCGCGAGGCACAGGTCCATGTAGAACTTGCGTTCTGGGCGGATGACGGCTAGCCTTTTCCCATCTCGTCGGCCGCCTTCTGGCTGAGCTTGTTCCATTCCCATGCCTCATCGAACAGCCGCGTCAGCACGACGGCGCTGCGGGTGCCCAGTTCACCAAACTCCACGTCGGTGAACAGCCGATCCCCGTCGGCATCGCACAGGCACAACACGAGGAACCTCGCGCGCAGCGCCTTGTTCTTGTCGTTGGCGTAGCCATCCTCGAAGAAGTCCCGCTCGCTGCCAGACAGCGTCTTGAGGTACACCTCTATGTCGTCCCACTCGGGGACCGCGATCGGGCCCTTGAGCTTGGTGTCCTTGGCCGCCAGAACCTTATTCTTCAACTCGGAAGCCTTCATCGTTACTCCGTGAAGTCAGTGAACACGAAATTGAGCGTCCCGCTTACGATCTGGCCTGTCCTTGCCTCCATCGTGGCGTGTTCGCACACGACGGACTGAGACACCGAATAGGCATCCGACGAAAACGTCAGCGTGCCGTATGTTCCGATCAGATTCCTGACGTTGACGACTCCGTCGTGCCAGAAATCCACCGTGATTTTTCCGCCAGCGACCGCGCCGGTCGGCACCATCACCATGGCGCCAACGGCGGCGTTCTGCGGCGTCATGTTGACAATCTCGGCCCTGGGCATGTCCACCGCCAAGCCGGTGACGTAGCCCGAAAAGCTGCCATAGGTGAACGTCGCTGAGTAGGGGATTGCTGGAGCAGCCATCACACCACCCGGAACGACGATGTTCCTCTGACGAGATCACCAACACGCCCGCTGACCGACGAGGCAATGACCGTCGCTCCTCCCGAGTACACCACTCGCCCAGTGAGCGACACGGTGCCTGTTGCCCCCACCGTTGGGACGACACCCGTGATGTACTCGATGCTGACGATCGGAAGGTTGTCCTCGGTCCTGTGAAGTTGCACGAACGGCTCGCGGTCGTTTGCCGCGAGCCCCATATGGGGCGACGCGACACGCTGCCGCTCCTGCCCGTAGTCAACCGACACCGTGGTGATGTCGAACGTCTGCGTGCCGAACGTGAACGTCGTTCCGTGAGCCGAGACGCCCGCCATGGATCACGCCACCCGGAACGTAGCACTGCCACGGCAGATTTCGCCGAGGCCCGCGTTGACGTTCGTGGAGGCAATGGTCGCGTTGCCGCTGAACGCGATCGGGCCCGTGATCGCCAAGGCGCCGCTTGTGCCGGCTGACAGGACCGTGGTCGTGATAAGGTCAACCGTCACCTCGCGATCGGTCCCGAACCCGCCGACGTACTCCCGGCGGCCAGTCGGGGAGATCCCGAGGTGGCTGCCATCGACCAACTGCTGCGAATCGTTGACGGATACCGACGTGACCGTCATGGTCGTGCCGCCGAAAACGAACGTCAACCCCTGGGACGAGATACCTGCCATTGCTGCGCCTCCTTGCGCGTTTTAGTCACTGGACTCTTGCCAGCGACATTGATAGAGACTCCTGACTTCGTAAGCCGGTGGCAACTGTGAGCCCGTCTGGAGTGGATCGACAAAGTCGTCCGTCTCTGACACGAGCAGCATGTCCTGTATCGTAGCATTTGCGAGTGTTCCGGTGCTTCCGTCTAGGCACAACCGCACTTCGTCGGCCAATTCGCGGGCTGCGTCGTAGGTCATCGCAAACGCCGAGACCTGCACCCCGACCAGCGGGCAGTACAGCGGGCCAAATCCAAGCTCCCGCTCGCGAATCACGTTGGATCGGCGGTAGACCAGAAACGGCAGCGTGGCGCCGGTCCTGGGCACGGCGATTGGGTAGACATTGAACCCGACGATCCTTGCCACACGGAGGGCGGTGACCAGTTTCAGGTGGATGTACTTTTCGGGAGCGATAATCATGCGGCACCGCTCTGTCTGCGGATGGTGCGCGCAATGGCTCTGGTCAGCCCCTCCTCCAGCTTTCGCCGAACGCTATTGGCCTCGCGCTGGATTGTCCGCTCCATCAAATGCAACGCCGGCATTGCGCCGTATGTTTCGCCCGGGTGGAGGGTCATCGGGACTGTGCCGCCCGGCTTGTCGGGGCGTGGAAGGAAGTCATGGCTATACCCGCTCCCTCGGCGAGCTTGCCGCGTGGGCTCCCGGAGGCTCCCCATCAGGAAGTAGTAGCCCTTTGACATCCCCAAAAACGCCTCATCGTTGGTGGCGCTGTGGCGGGACATCTTGCCGTTTATCATCTGGTGGACATTGACGTAGGTCCGCCGGCCCTCGGTCCCAGGGCGGCGAGGCCCGCTGCCGTACTCGACCAGCCAGGCATGGTTGCCACTGGGACGGTCGGCGGTTGCGCCGGCTCTCCCGGTCTGCTCGGGGCCGATAATGGCGACGATGGCGAACTTGTACTGCTTGACCTTGATCTTGGTCGACGCGGCAAGATTGCCTGTGGCATCGTGAAACTCGGCCGCACCGCGGTACGACTCTTGGATGATCTTGCCGGCTCGCCGCACGGCTTTGCCAATCATTCCAGATCCCTGCAACTCGCCAGCTAGGGCAAGCAGTCGCTGCGACAACTCAACGGCCCCTTCCATCCTGACCTTGACGAAGCCCTTGGTCCGCTCGTTTGCGGTCTGGCCGAGGACGACACGGGGATCGCCGAACATCTTCCCGAGGTCCATCACCCCGACGGCGTTCATGTCGAAATCGGCCATCACTGCACCTCTCGTACAAGCATCTCAAGCATCGTGCGCTTCATGCGGTCGGCAATTGACGACACTTCCATCGTCCGCCCTCGCCACACCAACCGCCAGTGCGGCGTCACGTCGCCTCGGAACCTGATTCTGACGCGATGCGAGGCGACGACGTTGGCTTGCATCGCTTGGAGGATCTCTCGACTTGACAACCCGACCACCTCGCCCCACACGATCGCCTGATCGTCGAACTCCAGCGTTGCCTCGCCAAACTGGTCGCGGTTTGCGGATGGCGATTGCAGCGTCACCCTCTCGTTGAGATTGCCAGCGTGGATCGACATTGCTCACCCCACGCAGACGGCCTGATATTCCCCGGCGCCAGAGACGCTGGCGACGGTGAACGTCGCCGTCACCGGCAGCACGGCCACCCTGCCGGCCGGGACGCTGATCGCCCCGGCGATGCGGATGACAGAAGATCCAGAGTTCTTGATCGCCACGGCCGAAAGCGTCGCCAAGGTCGTCGTCAGCGACACAGTCGCTGTCGTCAGTGTCGCCGAGACGCTCTGGCAGGCTAGGGTGCCGCGGACATGCTCAGACACCGACCCCAGCGTGAACACGTTGCCATTCGTGTCGTGAAATACGACATCGGTGTCGATGCGGCTGATTGTTGTCATCGGTACAGCCCCCAGTTGACACTGGCAGCCAGCGTCTCAAACGTGAACGGCACCTTGGCGTTCTGCGATGTCATCCCCGCCGTGACCGGCTCTCGCGATGCGTACCAGTTCGCCACCAGCAGCAGGCACAGATGCTTGATCGTTGGCGGCGCTGCGTCGGCGCCGGCCCCGTATCCGGCGGACCACTGCACCATGACGCTGTTCTCGTCGCCGCGGACAGCCGGCCACACGCCGTTGTAGAGCGGGTAGACCCGGCCAGGGACCGTCCGGTGGTCGACCTGAAATGCACCCGCCGTGCTGGTCATCGTGACCATGGTGCCGCCTTCGTCGCGATAGGTGATGCTCACCTCGGCTTCAATCATCGGCGGGCGTGGCAGCACAAGCTGCCACAGCGGAAAGCAGTCGTAGCGAGTCTGCCACACCGTCGTCAGGATCGTGGTGTCGAAGCGGTCCTCGAGGTACTCCCGTGCTGCTGAAATCAGGGCCTGGATGTAGGCGTCGTCGTCCTCGACATCGACGCGGCAGTGCACCTTGGCCTCAGACAGCGACACCGGCTCGACCACCGGGCGGGTCAGCCGAACTAGGCTGCGATACGGCGCCAACTTGTTGCTGGCGTAGTTCGGCGTGCCGTAGACGATTGTGACGCTCATTGCTTCTGCCTGCGGTGGACGATTGGCCGATTGGGCAGTGTGGCTCGCTCCTCAGTGTTTTCGACTGTGGCTGTCTCGACGGGCTTGAGCAGGCCACGGGCAATGAGCACCCGGGCCTGCCCCTCGGGCATGTCAAGAATGCAGCCACGGCGGTAGACGGCGTAGGCTCGGATAACCTCGACCTTCATGCGATCGCCCCCCAGGCATCCTCGGGTGCCTTGCGCCCCCCGTTCCAGAACGTCGTCGTGTGCTGCTGCACGAACCCGCCCGGGGCAGACATGCTGGGCCACGTCACCATCAGTTCGCAGTGGCCGACCGATACGGCCGTCGCCATGCCGAGTTTGTTTCCAGCGTCGGCGAACACGTTCCAGAAATGCAGATCCTCGTCCAGTGTCTTGTTGCCGTTCTCGTCGTAGCGAGCCTTGAACCACGGTTTGGGCGTGCGCTTGAGCGCCTCGGTGCGGATCAACGTCAAGCCGAAGTGTGCTGTGCGGACAGGCCGAACGGGCTTCTTGAACCACTCGGAGTCGACCGAGTTCGTATCGCTTGGATCGACCCCAGGGAGGGCAAACATGACTGCCCCGCTCTCTCGCTTGCACTGGAGCGGGGCGATGGCGTCGTAGCCCGAGTGCATGAGCAGAACGAGCAACGCTTCAATGGACTTGGGCGTCCAGACGGTGTCGCCGTCGATCGCCAGGATGACATCCGAAGTCTCAAGTGCCGGCTCGATGCCACGAGCCAGGCAGTCACCCCAGAAAGCACCAGTGACCTTACTGGGGGCGATGCCGTGCGGCGCGAGGTCTGTGGTCAGACAGAAGAAGTTGTCGGTGAACGACACCCGCGGAAGCGACATCACTGCCGCGATGCGGACATCTGCCTCGACACTGCCGGATCGGATCAACATGCGACGCTCCTTGTAAGGAGCGGGCGCGCCTCCATGCGCCTTGTCAGCCGTCTTGGCTGTCCCGCTGTTCGGGTCAGCCGACGACACGCCCCACGACACCGATACCAGCCGCCGTAATCGGCGACACCTCCGCCCGCGACAGCCGAGCGGTCAGGCTGACAACCGCGCTCGCCGCCGGGGTGTACGACACCTTGAGGTATCGCTTCTTGGCCTTGGTGTCCACGTCGATCTTGACCATCGTCGCGCTGTTGGTCGCAGCGGCCGAGATCGCACTCAGCGTGAAACCGCCGCTGCCGCCCAGCACCAGGGCGGTCACGTTGGAGTAGCTTGAGTCGTCGTCCGACTCCTCGACCTTGAGGACGTTGGCAAACGTCGTGCTGGAGTTGCTCGCCCGCATGGCTACGATGCTGGCGTGGTCGAACCCAATGGTGTCGACCGTCAGCGTGGCGGTCGCCGTGGCGCCGGTGGCCGCGGTTGGCAGCGTGGCGACAACCTTGTCGTTCTGGTGATGAATCATCTGGCGTTACTCCTTCGTCAGGTGTTCGTGCTGCTGGACTTGAGGGCGACCACCGGGCCCACCTCGCTCGTTGAGCCGAGGGAGTGGTGGTTGATGTCGCACCGCATGGTTCCCTGGAGGAGAAGCTGATCGCTGGTCGCGTAGACCTGATCGAACAGCTTTACCGAGAACTCGCGGCGGCGGGCATAGATGCTGGACTGAGCCATGTTGCCGAACAGCACCTTGATCTTCGACACGTCCGCACCCAGGATGCTGTTCATCACATGCACCAGGCGGACGGGATAGCCGAGGAACGTCTCGCCGGCAGGACCACCTCGATCCGCCAGGGTTACGCCGCCAGCGGCGTACTTGATGCGGGCAATTGAAGCCGCGAAGCCAGCGGGGCTGATATACCACGCGGCACCGCCGCGGGCGTAGATCGGCAGCTTGCCAATGACACCAAGGAAGTCTTCAATGTCGAACGTCTCGAAAGCGCCGTTGCCGGCGAGCGCCGTGTGAACACTGGCCGTGTGTTCGCCGTTGTCGATCTTCGTCACGATGCCGCGGATGCCGCCGTAGGTCGACGTGCCGTCTCCAAGCCACCCGGCGATGTCGAGCCGGTAGGCTAGGTCCGTCGCGAACTCTTGGCCGACCGCGTCAGCCATCGAGATCACGCCCAGGGTGTCCTCGGCCACCTCGCTCGACATGCGGCAACTGCACGCGAGCTTCTTTGCGACCATGTTGACGTTCTGGTAGGTCGGCTCGCTCTCGGTAATGGACGATCCCTCGCCGATCCAGTAGGCGGTCGTGCCGGTGACGCGCTTTGGGATGACGAGCGTGTCGCGGCTCATCGACACGTTTTCCGCAGCGGGCGGGAACGTGCCGTACTCCTCCACCAACCGGATCACGCGGCTGGAGAACTCCTCGGGAACCAGCGCGCCGCCAGCCGAGTTGCTGCCCTCGTTGAGAGCCCGAGTCTCGACGCCATGCTCGCGGCACCACCGGATGTCCGAATCGTTGCGCAGGATCGCGGCACGGAGCCAGCGGCCGGTCCGATAGGCGGCGTCGACGGCCTGGGGACCGTCGTTGAAGCAGCGGAGGCTGGTGTGGGTGGGCAGAACCTGCCGGACCTCGACCGGCTTTGTCGCTTCGGGCGCCGGGGTGTCCGGAGCCGGGGCACCCTTGTCGAGGACCGAGCGAAGCTCCGCCTCCTTGGCGGCGATCTTGCCCTCGAATTCTAGGTCGGCGCGCACCGCGTCCGACTCGTCGCCGAGCTTGCGAAGTTCGACGTTCTGCTCGTCGGACCGCTCCGGAACGTCGCGGAGTTCCTGCATCCGGGCGGCGATCGCCGCACCGCGGTCCTGGAGTCGCTTGAGGTTGCTCGCCATTGTGGCCGCTCCTGTCTGAGCCAGCCACCGGCGTGCGCTGGCGGCTGGCGGGTGTGTTTCCCGCTAGCGCGCCGCGCCTCTGCATCCGCAGAGCGCTCGCACTGATCTCCGTGACTTCCGTCACAGAGCGTGTTCGACTTCTTTGATACTAGCTAACCAACCGCGCCTGTTGCAACTGAGCGATCATTGCGGCGGCCTTGAGGGCCGCGATGAGCTTGTCGATGTCGACCATTTTCCCTTCGTCCTCGGCTTCTCCGGGGACGATGTCGCCCTCTTCATCGTCCATTTCGTCCATGTCTCGCTCGGTTCGCTCCATCTCGGCGACCTTGCGCTTCGACCACCGCTTGGCCGCGGACCCCCCCCACAATAACCACGCCACGAACCCTGGCTTCTCGGCACCTGGGGTGTCCCAGCCCTGCGACACCGACGCGGACTCGTGTCGTGCAAACCACGCATTCATCTCGCGAATCCAGTCCTCGTTCATCTCCTCGCGCCGAGCCAGCTTGTTGGCGCGGGCCACGGTTTCGGGCTTGAGCCCGTCCCCCGACTTACCTTCGGCATGCAGTCGCAGCCCGCGCCGCGCCGCGGCTGCCATCCCGGCGGTGGGCTTCATGCCGATTTCGCGGTGTTCTTGCTTGGTTTCCATCTGCGCCGCCTGGTCCATGGCTCGCCTGCTGACGTAAACCTCCGTCCCCAGGTAAGCCGGACTCTCGACCGGCCCGGCGTCGTACAACCCGTCGAACTTGCGGATCGTTCGGCGAGTGCGCCCCTTGTCGTCCTTCCACCACTTTTCGTTGGTGCCGCTGGTGCGGAAGGCGAAACTCGACCCACGCACGTCTCCGCGACGAATCATCTCAACCACGTCGCTGGCGTGTTCCGGCGCGTCGATCTCATATCGCAACCCCCGACTGTCGGAGAACAGCCGCATCGTGCCGCTGCTGGTCCGCCCAAGCAGGCGCTGATGGTTGAATCGCCCAAAAACGTCAGGATTTGACCGCAGGATCTCCTCGAACGCCCCGGGTTCAATGTCCTCCACGAACCCATCCAGTGGCCGCGACTCAGACGCATACAGAGCCGCATAGCCGCGGATCACAAACTTGCCGGGAGACTCCTCGGCAACCTCGGTTGGCAGCGATACCATCCGTCGCTCCAGATCTGCCGTTTCGTCCATGTTTCCGCGGCCTCCTCGTAAGGCTTTCCGTTGCGAGTATTTTGGATGATCCCGGTGAAGCAAGTCGTTGTCGCCAACGTATTTTTCATTCTTTGGCCGGCCCCTGCTCGCCAGGGTAAGGAACGCATTGACGCGGGCCATCGCCCATTGATTCCTCGCCATGCCCGGGCGGTGGCTGACAGAGAAGGCACCAGCCCCCCGCCGGTAGACGGCCTTGAGCGACGCAACTCGCACCCGCGTCCACGCTGGGCGGGCACGCTTTTTCATCTCTGCATTGTGATCGGATGCCTTTGTTTTTAGGGCGGTAATCGTTGACTCTTTGAGCGTGATGCGTCCGCTTTTGTCGGCCGCGGAACCCTTGGCGTTCTTGTCAGATCCGACGATCTGGTCTTTCTTCGGTGCCGCGGCGTCTGCACGGATCTCGCCAGCAGCTTCGGGGGCGTGCGTCACCTGGCGCTCTAGTTCTGCCGTTCTGTCCATGTTTCCAGGGCCTCCTCGTAAGGCTTGCCGCTGCGGTGGCAGTCAAGCAACGCTTCTTTGCTTGCCTCGTTCCACGATAGCACAAAAGCGTCAATGTCGCGGCCAGTGGCCTCGGCGGCGTCGCGCAATTCGTTCTTCATCCGCACCGCGCAGGCGTCGAGCCACGCCTCCAGCTTCTTCGGGTTGTTGCGTCGATCTCTGATGCCACTGGCCTCGACGGCCGCCAGCCGGCGCAGCGCGGTGCGGAAAACAACCTCCGATGAGCGAGACTCGTCGGCCTGCTGTTGCTGCTGGATGACAGGGGGCACCGACTGGTCGGGCTGGTTGCCGGTCGGCGCCTCGGCCGTGAAGCCCTCGAGTAGCTGCATATTGACTTGCACGAAACGCTTCTTGCCCTGCCCGTCGGGCAGCGGGTTCTTGCCGATGTAGGCGCGGATCTCGTCAACATCTAGGGCGCCGAGGTTCGCCATCTCGCGAATGAACTTCGACCGCGCCTCGTAGTCTCCAGCCATCAGCGCCGTCGTGTCAAACTCGCAAAAATACTGCTTGTCGTCCACCACGAGATCGCGGCGACAAGCCATCTCCCACCGCTTGAGATGCGGCATCAGCGAGAACGTCACGAAGTCGATGGCCGACTGCTCGACCGTCGAGTGCCTGACGTTCGACAGGTCGCCGATCATGTGGGGTGGCACGCGGTAGACTCGCGCCACGTCCTCATTCGCCAGCCGGCGCGTTTCAATCAGCGCGCTGTCGCGATTATTGTCGCCGCCGATGATCTTGGCGTGCATCCCGTGCGGCAACACGGCCGTTCGGCCGTAGCGATCGGGACCACGGTGCATGTCCTCCCAAGACTGCCGTAGCCGCATCAGCGTCTCAGGTTTATGTGGCTCGTCGGTTTCGATGACGACCCCTGGCCTCGCTCCGTTTCCGAAGAACGCACCCGAGTGCAACTCTGCGGCGCGCGCTAGGGCGATGGCGTCGCGCGAAAGCATCGTTGGAACATATCCCTTGACGCCGTCCCGACTGAGCCACCGTAAGTGGAAGATCTTGTCTTGGTTGTACTCAATCGGCTGCGTCTTGCTGGGGTCGTGGTAGTAGTATCGCAGCCGGCCGTTCTCGATTCGCTTGATGTCGACCATCCGGCTGGGATGCAACGGAATCAGCTCGGTCACGGCGCCGCGGCGGCCCGACTTGATCTCTGCGTAGGCGTTTCCCCACAGCAGCAGCCACGACTGCATTAGTTCGCGAAACTCGAAACTGGTCATCCAGCTATTGGGCTGATAGGCCAGCACTTCGTACAGCGGCAACTCGTCGGCGATCTCCTTGCCGCCGCCGGAGATCCGGCGATACACGCCGAAGGGCAGCGATGCCACTGATTCAGCCAGCACCCGGACACACGCCAGCACCGCCCCGCATTGCAGCGCGCTTTCCGGCGACACGTTGACGCCGGCGGTGGTCCTTGAGTCGTCGCGCAGTTCCTCAAACACGCGAGACAACGACGACCGCAGTTCGATGAGGTGTTCCACTGCTACATCACCATGATTTCAGGCTCAACCTCTGATCCATGCACCACTTCGCTTGCCACGCCGAGCGCCATGATGAGCGCCACGGCGCCGTCGATTCGCATTGCGGAAATGCCCGCCTTTTCTGGCTTGATGTTGCCCCTGGAATCCACTTTGGCCTCTACGTTGCTCATCTGCCACGCCAGCACGGGGTTGTTGGCATGGCGCAGCTTCTGGCCGACGATCAGCGACTCAAGCAACTTCATCGGGCTGCTCATCGGCAGGCCCTGCGGATATCGCTGCACATTCAGCCCTTCGGCCGTCAATTGCGTCATCACATGGTTGGCTTGCCACTTGTCGACCGCGATCTTGCGAACGTTGTTTTTTTCGCAGAACGACAGGATGTAGTCGCGAACCACGTCGTAATCCGTGATGTCGCCTTCCGTTAGGGTAACAAAAGGCCCTCCCTCGGTGCCGTTCTTCGCCCAAGAGTCGACGTAAGGAACGCGATCCTCCTGCTGCCTCTTGCGTGCGTTCTCCTCGGGGATGAAGAAGTGGGCGAATACGTCATAGGTGCCGTCTTCGTCGGGCCAAATCGCCACAAAAGCCGTCGTGTCGTAGGAGCTGCCCAAATCAAGACCGCACCAGCACGGGCGGCCGGCTGCCGGGCGAAGCGCCGCGGCGTTTGCCTCCCATGCCCCGGTGCGCAGCCACCTTGACGCCGCGGCAACCCACTGATTGAGGTGCAGCGTCCGAAACACGACCTCGTCGGTCGCCGATTGCTTTGCCTTGGCGGCATACGCCTCAAAGTAGTCCCTTTTCAGCGTGATTCCGTAGTTCGGATTGGCAATCGCCCAAGTGGACTCAGCAAAAGGGTCGGCGTCTTTTGGTGCCGCGAAGATGCAAGGCAGGAACGTATCATCCTTGATGACGCCGTCGCGGATCTTCTCGGCACGCTGCCAGTCCTTGTAGCAGGGGCCCAGCATGTCCGTGCCGGCCGTCGTGATGTAGATGGTCAGTGGCTGCGGCCTCGCCGCCGTGCCTGTTTCCAGGACATCAACCAGTTCTCGATCCGGGAAGACGTGATACTCGTCGACCAACACGCACGACGGGTTGTGGCCATGCTTCGTCCCGGCTTCGCTGGAAATGCAGGTAAACCGGGACTCGGCGCGGCCTCGCGGTTGGAACAAGATCAAGTTGCGGTAGATCTTGCATTGACGCGAGAGCCACGGGCAGGACTCGACGAACTGCTTCGCCGCGGTGTGCAGCAGCGACGCCTGGGCCCGATCGCCGGCAGCCACGATGACCTGAGCCCCCTCGTCGTCGCAGCAGAGCATGTAGAGGCCGATGGCCGCCGCCAGCGCGCTCTTGCCATTCTTGCGGGGTAGCGCCAGCAGGCTGGTGCGGTACACACGCTTGCCGTCCCGCGTCAGCGTGCCGAACATCTTGGTCAGATACTCGGTCTGCCAGGGCTCAAGCAGGAACGGCTTGCCTGCGAAGTCGCCGACGGAATGCTTGAGCAGCCCGATGAACCGGCAGATGTCGTGTGGCATGGTCAGCCACGCTTGGACATAAACTCTTCCATCGGGTCTTTGACCACCTTCTCAGCGTGGTATCCAAGCCGCGTCCTGTCGGCAGGCGTCAGCCCGAGAACCGTCTCAAGCTGGCGAAGTTGCTCGTGGCAGTCGTTGCTCTGCGACTGCCACTTTGTCGGGCGAACGAACCGAAGTTCCCCGGTCGGTGAGGTCACCTCGCGGTAGCTGTCGCCAGTTTCGGCCAGATGCCGCTCGGCCTCCTGCCAGCGGTCCCACACGACCGCATACCGACACACGACCTGGATGTCGGATTCGGCCAGGGTGCCCATCCGCTCGAGGAACTGGCAGACCTGGGTGAACATCATCTTGGCCGGCGGCCGCATCCAATCCGGCGGTTCGGGCAGCGTGGCAAGGGGGGTGCCCAACTCCTCTCGGTAGTTGGCCTCCTTGCTCCCGCGCATACGCAGGATGTGTTTCGGCGTTGGGGCAGGGCCTCGCGTCATGCGCCCTAGTATGGGGGTAGGGTTTTGCCTAAATCAAATGACCCCTATTTCTACCCCCGGTCGCGCGCTCAAAAACTAGCATTGACCGCAAAAGGGTCATACCTCCGCCCGCGTTCGTCGCCTAGTGCATGCGGTCTGCCTGACTCCGATCGCCAGCATATCACCCCCCATCGGGGGGAGTTGTAGATTTTCCCCTATCGGGGGGGGTTTGTAGATTCCCCCCTATCGGGAGGATAGCGGCCTGGGCAGGCTCGCGGCCCTAGGAGGCTCGCGGCCCTAGGAGGCTCGCGGCCCTAGGAGGCTCGCGGATTCTCACGATACCAAATGTCCACCACGAAAAATCCGCGAGAAAAAATTTAGGCTTGACGAATTCCGCGACGATGCTACAATGAAAGCGTAACGGGGAAACAGCAGCAAACGGGAGACATTAGATATGAAGTCTTACCCCACAATTCGAAGCCGTAACTACGAAAGCCGCAAAGACGACTTGGGTCGGCACGTCCACGAGACGATGCAGGCGCATGATCGAGGCTGCACAGACGACGATCTAATTCGCGCTCTAGACGCCCT
>Ga0194130_10003269_pt1 | contig 22065 bp, 17 predicted proteins | sample TA2KigsurfametaG_FD_160084 | JGI IMG/M metagenome (GOLD analysis project Ga0194130, IMG submission 160084) | Freshwater microbial communities from Lake Tanganyika, Tanzania - TA2015050 Kigoma 12 surface | ecosystem: Environmental > Aquatic > Freshwater > Lake | place: Tanzania: Lake Tanganyika... | reverse complement strand
CCAACTCCAACACCCACACCCACAAACACTCCAACCAACACACCAACGCCCACTCCAACGCCCACACCAACACTAACACCAACACCAACACTAACACCAACACCAACACCCACACCCACACCAACACTAACACCAACACTAACACCAACACTAACACCAACACTAACACCAACACCCACACCAACACCCACAAACACTCCAACACCAACACCAACCCCGATTCCACATGGAACAATCAATAAGCCTTATTCAATTTCATTGAACTCCTCCACCACATCATCACATATTACGATATCAATTCCTACAACTCTTGTTAGCGAATACATACAAGTTGTCGTAGAAGAAAATGCATTTATAAATAAAATTGTTTTGACATCCAGTATTCAGTCTCCTCTCTGGATTGGTATTAAAAGAGGCACCATTTGGAATGATTATGTTCAACTTCTTACCAATCAAAACTTTAACACCGACGGGCCGGCGGTTAATTCAGAAGTTCTTTTTAATGGACTGCAGTTTCCGCTGAGGACTGCCACATATATTATGAAAGTACATAAAGGACAGTTACAAAATGATAACACTTTGACTACTGTGTCATTGGATACCAGTTGGGAATTAAATTTAAGATTTGATGTTATGCCATTTTTATCATTGAATAATTATTCAATTAAATGTAATTACCCGTTGACGTCTGAAAATTACAATACATTTGGGAGCCAATTTTGGCTTGAGAGATTTGTGACTGCCAAATTGAGAACTGCTTCAGAAGTCTTTATGGTTTGGGTACCAATGACTAATCAGGTGGTTAGTATCCACTCCGACTATCGCAATTATGCTTCGGTTCCGGTTCCTTACAACAACATAGTCACTAATTTTATTACAGATATGGCATCATTATTCAGTAGTATTACATTCAATGAACCAATTAGTTCCTGGGATGTGTCAAATGTAACAGACATGTCATCCATGTTTTATTATACCAACACGTTCAATCAACCGATTGGTAACTGGAATGTGTCAAAGGTTACCGACATGTCAAATATGTTTTCCGGCACAAATGGATTCAATTCACCAATTGGTTTGTGGAACACTCAGAATGTGACAAACATGAATTATATGTTCAAAAATGCAATAGTTTTCAATCAAACCATAGAAATGTGGAATATTACCAACGTAACTCCTAAACCTCCAACCGAGTTTAATTCAGGCGCCTACTCGCTTTCAAATAATTTTTTACCAAACTGGAATAATAATCAAACCAAAATAACTACGGTTATATACAGCATTAACTCTATCCCTTCATTAGGCACTTATTATGTCGGTGGTAGTGTCTCACTGAGTATCAGTTCTAACAACAACACACTTGTAATTACGTACTTTTCCAGTAATCCCCAAGTGGCAACTGTCAATGGAAACCAACTTACTTTTGTTGGTATTGGTGAAACAACAGTAACTGTGTTGCAAAATGCTTCGAATACTCACACTAGTGGAACAAAAACCACAGTATTTACAGTTACTTCAAGCGCTCCAATACAACCCCAATATAATAATAACAGTGTGATTAGCAATAATAAAACTTATTCTCAAAATTACGAGGTTCCAGCGTCAACCCGTTTGACAGTTGCTGTAGGAGCGGTGTTGACTATTGCGGCAGGAGTAACATTCACTGTTCCGGCGACGAGTGCCATCACAAACAATGGAACTATAAACATTTCTGGAACTTTCAATAACCAGGGTGGCATGACAAATAATGGAACTATAAACAATTATAGTAGCAATTCTATTAACAACAGTGGACTTTTTGAAAACAAAGGAAATCTAAGTAACGTGAATACTGATAGTGTAATTGTCAACACCAATATTTTAATTAACACCGGCATGATTAATAATGTTGGAAATCTGTACAACAATAATACATTTGAAAATACATCACAGGTTGAAAATCGTGGATTGATTGAAAATACTTCATTATTAAAGAATAACGGAGAGATTAAAAATATCAATACTGGAATATTTGAAAATAAACCTGGAGCCACTTTGAAAAACTTTTCCTTATTCAGAATTTTATCAATACTTGCAAAACTGATAAATAACGGAAGTTTTGAAAACATTTCGGAATCAGGAACGACAACGACACCATTATTAACAAACAACGGAAACATTACAAATAATTCCACTTTGTTGAACAACGGAACCTTACAAAACAACACTCAATCATCGTTTACAAACAATGGAACTGTCACAAACACTGTTCAGTCCACACTGATAAACAACGGAACTTTGACAAATACTACTGGATCATCTGTAACAAATAATGGAACCTTACAAAACAACACTGAATCAACGGTGGTAAACAGCGGAACTTTGACAAATGCCACTGGATCATTCCTGACAAACAACGGAATCGTCACAAACAACGGAAATTTGACAAATGTCACTGGATCATTCATGACAAACAACGGAACTGTTACAAACAATGCTCAATCCACACTGACAAACAACGGAACCGTTACAAACAATGCTCAATCCACACTGACAAACAACGGAACCGTTGTAAACAATGCTCAATCCACACTGACAAACAACGGAAACTTGACAAATGCGATTGGATCATTCCTGACAAACAACGGAAACTTGACAAATGCGATTGGATCAATCCTGACAAACAACGGAACCGTTACAAACAACGCTGAATCCACAGTGACAAACAACGGAACCGTTGTAAACAATGCTCAATCCACACTGACAAACAACGGAACCGTTGTAAACAATGCTCAATCCACCCTGACAAACAACGGAACTTTGACAAATGCAAATGGATCATCTTTGACAAACAACGGAACCGTTACAAACAACGCTGAATCCACAATGACAAACAACGGAACTTTGACAAATGCCAATGGATCATCTTTGACAAACAAGGGAAACTTGACAAATGCGATTGGATCAATCCTGACAAACAACGGAACCGTTACAAACAACGCTGAATCCACAATGACAAACAACGGAACCGTTGTAAACAATGCTCAATCCACACTGACAAACAACGGAAGCGTTGTAAACAATGCTCAATCCACCCTGACAAACAACGGAACTTTGACAAATGCAAATGGATCATCTTTGACAAACAACGGAACCGTTACAAATGCCATTGGATCATCTTTGACAAACAACGGAAGCTTGACAAATGCAAGTGGATCAACGTTGACAAACAACGGAACCGTCACAAACAACGCTGAATCCACAATGACAAACAACGGAACTGTCACAAACAACGCTCAATCCACGCTGACAAACAACGGAACCGTCATAAACAATGCTGAATCCACAATGACAAACAACGGAACCGTCACAAATGCGATTGGATCATTCCTGACAAACAACGGAAACTTGACAAATGCGATTGGATCAATCCTGACAAACATCGGAAGCTTGACAAATGCAAGTGGATCAACGTTGACAAACAACGGAACCGTCACAAACAACGCGGAATCCACAATGACGAACAACGGAACTATCACAAACAACGCTGAATCCACACTGACAAACAACGGAACCGTCATAAACAACGCTCAATCCACACTGACAAACATCGGAACTTTGACAAATGCGATTGGATCATCTTTGACAAACAACGGAAACTTGACAAATGCAAGTGGATCAACGATGACAAACAACGGAAACTTGACAAATGCAAGTGGATCAACGTTGACAAACAACGGAACCGTCACAAACAACGCGGAATCCACAATGACGAACAACGGAATTGTCACAAACAACGCTGAATCCACACTGACAAACAACGGAACCGTCATAAACAACGCTCAATCCACACTGACAAACATCGGAACTTTGACAAATGCCATTGGGTCATTCCTGACAAACATCGGAGTTTTGACAAATGCTTCATCTATGTCAAACAGCGGAACTTTTCAAAACAACGCTCAATCAACGGTGGTAAATAGCGGAACTTTGACAAATGCAAGTGGATCATCCATGACGAATAGCGGAACTTTGACAAATTACAGCGGATCATCCTTGATAAACAACGGAACTTTGACAAATGCAAGTGGATCAACGATGACAAACAACGGAAACTTGACAAATGCAAGTGGATCAACGTTGACAAACAACGGAACCGTTACAAACAACTCTCAGTCCACACTGACAAACAACGGAACTGTAACAAACACCGCTCAATCCACACTAACAAACAACGGAACTATAACAAACAACGCTCAATCCACACTGACAAACAACGGAAACTTGACAAATGCGATTGGATCATCCTTGACAAACATCGGAACTTTGACAAATTCTACTGGATCCATATTGGAAAATAGTGGAACCCTGACAAACAACGGAGCTGTAACAAACAACGCTCAGTCCACACTGACAAACAACGGAACCGTGACAAATGCAAGTGGATCAACCATGTCAAACAGCGGAATTTTAACAAATACTATTGGATCATCCTTAACAAATAGCGGAAACTTGACAAATGCAAGTGGATCAACGATGACAAATATTGGAATTTTGACAAATGCAAGTGGATCAACCATGTCAAACAGCGGAACTTTTCAAAACAACGCTCAATCAACGCTGGTAAATAACGGGTCTTTGATAAATGTAAGTGGATCAACCATGTCAAACAACGGAACTTTTCAAAACAACATTGGTTCTAGTGTATCAAACAACGGAATTTTTGAAAACACATACCAATCACTGTTTACAAATTCTGGATCGGTTTCAATTTCACCATCTGCATTGTTCTTCAACAACGGAACGGTTGAAAATAATTCAACTATTGCAAACAATGGAACTCTTGAATCAAGCACAATTGTAAATGGTGTCCAAAATAACGTACAGGTCAGCGTTGCTCTTTCTTCCTTTGTCGTGATCAATAAAAATATTAAACATATAGAGACCGAACCCAGTAATATCACTTTTGTTGAAGCAAATTTAAGGGGAACAACTGAATGGTTTGCAATTGTCCCATCAAGTAAACAATCCAATATATACAATTACATCCGGAACAATGATACTGCTATGTTCACTCCCCCTGCCCCCAATTCTCAACCAGTCGCATACAATAATATAATAACAACTCATGTGAAAAACATGAGCGGGTGGTTTCAATATGTAACATTCAATCAACCAATTGATTCCTGGGATGTGTCAAATGTGACAGACATGTCATCCATGTTTTATTATGCCAACACGTTCGGTCAAGCTATTGGTAACTGGAATGTGTCAAATGTTACCGACATGTCATATATGTTTTCCAACACAAATGGATTCAATTCACCAATTGGTTTGTGGAACACTCACAAGGTGACAAACATGAATTCTATGTTCAAAAATGCAATAGTTTTCAATCAAAATTTGAGAGGATGGAATGTTGTCCAAGTGAATCCAAAACCACCCACTTATTTTGCGGCTGGAACTGGGTTGAACCTTTATTTTCATCCTCTATGGTTTGGACCCAAACAAACTCCTTCTTTGAGTTTACAAATTCCGAATAAAACCCTAGGAGATAGTCCATTCACTTTGAATCCTTCAACAAATAGCGACGGCTTGATGATGTTCATTTCCCTAAACCCAACTGTTGCAACTATATTTCAAAATACACTTACTATTGTAGGTATTGGTTCTTGCAATATAAATGTTTTAATAAGTGAAACAATGAGTTACACTAGCGGATCAACAACCGCCCAGTTTACAGTCTTTCCACCACCCACGCCAACACCCACTCCCACACCCACTCCCACAAACACTCCCACAAACACTCCAACACCAACACCCACTCCCACAAACACTCCAACACCAACACCCACTCCCACAAACAGTCCCGCATCTTTATCCATTTATGAAGGCACTATCAAACACACAGGAAACCAACCAAGTGTCATCACTTTTATTGAAACAAATTTAAGGGGAACAACAACTGAATGGTTTGCAATTGTCCCATCACAGTTCACCGAGTCATTAATTAATTACGTGAGATTTGAGGGTAATGTATCAGCATTCACTGCTCCCAATTCTCAACGAGTCATACACAATAATATAGTAACAACTCACATTACCAACTTGAGTTTACCCGACAGTCTCTTACTTAGTGCCATACAAATAACAAATAAACTCATCCAGCAAATTAGTTCATGGGATGTGTCAAATGTTACCGATATGTCCGGGTTGTTTAATTATGCAAACAGTTACGATGCAAACCTTGGTATTGGTAACTGGAATGTATCAAAGGTTACCAATATGAGCAAGATGTTTTCGTATGCATCAGCATTCAACCAACCGATTGGTAACTGGAATGTATCAAATGTTATAAACATGAGTAGAATGTTTGACACTTCAACTTTCAACCAAAACATTGGTAACTGGAATGTGTCAAATGTTACTAGCATGTCCCATATGTTTTCAAATACACTTTTCAACCAAGACATTAGTGACTGGAATGTATCAAATGTTACCGATCTGTCAGGGATGTTTGTAGGTGACAGTGCATTCAATCAAAATATCAGTAACTGGAATGTATCAAGTGTAAGAAACATAGATGGTATGTTTTCAAATGCCACTGCATTCAATCAAAATATCAGTAACTGGAATGTATCAAATGTTACAAACATGGGTGTTATGTTTTACAGTGCCACTGCATTCAATCAAAACATTGGTAACTGGAATGTATCAAGTGTTACAAACATGAGTGGTATGTTTCACCAGGCATCAACATTCAATCAAAATATCAGTAATTGGAATGTATCAAATGTTAAAAACATGAGTGGTATGTTTCGTAATAGTCCATTCAATCAAAATATCAGTAATTGGATTGTATCAAGTGTTACAAATATGGCTTCTATGTTTCAAAGTGCCACTGCATTCAATCAACCAATTAATACGTGGGATGTATCAAGTGTTACAAACATGACTTCTATGTTTCAAAGTGCCACTGCATTCAATCAAAATATCAGTAACTGGAATGTATCATTGGTTACTAGTAGTAATGATTTCAATACTGATGGACACTCAGCATTCCAAGGAGCCAATATCCCATCCTGGGGGGTGGAGACAATAGGAATAAAGAAAAGAGCAAATGGAATAACCCTTTATTATAACGGCACTACATCAACTCAGGACCCACTATACATGCAAGCAACGGTTAGAAATGGCGTTCAAGAATGGTTTGTTCTTATTTATAATATATATTTCTCCCACGTCAAAACGTATGCAAATGCCACGGTAACTTCACCGGACGAGAACGGGGTACGAAAACTAACTAGCAGCTCTAATTCTCACCATTTACTAACTTTTATAAAACCAGGTATCACTACCGGTAGTGACACTGATATAAGCAATTATATACCATTCAACAACATTGTTACAAATTTCTTGACAGACATTTCAACGTCATTTATATTTATACAACCCAGTAAATTTTTATTATCCACTGGTCAGAGCATAGCATCATGGGACACAAGTAACGTTACAAATATGCAGTTTATGTATGCTTATACACCTTCTGGTGCTGGTAGCGTAGTCGGCGAATTTGCAAATGGGCCAAATGTTAGCAATTGGGATGTATCAAAAGTTGTTACATTTTCAGACTTTGCAAATAGTTCCAATTTCAATCAACCTTTGAACCTCTGGAATGTTTCAAACGCTACCCGAATGACGTCTATGTTTAAAAGTGCCACTGCATTCAATCAAAATATCAGTAACTGGAATGTATCAAATGTTACACACATGAATAATATGTTTCAAGATGCCACTGCATTCAATCAAAATATCAGTAATTGGATTGTATCAAAGGTCACTAACATGACTTCTATGTTTCAAAGTGCCACTGCATTCAATCAAAATATCAGTAACTGGAATGTATCATTGGTTACTAGTAGAAATAATTTCAATACTAGTGGACACCCAGAGTTCCAAGGAGCCAAGCTCCCAATCTGGCCGCAGTAACGGCGCTCAGTCAAATTGAGTCGTTTTAAAAATCATTTTGAAATCAATTTAAAATGATTTTTTTATATTACATAAAGATGAAACCGTGTCAATTTACAATTGAGTTATGGATGGGTGATAAAGACCCCAGTTCACTGAGTCCCGAATTGGTTCTTCATAATTTGAAACTGAATGGAATCAAATTGTATGAAAATGTAGACATTACATTCACGATAGATAGCGGTTATTTTGACATTACAAACAATAACTACCATGTCATCACAGTTCTTACTCACGTTCCACTCTCTGTGCTTTCATTTGATTCAACTTATTTTTCATTTTTTACAAAAAATGCAACATTGGATATGACCTATGATGCATTGATTCCAGAGTGGATTGGAAATGGTTACATTAAAGCGTCTTCTTCCAATTTTTCATGTAACTATGTAAATGGTTGTTCAAACATATGGAAAAAGGTAACGAATCGCAGCCAAAACCAAATGAGTTCAATTGAAAAAACAGTTGATCAATTGAAGTACGAACATTATGATTTGACTAAGCGTTTCAATGAACAGCAAGAAATGACAAACCGGGCAAACAAGTGTATGCAAGACTGGATAAACTTACAAGTGTGTGAAAGGCTCAAAATTGTGGAAAATCAAATGGGGACAAAAACCCTCACCATTGAATCAATTCAATATGACATCAAGAATTTGTTTACTCGGCTTGTTCAACTAGAGCTAGTGGGAACAAAACCCCTTGCCATGGACTCAATTCAAAATGACATCAAGAATTTGTTTACTCGGCTTGTTCAACTAGAGCTAGTCAATTCACATCCACATACAAATCCGTTTGAATTTCGTGACGTATTTGAGGGATGTAGAAATGTAACTCCGATTGAACAACCCAAATCTCCTGTTCCAGATTCCGATGATGATGCTGCTCTTTTTGAAATTGTTCAAGTTTTTGATTGATTTTATTTCGGTTTGGAAAAAAATGATTTTAAAAATGTCATTGATAAAATTTTATCTAAATATGTTTCAGTTTTGTTAGGCGTATCATCCAATACATCTATTCTTGTGTAGACAATTCCCGTGTATTTATCAATGTATGGGTTGTTTTTTAATTCCGGCATGAGTATATTTGTATATATTGTGTGTATACAAATTTACTTTATTATATAATATCTATTCACTTTATATATATAACTATATAACATGGGAATGGTAAAAAACCAATTTGTAAAGTATGCGAAGAAATCAAAAAAACATTTGCATCGTGTACGTGGCAAAATAACACATCGCCGAGTGAAGAAGGCTGGGTTGCGCAAAGTGTTCACAATGCAAAAAGGAGGTAAAAGACATGTAATATGTGAAGAAAAAGCTAGTTTTTTATCAAAAACTGGAATTTCAATTGAGTATGATGATGAATCTGGACTTTACTATATTGGCAAAAAACCTTATGGAAATTTAAAAAGTAATACTAGATACATTAATGCGTTGACCGCGTTGAGTGCAATGGGCTTCCAGTTTCCTGACCCTGGAGAAAATATAGTTTTAACTCAAGATCAATACACGAAGTTTGCACAAAATTATATAACAAGAGATGCCCATTACGATTCAATTCGCAGATTTAATCCAGGTACTTTGCCGGCAGAAGCAGAAGAAGAAAAAGAAGAAGAAGAAGTGCCTCCTCTAGAACCAACTAAAAACACCTTGAAAATAAATAAGAAGAATATTGCATTCACGAATCATTTAGGTGTAGTATCACAACAAAAAGTTGAAACTAGTACTCCAATATATAAGTTTAAGAACGTCACAATACCACTCAGAGATTCCGTTGTTCCTTGTACTCTTACTGTGACATTTAATGCAACATCAAAGCTTCCGTATGAATTGATTATAAACTATAAGGCGTCTGAATGCATGATGATGAAATTTCAGAATCTCATCGATCCTGGTAGAGTGGTGCAGAAGGGACCTACCGTAGTAGTAACTGGAGATATACAGGAAGAAAGAGAGTTCGCGCGGCAAATTTCAAGCTATGATTTTGATAGGTTGATTACTACATTTGTGGAAGTATATGAAGATTGTATGGATATGCAGGAGAGCCAACCAATGTCTGATGATGCGATGAAAAGGGAAATCAAGTCGCGATTCCTTGTAATAAGTAAACGAAAAGTGGGTATGAAGCCAGAGTATGGACTGCAATGGGAGGAGTTAACTAGAAGAGTAAAATCAATTGATAGCATGAGCAGCGCGGATTTATTAAAGTTAAATGATGATATGAAAAATTTTTCTGATTCGGAAAGAGGTTCACGTCAAAAAATGGGTGGAAAAACTATGCGAAAAAATCGCATCCGCATTCATCGTTGAATTTAAATAAAATTGATTTTTTTATATTGAGTTAATTTCTCAATATGATTAATATGTTGTCCTTAAAAAATCCGCACAATCGCGACTTGCGCATTACATTTGAGCCGGTGGGACATAAATACACAGTTGATGGAGACCCCACCGTACATTACACATCAGTCACCACATGGAACCATGGTTTCTTTCGTGAGTTCAATGCGAATAGTGTCATTGCTCGTATGATGCGTTCCCAAAACTGGAAACATAGCAAGTACTATGGAATGACCGTTGATGAAATAAAAAAAGCATGGGATGATACTCGTGATGCAGCAGCTGCTGCAGGAACTGCAATGCACTATGACATAGAATGTTTTTACAACGGGTTGCAAGTGCCAAACAATTCCACTGAATTTTCCTACTTCTTGAAGTTCAATGAGGATAATATGAGCCATCTTCGTCCATACCGAACTGAGTGGACAATTTTTGACGAGTCTCTGCGCATTTCAGGATCTATTGACATGGTTTTTGAAAATTTGAATGCTGAGGGAAACCCAGATGGCACACTAAGCATTTATGATTGGAAACGCTGCAAAGAAATAAAAAAAAAACCGTTTGGTTCAGAAGATTATTCAAACAATTCTCTTATTTCACACATTCCCGACACCAACTATTGGCACTACTGTTTACAACTGAATACATACAAAGCGATTTTGGAACGTCGTTACGACAAGCGGGTAACAGACCTGAAGCTGGTGTGTTTGCATCCGGACAATGGGTCATATCAGTGCATACAAGTGGTAAACTTACAAAAGGAGGTGACCGCTCTGTTTGAGGAACGCATTAATTCATTGACCGCTCTATTTGAGGAACGCACTATTTCATTGACATGACAACAAACAATTTGGAAATTATCAAAATTATCAAAATAAATCATTTCGTATTCAATACATATTAAAGATTATGTTGTTTGTACATCAAACAAACATGTATTTTTTTATGCCGAAATTTTATGTGAATCATAAAACTATTTTTGTGGGTTTGGCGGCATGTGTATCTGCAATTGGCATTTACAAATTTTATAAACACCGGCGTGCACATGCTGGTTGCAAGTATCTTCCTGCTTCTGTTACTGCTGCGGTTGAACCGGAATCTCCCCCGTTTGAAAATATGTATTTAAAAGAATATGACGAAATGCCGGATGATCCGCAGACAGAAGTTCCGGGCTTGAACTTGTATATTCAAGAAACAACACCTCAAGGAGTCGTCATCATGAACTACAATGCTACTAACGAAACATTCGGCTACTATTCTGACAAATGGTCAATTCAATTTAAATACTTAGAACCATTGGCCCGGAAATATGTGCTTACTCACGGTTGCAAACGCCTGTACATTGACATTCGCAAAAACTTCATCAACCACCCTTCTTCTCCTCCCAAACGCGAGGTGCCCAAAGGCGAATCTATTTTTGCAACTTTTAAAAATTATAAAAAACAACCCCCCCCGATTCCTTTGAAAAAAAATGTCACACGGTATTTGCATTGTGGAAAACTGGTTGACTTCAATGCAAACAGTAACACAACAGATGAAGATTTTAATTTGATTAAGCCAATTGACTATGCTAGTTACAAAAAACAGAATACGGATGTAAATGATAATAACAAAAATAACACAGATAATGAAGAAGACGCGTATGCATGTATTTCAACCAAATAATTTATAATGAATATATATCTTGTTGTGTATCAATGTCCATTAAAGTAATAAAAACAAAATCAGTGCCAAACAATCCCAAAAACACCACCACAAAAAAGAGGTCATTAACAGGGGGAGCCCAAAATTGTTCATTTACCAATTCAATATTTGACCCATCAGTCCCGGACTGGTGCATTAAACCACAAATTCCCACCCCGCTTGCAGACGTTGTTAAAAATGCAGTTGACTTACCGGTGAACTTAGTTAAAGAGAAGCTGGCTGATACGATCGTGAGTCTTGTTGCAACCACTGGGGGGGAAACTGCTGCAAACCTCATTTCAAAAAATGCGGCAACTGCTGTGAGCAAAGATATGAAAACTATTAACAATATCCTTGAAAACAAAATAGTGAAAAAAGAAATGAAAGAACTCAGTGATAATGTTACAAAAGAATTTAGCCGCGGTATTGACAATCTAAGCCAACAAATTCAAAAACCAGTTGCCTCTTTAGTAACGAATGTTGCAGAGGGGGCAATTGATGCTGTAGAAAATGTGGCAAAAAATTCACCCATTGGAGTTGTGCTTACTTTCAAGGATGCAGTTGATAAAGTAAACGATGTTGCTAAAAATGCAACTGATATGATTGGCATAATTAATGATTCAGTTGAACCAGTAAAAAAAGCACTTGAAAAAACTAAGAGTTTGGAAGAAGCTATTGCTTCCGCTTCTAAGCCTCTTACTGCTGCTGTTACTGCTGCCAATGATACTGTGAATGCTGCTGTTACTGCTGCCAATGATACTGCGAATGCTGCCAAGGATACTGCTGTTACTGCTGCCAATGATACTGTGAATGCTGCTGTTACTGCTGCCAATGATACTGCGAATGCTGCCAAGGATACTGCTGTTACTGCTGTCAATGATACTGCGAATGCTGCCAAGGATACTGCGAATTCTGCCAAGGATACTGCTGTTACTGCTGCCAATGATACTGTGAATGCTGCCAAGGATACTGCTGTTACTGCTGCCAATGATACTGCGAATGCTGCCAAGGATACTGCTGTTACTGCTGCCAATGATACTGTGAATGCTGCCAAAGATACTGTTACTGCTGCCAAGGATACTGTTACTGATGCCAAGGATACTGTTACTGCTGCCAAGGATACTGTTACTGCTGCCAAGGATACTGTTACTGCTGCCAAGGATACTGCCAAGGCTGCGACTACTGAGACAAAAGGCAAACTAATTGTAGGAGGGTCTCGCAAACGACAAATTTATAAAATCTCTCGTCGGGTACAACGCACATTAAGACGAATAAAACAAAAATGTGGATTGAAAAACAAATTTTTATCAAAAACGTTCAATTCAAAATACTTCAAAAAGTGAAAAATGATTCTATTCAAACTTATTTAAAATCATTCAAATAATATATAACCATCAATTAAAAATATAAAAATATGCAAATTTTTGTGAAAACTCTTACTGGTAAAACAATTACATTGGAAGTGGAAACGAATGACACCATAAGCACACTGAAGGCTAAAATACAAGATAAGGAAGGTATTCCACCGGATCAACAGCGTTTGATTTATGCAGGAAAACAACTGGATGATGAGAGAACATTGGCAGATTACAACATTCAAAAGGAGTCCACCTTGCATTTGGTACTTCGTCTACGATGAAGCATGTATGGTTGAGACCCATTTAAGAAACCCATTACTCCGCGATAAATCAAATGAAGAACCCAAATGGTCCTTTGCAATTGCCAATGTGGTTTGTTCTAAAGGAGTCAATTGTTTGCAGTATTCATCAAGCAAGAATGAAGTTTCCATGATTATGGGAGAGGAATCTAGAGAGAAATTTATATGCATGTTAATTTTCTCCCGTTTTTAAATCAATTTTAATTGAAATTTGTTTGAAAACAAATTTGAATATAAAAGGGTTTCACTTCAAATAACACAAAGAATGTCCTTGTTGTTGCAAATTATTGAAGCTGCCAAACAAATAAACGATTCGCCTCCAATGGACTGGAATCATTACTTTATGTCAATTGCATTTTTGGCGTCCATGCGCAGTCCGTGCAAACGGTTGCGAGTAGGGTCCGTTATTGTAAAGGATCATCGTATTATATCTATGGGATATAACGGATTCATCACAGGTGCATCCCATACAAGCCGAATCCGCGACAATCACGAACAAGCCATAATTCATAGTGAAATAAATGCAATTTGTGATTGTGCACGACGCGGCGCCACATTACAGGATGCCGTAATTTATATTACTCATTATCCGTGCATAAATTGTTTTCGCGCGTTGGCATCGTGTGGCATTAAACATATATACTACTACTTGGATTACAACAACGATTCTCTTGTACCACATATTGCGGACGACGCTGACATCTCCATACATAAATTGGACCCCCCCGCAAGTGTCGCAAGGGATCACACAAATGCCGGACACCCGGTGCCACAAGTTTGTAGCTTACACACAAAAGAAGAAGAAGACGATGGATGGAGAGATAATTCATCCGTGTTAGGAGATTTATGAAAAAAAATCAACCTAAAAAGCATCACCACCTCACCACGTCACCACACAGTTATAAAGGAATACCCGATACTAACCTGCTTAGGAACTCTCTCGTCCTTTTCAATCCTATTGTATCTTGTAAATGAATACACATCCTTTGTGCTATCTCGTCTAATATGCTTGTTCGGTTTCTTGCTTCCGGAAGTTGAGAGAGCATTTCACAATTCATTTTAAAATTCTCTGAACTCAAATATTCTCTCAAAAGATCAAGATCAACGTCTCCCCTTCTCGCCGTTTCACCAAACCCGGCCAGCATTGCGCCACGATAATCGTTCCCTTGAATCAGCACTTTTTCCGCCTCATTCCTATACCTGTGGTTGATATTGTCTCGGATAATTTCGGCACCCCACATCACATCTATTGAATACAATACCCTTCTCATCATCACGAAATCTCTTTCATCTACAACACCCGCCATATAAGGTTCTTCAGGTCGTCCTACTGCTACTACTGGCTCTATTCGTCCTTCAACACTTATTTTAGGTTGTGGTTGTGCGGATGCTGGTGCTGGCGCTGGTTGTGCGGGTGGCTCGGGTGCAACACGTCCTGGACGTGAAAATATAGGACCGCGTCCTTTCATTTTTTTTCTTTTTCCATTGCCATATCTTCTTCGCGAAGACTGTTTATTATTATTTTTTGATTTCTTATTTTTATTTTTTTTTGATTTTTTGTTATGGCGTTTGTTGCCTCCACGAGGTGTATAGCCCATTCCTTTATACTCATTCATCGCGTCCGCATATGCTCTCATTCTATCTTTACTGTGGTCTTGTTGTGCCTTAAATAGATATGCATCGGTATATCCTGTTGGATTATTATTGTACTGCCATTCTTGTGCTTGAGGTTTTTGTTGTGTTGCGCCATCTGAATAAACATATGGATTTTCTCCAGACATTATATTTTATATTTTGTATTAGTATAAATTTTTTTTATGACAATTAAATTATTTTAAACTTGTATTTCATTTTTTTGTGGTGTGTAAATGAAAAAATGAAAGATGTTGCTAGTGATCATTTGCATTCAACCAACTTATCACATAGTTTGTAGTCCCCACAATAGTCGGCTTCGCGTCCATTCCAAGAGACATTCCAATAGCTGAATTTTTTAAAGGGCTCTATCGTAACATCACTTTGATCGTGTTCCATGTCACTTATTACCATGAAGTGGTCAACATCAACTCCTAGGAAAGGGTCGGACTGTGCATCATTCGCAAGTTTTACCACTTCATTCAAATTGGAGTTTAACCCATTTGTGGATTCTTTATTAACATTCATCAAGTACTGCACATTTTTAACAAAATTGTTACTACAAACAATGTGCCACTGTGCGTGGCATGAAAACGTCATAACCTTGTTGTTGATTGAGAGAAGCAATGCTAATCCGATTCCAATGTGGAGGCAGTTGTTGTGACCAGGACCCATGCTGTGTGCCATTGAGAGAATTGGTGTGTATTTATTCATGTTTTTTTTATGAAACTGCCTTTTTTTATTTTCAAACATCTGATTTATTTCATTTATTTGGATGTCGTTTGTAGCTTTCAATGCACATTTGACCAATCGTTTCAAATCGGGGTATTCTCTGGATTTTGGGGTCATTCTCACAAGTAATTTACGATACAGTCCTTTCCCATTATTGAAGTTTGGAAACATTTCTCTCACCAGTTCATCATAGTAGTATTGTGTCAAGGGTGTTTTGCACTTGGTTTCTCTCGGTACCCACTTTGCACATAACGACTCAACATTGTTCGCAATGTCTTTGCGAAGTTGTGCGTTTGTCATTCTTACACACATTGATATTAATTGGGCAATGGCAATGTCATCCAAAATTTTAATGTTTTGGGTGTTTTCAACAAAGCGAATGAACCCAACTACATCGCGCCAACACCCAACCGATGTTTTCAACATTTCATCCAAATACTCTAGGGCATTTTCCATTCCAAGGTTCAAGAGTTGCCCGTATGTGCGGTCCCGATGACCGTCTTGACGGGTTTTCACAATATCAATATAGGTTGTCATGTTACATGCAGTAACTGTAATTTTTTAAATTGATTCTTTTTGTATTTTTTTGATTCTTTTTGATATGTTTTCGTGTTTGTGGCTTTGCGTTTGGTAGTGCCGCTTCATACATTACATAAAATGAATTCATATTTGCAAACAGGGGTATGGTCGGCTCTATGGTTATGTCATCTAACGCGGGCATTGGTTTTATAAATTCTTCGCAAGAGATTGCATCTTGCACCCATTCGGGTAGTTCTTCCATTCCCAAATCAATGTTGTACAAAAACATGTTACGAACCTTGAAGTGCATATTTGTTTTCACCTCTTGTTGCTTTTGTTGTTTCTTGATGTACCACATTAATGTTTCTTGACTCAGCACTCCAGCGTTTAAAGAAATTTTTTCTTCAAAAACAGACTCTATCCGCCGATCTTCCACTATGAAAACGTGTGTTAACTTAATCATGGTCGGCGGTTGTGGGGTTAACAAGTAGTCATCTAATTCTTCTTCTAAGTCCACATCCAAATATATATCATCCAACACTGTTTTATTGTTCATTTTACTTCATACACATATTTATGAATATGAAATCAAACTCATTGGTGCTTCGTACCAAAACCGAACCCTTGACAAATGCTTTGTGTCAGTCACGGTAATAGTGTAAATGTGCAGCGTCATAAGCATCATCATCATCATCATCATCATCATCATCGTAATCATTATAAAAATCGTCATTGTAATAGTCTGAACCTGTTTGATTTGAAACCGGAGTTGCTTTCAAAAATATATTCCCATTGATACGCGAAACCATTGGCATTTGTTCTTTTTCTTTTGAAACAGGAGGGATTGTTTTTTGGTGATGTATTTGTTCTTCATTATTTTTTTTAATTGCATTCTTGTAATTCATTCCCGCTGCAGCTGCCGTTGTGGTTGTGGTTGTGGATGATCCGTTTTTTGTTAACTTTGGAAACAATTCTTCATAACTTTTTTCCGGTTCTTGGGGGTCGCATGGTTTGCTGTCATCATGATCATGGATTGTTGGCGGACCGGGTTCTTTTGCTAACAAAAAAGGATTAGAATGATTCAGATCCTTGCTCTTGTGTGTTCTGTTATTCGGGTTTTCTCTCCCGCGTCTGTTATCTCTATTGGTTTGTGGAAAAATAAAGATATTTGATGATGAAACTGGCATTTTTTTTTGTTTATGAAAAAGATTGAATTCATTTTAATATTATTTTTTGTTAATAGTTATAATCAGTTTAAACACACGTTACGCCATTAAAAAATACATGCGATAAAGATAAATGCAGATAACCGGTCGCGATGCTCGTTTTATTCAACTCGCAATGGAAGAATCTGAAAAATCATCCATGGGAATGCGTCATGGATGCATTGCAGTGATGCACGGCAAAATCATTGCCCGTGCGTTTAATGAGACCTTCAAACATTCATCTAACCTTTGGTGGAGCGGTCATGCAGAAGTTCAAGCCATTAAGGCAATAAAAAAAAATGTTGTCCAACCGCGTCGTATTACACTTTATGTGGTTCGCACAACGAATTCGGGTTCATTGCATGATTCTGCCCCCTGTTTACACTGCATCAATGCCATTCAAAAATGCCCTCATATAAAAAGAATCATATATTCTGATTCTCAAGGGTCCATCACACGATGCAGCCCTCATTCTTACACAACCAATCATATAAGCTGGGGATTACGGTTTCATCAAATATAAATACAACATCTTTGGGCATGGTCTTCTTTCATGCATCTACATAAACACCAGTACAATCTTGTATTTTTTATTGGGTTTAAAGATTCTATTTGGGTTTCTAGTTTTTCCATATGGTTGAACTTTACGTTCAACAAAAAATATAGTATTAACTGAGCCAAGCTATGAAAAACGCTTTTGAAATGCAATCTGCTCGGTACCACGGAGGACACTGTTGCAATCTGTTTGAACAACTCCGGTGAAATAAACCCCCTTTTTAAAGAAGTCAGTTCCACATCTATTATCATGTGTTCATTTTCATCCATGTCAAATAACACGGTGTCATTCAAAAATATGAATACAGGATCTAATTTTGCATTCTCTAACTCACTTATTTTTTCGCTGTGGGTAAATACATCACTCTCTCGTTTTTTTATAACAACAATGTCATCCACACTCATATTTGCTATGCACATTCCCATTGAAAGAAGTTTTTTTATTTGATTCCCTAAATCATATAACATTTTTTCAGCAACAAAGGACTCTGTTACATGTTTTGTTTCGTCTAAATAATCTTGCAGTGTCAATATCCCAATTCCTTCCACCCCATTTTGAACGCTATTCAATAACCTGGGGCATGCATCATTCTTTATGTCTATTTTATAGAATCCTTTTATTGCAATGCTGTTCACTGATGTGTTTCCAATCCGGATCATGTTATATGATATATGAGTATATACATTCATTCAACACAATTTAAATTTATTTCATTCATAAAAAAAATGTTTTTTTTGGTTTTGGGGTTTTGGGGTTTTGGGGTTTTGGGTTAAGTGTTTGTTTGAATCGGTTTAAGTGTTTGAATTTGAATAGGTTCAGGGGATGGTGGTTTCTGAAGTTCTGAACAAACTTCTTTCCCCGCCGAGGTCAATTCTCAACTTGGGGGCTGAATTGTCATAAAAAGTGGGTTTTTCCACTCTGCTCAAGCTGCATTTCCAATAATTTGGTTCCGAATACACCACCTTGACTTCTTCATTGTTGAGTAGTTTTTCTTTCATTTTCAATGCTTCGTCAGTGTTGTTGAATTGGTTAAAGTGAATAAACACTTTGTTGAAATTGTCGTTGGCTCTCACAATGTCAATTCTTTGAACTGACCCAAAAACCTTGAATTGTTTTTCAATATCATCGCGCTTGATGGTATTAAAGACACGCGGTATACAAATGCTGACCATCTGGAGTTTCTATTGATGTTGTTCACAATAAATACGGTGATTTATTGAAAAAAAGAATTCAATTTTTTTTTTTAAATCCGGTCTTCTGTAATATTATTGGCGTAATAATTTATCTTTCTGAATATATTTTTCTTGTTGTGAGAAGACCATATTATTCACACGCAGTGTTTTTAAATTATTTCATTGTTTATTATTTAAAAACCAAAAAATAATGAGGTGCGCGCGCCCTACACCATGTGATGAACCACACACGCAATTGTCATTGGGACCGGGGGTGTCGCGTGGTGAAACTGTGCAGGATGCGCTGGTGCGTGTCCCAAAAATCGGTCACCACGGTGTCATCTCCGACAAACGTGTGCGACGTGAAGCCGGTAACCACCCTGCTCCATATGCTGCGACTGCGGTTATTCCTCGTTGGTACGCGGATGTGGCCACCAATGACCATGCCGCCTGCGCCGGTTGTCATGTATTTTGGATCGTTGCCGATGGAATAATGCTCCAAATTGTGGGTGTGCCCGTTGAGGTACACGTGCACCCGAGGGTCGGCGATGAGCGCCTGGAAGTTGTCCACGTTGATTTCGGTGGCCATGTGATGCCCCAGCACAAACACCCACTCGTTGACGGTGTCAACGGTGTCCAGCACGGTGCGGAACCACGCGAGTTGCGCACTGCAGTCCTGTTGCACGATGTTTTCATGAAACTGGCACTCGTCGGGGACGGGTTCGCAGGTGGGGTATTGAAGTCCGCACGGGTCCCACTTTGCGCGGTCGTTGCCCCTGTAGTCCGCCACGCACGGGTTGGTGTCCAGCGCAATGACATTCAACCCGAGTCCGTCGCGCAAAACCACGCGCCGGTGATAGTAGCGGCCGTCCATGACCCACCCGGGAATGGTGTTGTTCAGCCACAGCTGCGCGTCAGGGTTGAAACCGTAGTCGTGATTGCCCAGGACGCTGTACCAAGGCACATTGATGGATCCAAACAACGCAACAAAATCCTCGTTAATTTGCGCGTCGCTGCCGTTTTGAATGCCGCAGTAATAAAAGTTGTCCCCCGTGTTCAACACCAAAGATGGATTGTGTTGCTTAAGATACAGCTGCATTGCTGCGGCCGTGTCCTGTGCATTTTTTAAATGATAGCCACCGAGAGCAGCGGACCCCCAGTCCCCCACCGAAAGAACAGTGACATTGGCAGCACTGACCGATGACGCCGACGCCATCAACGACAACAACAATATTTGCATCATTTGCATGGTTTATAAGAAATAAAGAAAATTTTTCTTTAGTTCACCATTTGGGAATTATACACCCTATATCTTGCATTTCTATCCATTATTGTGAGTTTATATATTGCAATACACATTATTATTTTTTTTTAACGGGCCAATATTACATAGATTCGTCGTAAATAAAAAAAAACCCTAAAAGATGTTTACACATTTATTTATAAATGCAATATTGAAATTAAATTACTAATAAAGATGTTTTTTTATAATTTTTGGATTTTTTTTTGATTTTATATCATTTATTCTCTCAATTTAAGTTTAAAACAAATTCTGAATACGTGAATGTTTGAATTTGTTGGTTGTTCTCCGTTTTCACGTAGATATATTTAGAAAACCGATCTTGGTACTCACCTTTTTGCAACCGCGACGTTATTTTGTTTCTTTCGTATGGAAGCAGTTTACATGAATCTTCAACATAGATTGTGTCGTCATACCCAACAAACACAAGCGGTCGTAAAAAATATCGTAACAAGTTGTAATTCGGTACATACTTACGAACCACCAAATGCGTAACATGGTTCAATAAAAAAACAAGTCGCGTCAATTCTTTCTGGTTCGCAGCCGGGTTTTGTTTGAAGGATTGAATCGGGAAACATAAACTGAAATAATGGTATACTATTTGGTCGGTAGCACTATTTTTATAGACATGTGGATACACCCCATCCAAACTGATTTTTTTAAACCCAGCACATTCGGCTGCGATCCCAAAATCTCTCATATATGTTTTGTTGTATGTTTCCATCTTCTCATGCGGCATAAACGTTTGGTACAAGTCCCCATATCTTGTAAGTGGTTGGGAGTCTACATAGATAAAACTAGAAACGTCAGTTTGTAAATCAGCAACTGGATCAAAATCAGTTCCACACCCAATATAAAGTGCACATGTAGTCATCATTGTAATTCAAAAATAAAAAATATATGATTTCATTGTTATTTTTACATTTAAGCTATTTTAACTAATGATGAATGATAAACCTGCGGTGCGGTTTAAAACAAGGGAAGGTCGGCGATAATAATGAGAGATAACTTAATAAATTGTTGAATTTCTCTCGTTTTAAGAGTTCATGTTTGTAAAAATTGTGGAAGGATTGGGATGCAATAGGTAAGACCATGTGATGATGCGGCCCTTCGGTCCGCTGCCGACCTATTGGGAGGCTGTGCAAAAATGACAGCATAAATGGTGTGCAATTATTAGTAACAATTAATAATTAATTACCCGGTAAATACCCGGTAATTACCCGATAATTACTGAGAGCATAAATGGTGTGCGCTTAA
>Ga0194130_10003262_pt1 | contig 22102 bp, 20 predicted proteins | sample TA2KigsurfametaG_FD_160084 | JGI IMG/M metagenome (GOLD analysis project Ga0194130, IMG submission 160084) | Freshwater microbial communities from Lake Tanganyika, Tanzania - TA2015050 Kigoma 12 surface | ecosystem: Environmental > Aquatic > Freshwater > Lake | place: Tanzania: Lake Tanganyika... | reverse complement strand
AATCAATACCAGAAATCTAGATTTGATATAATTACATAAGAAAATGAAAGACAAAGTCATAGGATTACCTTTTGACTTTATTTGTTAGTATTCCAAAACTATAACTCACGCGAAATAATACAGAGCTCTATCATGCCTTTTCATTTAGTATATGATATTCCTGTACTTTCAACAGGAGGTTAGTGATGGTAAATGACAATCTTAATGTCAATAATATAATTGACACAGATTTATATTGTGATTTTAAATCCTTTGACCTAAACAGATATGAAAAAGTTCTTAACAAGTTATCAATGTTTGGGAAGTTTACTAGTTCAATGGAGAATAGTTTAACTAAAAATTTATTTTTTTGCGTCACGATATTGATTTATCTTTACACAATGCTCACCTAATGTTTAAAATAGAAAAAAAGATTGGGATTAACTCTCATTTTTATTTTCGAACTGGTTCACCTACTTATAGTGTAAATAGCCCAAAATTCAAGGAGATTGTTGCTGAAATGCAACAATATGGCTCTTGCATAGGATTACACTTTGAGAGATTCAACAACAAGAAATCTGAAGATTATGAGTTCAAAATGCAAATTGATCTTTTAGAAAATAGTATAAATGCAGAAATAGTTTATTTTAGTCCACACAATCCTGGATCACTACTAAATACAAAAGTACATGGTTTGTCTAATAAATATATAAATGCATATTCATTTGTTAATGAGTTTCAGTTTGGGTATATTTCAGATTCGAATGGCAGCTGGAAAGAGATTTATCTTATTGAATTTCTTAGACACCTAGGTAAGAGGCCTTATCAAATCTTGATTCACCCGGAATGGTGGACCGATAAGTCGTTAGACCCTCTTTCAAGAATAATTGATGTATATTCGAATAGCTATTTAGAAAATTTGAGCGAGTATGCTGGTTATCATAAGAATTCATCAAAATTCGATGAAAATGAGATAACTAAGTTCGAAAATCAAGTTAACTTAATATCTAAATCAATTTCAGACATAATCGAATAGATATGGCAATAATTTTTGGAGATTTAGAGGGTATAGAGTTAGTACTGAGCGTTTGTAAAAAGTCGCAAGTTCAAATTGAAGCTATTGTTCCATCAAAGAAAAATTGGAGTGTGTTTGATGAGAATCATATTAGAAATAAAATAAATATAAACCCATATACGCCAATTATTGCTCCTGAAACCAAGGCTATTTTTGACTTCATTAATACTCATAACATTAGTGTCGGAATCATCAATTCTTTTGATTTTATTTTAGATGCATGCATAGTTGAGAATTCTAAGATAAGAATTCTAAATTTGCATGGTGGAAAGCTTCCTGAATACAGAGGGGCAAATGTTTTGAATTGGGCAATTATAAGGGGTGAGAAAGAAATTGGAGTCACCTTTCACTTAGTTGACAGGTTAGTTGATACTGGGCCAATAATTTTTGAATCAAAATTGAAAATTTACAATGATGACACGGCATTGACACTACAAAAACGTATGGCTGTAGAAATAGAAGATAAACTTTATAAGCTTTTGCCTCTCTTTATCGAAAACAAATTATTGTATAAGAAGCAATCAACTATAAATGCAAGAAATCACAATAAACGTAGACCTGAAGATGGCTTATTTGACTGGACTTTTAGTGATGAAGAAATTTACAATCTAATTAGAGGTTTAGTACACCCTTGGCTGGGAGCTCGGTATTATAATAAGAATGGAAAATTAATAGTTATCGATCAATTCATGGCTATGGAAGATATTAAGTCTTTGCGCACACTTGAATGCACTTAGACATGGCGACGATCAAGATTGTTGCTATCCATCAACCAAATTTTCTCCCTTGGCTTGGTTTTTTTAACAAAATAGTTCAATCTAATACGTTTATTCTATTTGACGATGTCCAGTTTCCTAAAACCGGTGGTGTGTGGACTAATAGACATTATTTACTTGATAATGGAATTAAAAAATGGCATACAGTTGCAATTTCACGAAATTTTTCAGGTTCAAAAAAGATCAATGAAATAAAACTTGCGCCAGACATAAATTGGAGAGAGCAATATTTGTTAAAAATAACCCACTCTTATTCAAAAGCCAAGTATTTTTCAGAAACCTATCAATTGCTTCAGCAATCTCTCGATTACGAAACCGAATTTTTATGCGATTTAAATATTCACCTAATTTATGCTGTTCTGAGCGCGTTAAATATATCTAACACTTCATTAGTGAAATCTTCATCTTTACCTAAATCTGGCTCATCAAACGAATTACTCTGCTCACTAACTAAAGCTGTTGGCGCCAATACTTACCTTTCTGGAGGTGGTTCAGATGGATATATGGATGAGTCTGTATTTACATCAAATGAAATAAACATCGTATATCAAAATTATAACCAAGTTAGTTATTCACAGATCAATAGTAATGAATTTGTACCTGGTCTATCAATTATCGATGCTATGATGAATTGTGGCTTTAAAGAGACAAAAAAATTAGTCTATGGAGCCCAACGTGTTTAGAAGCCGCGCACAATCGATACTTTTCATCAACCCGGATTATCATTGTACATTTTTCTATCAGCAGGAACTTAAAAAATTAGGATGGAGAGCTGATATTCTAGTTTTGGATTCATATCCAGATAAACTTTTATACGACTCAAAAAGAGTACTCAAAACGTATAAAATTACGAGTAAGTCTTCAATTAATTTTGTGTTATGGATATTAAGTAACTTTTATAAGTATAAATATATTTTTTATTATGGTAAGCCAATAGATTCTGGAAGATTTTTTGGAAGATTTATTCTTAAATCAAGCATTGAACCAGTGTTATCAATTATGAAATTTTTTAGGACTAAGATAGTTTATTTGCCAGCGGGATGTAATGATGAGTTCACTCAAGAAGAATTTTTAAAATTTGACCGTGGTAATGTATGCGGCAACTGTGGTTTTTTTGATAATTGTAACGATGAAATCAATAAGAGAAATTTACGAATAATAGAGCGATATGCTGATTTGGTAATCGGTGCTGGTTTTATTAAGCTTCATATTAAAAATCAAAAATATATAAAATGGAAGTCATTTGATTTAGATACATATAATCCAAATATCAAAGTTCCAAATAATTTTTTGATTCCAAAATCAAATAAATTTAAGATTTTGCACTCCACAAGCTTAGAAGGTAGAGATTTGAATGGCAAAAACATTAAAGGTAGTAGTCATATCGTAGCTGCAGTAGAACGCCTAATAAGCGAGGGCTTCAATTGTGAGTTAATGAGAATCACGGACGTAAGTTCAGTAGATATGAAGTACATTCAAGTGCAATCTGACTTGATAATTGATCAATTAATTTATGGCCATTGTGGTTCAACTTCTTTGGAAGGAATTGCGCTGGGAAAACCCGTGATATGTTATTTTAATAAAGAATGGAAAGAAAATTATATTGATTCATTGAACATTCAAGTCTGGCCATTTATTGAAGCAGATACCAGTAGTATTTATACTGTATTAAGAAATTTACTGATCAATCCTGTTGAACTAGAAAGATACTCAGAAAAGTCGTTAGATTTTGCACACAAATACCTTGATATAAAGATAAACGCTGAAGAGTTTATTCAAGTTCTCGGAAAACTATAGAAGAAAAACTATTTTCTATATTTACCTATGGCATAGATATCACATCCAAAATATTTTGAAAAATATCTTAGAAAAAAATTTCTGGACAGGAATCGACTAAATATCGGGACTCTATGGAAATTATTTAGTGAAATTTTATAACTTATGTCCTTATTTTGCGAGAAAAGCTTTCTTGAGCTAAAGTCAGTATGTGGAGCTGGATTTCCATGTTGATTTGAATCTGCTTTACCTCTGATTTTAACATCAACTTCATTGAAATGTAATTTTTTATATTTACCTTTCAGTAGTGTTTGACAAAACTCTTTTAAAGTTCTAAATGGATGTTTAACAATTCGTCTAGGTTGAAAAGCATAATAAACCATAAGTAAGGTACTGCCACTCTTTTCAAGTAGTGATTCAACTTTTTCGATACTTCTAGGGAGGTCACCTGTATGATGTAATGAACCAATTGCAATTATTACATCAAAATTATTCTCTGGCTTGTAGTCAAAAATACTTTTACAAACAAAATTTACCTTCTCATTTAGGGGAATCGTTTTACTTACAAAATCAATTGCTCCAGGAGCAATATCGATACAAGTCAACTTTTTAGCTTTTTTTGAGAGAAGTCGAGTAACAGATCCCATACCAATTCCTATTTCAAGTACATTACTATTTTTCAGATCAATTTCGCTAAGTAATTGAAGCAGATATGGATAAAACTGGAAATACCAATCATCAAATTCGGCGATATTATCGAAAGGATTATCACCTAGCCCCAAATTAATTAGTGCATTTGTCCCGCAAGGCTCACTCCAAAAATTGGCATTTGCTTGATCGACAACGTAGTCACTCATATTAGCTCCTTATTTGTTTTCAACTATATCATTTATAATTTTAAGAAGTGACTTTTCATCGTTATTGGCTAATATTGATAATTCTGGGAGAGTAGTATCTAAGTTAATTTTTCCAATTGAGCTAAAATCAAAATAGAATTCATCATTTTGAACCTCTGGTGCGTATCTTTTCGCCTGAGTCAGCCTTGGTGTGAGATTTTTTCCTTTGCGCTTAATCAAATGCTCAGCAAAATCTCGACTATTATTCAAATCACCAAACATATGTTTAACATGTAAGTACTCCTTAATTAATCTTATATTTATCAGCATGTACCATCTGAATTTGTCAGTTCTTAACAAACTTTTAAATTCTTTTTTAATTTTTATTTTCTTCATTAAAATGAAATAAAACCTCATCTTAGCAATTCTATTCTTAATGTTTAACTGAATTTTTTTTGGTAACCAACTTTTTACAAATTGGATAAATTTTTTATTCAATCTAGACCCACTTAAAAATTGCATAGATTTTTTCTCTTGCGAAATAAACTCTGTACTGTTATCACCCAGTAAATATGAGATTTTTTCTTCAACCAGCGCAACGAAGGATCTATAATGATATTGATCATTTCCTAAAATTTTTGCCTTAGAAAGATCTACTCGTTTTTGACCTTCTCTTGTTTTAGAAAATTCAATAATGTCAGGTAACTCTTCAAGATCATTCCCTACCTGACTGTAAGTTCCATCTATTGGAATTTGTGAGTGCTCACCTGGTGTTATGGCTAGATAATTACCGGCAGCGACATTATCAAAGTACCTTGGTGAAATAACTTGATATTTAAGTTTAACGGGTTCCCTACAAAGATCTAAATCTACAAATTTTGTTTCAACCCAACTTTCAACGAACTTTCCATCAAAATCAATATAGTCTGACCCTGAGGGGGTGATTATCGAGACTTTGGCCTGAAGTAAAAGTTTAAACCAATCATTTCCGTATACCCGAGACTTTTCCAAACTACTTACAGATATATTATATTTATGCATCTTCGGGTTTGCGGTAACAACTTCTTGAATTCGCCCTTTTAATTCTGGGCCTTCTCCCATCCACATAGGTAAAATTCGGCCTCGATAAACTAAATCCAGCTCTCTGTCAACCAAGAGAATATTCCTCTTAGATAATTCAATATGCTTTTCTGAAACATAACCGGTTAATACAGTACTTACTGTAAAATTTCTGATTTTAGAAGGATAAAATGCTTCATGTAAATCTTCATTAGCCGCAGAAAATAAATGCGTTATCTCAATTTCGTTAAGAAATCTCAACCTTTCATGCACAGACCGTTGTTCATCTTGCACCATAGCTATTTTTACTCCTTTGAAATCCTTAATTTTCAAACTAGAAACTGCTGAAATTGGCAGATGGTAGCGATAGGGATACGCAATGCATGAATAATGAATTATTAGAGCATCAAAATTTTTGATATCTTGATAAATTTCACCCGCACTAAGTGTAACTAAAAAATAATTGTGATTCCCATACTTTGAAAAACATTCAATAGAATCATTTACGGTAGCAGCTGTCTCGGTTTTCAGAGCCGCAATTACACCGATATTCAATCTTGACCTTTTCCATGTTTGGTTATGGATTTAATTATGCTATCGAGATTATTTAAAGTCCAATTTATTGTAAGGTCTAATCCTAAGGAAAGTGGAATTTCCGGCTTAAATCCTAGATCATTAAATATTTTACTTGCATCGCCTAATCTTCGCCCGCTATTATCCCAAGATCTTTTACTCTGATAATTAACTATAGACTTAGATTCAGTTTTATTCATTATTAATTTTAAAAGATCACCAATTATCATTTCTTCTCCAGACGCTATGTTATAAACTGAACCGTTTTCCCCATCTAAGGCTGCTATCACAACAGCTTTTGCTACATCTTCTACATATATGAAGTCGCGCGATGCATTTTCAGCCGCAAAAATATCTATTTCATAATTATTCAAAGCTTTGTAGATAAATGTTGGGATGACATTTCTCCATATTGTGTTTTCAGTTCCCCTCCAAATCCCAGCTCCCAATATTTCTCTGGGCCCATATATGTTTTGAAATCTAACCCTAACTATGTTAAGCCCAAATTGATTTGAATAGTACTTGCAATACATTTCACCAGTTATTTTCGATATTGAATAAGGACTATCGTGCAATAAGGATGTAGATTCAAGTTCTTCAACCGCGATTGGTTCGTTCCAAGTTTTTTCAGCGACTGCACATCCTGCGCCAGAATAAATCATTCGAGCTTGTGGATTAAAAGCTTTAACCCATTCGAGTGTTACGAGAGTTGTTTTTAGACCATTTTCAAAGTCATCTAGTGGTCGCGCAATTGAACTTTGGTTTCCATGGAAACATGCAAGTTGATAAACATAATCCACCTTATCTTTGATTGATTTAAGCATATTAATATCCGCGGCCGAACCCTCAATAAAATTTACTCTCGGATCAGTTGAAATATTCCATTTCTCGCTCGAAATGAGATTATCTAAAATTGTGACTCGAGTGCTCGGGTCTTTAAGAATTTCATCAACCACCCATGAGCCTACAAATCCAGCCCCCCCAATCACAACGGAATGCTTCATACCTCTCCTAATGGTGCAATCGAACTGGAAATTCTTTTTTTAACTTAAGATTATCAATGATTTTATTAATTTGTTTCTCTAAATCTAAACCTGGCTTCCAATCGGTTAATTCTTGAAACAAAGAGGAATCCAAAGTAACTCTTTTTGGATCACTTGGTCTTGGATCGATTAGGGCAAATTTGAGTTTATCTAAGCTGACACCCAATCCTAATGACACCCGAGAAAGTATTTCTTCTGTGGTTATCTCAATACCACTCCCAATAACTATTTCTGAAATATCAAGTCCGTCCATCATAATAATTTCAAGAGCATCAATAAAAGATTGAGGATCAAGATAGTCTCTAGAGGTTCTAGTGATGGTGATTGAGTCATTAACTAAAATTTTTTTAGCAAAAGCTGGAATCGCACCAACGGAAATAAGTGGACTGATGACACTAGAAAGTATAATTGTAGTTCTCTTTCCTTGGTAAGAAGTCAGTAGGAGCTCACCAGCTAACTTCCAAGTTGAATATGAGTCATGTGCAGTTTTAGGGGTTTTTTCAGTTATCGGTTGGTTTGTTTCTCTTGTTAAAAAAGATTGAATATAAATGACGTGAGGAAAATCGGTAGCAGTTGCTTCAGTAATTACATTTTTTAGACCCAAAACATTAGATTCTAGGGCACGGATTTGATCATTAGAGACTGTTGTAGCTAGATAGACAACTATATTAGGTTTAAACTCTAAGAACACATCTCGCACTGCTGCATAATTTGCCACATTAGCATTTTTGTAATCACAATATTTTGCAACTTCGATTTCAGTAAGCGATGCTTCCTTAAAATCATCGACCACGAAAAATTTAAAATCAGGCAAATTAGAAGCTAGAATATCTGAACCGAGGGTTCCAGCCCCTCCAATAAGGAGAACTCGGTAATTATTCACATTAATTTTTCTTTAAATGTGTTACTTCGCGTGTTACTCCAAATTTCTCGTAATAAGAAATTGCCCCTGCAACAGTCTCTTCAATTGAATATAGAGCTGGCATATTAAAATCTGAGTAAGTTCTAGTTGGATCTAGCAGAATACTTGGAGGGCCTCCCAGAGCATTTTCTTGAAAATCATATTCTGGCTCAAAATCTAATCTCAGAGCAGATACCACTTTTTTGTATAAATCAATTATTTGAACATCTTTTCCGGAAGAAAAGTGATAGGCACCATTCCCGCGTCCATCTATGGATTGAAGGACAACTGTTGCAAGATTTCGTACATCAATAAAATCACGTTTGGCATTTGCAATCACACACTTTTCACCTGCGCTAATTCTCTTATAGAAAATTGGTAGTGGCCCGGAAAGATTACGAGGGCCTACTATGTTTGCTAGCCTAAAGGTGACAAAGTCAACGCCGCTTTGCTCTATATAAAACTCCCCAGCTGTTTTTGATATTGCATAACTTGAAGCCATTGGCTGACGGGGATATTCCAATGGAACTGGTTGAATGGTTGGGCTATCACCATAACAAAGGGCAGTTTGAAAATAGATTAACCTGCAGTTAAATTTCTGCGCTAGGCGAGTCATTAATGCCGTGCCTAGAACGTTGGTATTAATATGATCTGTCCAATAATTGCCGTTAGCAAAAGATGCCGCGGTGTGAACTATTACATCGATATTTGAAAATTGAGTTGACAATTGGTCATACAAAGATTCATTTGCTATTGAATCTTTAAATTTGTATTGAGTTTTAAGGCTAAGTAAGTGTTCCGGGCGACCAGTAGCAAAGTTGTCAACAACTATGACTTCATCTCCGCGAGCCTCTAGAAGCTCGGCGACATGGGAGCCAACCATCCCAGCACCACCAGTTATAAGTACTCTCACAGTAATTTCCTCACAGTTAAGGTTACTCTAACGAACGTAGCCAGGATTCAAGAAGTAAGCCACCCCAGAGTTCGCGAGCACCTATTTGAGTCTGAAAACTTGAGTAATTTTTCATGTTTATGCTTACTCCTGGTAACTCACGGCTTGCCAATGAATTTAAGAGATTTTCTACTTGACAAGATTTATCCTTTTTTAGCCAAGACAAGATTGGTACTGGAAACCCCATTTTGTCTTTTCGCTCAATAACTTTATTAGGGAGAAGATCAACCATGGCCCTTCTAAGGATATCTTTTGGATTTACCCCTGACATTCGCACATGCATTGGTAAGGAAAGTACAAACTCAACTAGCGCCAAATCTAGTAGTGGAACCCTTGTTTCTAGTCCATGGGCCATAGACATACGATCCTCTACATGTAACAAACTTGGCAAGAATCGTGCAATTTCATAACGTAAAAGAGAATCATGTACTTCAATAGTTGACTCTCCTCCTGATGGTGAAATAAATGCTCGTAGCTCTGCTTCGACAGCTTTACTTCGATGTTTTGGGATTGAAAACAAAGAGTCGCTACCAGAGATTCTAGATATGGTCGCAAGAAAACCGGAAATTGGTGCAGTGGCTCCACCACCATTTATAAAATTAGTAAATAACTCCTCATAACCATTGGTATTTTCCAGTATCTGATTTGCATCAATTACTTCTTTTTTAGCCAGTTTTTGGCTGGCCCATAACGGGAAACGATCTCGCATATAACCAAGGAAAAGTTCATCTCCTCCCGTTCCAGCAAGAACGACGCGGTAACTTTTTGCTATTTCTTTTGAAACAAGAAACTGACCAACGGCACCAGGACCTGCCACCGGATAGTCCAGCAATGATGCGACCGAAGGAAGTGCACCAAAGAAATCTTCTGATGAAATATCAATGATTTGAAGATCCAGATTTGCTTTTTCTGTAACCGCACGGGCGTATTCAGATTCATCATAACCTTCTTCAAGGTAGCGACCCATAAATGCAGCCTTTACGCCGCTTACTGCCAATGCTGAAACCGATGAGCTATCCATTCCTCCAGAAGTTATCGTCGCAATTTCTACATCAGCCATTAAATGATGATTTACGGATTTTTCAAGCAAGTCACGTAACTTTTTAGTCGCATCTTCAAGTGCTAATTTACTTAAGTTATTCCCTGCGAGATGGTTTTCGATATTCCAGTACTCTCTGAATTTAATTCTACCTTCTTTAATAGTCAATACATGTCCGGGTGGAACTAAACTTATCCCGTTGAAGAATGTTCGATCGGAAACTTGAAATTGATACTGAACCCATTCAGTTAGGCCAATCTCATCAAGAGCCCTTCCTAGGGCTTTTGCGAGGGGCTTAGCTTCTGAAGAAAACCAGATATCTTCATTTGCTTTTGCAAAATAAAGCGGTTTAATTCCCAGCCGATCTCGTCCAAGCCAGATGCTTGAATCTCCAGCAGGGTAAAAAGCAAATGCAAACATTCCATCTAGCTTTGCAACTCCTGAGAGACCGAAAATCTCAAGAACGGCTAGGGCAACTTCAGAATCTGACGTGGTTGTGAATTCGTATCTATCTTTCAATTGCTCTCTGAGCTTCGCAGAGTTGTAGATTTCACCATTGATGATAAGAGCTGACCCTGCTTTTGAATAAAGCGGCTGATTGGCTCGCTCATTTAAGTCAACTATCGCAAGACGATGATGGCCAAAAATAAAGTTTTTCGATGAGCTACCAGGAAAGGAGAGCTCAACTGACTGGTGACCATGGGGCCCTCTGTGACTGAGGCAATCAAAAGCTACGTGAAAAGACTCACGCACCTTGGGAGTAATTTGAGCACTGATAACTCCGGCGATTCCGCACATCGCATAAATGTAGCACAATCAACTAGAACATGATTGTATTATTCGAAATTCAAAACCATTTTTGAAGTAATAAAAAATCCATCTGAATATTCGCCCATAAAATCCATATTAGGAACAAATTCAAATCCAAGCTTTTTGTAGAGATTAATTGCACCTTGATTATCTTGCCTTACATAAAGATAGACAGAAGATAGCTTTTTAGAGTTTATTTCTTTAATTAAAGCGTGTAAAGCTTGAGATCCAAATCCCTTGCTTCGAAAATCCGACCGGATTATCTTGACTCTCAGTTCTGCGGATGAATCAACAATTAGAATTTGGATGAGCCCGATATCGGTACGATAGTCAGAAACATGTATCTTAAATATTAAGTTATGTTTTGATTTGTAATTTTTAAGAAACCAAAATGTATGAGATCTAAGACTAGTTTTAGTGAATTTTCTCGTGAGCCGCGCGGATTCTTTATTGTTAACCCACCTGAAAAGAAGAAAAAAATCACGAGGCGAAATCCTCCTTAGAATTATCATTAGTCTTTACCCATAATATCGATACATTGTCTTACTCTCACTTGGTAATTATGAAGACCTGATAGATCTTCATATGCCTTATTTGATATTTGAGGCAAAATTGTCGGATTTTCCATCAGTTCAATTAGGTAATCTAGATTCTTGTCAGAATGCTCTGTGTAGTGATGGGTAGATTCCAAAATTCCATTGTAACGACCGGGCTTTAGAATTTGCCAGGTGCCTGCAGCGATTGCATCAAAATGTCTGGAAGAAATACATTTACCATTCCTACTTTCATATTTTTCTAAATCCACAAGGGATATAAGTTTTTCTAGCTCTTTTGAATCTGGCTTATAAAGTGAACCTTGATTCAAACCTAGGTAACTCAGAAATTTCTTTATAATACTTTTTAACGGAAAAGGTAGTCGCCTAAGTAGAATCATTCCACTAACATCATTTTCTAGAGCTGAAAACTTTTTCTCGGTGGCAAAGTAATCTTTAACTGGTCTCCAAATCTGGTCATCTTTAAAGATATATTTTGCACCTGCTTCGCTACTAACTGTAAAACGGCTTCTAGAAAGAAAATCAAACCACTCAGATGAATTAAGTCTTTTTTCAAATGAAGCATCAACTACCAAGTTTTGACTCTTGAAAATATTTATTACTTGATTAATTATATTATTTCTTTCATTGTCCATTAAATACCAGGGATATCTAAAGCCACGAAATCCTAAATCAATATCCCGGGAAGTTGACCTATATTGAGCTGCAAGTAATGGCATGCCAGGCGGAGAAGCAATAACCTTTGAACTGATACGTTCATATAACCATTTTGCAGAACCTATTGGTAGTTGAGATGCAATGAAATCTGGAGAGATTTGGGAGATTAAATCGAGTCTTTTCTCCATGGAAAGAAATGGGCTTGAGAATTCATTTCCAATAAACATGATCATAGGCGGGCGAGAATTAATGTGTATCTGATTTAATTTTTGTAGCCAAAGGTTGGAATCACTTGAAACGGAGTGAAGGACAACAATTAGGTCGAAATTTGAGGACTCCTTTTGATACTCCATGAGCCCATGGTTATTCGCAATATTAATCACCTTGTATTGGTCGGCCGCAGAACACCAGGCATCTCGCCAGTTGTCTAAGTAAGACATCTGATAGTCATACCGAGCCTCAATCAGCCCTAAGTACATATAAACCCACTTATCCGACTAGAGTAAAACCTATGCGAGTTGTAAGCATAGTAGGGGCACGACCACAATTTGTTAAGGTTGCTCCGATATCTTGGATTGCCAAGGATGTGTGTGAGCATCTAATTCTCCATACTGGCCAACATTATGATCATGCTTTATCTAATGCATTTTTTGCCGACTTAGATATTCCAAAACCAGTTGAAACATTAGACGTTGGTTCCGGTTCTCACGCAGAACAAACTGCTGGAATATTGGTCAAAACTGAGGCTGCCCTAATCCGGTTAAAGCCTGACATAGTATTAATTTATGGCGATACTAATTCTACATTAGCTGGATCTTTAGCCGCATCAAAACTAGGAATAAAGACAGGACATATAGAGGCTGGCTTAAGGTCGTTTAACCGAATTATGCCAGAGGAAATCAATAGAGTTGTAAGTGATCACCTATCTGACATTTTATTCGCTCCGACAAATACTGCCGTTAATAATCTCAAGAAAGAGGGCTTAGGGGATAAAACTCTTTTAGTTGGAGATATATTTATTGAAAGTTTCAATTACATGGTTAATAAAATTAAAAAAACCGATTATTTAGTGAGGAAGCCTTATTTATTTACAACTATACACCGGGCCGAAAATACTGATACAAAAGAAAGACTTGAAAAGATTATTTCTAAGTTAGCCAGTTCGAAAATTCCTATTCATATCTATGCGCATCCACGGTTAATAAAACAAGCAAAGTTATTTAATGTGAATTTAAATCAAGGTTCAATAATTGTGCATGAACCGGTAACATATTTGGAAACTATTAAATCCGTTTTAGAGGCTACTGGTGTTGTCACTGATTCTGGGGGACTTCAAAAGGAAGCGTACTTATCGAAAACTCCATGTCTTACTATCCGGGAGGAAACCGAATGGCTAGAAACTCTCAACGGGGACTGGAATAAATTAGATCCAAATTTAGATTTAATTTCTGCTAGTTGGTGGGAATCAAAAGGTGACTATGATCCTATTAAAATTTTTGGTGATGGCAGTACCTCTAAGAAAATATTAAATTCTATTTTAAGTATTTGATTAAGCTTCTAGACTCATATTCTTCACCTGTTCGGCAAATCCCGGTGAAGATTGTTGTAACTCGTTGAACTTACCACTACCTTTAATTTCACCCTCTTCTAGATAGAAGATATTATCCGCCATTTTTATTGATGATAATCGGTGGGCTACGATAATTATAGTTACCTTACCTTTTAGTGAAAACAAATAATCAGTGACAAATTTTTCTGTATTTCCGTCCAGTGAACTAGTGCCCTCATCAAGCACAATCAATTTTGCATTTAAATAAAGAGCACGTGCAATTGAAATCCTTTGCAGTTCACCTCCACTTAATCTATTTCCGATACTGTCAATTTTTGTATCAAGCCCATTTGGCAAATTCTTAATTAAATCATCAAGGCCTGAGCTTGTAATTGCATGAACAAGCAAATCACTATCAACTTCAGATCGCTTTAGCCCTAAAGTTATGTTCTCTTGGAGTGAGCCAGAAATCAAGTTTGGCATTTGAGGAACATAGGCAAAATTTATTACGGATTCAGGATTAACTCTTTGTGAATGTGAGGATAAATAGACTTCACCTTCATTTGGCTTATAGATACCAAGGATTAGGTCAATTAGCGTGGTTTTTCCGGCCCCTGAAGGTCCTACGATTGCTGTCACTTCACCAGAGTTAATTTTTAGGGACAGATTTTTAAACACCGGCTTACCAGAATCGTCATATGAAAAAGTTAGACTATTCAAATTAATGTTAGGGGCGCCGTCTATCTGAACCGTACGGGGTGTAGATCGAAATTTCAAAGTTAAATCATTTAGATTACTTATCAAATCTAAAGTTAAACTGGCTCCATACCTATAGCTACTAATTTGCAAAAGTGAGTTTTGTATTCTCATTAAAGCTGGAATTAGTCGGCCTGCAGCCGCTAAGAAAACAAATAATACTCCAATCACATTACTGGCATCATTTACCCAAACTTGGTACGCAACTAAGGCGGCTGCACCAATCACCAATGAAATCTCAAAAACAAATTTTGGGAATTGCTGAAGCCAGAGTGCTAAACTATTTGCATGAGCGTTAACTTGCCTTGTCGATCTGAACTCATCTACAAAAAAACTTTGCTTATTTGCGATAGAGATTTCTCTATATAATTTTAATAGCGAGTCTAATTGGCTTCTTCCTTTTATTGTAGATGTCGAAAGTTGTTCACCAAACCTTATAGAGATTCCTTTTATAGCTTTATTTAACAATATTGCAACTAACCCAAAGAACATAAATGTAAAAAGTGCGGTTGCTGGATCAATAAATATCAATACGACTACTATAAAAAATAATAATGATAAATCCGATACTAGCAGAATGAAGTTACCTATAATACCGGTAGTCATAGCATTGACCCCATCTGTAACTGAATAGGTAATTTGTTGAAGATTTTGCTTCCTCATCCATCTAAAATTTGCACTTGCTAGTGAACTTACCAGGCTTGTTGAAATTTCAGATTGCCTTCTCGCAATGAACTTAAACAATTTAAGCGTACCAATACTTGTTAATACTGATTTTGAAATAAACAAAGTTGCACTAAGAATTGAGATATAAACGATTAGTGACTGTATGGAAAAATTACTTAGACCCAATGTAGTTAAGCCTGAGGTTATCCATGAGGGAAGAGAAATTCCTGCAACATAATTAGCACCCAGCGCGCCTAAAGCACCTACCATTGCAATAGCAGCTATATCACCGAGATTAATTGCTAGTTGTAAAATTATCCCAGCGAACAAGATTCGTCTATTACGTTTTGATAATATTTTTATGCAATTAAGGCTAATTTTTAGAATTGACATGAGCTCCTATTTCGATATCAAATTGTATCTTAGTCACTTTTGGTGTTATTAGCATTAACTTTCTGCAGCAGATTAAGGCTTAGTAGCACATACCCACTTACGGCAGTAATAAACACATTTTGATGATTTAAAAAACAGCAAGCATATTTCACCTAATTGGACGGTTTTAGTTTTGAAAATTGTTGCCTAACTCACCCCTGTGATACTGTTATTCTGTAATTGAGAATCTATTAATTGCAACATAGGGCCTTTAGCTCAGTCGGTAGAGCAACAGACTTTTAATCTGTGGGTCGTCGGTTCGATCCCGACAGGGCCCACAAAATTTCTAACGCAGTTAACTCCTAATTTGACCGGTGGTTTTGTTGAATATCAAACTAGTTGCTCCTAAGGTTAGATAGTGAAAATAGGGGTAACTGGCGGTTATGGATTTATTGGCGCTAACTTAGTCGAACGACTTGTTTCAAAAAATTTAGAAGTTGTAGTAATTGATGATTTATCAACTGGGCTAGAATCTAATCTAACAAATTTAGAATCTAGTTTTCATAAACTTTCAATAACAAATCTAGAGCAATGTGCGAATGCATTAAAGGGTTGCGATGTAATTGTGCATTTAGCAGCCAGGGGATCTGTGCCTAGATCCTTAAAAAACCCGATGGCTACCCATGATGTAAATGCTACTGGAACACTCAATATGTTACAGATCGCCCGTGAAAACAAATCACATTTTATTTATAGCTCCTCATCATCTGTCTATGGAGCAAATGATGCAATTCCAAAAAACGAAAAAATGTGGTTAGCACCAAAGACACCTTATGCTGCAAGTAAGTTATCAGCTGAATCATATGTTCAGTCTTACGGACATTCATACGATGTGCCAGTTACTAATTTAAGGTTTTTTAATGTCTTTGGACCAAAACAAAGACCAAACCACCAATATGCAGCTGTAGTACCAAAATGGATTTGGAAAGCAATTAATACCCAAGCAATTGATGTTTATGGGGATGGAACTCAGACGAGAGATTTTACCTTTGTAGGAACTGTTGTAGATATCATTGAACAAGCAATTACTAATAGGGTGATGACTAAAAGTGCAGTGAATGTTGCTTATGGTAATAATATATCTTTACTAGAAGTAATCGAACAGATTAAGAAGTATTTTCCAAATCTTACATATAACTTTCTAGAGTCAAGAGTTGGAGATATTAAAAACTCTCAAAACGACCCAGCCCTAATTAATGATCTATTCCCATCTGTAAAACCAATAGATTTTTCTACCGGGTTGGAAAAGACTATTAATTGGCTCAAAGGTGAGAACATAGATAGCAATCCATTAAATTTAGATTTAGAGTAATAGGTAGTAATCATGTGTGGAATCAGTGGTGGAGTAGGCAAGAGTGCCCCCACAAAATCTGAACTACTTGAGATTCTTGAAAGAATAAAGCACCGTGGACCAGATAGTAGTGGGGTCTACTCAAATAGTCATGTCACTTTGGGTAACTGCCGACTTGAAATCGTAGAGATTAAAGATGGAGCTCAACCATTTACATCTAGTAATGATAATGTAACAGTTGTTTTTAATGGCGAAATATATAATTATAAGATTCTAAGGCAGCGACTAAGTAATTATGGATTTAAATTCACTGGCAACTCTGAGGCTGAAGTAATTACATCAGCATATTTGCATTACGGGCTTGATTTTATAAAGAAGTTATCTGGAATGTTTGCAATTGCTATTTATGACCACAGGTCTAACTCGATGGTACTTGCAAGAGACAGGTTAGGCGAAAAACCACTTTGGTACTATCAAAAAGATGATGGCACCTTACTTTTTGGTTCAGAGATTAAGTCTTTTCTACCGCTAGTAACAGATAAATCGATTAATGAAGGCTCCATTTATGAATTAATGAAGTATGGATATATTAACGCTCCTAATTCAATTTATTCAAAAATTTATGCACTTGCTCCAGCAAGTATTTTACTTTATAAAGAAAACAAAATATCTATCTCTAAATATTGGGAAATAGATTTTCAGGAAAAGCTTAACATCTCATACCCTGAAGCGTTGGAGCAAACATACAATTTAATTGATAAAACCGTAGTTAGTATGCTGGCCTCAGAAAGGCCTACTGGAATTTTCTTGAGTGGTGGATATGACTCAACCTTAGTTACAGGATTTTTAGCAAAAAATTCTAAATCAAAGATTGATTCTTTCTCAATTGGTTTTGAGAATAGTAATTATGATGAATCTGACTCTGCTAGGCAAGTTGCAAAATATCTAGGAACTAATCACCACGAAAGGATATTAAAACCAGACCCTAAAGTATTCTTCTCAGAGATAATTGCAAAGTTAGATCAGCCATTCGCAGATTCTTCATATATTCCAACCTACGAGCTAGCTAGATTTACTAGCAGCAGCGTTGTTGTCGCCTTTGGCGGCGACGGGGGTGATGAGATATGTGCTGGATACGATCGTTATCTGGCTGCAACTAAATTTCAAGGAATCAATAGCATTTTACCAATCCTTAAGCTCCCAATTGGTATGTTGAGTAAATTCACAAAACTAAGTAAGCAAAAGCAGTTTAAGCTTCAAAATCAACTAAGAAGATTTCCAGATATTAGTAGCAGGTATGACAGTTTAGTTTCTTTAAATTTAGAAAAAGATCTAAGTTCAATTTTTAGTTCAGATGCATTTATGAATGATTACAAAATCGCGCACCTAATAGGTATTTCACCTTCTAGCAATGCAGATAATTTATCTAAATTACTAGAGATTGATTTTGATAATTACTTGCCCGGGGATTTGTTAGTAAAAGCAGATTTAGCAACCATGTCCCATGGGCTAGAGTTACGTTCACCATTATTAAATTATGAATTAGTTGAGTGGATGGCAAAATTACCATCAGATTACAAAATACATGGTTTCACAACAAAGCGGCTTTTAAAAGATATAACACATAAGTTTGTGCCTAAAGATATTATGAATCGACCAAAAATGGGTTTTGCAATTCCAAGAGCAGATTGGTTACGCAACGAGTTAAGAGATCTATCGCATGATTTATTGACAGATCAATCTGCTAAGTCAAGGCAGTGGTTTGATGCAAAAGAGATTAATAAAGTTTTAAATGATCATAAAAATGGAATTGACAGAGATCAAATTATCTGGTCAGCCCTTTGTCTTGAAGTGTGGGCTAGGAATTGGCTTTAGAGCTTTATTTTTTAAGTATGAGTTGCTTATATAAATTAGAGTAGTTCGAAATCATTATTTCAGTATGAAATTTACCTAAGCAAAACTGGCTTGCTGCCTGGCCATATTGCACACGTAATTGAGAATTTGACACCAGTTTTTCTAAGGCATCTGCAATATTTGCTACTGAAAAATCTGTAATTAGCCCAGTTTGATTGTTTACTACTACTTCAGCAATTGAGCCAACATTTGTACTAACCGATGTAATTCCTGCCATACTAGCTTGAATTAAGGCAATCGGTGTTCCCTCATTATCACTGGTTAGCAAAACTAAATCTGAGATCGCTAAAACCTCTTCAATATCCTCTTGCCACCCTAAAAAAGTCACTGGCAGTTTTTCCATTAAAGCAATGTTTTCACACTCAGCTAACAACTCACCGCCACCCGCCACAATAAAATGGATATTTGTATTTCGCCTCTTTAACTCTCGGGCTACTTCTAGCATTCGATCCGGGCGTTTAACTTTGGTCAATCTGCCAATAAAGGCGCAATAAAGTATCTCTTGATCAAGATCTAATTTAGTTAACACGTTATGCCTATCCGGTAAAGGCTGAATCTGAACTCCAGGATTTACTACCGAAAATTTGGCACTAGAGCCAATTCCCACTTCAATCAAATCCTCCTTAACCTTTTCACCTACCGCAACTAAGTGATCGGTTATTTTAGCTGAGCACTTTTCAACGAAAATCAACAGGGCAAGCTTGTAGCCAGTAAAATATCCGGTTAGGAGATGTCCATGATATGTATGAATTTGAATCGATTTGTGGCCACTTAGTAGCGAAGCAACTCTTCCAATAACTCCTGCTTTTGCTAGGTGGGTATGAATTATATCTGGCTTAAACTCTCTAATTTTTTTAATCAAAAACAGTACGGTCCTAATATCTGAAAATATACTCATTTTTCGTGAGAGAGTTTCGATTTTAGTTACTTTAAGATCGGGAAATTTAGACTCCAGGTAATCAACTTCATTATCTAAACACCTGCCAGTTACCAGCTCTTGGTTAAATACCCTCTTGTCCATACCTTGCATTAATCCTGAGACTTGAACTGCTGGACCACCAATATTCATTCTTGTGATTATTCTAAGTACTTTAATTGGTGCAGATTCTGATAATCTTGAAGGGGTGTTTTCTGCCATAATGCTATATTACTGCAGCCATTGTTCAGTAATCGAGAAACAAAATACATTTAAGAGATTGTCTGCGCTAATGACAGATTATGCTTATATAATCGGTGGTAACACTACCAAAATTCATAAATTATTCGCCTGTGCTCTACTATTTGGTTATGAATATTTTGGTGACCGGTGGGGCAGGATTTATTGGATCACACCTTGTGGAGTCACTACTAACAGAGGATAATCAAGTAATTGTCCTGGATGATCTAAGCTCTGGAAATAAAGGAAATCTCACTTTAAAAGGTGACCTAAGTAATCTAAGAATTGTTGAAGGCTCAATCCTGGATGAAAAGTTAGTTAGCTCTTTACTTGATTCAGTAGATAAATGTTTTCATTTAGCGGCATCTCTTGGGGTGGCCAATATTGTAAATGATCCAATCTCAGCCTTAGAGGTCAACATCACTGGAAGTCAGATAGTTCTAAATGAGGCAGCTAAAAGGTCGATTAGAACTGTGATGACCTCTACTTCAGAAATTTATGGCAGAAACTCTCAAACTCCATTAGACGAGAACTCAGATAGAATTTTAGGCTCACCAAAAATTTCTCGCTGGACCTACTCAGAAGCAAAAGCGTTAGATGAATTTATGGCATTTCATCTGAATAAAAGCAAAAATTTCCCGGTTACAATTGCCAGACTTTTTAACACTGTTGGACCACGGCAGGTGGGTAAGTATGGAATGGTACTTCCTAGGTTTATTGAGTCAGCCTTAAGAAATGAACCATTAGTAGTTTATGGAGATGGCGCACAAACTCGCACATTTTGTTCAGTTGAAGAGGTTGTGGATGCATTGAGTTTACTTTCAGAGCAAGATCAAACGATTGGTGAGGTTTATAATGTAGGTAGTTCAGATGAGATATCGATAAAAGATTTGGCTAAAAAAGTTACGTCAATAACTAACTCCACCTCTGAAATTATTTATAAATCATTTTCTGAAAACTTTGGCGAAGAGTTTGAAGAGGCACAATCAAGAGTTCCATCAATTACAAAAATATACTCTGCTATTGGCTGGCAAAGTATTAAAAGTATTGATGAGATCATTAATGATGTCGTTGCATACAAAAGTATTTAAGGTTTTATTTTAATTAATAAGCTCTCACACTCAGGTAAGTGATACGATAATTTTATGAGAATTGCAGTAATTGGCCAAGGATATGTTGGTTATCCGCTTGCTCAATGTGCTGCCCAGTCAGGCTTTGAGGTAATCGGCTATGACATAAATCCAAATGTAATTAAGTCTCTTAATAATTATGAACCTAAATTAAAATTAACTAATGATGAAGACCTTCTAAAAGATTGTGAGATATATGTAATAGCTGTGCCCACTCCACTTGATACACAGGGAAAACCGGATCTAAGTTACGTAATTAAAGCATCACAGACGCTCACTAAGTACGTAAATATTGGCTGCTTGGTGATTAATGAATCAACTTCTTATCCAGGTACTCTACGTGAGGTGATTCTGCCAATAGTCGATCCTTCAGGTATTAAGGTTTTATTTGCATCGGCTCCCGAACGGATAGATCCATCAAATAAGGATTGGAATTTAAAAAATACATCAAGAGTTGTTGGTGGGCTTACACAAGAGGCAACAAGAAAAACAAAACAATTCTATACAACCTTTTGTAGCCAGGTGCACACAGTTGGTTCTCCTGAAGTCGCAGAGTCAGCGAAACTGTTAGAAAATACTTTCCGTCAAGTAAATATTGCATTTATCAATCAGTTCACTCAAATAATGGACAAATTAAATATTCCAGTACATGAGGTTATAGAGGCTGCAAATACTAAACCGTTTGGATTTATGAAATTTACCCCAGGCTTGGGTGTAGGCGGGCATTGCATTCCAATTGACCCAATCTACTTAGCAGAAAAAGCAGAGTTAGCTGGGGCGCAGGCTTCTCTCATAAGAACAGCAGATCAAATAAATACTCAAATGCCGAAATTTGTAATGGATAAAGCAATTAGGTTATTAGGCAGCGACCTATCAGGTAAAAAAGTTTGCATTGTAGGCCTTTCTTATAAATCTGATATCGCAGACTTAAGATCATCGCCTTCCTTAGCACTTTGGGACTTATTGGGGGCTACCAATGCCCAAGTTTCATACCATGATTCATTCCACCCAATCTTTCGTGGTATGAAGTGTGTTGATCTTTCTACTGCACAATTTGATTTAGCGATCGTTGCTACCCGACATAGTGATCTAAATATAAGCCAGCTAATTTCAAGCTCTAAGGTGGTTTTTGATTGCACGGGCACAATAGCCGAAGTCCACTGGCTTTAAGAGCCGAT